>Ga0247837_1000058_pt1 | contig 179271 bp, 143 predicted proteins | sample LaCtaG_2_FD_187115 | JGI IMG/M metagenome (GOLD analysis project Ga0247837, IMG submission 187115) | Freshwater microbial communities from meromictic Lake La Cruz, Castile-La Mancha, Spain - LaCruzMarch2015_14.5m | ecosystem: Environmental > Aquatic > Freshwater > Lake | place: Spain...
CCTAGCAAACTCACCTAGAGCGAGTTGTGATAATTCTGAGTTGCCATATACCTTATAACGCCGTCCATGGCACGAAGCTACATTGTTCACATCCTAGGCATGAGCGTTACTCACAGAAGTGTATGTGTAAAAACCACATCGTTTGTGACAAAGTCCTCAGTCTAAATATTAGCTAAGTGGTAAGATAAAGCAAGCGGAGTATAGGTCCACTCAAGTCGTTTCGACCACTCACGAGCTCCCCTGCATCCACCACACTCACTGAGTTGAAGTCCCACACAGTGTCGTCTGAGCCAATCCATACATCCGGTCTGCTTTCTGGATTGCCGCGAAAGAGCGTCAGCTTCTCACAGGGCTCCTTTGCAGGCACAAATTGCACTTTCAAGGTGTACTTTGTCCCTTCTCTCAGCTCCACTATCTGAGATAGATATACGTACGTGATCACTCCGAGGCTGCTTTTCAGCAGGACTGGGCGGGGATAGTGGTAGAAACTGTTACCTGCTGCCATTTCCCCTTCATAAAACGCCAAATGTTTGACGTATGCTTCTCCAACTACAGGGTTGGCCAGGCCCAAACCATACAGATGCACAGAGTTCGAAGTGAACAGCGTCACCACTTCCACTTGGTTGCCAAGGAAGTTCACACCCCAGCCTTTGTTCTTAGGCCCTGTGCCTTCTCCTGGTAGGACCGATACAAAGCGGTCAATGAAGAAGTTGCCTTCGTCGAGGATAGGCCGAGGCAGGGGTATGCTTTGCACTGGAGTTCCCAATACTTCAGGAGGTACGGCTATTGCCTGGGACTGCAGTGCAGGGAGACTTGTAGCACATATCAAGTACTGCTGTTGGTCCAAAGGACATGTGGTGAACTGTAACTCAGCCTGGCGCTCAGCGCAGGGAATGCAGATCGCGTGAAGACGAAGACAGGGCAGTTTTCTCATGCAGCAGCCTTCCTTGTCAATCCTCTGGAAACAGCTGGGACAGTAGAACACAGGAGGTAGATCCGCAAAGCCAGCTTCTTTTTCATTCTGAGTCAAAGCGACTACCCATTTCCCGAGCGCCTGCAATCCTTCAGGCTGGGCTGAGTACAGGTTTTGTAGTCCTTCCAGCAGTTCTAGCGACAGGTCGGAAAAGTTGACGTGCTTGAAAAGCTGAGTGAGTGCAGTGGCTACCTCAATCCTGAGTTTCGACAACTCTCCCAGCTCTCCAGAAGTTTTGTCCCAGGCGCAATTGGAACAGCGCAATTCGAAGGAAGTGAGATCCAACAGAGTCGCCACTGCACCACAAGCCTCGCAGTATAGGGACTGTGCCTGCCCTTCCAGGTCGCGGATGAGTTGCAGCAAGTCCTGAATCTCTATGGTGTACTTGCCTGCAAGGCGTTGTTTCTGAGCGAGAGTGAGAGTCACTTGTCCTTCTAGCGAGTCCAGGTGGGTGCAGAGCGATATGAGCACTTCGCGCTTGTCCTCGAGCAAACTGCGACAACTGCAAGCTTCATTGCAAGGACGCACGCACTGCTCACAGATCAATAAGCGATGAGTCAGGCAAATTCGGCGCACTATGACGTCTAGATGCCGCAAGCAACGCACCTCCATGCGCAAAATCAGTCCCTTTAGCGCCTGATTGTCGGCCAAGTCCTCAGGTGCGTCATAGCACATTTCCTTATCCATCGGACACTCCAGTCTGCCCTGCTCGCAGTTGATATGCAGCAAACACTCCTGGCAAAACGTGTGTCCGCAGGGAAGCGACTTCGGCCTGTGAGTCTCCAAGTCGTAGTAGCAGCTGCACACCTGACATGAAAGCACGTCCTCCATTTCCCTTATAATGGAGGACCACTGCACTGTCCCTTTCTCTAAGTTCGCAGAGTTCCTAGAGGCCCTGGCAGCTGTGCGCAAGCACAAGCAGAAGACTCAAGTACTGCAGGAGTTCTTTGAGCGTTCCCATGTGCAGAGCTTCTTCCCACTGGTGCGACTCATGCTGCCTGCCTTCGACATGGAGCGCAGTCAGTACGGACTCAAAGAAAGCACACTGGCGAAGCTCTATGCGGAGCTGCTCAGTCTGCCAGACCGCGAAAAGGAGGCTTTGAAGTGGTACAAAAACCCTCAAAAGGCGCTAGTGGGCTGTCCGGCCGGCTCCTTCTCTGAAGTGCTGCAGTATGTGCTGCGCTGTCGAGTGGGGGACCAGTCCCTGCTCAGTGTGGAGGACGTGAACCGCGAGTTGGACGAACTGGCGAACAGTGTGTCGAAGGAGGAGAAAAAGAAGGTGTTGGCAGGACTGCTGCAGTGCACCAACGCCCAGGAACAGAAGTGGCTGACCAAAATAGTCCTCAAAGACCTCAACGAAAAGATCCTCCAGTGCTTCCACCCTCGAGCACTGGAGCTCTTCTACAACACCAACAGTCTGCGGCAGGTCTTCACTCGCTTGAAGGACAAAGACACAGACCTTGGCCTGCCCCTTTTCCAGCTGCACAGACCCATTCAGCCCATGCTCGCAGGTCGCAAGGGGTACGACGAACTCAAGAAACTGCTCCTTGCGCTAGAAGTATATGTGGAGACTAAGTTCGATGGGGAGCGAATTCAGTGTCATCTCAGTGACGGGCAGGTTTCCTTCTTCACAAGGAATGCCAACGACTACACCTACCTCTACGGCCCGAAGATGAGAGACTATATGCTGCAGGCGGTGGTGGGGGTGCACAGCATTATCCTGGACGGGGAAATGATAGTGTGGGATAAGGCGCTGGACAAGCCCGCTCCTTTCGGCCAGAACAAGCCGGTCGCGCTCTCTGACACAGAGGGTTCTCAGCACCTCACGTATATGGCCTTCGATGTGCTGTACCTGCAGACTCTTGAGGGCGAGGAGATAGACCTCATGAAGAAGCCTCTCTACGAGCGCAAACAGACACTAGACAGTTGCGTGATGCGCATCCCTCAGCGAGTCGAGAAGGTGCTGGGCAGGCGAGCAGTGGGCACGAAGGCAGTGCTAGACGAGTTCCACCGGGCCATCGAGCGAGACGAGGAAGGAGTGATTGCCAAGCAAGTGGCCAGTCCCTACCTACCAGACGACCGCAGCACTCTCTGGACTTGCTGATCATTGGAGGGTACTACGGCAGCGAGCGGAGAGCCAGTGGGGGTGAGGACATCGACCACATCACTGTCTTTCTCATGGCTATCGCCAGTCAAGTGGACCTGAAGAACCCCAAGCGCAGCAAGTTTGTGCCTTTCTGCAAGGTTGGCACAGGCTACTCCCTCGAAGCACTAAAGCAGCTCCGTGACAAACTGCGTCCCTGCATGCGGCCGTACAACAACACCCCGCCTGACTACTGGCCGTCCTGGGCGCCTTCCGCCTCAGAACGGCCTGACTACGTAGTAGCAGACCCGTCCAAGTCAGTGCTGCTGGAGTGTAGAGGTGCGGAGTTGGTGCGCACTGAGAAGTTCGCAGCCGGCATCTGTCTGCGCTTCCCCAAAGTGTCTCGTCTGCGTCTGGACAAGTCCTGGAGCCTCTGCATGACTGTCGCAGAGGTGCAGAGTCTCACACAAAGTCTGATGCGAGGGGACCAGCCCACCCCAAGTGCGGAAGTCCGCACTGCATGCAGTCCTCAGGAGAAACGGAGATGTGCAGGCAAGCGCACAGGTGAGGTGGCAATGCTCTTCAAAGACACGGACACTTCAGACGTGAAGTCTCTTTCGCAGCTGTTCGTAGGACATGAATTCTGTTTCCTGACGCTTCGAGGCTGTCCCCAGACGAAGGAAGACCTAGAGCGCTTGGTCGTACAGCACGGGGGAACGAAGGTGCAGAACTGCCTCAAGTCTACCACTGATGTCGTAGCGAGTGATGAAAATGTGCTCAAAGTGCGGAACTTTATTCAGGCATACAACCTGGACATCAAGAAGCCGGAGTGGGTGCAGGCCTGTGTGGATGCAGGGCAACTAGTGGTAGCAGGTCCCAGGTATCTGCTGCATACCTCTACACAGACTCGCAACTACTTCGAAGCCTGTTTTTCCCCATACGGAGACTCCTATTTTGTGGACTTTAGCAGCGCAAAGGACTTGATCGGCCTGGCAATGGCTTTGCCTTTGGAAGTTGTGGAGACTCAAACAAAGCGTCTGAAGGGAAACTGGCAGGAAGCGCTCCCTGAAGACCTGCGTGCAGGCTGGGCTAATATGCGCACTCAGCAGTTATCAAAGTACCAAGTGTATGTGAGCGGAGAAGAGGACACTTTGGAAGGCAAGTTGTGGAGAGGACTTGCGGAAGTGCGACTCACTGCCCTGGGCGCTAGCGTTGCAAGTGACTTGCACCTAGGCGTCACTCACGTTTTGGAGCTTCCTGGCAGAGGGAAAGCAGAGTCTTGGCCAATGGATGCAGCTGTGGTGGATGTTGACTGGCTGCTACGGGTAACTGCTCTTCACTAATAGCTGTAGTAATTCCACACACTGAGGAAATCTAGCTTTGTTTAGTGTAATAAAAGCGAAGTACTGGGCCGCTCAGATTTCCTTGTCCGCTGCTATACTCCCCGACTGCAAGCTCACTTGTCTCTTCAAAGTGCCACTGCGTCAAGTCACTCCCTGCCCACCCTGGCCTGTCATAGGGGCAGCCACGGTACAGCATCACAGGTCCTTCCGCAACTGGCCCAGCAGCACGGAGCTTGATCTTGAGGGTGTACTGTGTGCAGGGAATTACTCGGAATGGCTGTTGGAAATAGATATTCAGGCAAAAGCCGTTGCCTCCTAGCAGTTCCTGTCCTCCAGGGTTGTTGAACACGACTTGTTGGCCTTGGAGAATCTTGAGAAATTCAACGCGAACCAGCACTCCTGGGACTATGGGCGTAGTGAGGGCCAGACCTGCTAGAAGGACAGGGTCGAACACGCTGAAGTTGAATACTTCCACTTGGTTCTTGTTCGGGTTGAGGATCCACCCTTTGTTGTTGCCGAAGTGGAGGGAGAGGGAAGTGCCGAATTCAGGCAGCACAGAAGTGAAGCGGTCGAGGTAGCTGAAGCCAGGAGGCACGGAGGCGGGAGGCAGCTTAGTGGAACGAGGGCGCGATTCTTGAACAGGAATGATTGGAGGTTCCGGTTTCCTCGGAGGAGTCCAATTGAATTTGGGCATTTGCATGGATGGGCTGACTGGCGGTTGGCTTTTATCGGAGTTTGAAGTGGGCTGATGGTAGTCTGATAGCCCTGATGGCCCCAACTTCGGCAAATGTTCTAGAGGTTTATGGAACTCATTACCGTCTAAAGGACAACGGATGGGTCCACCTTCCATTTTCACTAGACACTGGTCACATAGAGCATGGAGTTGAGGCATGCAAGGCAGCTCTCTCATGTAGTCAGAGGCTTTCTCGTAGGATTCTAGGCAGCCAGGACAGATGAACCTATCAGGGAGTTCTTCGTATTGGATGCGCGGACGGTAGGTCGTCAAGCACTGGTATAGGTCCATGATGCTTTTGGGCTCCAGTGCATTGCTAGCCTTCAATGCATCTAGAATTTCTCTAGGGACGTCACAGAAATTGATAGTCTTGAGAAAAATAGCCAATCTGAGCATCAGCATCTTCGAGACTTCGACCTGGCAGAGGTCTCCAATAGACTCCAGTCCACAATCGTCCCCAGGCGTCAAATGCTGCAAACAGAGAGTCCAGCGCGCATCGGAATGTGGGAAAAAGGCAGCTTCTCCTCCGCACTGGGTACACTTCAAAGCGAGGTTTTGCTCCATTGCATGCATCAACTTGACCAGGTTAGTTAGCTTCGATCCGAATCTGTGGTCCAGCTGACTGCGCATTTCCCGAGATATGAGGCTTGCTTCTCGCTGTAGTTTCTCAATCCGACTGAGTACTAATTGAGTGATTTCCGCTCGGTCTTCAATGGTGTCCTTGATGCTGCACGTGGGGCGCTGGTGCTGGCACTGGTTGCAGATCTCCATCATGTGGACGAGGCAGAACTTCTTGGCGATTTCGCTAGTGTGCTTGCAGCAGCGGACTTGCAGAGGCTCTAGCATGTCCTTGATAGCCTGATTATCAGGGAAAGTCTCCGCCTTGTCCCAGTAAACTTTGGAGTCCAGAGGACAGGTCAAGCGTCCGTTGAGCTTGTAAATTTTGTTGAGGCAGTCCAGGCAGAAAGTGTGGCCGCAGGGTAGCGCCTTTGGCCGATGGACATCGAAGTCGTACACTTCGTTGCAGAGTGTGCAGGACACTCCTCCCTCCATTCTTATTACACTCTACATTCCTGCAAAGACAGTTGCACATCACCACTAGCGCAGTCCCTCTAGTCCTAGCAACAGACTGTTCCCCGAGCCAGACCTGCAACAATCCTGCAGCGATAAAAGGGATGCTATTACTTCTCCTGCTTCCTCTGTGTTCCGCTCAACTCTGCTCCCATCCCTGCGACCTCTCCGCTGCCAGTCCCCTCTGCAATATCACCAACCAACTCCTCCTGTGCAACTCCTCAGTGGTCTTTTACGCCCAGAACTCTTTGGAGTTTGACAATGTCACTGTCTACTGCTACATCTCTCCCACAAGTGAAGACCTATGTGTGATTCAGCTCCTGGCCCCAGCAATAGTGCTTGTGAATTCCTTCCTGTTGGGCTCTTCGGTGGAAGTCAACAGCACAGATGCACTCTTCAGCAACTCCACTTTGTCAGCCAACGGCACAGCCCCATACGCACCTATCAAGGCCTGCTTGGACAAGGCCGGGGGTTATGGCGGGCGAGGCGGCGGCTCTTGCCGATTCACATGTTCAGACACAAGTTACGGATCTCCCTTTTGGCCGGTGGACTACGGGTCCCCAGGCCAGGGGTTGATTTCCTCAGGCGGGGGCAGAGTCATCATTGAGGCGTCCAATTTAGGCCTGAGTGGAGGGGAAGTGAGTGCAAGTGGCAACTTGCCCTTGAATAACCAGTATGTGGGCACTACTGGAGTGATGAGTGTGGCTTCTGCGGTGGCGGGGGGGTCGGGAGGCTCTATCCTCATACTCACAGACTCGTACACAGCAGATGGAGACTTGGTGGTGACGGCTGCGGGAGGGACTGGAGGAGCCCTGTCCTATGGGGGAGGCGGGGGACGGGTGGCTATCTATGGCTCTGGTCCGACTGTGCGGGTGATAATATCCGGAGGTTTCGCCAACGACAACACCCGCATATGTGTGCTGGGAGGCGCAGGGACCTTCTACGAAGACTCCTCCAACACTCTCCTAGTGGACAACAATGGCGTGCGCACTAACAACGTCACTCCGTTGCCTGCTAACGCCACTATCAAGCTGCAAGTGCTGAACGGGGCCGAGGTCTCGCCAGACTTCGTCGAAAACTCACTCAATTTCGCTTCCATTTCAGTCGTAAACGCCTTAATTGTGGAAGCAGTGGACAGGCTGCACGGCATCACTCCCAATTTTCTCAACGTCTCTTCGCCTGTGATTCAGCTCACGAATGAAGGGTCGATAGGCGCCTTTGATGAGACGTGGATTGTCATCAACACTGAAAACATGACCATCGACACCAGTTCCGGCCTGTTCTTCGGCGGACTGCTCAACATCTCCGCCTTCTATTTAGTCCTCAACGGAGCAATCGTAGGGAACGTGCAGACTCCAATCCTCACAACGATCCTCATCTACTCCCAACACGTGGACATCCTATCCGAAGGAGTGCTAAATGCGGACTTGATGGGGTTTATAGTAGACGGAGGGACGTTTTACCTGCAGGGAGATATGGAAAGTCCGGGCAGCACTTGCACAAACCCTTCAATTCTAAACTCCAGCTCTGTGTACCAGTGCTTGGACTTAGACACTTTGGGCTTCCGGATGCCCAATGTCACTGAACTACTGCAGGGAAACTTCACTATCTTCATACTGGCCACTCAGTCTCTCGAAATCATTGATAGTGGCAAGATCTTGGGGTCGAGGATTGGACTGTGCAGTTTGGAAGTACTGATTGAAGGGACTGTCGCAAGTACTGGGTTTGGATGTATGAGTGGCAACGGAGCGGGGAAAGGCGGGTACCTGGTGGGGGAGTGTCAGGGCAGTGGAGGGGGCTACGGAGGCAGCGGCGGGACTGGCATGTATGCCAATGGCACTGTGTGTGCAGCGAACCCGGGAGGCAAGCCCTACGGCCTGCCCAACGAGACCTGGTACGAAGGGTCGGGAGGAGGGTCCTCCGAAGCCATTGGCGGGGCGGGAGGCGGCTTCATTGCAATTTCCGGTCTCTACTCCATTGACATCGCCCAGGGCAAAGTGATGGCCAATGGGGAGGACTCCCCGCCTAGTTCCGAGGCGGAGGGCGCTGGGGGCGGGGCCGGCGGAAGTATATGGCTCACCACACAGTTCCTCACAGGTCACTTGGCACGTATCTGGTCGGTTGGAGGGGATGGAGCGGGTCTGGGTGCAGGCGGCGGAGGTGGCCGCATCCTCTTCCAATGGATCGGGGTGCAAGGACCAGACAGTGGGTACCAATACAACCACAAGAACTGCTCAGATGACTGGCAGCAAAGCAATGTGTCTGTCCAAGGAGGAGTGTCTTCCCACCATTACAGTTCCCAACAGTCCGGAGACTTTGGCTCTATCACTAGTCTGCAATGCACTCCCGGCTACTTCGGACCCTTATGTCTCCCCTGCGATATTGGCTATTACAAGGCAGGCTGGGACTATGCAGCTGTTTGCTTGGAGTGTTCAAATAAACCTGCACCGGGCACATATACACATGACCACTGGAGCACTTCTGATTGTCCTTATCGATGTCCGTCTACCTATGCGGACGCTAGTGAAAACCCACATTGCTACAGTCCGTTGGAGGTATTTGTCAACTATTTCGGAGGGCCTGGGGGAGCTATAGGCGTGTTTCTCGGGTCTGTGGCGACTCTCACTGCTTTAGGCTTCCTTGCCCACGCCTACACCGTCAAATTCGTGCTGAAACGCACAGTTCCAAAGCCAGTGAAGCCCTCCCTTCGCTCCAGCAGTCCTTCCTTGTCGACCTTCACTCGCAAAACCATGTCCTCCGCTAGTGCAGAGCTGACTAGAGAGGACTTGCCCTTTCACCACAAGCGTTGCTACCTGCTGGGAGACAACTCCTATGCCTGTCCCTGGTCTCTCCCGCTCATCCCCACTTCCAGCATTGAGGATGACGTCAGAGCAGAGGAGTTCGCCAACTTCGCAGATCAGGTGAACACACTGATGCGCTGGCCTTGGTGGCAACACGCAGTCTTGAAGGTTCTCCTAGTCCTGCACCACCCTGTGGGGTACCTGTGGCTGCTGTACCAGCGGAGAAGGCGGTACAAGTCTTTGCTGACCTTCGTACAGGGCTACGAAGAAGTGCTGTGGAAGAGAGTGGATTTGCGGGAGCTGGGCAATAGTCTGAAAGTGTCTGCATCTCACTGCTACACTAATGCAGCGCTGGACTTCATGAACCCTGTCAAGAAGATTGAGGAATGGGACGAACGTCCAGAACTGCCTTTGTCCATCTTCTGCAATGGAGACGGCTCCTTCTTTTGCCCTCACCGCCTGGACAGCAGCGACCTGATGGTGCAGTTCTTAGCCTACTCCCTGGACATGGACCACTTGGAGCAGTACTATGAGTTCATCGACGAGTTCAACACGATTTCCAGGACTTTCAGCTTCAGCTCTGCGCCGCCAGACACCAGTCAGCCCGAAATGCGGAGTCTAATAACAGTTGCAAAGCGCTACAATCAGCAAATCTTTAATGAGCGCGGGTTCGAGGTAGTGCCCTGTCTCTTCCAAAGCCTGCTAACTGTGCTCTCAGGCCGCTACATCTTTACCAGCTACAGCTACAGTTTCACTAACGACGTTTTCAACGCAGGGGCACAACACGTCAGCTACGCAGACACCACCAAACGCTACTGCTATAAAGTGGGCCTCATTGTGACGGCTTTGGACATGAAGTTCCAGGACTCAGAAGTGACCACGCCTGTGAAGGCCAAGGACGCGCAGCACTGGCAGCCTCTTGCACTGGACGCTGAGATGGAAGCTGTGCTTGTGAACAATGGCCTGAGTCTGGCTCGATTGCCAGTGACTCCGCACCGAAGCAGCTGTAGATTAGGCTCGTTGCTATCGAAGCAAGCCCGTGGACGCCAATGCATTGTCCTAGCCGGCCTACTGGTGTGTATGTTCACAGACTTGGTGGCCTCTGCAGTGACCGTCATAGGACTTGCATCTGAGCAGTATTGGAGCGGCGTAGTGGTGTTTGTATTAGTTGTGCCCTTTGCGAGTACTGCAGGACAGATACTGGGGTGGGTTATGCTCTTCCGGCCTGCCTACATCCGCAGTTTTATCAGCTTCGAACTAGCCAGTCTGCTGAATGTCTTTTCCACCCTGCTATTCTGTGTTTCGGTGAAGGACTACTTCGTGTGGTCTTTATTCCTTGTGGTGGACTTCCTGGTGAAAGTCGCAGTAGTGCGCCTGGCAGCCATGCACCTCGCCCACGCAGAAACCTACCTCATGCCAAGCACATACAAGCAGCAGTCCGGCATGGGAGCGGAGCTGCTAGGCAGCGTTAGTTTCGACACTCCCAACTAGCTAACAGCACTTTTTCTTTGGACGCTTCTCAGCGAGTATCACGCGAGAAGTTTGCAGAATGGATTTGGTGTCGGTGTGCTGCTGGGCGAGCAACAACTCGGCGAGGTGCTTGACACAGTCCTTGATGTTGAGGTCGAGCTTGGCACTGGTGTGGAAGAAGGGGAGGTTGAGGTCGTAGGCGAGCTTTCTGCCTTCGTGCAGGGTCACCTCTTGGCCCTCTAGGTCGTATTTAGTGCCCACAAGCACAACTGGAATCAGTTCTTTCGTATTATCCCTCAAATCCTGCAGCCACCGCGGAACATTCTCGAACGACTCTCTCGAAGTTAAGTCGAAGCACAGCAGCACTCCCTCTGTCCCTCTGTAATACAATCTGCAGATGGATCGATACCGTTCTTGTCCAGCAGTGTCCCACTACATGTTCGTTACCAGGTTTAGTTGAATTTTTTGTCCATTCACCTCCACAGTCGTCATCGCAAATAACACCCCTGCAGTATTCGAAATGCCCGCTTCACTGAAAGCATCATTGACAAACCGAGTCAAAAAGCAAGTTTTCCCCACGCCTGTATCCCCGAGCATGATAACCTTGGCTAGGCGCTTGGACTTCCTCTCCATAGTAGTAAATGAAGGGTTATGTCGACGAAGCCGAGTACTTCAAGCAGACTGACGACTCTGACCTGTCTGACGACTCTTCAGTGCCCAAAGAGTCCTTCATCAAGCAGGCGAAGGAGCAGCTATTCTCCCTCTTCTTCCGTCTCAATACGCTCAAAATCCCCTTGGCGCAGCACTACTTCATCCTACTTATCGTCTTGGAGACCTTTCACATTCTCAGTCTGCTGCTGAATGATGGTCAGTACCAGGATTTAGGGCCCTATGGGAGCGGGTCTCCGTGGAATTTGGAGCAGGCGCAGTGGCTAATAGACCTGTGCTGGGTGTTCCGAGTGGACCGCTACCTGCGCACCAGCTACTTGCACTTCCTCGTACTGTCCGCCCTCTTCGCAGCCCTCGTAGGACTTATGTTCCTGCTAAGTGCAGTGCTGTGTTGGTATCAAAAGCCAACTTCTCTGTCCACAGTCTTGCTTCGTGTGCTGAAAGTTTGTATCACGTTGACTACGAATGCTCTATTTATCCCGATTTGCGACTCATTCGCATTCGGCATCCGCTGCGGTCTAAAGGAAGGCAGCGGATGTCTGGATATAATCCCCGGCTATGAGCACTTGATGGTGTACATGAGTGCATTGGGAGTGTTTCTGGGTGTAGCGGGCCTATGCAGTCTGCTTTACTTTGAACTATGCATGTTCTGTGGGGGAGTGATGTCCAAGCCGCACTCCAGACTGAAGCTGCTGCGACTAGTGGGCTATACAGCTGTTGTGCTCACGCAGTACTTTGTGGACACTAATGGGAAAGCCATAGTGTTTCTGCTAGTGGCGCTGTGTGCAGGAGCGCTGCAGTGCTACGTCTACGCCCAATACATCCCCTATTACAACCTGCTAATGTGCAAAATCCGCCTGGCCTCCGCAGTGATTTTCACCTCCGCTGCCTTCTGCATGCTCATAGGCGAGTTCTTCAAAAGCACCACCCAAACCACCAGTTCCGTCACTATGCTTTTCTACTTCCTCACTCCCTGCATGGTCCAAATTTCCCACCTTGCCTTATCCAAGCGCTGCCGAGTGCTAGCAGCCCGCAAGTTCCAGCAGCTGAACAACATCTATCAAGTGGAACTCAAAGGCAGAATGCTCGTGTATGAGTTAGAAGCGGCTCGGAGTCGCAGTGTGAAGTCAATGTACGGAGAAGCAGATAATGGCACAGACCACAACTTCACTGAGACTCAGACTAGGGTGCGGAGTGAGTTGGAAGCGCTGTATACAGAGGCCTTTCGCAAGTTCCCTAACTCGGAAATGCTGTATTTGTGGTCGGGTCTGCTGCAGCTGCATGTGGGGAAGAATTTCATCTTGGCGATTGTGCAGTGCTTTAAGGGACAGTTGCTCGCTACCAAGCTGGACACGCAGTATGCTTTTGCACACTTTCGCAGGACTTCCGAACTCACATACAAAGGCAACATGAAGGATGACGCCTTTGACTATGTCAAGTTCGATAAGACCAGTGGACAAGCCGCCCACAACGACGAAGCTGCAACTCGGGCGCAATACCAATTCTGGGCCGAACTCGAAGGCAAAGCTCCACGGATCCGAAGACTCTCTCAACTGGCTAGAGACATATTCTTCCTTGTGAGAATCACACGAATCACATACACTCACCTGCTGAAACTCAACTCCAAGAGCACGACTGCCTTGCGCATGTTCGGCACTTTCTTGCAGACTTTGAGCAACTTTGCGGAACAGGGAACGCGATGCTTGGCGAAGGCGGACCTGCAGGACGAAGCTCAAAGCAAAGCCACAAATGCAGTGGTCACTACGACAGTCAATCAAACGCTTTCTTTCTTTGATGCGGATGTGGCGGTGATGGCAGTGTCTGGGGACTTCGAGACTATTGGGGAAATCACTCAAACCAGTCCCAATACACAGGGTCTTTTCGGCTTCCAGCTGAACGAAATGGTGGGCAGGAACATAGCTATGGTCCTGCCCTCGCCCTTTTCAGAGGCACACGACCGCTACATGAAGCGATTCCACGAATGCGGCACTTACAAAATGATAGATGTACCGTATCTATTAGTTCACTTCCTCAACAAAGCCGGCCACCTCTTCGAGTGCAGAGTTCTTATCAAGGTGCTGCCCAATGACAACGCCCCTCCCTTCCTGGCCGCGGCTCTCAAGCCCACCAGGACCACCGTCGACTTCGCAATGATAAGCCAAGACTTCCTGGTCCTGGCTTATTCCAGTGGATTTGCGGATAAATTCGACCTTGGGAATGGGAAAGTGGCTGAAGTCAAGCTAGCGAGTTTGATCCCGCGCTTTGCAGAGTTGCGGGAAAGCATGCAAGCAGGGGTGGAAATCGAGCACATGCACGAAGGTAACACTTTGCGGCTTTTGTGTCGCTTGATGAAGATGGAAATAGGAGATACAGGAGCCTTTGTACTGAAAGTAGAGGACCAGGAAGTGCTGAAAATGGTGGAAGAGGAGGGCGATACAAGGTTCAGAGGCAGTGAAAAGAAGCTGGGCAGTGACATGCGCAAGCCTGAGGCTCAAGTGGAAAGGAGCGATAGCGGACAGGGCAGCACGTCTTCTATCAACTTGGAGAAGTCGCACACAAGTGAGTCGGAAAGTGATGATAGTGATGAAAGCTCGCAGTCCAGTGAACAGTCTCAGACTGAGCATCAAGGCGCTCTCGACTCCAAACGCATTTCCTTCGGCTCTCTTCACCCTTCTCCCCAGCCACTAGAGCCGCTTTCCCCCTCTGTGCCTCAGTCCGCCCTTCCCTCTGATTCGCATAGTAGTGACAGCGTCTCAGAAGACCCAGCAGCCGACCCCCACTCCAGCGATTCCGAAGCACACGCCGAATTCAAGCCCGAGGGGGACGGCCAGAGCGCTTACTCTTCCTCCAAAAGCGTCAACTCCAGCATGGCCTCCCAGGCCCAGTTCCTCAAGGCCATCAAGGCACTGGTGACTTTCGAGTTCCAACACACCAAAAGGTATGTACTCCGCTTCAAAGTCACCTTGCTGTTCACTATTCTCCTACTCATTGCGATGTCGGTCACTACTTTCCAGGTCATTGGTGCTTCGGTGCGGCTCAGTGAAGAACTCACGCACTATGTCAATATGGTCGGAGACCTGCGTCTCTACTCCCAGTCGCTTTCTTACTATGTTCGCATGATGCAGCTCTCTGACTCTGGCTTGCTTAGCACGAACCGCTCAGCCTACTTGGGCTGGCTGCAGACAGACAGCGACTCTTTGCACGCCCTCAACCTAGTCCTATACAAGAACTACGACCACTTGGGGGAGCGGGAGCAAAGGGCCTACACAGCCGCCACAGTCCCTATCTGGACTTTGGAAGGCGGGAAGATCCGCACAGAGAAGGTCAACCTCTTCGACGCAGTCTCCAACCTTATCCTGCAGTCCTTCCTACTGGGCAAGGAAGCGGCCAGCACGTCTGTGGACCTCACCACTCGCAGACCCTTCTACCTCTATCGCAACGGCATGGGCGAAACTCTCAAAGACTTGAACGCCTCAGCTGAGTTTTACATCACTGCGACTCTGGAAAACTTGGAACATCAGAAGTTGGTGTCTATTCTGCTCATTATGGCTTCGGTGCTGCTGCTAGTCTTTTGCGCGGGGTTTGCAGTGATTCCCACTATTCTCACACTTGAGCGGTCCAAGCGAGAAGTATGGGAGGTTTTCTTCGATATTCCTTCCTATGTGTGTCGGATAATTAAAGGAAAGTGCAATGATCGTCTCCAGACCTTCTGCGATACAGACAACCTCGAAGAAGTGCTGAGTCCCGAGCTCGAGCAAGAAGAAGTGCAGGAAGACTCCCAGCACTCCCAGACCAAAGCAAAGCCAGGTCGGCGCACCCTCTCAGACCACACACGCAAAGTACTGGCCTACGACCCGCGACAGCGCAAACTCACTGGACTCAAGTTGCTTTGCTTCTTCCTTATCAGTGTTGTGTATTTCTACTTGATTTACTATACTGGGTTTGAGGCTGCGGGGGCTACGATGAAGGAGGCGCCCGCGACTATCAACTGGGCGAGTCGCAGGAGACAACTGAGTCGGGCTGTGAATCACTGGCTCACTGAAGCACTCCTAGAGAACGTCACTTCCCATGGCTACAAGTACATTGTACCCGAAGGACAAACTCTCGGGTCTCCCTTGCGGCACGCCAATTTGGCTCTCAACGAGTTGGAAGACGTGGAGAACTCCCTCATTTTCGGCAATGCAGAGGAAGGCCTGAGCTTCTCTAGCGTCCGCGGAGCTGAACAAGAGTCCTTACTGTTCTCAAGTGCCTGCTCAGCGCCATTAGTTCGCAGCACAGCAGGGTGTCCGACCATTGCAGACGGCACCCTGGCCCATGGCCTGCACAGTGCTATAGGCATGTATATCACTCTAGGGAGAACATTGGTCAGGAAGCTATCAAGAGCCGGAAATACCACGCTAACTGCGCTTTTCGCTGGGAAGGAATTGTCGCTTATTCGACTTCTCGATGACTCCTTCCTGTATGACCCTTTGACCTACTCAAGTGCTTTGTATGAGCGGGACTATGAAGAGAAGCAGGCCACTATGAGAGTCTGGCAAGACCTCCTGATTGCCCTCTACACCGTCTTTGCTCTGCTCTTCTACGCCCTCGTGTACCACCCTATGATCAAGAAGGTACTTCGCACATAGATCGGCAGAGATACCAATGACGCCTGGAATCTCTGCACGCTGCTGCCGCAGGAGTACCAGGAGGAGTTCAAGAAACTGACAGCAGCCATCAAGAACCGAAGAGACAACTTTAAATGGCGATAATAGGTTTATGAACCTGTACTCGCGACTGTTCTACATGTGCAGTGTACTGATGGCGGTGCCTAGCATGTGCGCTGTAGTGGTCCGCTGCCTTCGCCCACACGCCCTGGAAGCGCACAGCTACAAGGTGCCGGAAGGCAGCAGTCTCGACACGTTCTTCAGATGGTCACTTGTGCCCTACTGTGTCTACTACCTGCTGGACACTTGCACACTGCTGTACCTGTACGACCGCATGGATGCGTGCAATTTGGCCTTTGTCATCCACCACGTCATTACGTTGATGGGAATGCCGTCATTGGGGAGAGTACCGTACTACCCCTGGTTCTTAGTGGCGCCTGTGGCCTTCCACAACTTCCTGGTGTGGTTTCCCGAGCAGAAGTGGCTGAACTACATCTATCTGACATTCATCCTGAAGATGTACTGGGAAATGAGTGGCAAGCCCTGGATCAAGCACAGACTGTACGTGAACTCACTGATAGTGGCTGTTTCTCTGCTGGCACTGCCCATTGTCATGTTGTGGTGGTTTGACTGCGCGAATGACATGGAAAACACTTCTTTCGATAGGCCCTAAGTAGGTAGATCTTCCCACTGCCTGCTTTTCTAGCTTCTTAGCGAGTGCTCTTCTTGCACCAGTAGAAGGGACTTGGCCTGTCCGGCCTTATGGCTTCCGGTGCTATAATGAGCTCTGCGGACCTATTCACAAAGCAAACTTTGAACCAGTACAAGGCTCAACTGCGAGCGAAGTCCAATGCACGTCCCGAAGTCACTAGCAAGAAGAACTTCCTGACTCAGAAGTTCCTAAGCAGCGGCTCAAAGCCTCGCAGCAACTACAGCCTTTCCGGGTCCGACTTCTACAGTCTGAGCTTCAGCCAAAAGCCCTCCCCCCGCGCCTCCATCCACACCTCCGGCTTCAACTCCGTCATGCTAAAAAGCCGCAGCGAAGCCTCCAGCAGCTTCGGCTCCTACAGCTCCCCTACTCGCACTCGCTTGACAGAGGTACTGCCCTTGGAGCAGGTGTTGAGGACTCAAAGGGCGTTGGCGGACTTGAAGCCGGAGGAACTGAGGGGACTGGCGGAGAGGTATGTGGCGGAATTGAGGAAGTTCGCGAGGCTTGTGGAGGAGAAGGTGGGGGAAAGTGCGCAGTTCCCACTGTCGTAGGTAGGAATAGACTTGCTAATAGAGGCTTATTAGGGATTTGGCTCGCAGAGGAGCCGGAAGACTGATTTCTCGAATAGAAATAAGGCTCCTTCTTCGGAAAACACTTCGAAGTCACGACCTTGAGCAGGTGCAGTTTCCCTGAACTTCCCAGTCCTGTCCATTCTGCTCCTTTCCCTGCCCACCAGCCCCCACTCTGCAACTCCCCCAGCCTCCGTCTCCCCTCCAAACACCACTACTTCCCTTTCACCCAACACCCTCACTCCCAGTCCTGATAGTCCAGTCTCCAGGCCTATATCCAATTCACTCCATTGGTTTCTCACTTCACTGTAAATCTGTATGCAAGTACTGCGAAGCCCAGAAGTCAATACTCCTCCCACTACATACAGCCACTTCTGAAAGCCGCAAGCCCCAGTCTGGGAAAGGACAGTAGGGAGAGAGGAGCAGCTGGTCCAGGCTTTAGTGGGAGTGTGAAAGCAGCTGAGTGCGGAGTTGGACTCGCCCCCAACTAGGTAGACTTTGCTACTAGGCAGGTAGGCAGAGCTGTGGTAGATATGAACGCTGGGCAGGCCTGGCAGCTGCTTTAAGGTCTGGTTCCAGAGGTAGGCTTTACTGAGGGAAGGCTCCTTTCCACCTGCTATTAGCAAGCCGATGTCACAGACGGTGAGTGTGCAGCCCAGTCCCACTGCAGTTCCCAGTGGTTCTTTCCATATTGCTTTATCTGCTCTGCTGTGACTCCACAGGGATAGGCCGGAGGCGGAGCGGTGGAGACGATAGGGACGGGAAGGGTCCCAGGACTGGGGCAGGGAGTAGTCCTCCACGAGCTCTATTTCCACACTAGCGGCCTCTGTGGCTTGAGTCCGCATTCCCCTGTTCCTGCCTTTCTCCCCTCTCTCCGCCACCCCCATTTCCCTAAACACCTCCAGTACGTCATTCCTCTCATCATCCTCCAAGCTTTCCAGTCGCTCCCTATAGTGTCTCACCCAGCTCTCCACCATTACAGCCAGGTTCCTCCCTTTCCTGCACCCCACGTACAGCCCTGCAAAGCGTCCATCCGGCCTAAACAGTGCAGCTCCCAGGCCTGCAGCAGGCGCTTGGTCCAGCAGTTCCAGGGCTCTGCCCTCAGGCGAAGTCTTAATAACTGGGATGTGCTGGAGAGCTGGATAGGCCGCAGTCATGTAGAGCGCCTGGAGAGGGCTGCGAACTCCCCCTGTTTCGCGTATTTTCATCGGGGCAATGGCCGTGGGAGTGTGCAATTCGCATAAAACACACAGCAGTTCCTCGGCTCGTAGATAGGCGCCCCCTCGTTTGAAGGCTAGTCGAGTCTTGGGAGGGAAGAAGAGACTGAAGCCTTTCAAAGCCTCTCTGTTGGGCAGCAGTTCAGTGCTGGTGAGGACATGGATGGCGGTCACTAGTAGGCCACAGCCCAGAATTGCCCCTTTTGCATCCAGCAATAAGCCAATTGCACCCCCGTTTACCCCCTCTGGAGGGGTGCAGCCGGGCTCTATGGTCACTTCCAGGGCTCCTTTCCTCTGGCTTAGCTGCCTGTAGCCGTTCAAGTCGTCCTCTCCTGCAACAGAAAAATCGGGCCGCTTACTTAGTAGTTTCCAAGCGTTCCAGCGCAGCACTGGGTCCAATTCCCACAGTTTCTCCTGTATCACAGACCAGTTGGAAGAGGCGTTCACACTCACCTCAATGCCTTTATAGCGAATGCGGAGGGTGCGGGCGCTGTCTTTGGCTTCGCAACACCCCATTAATCTAGTGAAAATTGAGAATGGGCTGTGGTGCTAGTCAGAAGAGAGTGGCTAGGGTCACGCACCCCGCTGCTCGCACCCTTGCACAGGGCTCACAGGTCGCCACCACGCACATGACGTATGCCTCTGACAACCAGATAAAGGGCAAAGTGGCTCGGCCGTTGGTGATAAGCTGCGAAATGAGCGACCATAGTGCGGAAGTGACAGGTCCGCCCAAGGAAAAGCAGGGGGAACCACAGGTAGTGAGTCCCAGATCCGCCTCTTCCTTTAATGTGATTTGCTGGTGCAGGGACCTTTCGATCCTGTCGCAAATCACGCAAGACCCGATTATCGAGTATACTCCTGACGACTCCACCCAAACGATTGTGTTTAACCGCTTCAGCGCTCTGTCTCCCCTGACCTCAGACCTGCGCATAACTGCAATCGTATACCTAATCAGTGACGCTGCAGACTTAGTCCTAGCGAGGGAAGTGGCGAAGAACTTCGAAAGAGTATGGAATCACTTCGTTGTGGGCCCGGAAGGACTGCAAATGCAGCCTGGCACGGATATACTGCCACTCACTGAGAAAGACAACTTGATGAAGGCCATACATGAGGCGTATCTGGACTTGATCACAGTGGTTGATAGCTTCTTGGTGAGCAGCAAAGCAGCGACCTTTCAAAGTCTGTCTCTCTCCGTGTACAGCGCAGTGACCGAATTGCTGGACATCGCAGGGGGCAGAGACTCCAACGACTGCATTGCACCGCTCCGCCAGCATTGGCGCCGCTGTCGCTTCGCTCTCTGGTCCCTGAAGAGCTTTTTCCGCAGTCTTCCCGCCCGCATACTGAGTCTATCCAGCCTTTCCGCCTTACAGTCTTCTCCCAGCAGTGGAGAACTGAAGGTCAAAATTGGCTCTTTAGAGTCGGAAATCAGGTCCAAAGTGCACTTTCGCCTTGCCACCTCTGACTTCCCAGAGCCTCCCAGTGCGGAATTCACCACTTGCTGGGTCTCTATCGGCCTGCGTCCCCGGCAGGGTGTAGACCCGTCTCTGCTGTCACTGCTGGCAGACAAAACCAAGGAGGCTTTGAAGCAGCAGGAAGACTTCTTTGGGTCGAGGATAGGGTGAGGACTAGGCAGGATGGAGGACGGGAGACTGCGAGTGGCAGTGTGGGTGGACTTGGAGAAGCAGGCATGCAAGAACAGTCAGTCCCTACAAAAGGTCCTCCAAGCAGTAGAGCGTCTAGGCGAGGGGGAAATTAGCTGTTCCTACGACTCTTGCAAGGGCATTGAGGACTGCATTTCCAGTCCGGAACTGGACCTGCTGTCGACTTTGCTGCACCCGAGTCGTGTGCAGCTGCGCTGGCGCAGTGCTTTGGACCTGTGGCAGTGGCTGGGCGCCAGCGGCCTCGGCCAGCTAATCTCACTGGGAAAGCAGACTTCTGCAGAGGTGCTGCTAACCAGCCCGCCCAGTGGACTGAAGGCGGGAGTGACTATAGGAGAGGTTCTGGACTACCTCGTCCAACAAGTCCGCGAGCCAGTGGAGTGCGCGCCCACGCAGTACCAGCAAATCAAGAACCTGCTGGACTTCTACGAAGCAGAGGTGGACGTGCAAGGTCGCTTCCAGACCCTGGGACTGAGTGCTTTCCTCTGTATCTCCGGCTTCTCTCAGCTACTCACCCTCAAAAAGCGCTTTTCTTTCCTTTGAGCGTACTAAATCCTGCTTTTCAGTACATTTCCACCTTGTAGTCTGAAATCTCTATGGGGTTGGCCATTTAAACTAGTAGTCAATGGAGCTGCGCAGACTTTGCTCTTTGAACTGCATACGCAGGAACTCCTTCCTCAGGTCGCTTGCACTTTTCCGGGTTAAATAGTACTCAAATGCCACTGCCGATAGCATATTGGCAATGACGAAGAGGCTTAGGACCTGACGAAAAGGCAAAGGCACGTCTACCATCTGAAATAGGGCTTACTCCGAGGTAGGACAGGACGTAGGGGTGCGGGGCTAGCACCAAGTACCAATTAAACGCAAATAGTACCGAAACTGTGCCCATAAACCACATATTTGTATACAAAGGCATGCGGAAGGGCGGCCCCCGGCTATAGACCAAGCAAGCTGTCAAGTACTGAAAGTTACTGAGCAGGAAAAAGACTGTGTTTTCAGTGATAGGCACCGGGGCCTGCATGCTGTGGCCCAGGGGCGTGTACCAACTCTGCACAGCCAACGCGTAGTAGGTGAGCGCTATAAAGAGCATCTGAATGGCGCATTGGCCTGCTATGGATATAGCCACTGCCAGGGAGAAGATCGACCCTGCGGGCTGGTCAGACGTCAGCACTGGGTAAGCCTTGGTTATCCCAATCACAAATGTCAGGGGAATCACAGTGAATAAGTCCACATATAGGAACTCCAGTGTGGAGAAGTTGGTCTTCAGCAGGTACAGTGTGAGGACGGACATGAGCTGCACCATGGAGTAGAGACCCATGAATTTGAAGCATTGGAAGCTGGCGGCCAGGGTGGCTTTGCCTTCCTTTAGCACGTCTTCGAGGGCGAGGACTGAGGTGGCCGTCAGGGGAGAGGCGAGGGACAGGGAGAGGTGGCTGACACACAGGCCGACATCCGCGGCTTTCAGAGAGCCGGAGTCACTGGCGCTGTCGCCCACCATTGCCACTACAAGGCCCAGACGCTTGAGTTCCTCTATGAGTTGAATCTTATGCAGTGGAGACATCCTCCCACACACATAGATCTGCGCAAGTACAAACCTCAGAAGTCTCTGATTCGTGCCTTTGTACGTCCCTACGAGCCAGCTAAAAGCCTTGCCCGACACCGCCAGTGCAAATTTAGTGTCTCCCCTCCTGATCCTGTCCAGCCATTCCACCCTTCCAGTATCAGCTAAGTAGGCAGAGCCAGCGCCCCTCACCTTAGTCCAGGCCACAGAAGTCTCGGATTTGCGGACTTCTCCCTGGTATATGTCGAAATCGGGAGGAATCAGACTGAGGTCTATTGCGACTGATATACCAGTGAGTACGTTGTCTCCGGTTGACATCATTGCTCGGTATCCAACTGCCATTAGCTTTCCAACCATTGCGATAGCTTCCGGCTTTACACTGTTTTTCAGCAGTACGAAGCCTAGGAACTGCAGGCCTTGCTCCAAGTCCTTGAGTTGGCTCTTCGCATCCGTGCCGGCGGGCATTACCTTAGAGCCACAGGCGAGGACACGGTAGCCACTATGGGTGAACTGCTCGATGAGGGAGGAGTAGTCAGGGGGCAGGGAGCGGAACAGAGGCTTGATTTCCTCGGGAGCGCCTTTCAGGTAGAGGAGGAGTTCGGAGGAGTGGGCGGGGGAGACCAGGACAGCCATGCGCTTTACACTGGAGGAGAAATGGAAAATGCGTACTATTCGCAACTCCCTGCCCTGCAAAGAAACCACCCTCTCCGTCATCGACTCCCCAATAATCTCATAGTTCAGAACCGAGTGCAGACACAAGTCCTCCGCAGCTCCCAGCGGACTTCCATTGAGCATAGTCACAGAGTTGCAGCAGGCCAGACACATCGTCAGTCGTTCTCCCACAGTCTTGAGAGGCACAGAGGAGCCTGGGTTGACAGTGCCTTCGAACTGCATGGTTTCCTCGGTCAGAGTGCCGGTCTTGTCGAAGCAGATGAGAGAGGTTTTGCCGGCGGCGATGATGGCCATAGGGGAGAGACAGAGGATGCCTTTGTCCTTTAGTCTGCGGAGTGCTAGGGCGATTCCGATTGATAGAGTCAGTGGGAGAGCCGGGGGGATACCGATGGAAATCAGGTCTAGGGAGCGGAAGAGGACATCTCTCAGGGAGGAAGTCGTATTTCGAAAGGAAAACAGCGCTAGAAGCGTAGCAACTGCACAAATCGCTCCGAAAACAGCCACGAACTTGACTGCGTCTCCATAGAACTTCGCCCTGCTTTCGCTAGTGTGCAGCATTGCCTTGATCACCCGGCCTTTAACAGTGCCGAAGCCAGTGCCGACCACCACCGCTCTCACATCTCCTCGTATAGACAGAATCGTAGTGCCTCCAAAAAGCGTATACTTGCGGTCCTTATCTGGCTCATATAGTTCTGAGTCCTTCTCTGGAAGGGGCGTTTTGAGCACTGGAACTGACTGCCCGGTCAGTAAGGACTCGTTGACGATACAGGTCCCGCGGAGAAGAATGCAGTCACAAGGCACCTGAGAACTGCTTCTGAGTGTAATCAGGTCCCCTGGGACTAAGTCGACAGCCGGGATTTCACTGGCCTCAGGGTCCTGATACCTGTAAACGCTCGCATAGGTCTCAGCCACTGCCAGCGCTTTCAGCTTCCCTATGAAATGGCGTCTATCCACGACAGTGGATATGACACTGGTAAGCACCATTACGAGTATAACATCCGCATATAGACTGTAGCAGTCTAAAGTCCACATGAGGATGCAGGCCAGTTGGAAGACTACGAAGGGGCGGGAAAGTTCGTGGAGCAGTAGGACGAATGGAGAGACTTCTGGAATGGAGATCTGGTTGGGGCCGTAGCAGGTGCTGCGGGAAGTATAGTGCGACTTGGAAGGCAGGCCGTTGCCTAGTTTCGAGTATACTTCGCTATAAGGGAGACTCTGGTGGAATGAAAGCAACTGAAACGAGCCTTGGTGCAGGTAGTAGAGCTGATGTCGGAAGGTTATGAACTTGTAAAGGCGGCTTTGACTGCCTAGCAAGGGCGAAAGTGCACTGCCCGGCAACGCCCTGAGTTGAACCGGCACTTCCTCATAGTCCCCATGTCGTTCCTGCAGCACTAGCAACTCCGCGGAATTGAGGTCTGTGGGCTCGTACTTGACCCACACCCTCGCCTGCACCCACCACAGTCCCAACAGCCACCACAGTCCCGCAGTGCCCACGCCCAGCACATGATACAGCACACTCCTCCACCCCACTCGCTTGTACGCGCCTCTCCGCACTAGGTCTTCCTCACACTGCACCAGCTCCATATAGCTACGACTACTGGCCCTGCACCCAAGAGTGAACGTTCGCCTGAGCTGCTGTCAGTCGGTCTTCTGCCTGCCACGCTAAGCACCGCTTGATGAAGTCCAGACAGCCGGGGTCCTCTGTGCCCAGCGCCCCTTTCCAGGGCTTTGCAAGCCGACTAGTGCCCTTGCTGGGACTCAGCAGTTTGAGGCCGGTGACAGTGTGTTTGAAGTAGAGGTGGGAGCGACTGCCTTGGTCCACCAGTCTGAGTGGTGGCAGGCCCAGTAGATCCACTATCAGTCCGATTTGACGACGTTCATCTTCCCCTTGGAAAAGCGGCTTCCCCATACATAACTCTGCAGCCAGGCAGCCCAAACTCCATATATCAATAGCCTGCGAATACTGCGCCCCCAGGATTATCTCCGGCGCCCTGTAAAACCTGCTTTGGATATAAGTGTATATCCTAGCGTCCTCAAAACAGCAGGACCCGAAGTCAATAAGCCGCAGCATTGGCACATGTAGGCGGAAAAGCACATTTTCCGGCTTCAAATCACAGTGAATTATATGCAAATTGTGAGTAAAAGCCAGAGCAGTGGTAATTTGCTTGAGTAGCCTGCGTATCGTAGGCATCGGAAACCCGCGATTTCCGCTGCCTCTAATAGTGTCATACAGCGAAACGCCCAAAATGTCAGTTACAATGCACAAATGAAGGCGGAATTCGAAGGCAGTTTTGAGTCTCAAAAGGCCCATTCGGTCCTCAGGGTCCTTATCTCTCAGTAAAGTGAGGGCTTTCACCTCGATTAGTCCCTGCGTCCTGAGTCTGTCTCTGGACCTGAGTACCTTGACAGCCACATGCTCCCTCTTTTTATGGTCGATGCAGCGGACGACGTGTCCAAATGAGCCTTTGCCGAGGAGGGATAGGATTTCGTAGCGGTAGTTCAGGTGGTCGCCTGGGTTCAGTGGGTAGTTCCCTTTCGAATCGTCTATTGGAAGTCCTTGCAGACGAGTGCTTTTCGTGCCCATGTAGTAGACTTTGGAGAGCGCCGCCAACTCTCTCTTTTCCTCTTCCAACAGAGTATCGCAAAGCAGGGAAAGTACCTGTGCCGTAGAGGCTGGCAGAACAGCGGTAAAGTCCGGCGGAGAGCTGGAAGGACTCAAAGCAGGCGAGGAAGGGAAGGAAGTCAGACGAGACAAGCGAGTTCGGTCTGTGAGACTGCCGGACTGCAGGGTCGTTTGCAGGTGGAAGGACCGCTGGGAGTAGGTGGAGTTCAGGTGCAGCAGGTCTTCGCTTCTTTTGGGACTCGCCTGGAGACTGTTCGCCTGTGGGATCGGGCGAAGGGAGTGAGTAGGGGAGCGCAGGGCGGTGGGTCTGTTGCGGACTAGCTGCAGGAGGTGGAGTTTGGAGCGAGGGGAGGAGGGGTTGGAGTGGTGGATGGCGTTGCGCCGGGCGGGGTGGGGTGCCCTGGGACTGAGGTTCATATATAAAGAAGGAATTGGAGCTAGGCTGATACGCCTCTTTTCCTCTATGTGGCAACGACAGATAAGTTGACCAGTACCATATTCAACCCCTCACAGCACCCTTCCTCCCATTTCCCCAGCTCCCCACTCTCCTTACTGCTTGAGTAATACAATGGAACTCCCGCTCGACCTGCACACCATGCCCTCTCTCTGGCAAGTCACCACTCTGCGTCTGTCCTCAGGCCGTCTCTTCCGCATCTACGAAGACCCTTCGCACCAACTCGCCTGTCTCACGCCTGTGGCTGACCTGGGCACGATCCGCCAATGGTGGGAACAGAACGCGTCAATTCCGCAGGTCAGACGTAGTGTGGAGACTGTCGAGGAAGGCTTCCGCCTACGCGACCTGATGCGCAGCCAGCGTCCCAAGGAAGGCCGAGAGCTGCTGAGCGTCAACACACTCGAAGAGTGGTGGATTAGGGACTAGCTAAGGCTTCTGTGGATGGGAAAGAACTAGTGCTTACATGAGAAGACACTTGCGTTTCTTGTCCTCTGGAGCTTCGGAAGACCCGGTTAGAACGCGCTTTGCGCTTGCTTCGACTTTCCGAGCTGCGGTGATTACGCTCAGTCGCTGGCGGTTTTCCTTGCAGATTCTGCCTAGTTGGCCGTAAAAGTCCTGAAGACGCTGTTGCGTCAGTAGTCCCATCTTAATAACTCCCGCCTTTTCTCTGATTTCCGCCCACAGAGCGCAGTTCTCTACCTGCGGGTCTGAATAAGCGACCAGCGCTTTGATGCCTTCCAAGTCCTTCCCTTGGGCCCAAACAGTCCCCAGCTGCGCTTCCCACTCCGCTTCAGCTGTATTCACCATTATCACCAGCCCATGCGCGAACCCGTCAAATGTGGTGAGGCTGATAGCCTTCGGCACACTGATGATAGTGAAGCGCTGCACTTCGTAGCCAACAAGGAAGGAAAAGTGGTTCAAGTTGAACAAAGTGGAGGGACACTTTCCCCCATACCGACTCTGCACCTGTTGGTCTGCTTCATACACTTCCAGCCCACTGAGCAGTACGTTGGACGGCTCCATAGGCTTGGACTTGGACTTCTCCAGGGTGCCCCATAGAGCCATGGCGTCGATTTGGTCCACGACTATGAGCGTGCTTTCCTTGTCGAGCTGCACGGTCCAGATAGGGTAGTTTTTCACTCTGTCTAGGAGGAGTCTGAGTGGGGGTTACTTGGAGACTTGGGCGAGTTTGCCGAGAGACTTGATGTCGAGGAAACTGAAAACAACGCCTAGGACGTTCGCTTTGGATAGCACCTTTTCCATTATTATGGGAGAACTCGGCCACTTCCTGGAAATTCGACCGATTTGTGGGACTTTGCATGTGTTGTAGGGGAGAAATGGGACTAAGGGCCTGGCTCGACCCGGCTTCAGCATAATACTAGGCGAGAAGTGCAGGATGGGACTGAGCGATTTGCAGCAATTTGTCCATCTTCCCGCGGCCCAGTTTCTGCTCCGCCTCTTCCAGCACTAGTCGCGGAATCGCTCCGTCCCTGAGCTCCTTGCTCACTCCCTCTCGCTCCCGCACAGTCTGCCAGTACTCCACTTCCATCCTCAAATACGCCTCCCACAGCTTTACACTGGAGGAGTTGAGTCGCACCGCTCTCTGCAGTAAGGCTCTCCTGGTCTCCCAGTCTCCCTGTTTCTGGGTCTTCTCAGCTGCATCCGCCAGCAGCCACAGGTCTTCACAGCAGGGGTTCAGCTGCAAAGCCCGGGCCAACGCCCCTTCCAGCGGCTTGGCCAGTTGCTTGCGCAGGCAGAAGCCGATGAACTCCTTCCAGCTCTGGATGTCGCCTGGGTACCTGCGGAGAAGCCTGTGGAAGAGGTTGGTGATACGGCGGAGGACTGTATAGGAGGTACTGCTGTGGTCACTAGCGAAGGGACGGGTGATTTGGAGGTCGATTTTGCGAGCAATGCGCAGACTTTCGAGAGAAAGTTCGTACTGAATGGCCTTTAGGAAGTGTCGTTTGGCAGGACTGCGCCGGGCTAACTTGTACTCCAGGTCCTTTCGCCGCTGCACCACTGCGTCCACTTCCTCCTGGGTGAACACCTTGTTTTCCACGAAGTTGAGCAGGTCTGCCAGCATGTCCTCCATCACTCCTTGCACTCCCTCCGCCATTACAGCCATGAGAGCTGCGCCTGCCTGGAGTCTCGCCCCTCGCCACAGTCCCAAACTTCCTGAAGAGAAGCCGGGGCCTGGGGCGTACGACCTTAGGGAAGCTAGTCCCGCGCGAGGGTATTCAATTGGAACTGCGGGAAGGGAGGAAAGTAGGAAAGCGGGGGAACTGCTCGGACCTGGAGCCTATATCCTCCTGTCCTCTGAATCCTTGGCAGGACACCGGTAAGTCTCACTCAGTTTCGGCTCCGGGCCTCGCTTACCCCCCGCCCCTGCGGCCCTTTCCCCTGGTCCTGGCTCCTACGCCTACCTACAGACCTCTTCAGGACCCAAATACCCTCTATTTGGCCATCGCTTCCATGCCAATGACTATGGTACTGGTCCTGGCCCTGGCCATTATGTCCTCAGCGAGGGAGTGGGAAACAAGCCGAATTGGTCTTTTGGAAAGGAGCGAAAAGGAGCTGATAAGCCGACTAAGCGGGCTCCAGGGCCAGGAGAGTACGAAGTACCGACTGGTCTAAAGGGGAAAGGGGGGAGCTTCGGCAAGGAAGAAAGGGACAGACGAAGGAAGGAACCGAGTCCTGGACCTACTAGCTATGAACTGAACACTCTCACCGACAGGAAGCCGGCCTTCAGCATGACCTCCAGACATACCCGCAAGGAACAGACTGAGGACTCCCCGGGACCTGGAGCCTACTCGCCTCCCTCTCCCTCTCCCTTCGGTGTCCATATCAGCGCGTCATCTCGATCTCTCCACTCTGTTTCCGCAGTGCCAGGGCCCGGGGCTTATAACCCCACTGTTCAGGAAGCAGTGTTGGCGCCTGGAATGAAGTCGGCAGGCAGGCTGCCGCTACACTTGGATAAAGGGACTCCAGGGCCTGGGACGTACACTGTGGAGACGAGGAGAAGTGGACAGGGCATACAGATCAAGGGCCGACATGGAGGTCTTTCGGAGCGCATATCAGACCTGCCGGGCCCCGGACACTACAGTCCCCAAACTACCTTCCGTGGCTCCACAGACTCCACCCCGCTCTGGTCCTTCTCCAAAGCCCGCAAGTCTCACCCCGCCCGACCCAGCCACGTCCCCGGCCCTGGCGACTACTTCCTCCCCACACAGACCAGACCCAGCTGCACCTTTGGCACTGAGAAGAGGGAAGCGGAGTCCAAGCAGAGAGGGCCGGGACCTGGGACGTATGATGTAAAGGCCACTGTTCCTATGGTGCCCAGCTACTTACTGCCCTACTAGCCCTCTAGTGCCGATAAACCACTAATTCGCTTCCTATGCACCCAATACAGGCTCGGAATTGGCATACATTAAATGTACAGTCAATTTTGCAGTTTCCACTAACTTTGTCATTGAATTAAAGCCACGAAGCAGACTTTTAGGCAAAAGCCTGGCATTTGGTACCAATCAAACCTCACCGAAATGGCGATTTCCCATACATTAAGGCTGCAACTTTCTATCCATACTGAAGGCAGCGCTTAGGAACCTAAATTAGAGCTGCTTGCGCCTGAGTCTAAGGTCACGACAGTACTCTTCGCGCTTCCTCCAGCGATACCTGGTGGCGACACAGTGCACAGGCCAGTTTAAAGGTAGTGGCCCCGCCCCACTCCTCACAGCTCTTCTTTCTAGCCTCCGTCCAGTTCCCCAGCCACATTCTCCGCAGACACAGCTTGTGGAAGCGGTGGAAACACCCTGGAACTCGCACAACTCTGGCTAGTTCCCGGCCTAGTTCTTCGAAACATATGCTGCAATCACCCACTACGGACTCATTTAGAGCGGTCAGGGCTTCCTTCGAGTACTCAAATAAGGAATAGAGGGGGGAATCGGTGGATTCACACTGTAAAGACTGTAATTTCGCTGTTAAAGTCTGTGCCAAGACCGCAATTTGCTCCGGATCCAGGCCTTTGCACAGGGATAACGAGACATGCAGGGTAGGGACTGTCTCCACCCTAATCCTGGCCTGCACGAAGTCCAGTCCCTCTGAATCTCGCTGTGGAAGTACGTGCAAAGCCAGGGAAGTCGGTGTTCTTTCCAGCTCTTCGCCGTATATGGCCGTCAGAAGCTCGATCTCTGGTTCGAATTGCTCCATTATTAGACTCAAGCCCTTGGAATTAGCTAGACTAGTGGGGTTACTAGGAGTGGCAGTGGGGCACTGCTAAAGGGTTTTCCTAGTATGTTGGGTCGTTTTAGATAAGGTCTGAGAGACTTATTATAGATATTTTCTGCTTTCGTAAAGCTGAGAAGAGGGAAATTGAAAGGAAATGAACCCTCAAATCCCCTTCCAAAATTCGCAAATTCTACTCGAATATCTCCCGAACCGACAAAAACAGCCGTTTCCCACTAGAAAAGGCCCTAATTAGTGAGCGAAACTTAGTTCTTGCTCATAGTAAATGACTCCATGGCTGTGCCTAACACGCTGTTAAAACTTCCAATTACAGCAGCTGAGCTGCTTTTCTTCTGCAAGGTATGAATCACTACCTGCACAAAGACTGTTAGGAAGCCCGACAGAGCGCCTGAAACGCAGGCTATCTATATGGACGTTGCCTGTTTCAGGACTTTGGGCGGGTTTCCATTGATGAAGTCGGCATTCCAGAAGTGCAGCAAAGCCACAGGGAACCAAGCCATTGAGAACACTATGACCGCTGCCAAGTGTCTGATAATGAACTTCTTATACTCTGTTTTGTACTTCAAAAGGGCATAGGAAACCGCTCCGATTACCCAGGGAATAAAGACGATCAGCGGCAGAAGTAAGAGGACTCTGTGTGGGGAGTACTCGGCCCAGGACTGGGACTGTACAAAGCAGGTCTCCATAATGGAGTTGCCCATTCCGCTCCCTGCGAGGACGGGGATGACTAGGACTAGGGAGACAGCGTGGGGCAAAAGGTGCATTCTCCATTCCCAGTTCTTCATGTTTTCCTTATATACTTGGTTCCGTAGACTCTGGATTATCACCCAGCTCATGCAGACAGTGTACATGAAGGCGAGGAAGTAGGCGTAGACACCGACTGCGCCGATAAACATACATACTCCCCATGCATCTCTGTATACTCTCATACCCGTGATGAAAAAAAGAACTGAACCAATGGATGTCAAACACAGTTTGAGCCACAATTTGCATGATCAGCAGATCGTTTGGAGGACTTCTCAGCTTGGCAAATACCACGAAAGCACCCAGGAAGCAAAAGCCTGAGAAGGTGGAGAGGGGAGCCAGAAACATGTAGGAGACTTGATGAACGCTTAGGCCCATTTTAAGATTTCTACAGAGGGAATGCAGTGCTCGTTTAGACCTAACTACAGGTTGTATGGATTTTTGCATTGGTAGACTTAGTTAGAGAAGTGCAATATGTGCTTCCCTGTAACTAGCAAGGTCTGCTTTCTACTAGAAAGGCACTATTTATGTCTGCTCACAGTAAGTGACTCCAAGGCGGTATCTTCTACGACATTGAAGCTCCCAATGGCGGGAGTTTGGGCGCCACGTCTTTGCAGGAGAATAACGACAAACTGCACTGCGACAGTTAGGAAGCCCGATAGAGCGCCTAAAATGCTGGCTATCTATATGGAAATTACGTCTTTCAGGGCGTTAGGTGGGTCTCCACTGATAAACTTGGCATTCCAGAAGTGCAGCAAAGCCACAGGGAACCAAGCCACCGAGAACACCACGACCGCTGCAAGGTGTCTAACAATGAACTTCTTATACCTTTGATTGTACGTGTATTTGAAGAAGGCATAGGAAACCGCCCCCACCATCAATGGAGTGAACACGATCAGGGGCAGAAGTAAGAGAACTCTGTGTGGGTAGTACTCTGCCCAGGACTGGGACTGTACGAAGCAGGTCTTCATAATGGAGTTGCCCATTCCCTTCCCTGCGAGGATGGCGATCACTAGGACTAGGGAGGCAGCGTGGGGCATAAGGTGGTGTTTCCAGGTCCATTTTTGCAGCTCTTCTTCCTTTATGGGGTTTCGCAGACATTGGATTAACACCCAACTCATACTCACTGTGTACATGAAGGCGAGGAAGTAGGCGTAGACACCTATAGCGCCGATAAGCATACACACTCCCCAGGCATCTCTGTATACTCTTATACCTGTGATGAAAGAAAGCACTGAACCAGTGGATGTCAAACACAGTTTGAGCCACAATTTGCCAAATCAACAAGCCGTTGGGAGGCTTCCGCAGCCTGGGAACTCGCACAAAGATGCCCAGGAAGCAGATACCTGAGAAGGTGGAGAGGGGAGCCAGGACCATGTATGAGACTTGAAGGAAGCTGAGGCCCATTTTAGGATTTCTACAGAGGGAATGCAGTGCTCGTTTATACCTAGCTACAGGTTGTATATGGATTCTTGCATTGTTAGTAGACTTGGTGTGAAGAAGGGTCAATATGTGCTTCCCTATAACTAGCAAGGTCAGCTTTCTACTAGAAAGACTCTATTTAGATTCGTCTAAAAGTAAGTGACTCCATGGCGGGATCTTCTACGACATTGAATCTCCCAATTGCGAGAGTTTGGACGCCACGTCTCTGCAGGAGAATAACGACAAACTGCACTGCGACAGTTAGGAAGCCCGATAGAGCGCCTGAAACGCAGGCTATCTATATGGAAATTACGTCTTTCAGGGTGGTAGGCGGGTTTCCATTGATAAACTTGGCATTCCAGAAGTGCAGCAAAGCCACAGGGAGCCAAGCCTCCGATAACACCACGACCGCTGCAAGGTGTCTAACAATGAACTTCTTATACCTTTGATTGTACGTGTATTTGAAGAAGGCATAAGAAACCGCCCCCACCATCAAGGGAGTGCACACGACCAGGGGCAGAAGTAAAAGAACTCTGTGTGGGGACTACTCTGCCCAGGACTGGGACTGTACGAAGCAGGTCTCCATAATGGAGTTGCCCATTCCCTTCCCTGCGAGTATGACGATCACTAGGACTAGGGAGGCAGCGTGGGGCATAAGGTGGTGTTTCCAGGTTGATGTTTGCAGCTCTTCTTCCTGTATGGGGTTTCGCAGACATTGGAGTATCATCCAACTCATACTCACTGAGTACATGAAGGCGAGGAAGTAGGCGTAGACACCTATAGCGCCGATAGCGATGCATAGTACTGAGCCAGTGGATGTCAAAGACTGTTTGAGCCACAATTTGCCAAATCAACAAGCCGTTGGGAGGCTTCCGCAGCCTGGGAACTAGCACAAAGATGCCCAGAAAGCAGATACCTGAGAAGGTGGAGAGGGGTGCCAGGACCATGTATGAGACTTGAAGGAGGCTGAGGTCCATTTTAGGATTTCTACAGATGGAATGCAGTGCTCGTTTATACCTAGCTACAGATTGTATGGACTTCTTGCTTTGTTAGTAGACTTGGTGTGAAGAAGTGTCAATAGGTGTTTCCTTGTACCATATACGAAAGCAAATACAACGGGCGAATGAGAGGAATATAGGATTATTGAAATCTACATAGTGTGCAGTTGTCTGCAAAAGGCTATTTTTACCTTTGATTCTCTGTTTCACACTTAATCATCCCACAGATAGTCCCCCCAAATACCCTTCCCCATCCCATATTGACACCTCCCGGTACTATATGGCAAGTTCCGCTATCAAATCCGAAGAAGACAAGCAAGAGCTGTTCGACTCTCCCGAAGAACTGGACGCAAAGGTGACTCGTCTAGCCGAAATGGTGGAGGAAAGCACACATTTTGTGGTCTTTACAGGAGCAGGGGTCTCTACTTCCACAGGTATTCCGGATTTCAGGTCTGGGTATAACACGGTGCTGCCCACGGGGCCGGGGATGTGGGAGGAACTGGCGGAGAGGAAGCCTGTGCAAAGGGAAGTGGTGAAGGCTATTCCGCAAGCGCTTCCCAGTCCCACCCACATGTCCCTAGTCGCTCTCATGGAAGCTCATAAGCTCAAGTACCTCATCAGTCAAAACGTCGACGGTCTGCACCGCAAAAGCGGCATTCCAGCCTCAAAAATCGCAGAGCTGCACGGCAACACCTACCTGGAAACCTGCAAAGTCTGCCGCAAGGACTACCTCCGAGACTACGAAACCCGCACTAACGCAGATGTGCACAGACATGAAACAGGCCGCAGATGCGACAATGGAGACTGCGGGGGGGAACTGTGCGACTCCATTATCAACTTTGGGGAAAACTTGAGGGAGGAAGTGGTGAGAGGGGCCTTTGGGGAGGCGGAGTCGGCGGATTTGTGTTTGGTGTTAGGGTCGTCGCTGAGAGTCACCCCGGCTGCACACGTCCCTCGAGACGTCAAGCGGCACGGTGGCAAGCTAGTGATCGTAAACCTCCAACGAACTCCCTACGACGAAGCCGCCGACCTAGTCATCCACAGCTTCTGCGACCAAGTGATTCTCCTCCTAATGTCCAAACTGCGCCTGAAAACACCCAAATTCACACTCAAAAGAAGGCTCAAAATATCGAGAGAGCCGTACCAAGAGAAGGAGTGCATTCGGTTCCAAGGGGTGGATATGGACGGGTCTCCCTACTCGATTTTCCCGAAAATCGAAGCTCATATAGCGGAAAAGGTGCTTACTATCACTAGGGAGCCGATGCGCCTTATTGGGACCTGTTTTGACGGTTTGGAAGGACAGATTTTCCTCTATTTTCACGGACATTACCATGAGCCTGCACTGGATTTCCCTATAGTGTGTGATGAAATCCCGATGGACAGTAGTAAGACCTATGAAATGACGTATGACCCGTGGGAGCAGGTGTGGACAGGACTGTTCGAAATCAGAGAAGTGCTGGTTAGGGTAAAGTAGAGAGACTTCCATAGTAGAAACGCAGAAAATATAGGGAAATCAGCCAAATATATAGCTTTTTCCTCAATTAAGTACCAGAAAAGCGATTAGACTCATACTTGCTGTACCTAAAGAGTCGTAATAATGTGGATTTGGACAGGACTGGCGGTGCTCTGTGTGGGAATGGAGCTGAGTGAGGTCCACAGAGTGGCGAAGGAAGTGGTGGAGGCGGGGAAACGCCTGGAGAGAGTGAGGTGAGGGGTAGGCAGGAGTCTAGCCCAGCTGCCTCAGCAATTAGCCTCCTCTCTATCTCTACTGCACTCCCACGCCTCCTCCCTGTCCCAGCTCCTCTCCACCATGGAGCAAAAGCTGACCCTGAAGGAGCACGACCCGGGGTACAACCTGACCTACGTCGAGCTGCAACTCACCCTCCTTTCCAACCTCACACATCAGATGCACGGACTGGAGGACCACTTGTGGGACTGCACCGGGCCGAAGCTGGCGGAAAAGGTGGACAAGGGCTTGGACTACCAGTTAGCTACGAAGGAGTATTTGCAGGAAGGGGTGAGGACTAGGTAGTTGGAGTTGGTGCTGGGGGAGACGGAGGCCTTGGATAGGAAGGTTAGACGGGAAGAGAAGTACATGTGGGTGTATTCTCTGCTTGGGACGGTAGGAGCCAGCTAGACAGCCGCAGTGATGCTCTGGACCTTAGTAGTGCTCGTCCGCACCCTTAGACAGTAAATACTCCACCTAACAGATGAAGCCGGACAACCATGGCAGCAGGAAGCCCACAGCTCAGCAGGAGAAATACCGCTCCGACTCAGAGGTGCCAATTGCAGCCTCGGAAGAAGAGGTCAAGCTGTCGGAAGTAGTCACACAGACCAATAGAGGGGAAGCCAGTCAACAGGCGCAGCCGGCTATGGGCTGGATCGCTCGGGTCTGTTCCTGCTTTCCGCCAGCCAGTAGAAGAAGCAGAAACGAGAGAAAAGGCAACAGGCCGCTGCTATCGCCGCAACTTCCGCTCTATTTCGGCAAACCGACCCTCATTTTGGACCTGGACGAAACCCTAGTGCATGCTTCCTTCGCCCCAGGCGCAGCAGGCGACTTCGTCTTCGAACTCGACATCGACAGCAGAGCTTTCCTTATCAGTGTCCTGTTCCGCCCTGGCGCCCAGCTCTTCCTACTGGCAGTAGCTCGCCTGTACGAAGTGGTGGTCTTCACTGCCAGTTTGAGTGTGTACGCGGATCGAGTGATTGACGCATTGGATGTGAAGGGCGTAGTGAGCAGTCGTTTGTTTCGCGACAGCTGCACCTATTTGGACGGCGCTTACATCAAGGACTTGGACCAATTGGGCAGAGACTTGCGAAGAGTAGTGATTCTAGACGTATTTTGTATGTAGAACTCCCCGGCTTCCTACCTCCTGCAGCCTTGCAATGCACTGCCGATCTCCTCCTGGTACTGCGACCCTGAGGACTCTGGCCTTGCAGAGGCTTTGGAGGACTTGCAGGCTTTGGCAGCGGAAGCGGATTTCCCCACTGCACTAGCAGGACTAATAGCGCAAAGACGATGGGAGGCGGAGGCCAGCAGCGGCACTATCCCGCCCACAGTCCAGAAAGTCCCTACCAACCCCCCCGCCCACCTAAACACCCACAGCGGCTTCAACTCCCCGCGCCACAACTCAGTGCTGTCCTAATGCGTAGCTAACTGTTGGTCCAGTTAAGGAACTAGACTACTTGAATACACTGCTGGGGGCGTAGAAGTCTCGGTGGAAGATCTTTTCGACTGCTTCGAAGTCGGGCTTGACGAACAGGTTGGAGATGTCTGGCACTCGGCTTCGATTTTGCTCGTCCAGATCTTCCCGCTCATACACGAAGCAGCCACTATTAGGCTCACTGAATAGTCTCGTAGTGGGCGCTACAGCCGGAGTCTTGGCCTCCACCAAAGCCTCCACTATAGTCGTATAGGTACTGATCGGGTTTGACACATTCACATCCAGCATCAGCTTTTTATGCTTTCTGTTCAGTTCCTCCAAGGACAGCTGCCGAATCGCAGGGTTAACACGCAGCCAGTACGTGTAGTTATCAGGGAAACTGGAGTCTTCCCCACTACACACCTCCCTGAACCGCGCCACGTCCTCACACATTATAGTCTTTACGTGGTAGGCGCCGAGGGACAGGTTGAGGAGGTGGATGCAGGAGGGGTCTGTGGACCGCATGGTCTTGCTGAGGACCCAGGCCCAGGCCGCCAGTTCCACTTCGTTCAGACGGAAAAGACGGGTGTACAGCAGGAGGCGCCCGCGCAGGCCCACAATTGCACCGATGGAGCATTCTAAGTCTTTCTCAATCCCTTCGAGCAAACTGCAGGTCTGTCTCGTCACTCTGTGAATGCAGGGTTTCCCTGCAGCAGGGCAGGGCAGGGGGACGTGATTGTCTGAAACGCTCTTGGCTTCTTGCAACTCCATTAAATATCTCTATTACCACATTGTCCCTGGCAGAAACTCGACAATTTCCGTTAAATGGGATTACTGCTGGGGAATTATTCGGAAATGCGAGATTGGAGAGGGAAAAGGTGAAATTTACAGAGGAAAAGAGTCAAAATGAACAAAATACAGGTAAAAGAAAGAATGTTTTGCTCGAAAAAGTGCCTTTCGCCTGACGAGAAAGGCGGAACATTGGTCTATTTGTTTATTTGCCTCTGGCTTGGGTGAATTATGCGTATAAATGGCTGTCAAAGAGTTGAAAGACCATTATTTTTGCGTAGAGCCAAGCACTGTAGGCCTATTTTAGCATTTTTAGTGGAATTGTGTCGAAATTCACATGGTTTTGAAAGCCGGAAGTATCGATTTTGTTACATTTTTCCTGAATCTTCGTTTTTGTTGCTTTCGGTTGAAAATTACTTGAGTAATCATGCAAATTTATCCTTCTGTCCCATATAACACAAGGAAATTCCGACACTTTTCCGAATATTCACCTCTCAAACGGTCCAAACCCTATAATCCCTCTAGTTTCAAACCTACCATACTACTTACTCCTCCTTCATTACCTCCACAATATCCACCCTCAGTCCCCCCACAAACACCTCAAACACCGACTTCGAATGGAAGTTAAATACATAGTAGAAGTTGTCTTTCTGTGCTGTACTTCCCTTTATTTCCCACACTACAGTGCCGCTGGACTGCTCCGAGCTGTGCAGGACCTTGAGGTCGGAGTCGGTCCTGGGCTCGCAGAGGAGGACGGTGGAGCCGCGGAGGATGAGGAGGCGGGAGGTTTGGTCTTTGGAGATGTTGAGGAGGCAGGAGGAGAGGAAGCTGCGGTCGAAGGAGAAGGAGAGTGGTCGGAAGGAGTCTTTACCAGGGAAATACGCAAACAACTTGTAGGTGTTATACCCCGACACATATATGACTTCCCCCAAAACCGCCACTCCCACCTTTGTTATTGTCTGTTCCAAAGTCGCTTTCATACTCCAGTCCTGACTCCCCAGCATGTAGCACTCCGTGGAGGCCAGGGCGCAGCCAGCGTTCCCTTCTCCTCCGAATGCAAACACGAAGTCTTTGAATTGCACGATTCCGTGGTTGCTGCGAGCCACTAGCAGGTCGTTGCAGGGCTCTAGGGTGATTGTGGCGAGGCGGAGGATGCTGGCGTAGGGGAGTTTCTCCATATTGCCGGAGCCGCCGCACACAAACACATCCCCAGACTGCAGCGTGCACCAGCTCGAGTCATCCGACAGCAACCCGTCATAAGGCAGAAACTTATCCGTGGGAGTGCTAGTCTCCGGGTCAAAGGCCACAAAGGACTCTTCCAGGTCAGAGAAGTAGTACAGTGCAGTAGAGGCCGGCGCTCCGCCTACTATCACCTTTAGCCCTTGGCACGAGAAGAACTGAAGGTTGGCAATTTGCGTTTCCACGCCTCCACAGTTCGTCATCAACGTTCCAATCGAATTCCCTAGGTGTCGATTCAGCGACTGCGCTTGCTCCAGTAAACTTTCACACAACGACGAGGTCTTTTCCTGTCCTTCATGGAAACCCTGGATGTCCTGCTGCAACTCGCCCACTTCCTGCTTGAGTTTGTCTGCGCTCAGGTCCAGCTGACTGTGCAGTTCTCGGAACTTGTTGGAGAGGGAGTCGTGGAGACTCTTTTCCATGGTCTCCAGGCGGATGGAGTATTCGTGGTGCTCGCGGTGGATTTGCTTGAGACGCTCGCTGAGGAAGGACTTGACGAGGGTGATTTTCTTGCGACGGTCGAGGGCGGAGCTGAGGGAGGAGCTGTTGGCTTCGGGCATCACGTCTAAGGAAGTAACCATATGTCTCCCAGGCGTACTCCAATGCTTCCCCACACAGTCCTTGCACAAATACGTCAACTCCGGCTTACAGTCACAGAACGCCTGCGCCGTCCCGTCACAAAGCACACAGCTCTCAGCCATATTATGCTGGAGGCCTTCAGCCGAAACAGCGAAATCCGGGAGTTCCTGGGCAAGTACCCAACCCAACAATGGAAGCACTGCCTAGAAGCCTTGGTACTGATAGGAATCCATACCCTGGACGAAGAGACTCCTACAGTGGAAGACCTGCAGAGGCAGGCGAATAGAGGCGTCTATCAGTCCCAGCCAGACCTGCAAAGCCTGCGCAGTTCCTCAGCCCCGCATCACCGGCCTGGCTCCCTGACTCTGGGCAAGCCGCCGGTGGTGCAGCGCTCCATCCCCCGCGCTCCTGTTCAAAGGTGGAACGAGGGCACGCCCCGCTTCAAGCAGGAGTTCGTGCAGGCGGAAAGAGAGAACTGCCAGGGCAGGGTGAGGGCGGGCACTAGAGGAGGGAAGACGCTGCCGAGGTACCTGCAGAGTGTGAGGTCGAAGATTAGGGGAGATGTGAGGAAGGATATTGCGTATTACCGCTACCAGGTGCAGACTAACCCTGCAGAGCCTGGAACTGGCTCAGTCCGCAGCAGTGGAGCGAACCAGCACGACAGTCCAGCAGGCTCCCAACTCCACCTCGAAAGCCTCACGGAAAGCCGCCCCCCTGCCTACCTCCGTCCTACAGACATCCTCCCCAAGCCTGCGAACGAACGCACCTTCCTCACAGAGCCCAACACCAGTCTCAAACATGCAGACGAGTTGTTTTCCCAGCTCTCTGACACCAGCTTCCAAAGGCCTATAAAGGAGGAAACAGACGCTCAAGTCAGGGCGCTGAGGACCAGGTCGCCTTTGGATCGGTCGCAGGAAAGTGCCTTTAGTGAGGAGGAAACTGGGGATTTGATTCATATAGCGGAGGATTTCCTAAGAGATCCGCTGATGACGCATTTGGCGAGGAAGGACCAGGACTCCTTCAAGGAGAGTAGTCCGGGGCTGGAGACTTCGCAAAGCAGGACGTCGTTTCGACAGAAATGGGAAGATTCAGCTCAGGGAGAGTGGGAGCCACAGGAGCTGTACTATACCAGCTACGCCAGTGCAGGCGGGCGAAGAAGGGACAGCGAGAGTGCTAGGCGCCTTCTGTAGGCTTAGGGCTGCAATATGTCCAAGTACGACTCTGCAATCACTATCTTTTCGCCTGATGGCCACTTGTTCCAGGTGGAGTACGCCATGGAGGCCGTTAAGAAGGGCAGATGCGCTATTGGCATTCGGGGCAGGGACTGCATCATTCTCGCAGTGGAAAGAAAGACAGCAGCCAAGCTGCAAGACACTCGCACCGCCAAGAAGATCAACCAGCTGGACGAGAAGCTGGCCGTGGCCTTCTCCGGCCTCACAGCAGACGCGAGAGTGCTGATTGACAAAGCGAGAGTGGAGTGCCAAAGCTTCAGATTGACGATGGACTATGCGGCTTCGGCGGAGTATATGGCGAGATTTGTGGCTAGGATTCAGCAGGAAAACACGCAGAAGGGAGGTGTGCGGCCTTACGGAGTTTCGATGTTCATAGCGGGTTATGACCGTGAGAATCAGCCGAAGCTATTCCTGACCGAGCCCTCCGGCGCCTTCAGCCAATGGAAAGCCAACGCCATCGGCCGCAACAGCAAAGTAATGCTGGACTACCTGGAAGCCAACTACCACGAAGACCTGTCCTACCCCGAAGCCCTGAAACTCGCAATCCGCACCCTCATCCAAGTCGTCGAGAAGGAAAGCCGCAACATCGAAGTGGCAGTGCTGCAGCCTGAGGGCCTGCGCATGGTGGAGGACGCGGAAGTGGAGCGCACACTGGGCGAGTTAGAGCAAAGTTAGGACTTTAGCCTAAGGGGAGGCAGGGGGAGAGGGAGTGGGCTTGCTGGGGGAGTCTTGGATTAGCTCGAAATGGCCTTCTGGGTTGTATTGGCTTGAAGTTACGGCTTTGGGGACTGATTGTTCGTCGGTCCAGTCTTCTTTATACTCCTCTTCCCCGGATATTGCCGCATTTGCAGGGGTTTCTCCTGATTTATCTTCTGATATTTCCGCTTTTTCCTGGTTTTCTTCAGATTTTTCCTCATTTTCTTGCTCGAAATCGAGCGATTTATCCGCGTTTTCCTCAAAAGGAGCGGAAATCAGCTCACTGGGCTGGTCCAGCTCTCTACCCTCAGGGTCCTCCTCCCCATCTCTACGCGCAGACAGCTCAGTCGACCTTTCTCTCTGCGGAATTTCCCTAACATCAGGCCGCTGAATCCCCGAAACCTCCCCAAACCCCTGCATCGCCTCAGTATCAGTCTCCTCAGGCTGTAATACTGCATCCTCCTTCGGCTCTAGACCCTGGTTTTCAGTAATTTCAGCCATTTCAGCGTCATTTCGGGCCTTTTCCTCCTTTAAATCCGCCTGAGAACTATGGACGGAGCGGTCCAACTTGGGCGGCTTGAAGGCCTGCTGGCTCCTGGCTATGAGGTCATCCAGGGTCTGGTCTTCCTCATTATCAGGACGCCTATTCAGGTCTTTGATACTGCTGAGGTGGGACTTGGAGGCCCTTTGCTCCTCTAAAGGGGGCAAGCGCACCCTTTTCCCCTCTGCTTTGCGCTTGAAGCGCACCACTTCGACTTCTTTTTGCTTCAACTGGTGGTGGTAGCTGCGGATCATTTCCTTCACTACGCGCATTTCGCCTTCTTTTGCAGCGGCAAGGCTCCGCATTTGGTCCAATTCCTTCTGCGCCTTCAGCTTCGTTTCCTGCTCGTTTTTCCCTGAAAGGGCCTGGACTTTCCCGACCAAATCGCGATTTTCCTCATCTTTTCGACGCATTTCCTTGGCCAATTTGGTGTTTTCCACTTCCCTCCTTTTGATTTGCCCCAGCAAGCCCTGTATCTGCTCCTCGCGTTTGCGTCTGTTTTCGTCCTGCTTGAGCAAGTCCTCTTTGGCTTTTTGGAGAGCGGAAATGTGCTCCGAAGTGCGTTTCCGCAGGTCTTCAGACTCTAAAGAGCGTTTAATATGCTCGGAAATCAGCTCTTTATTGCGTTTTTCCAGCTGGTCAAGCAGCTTTTCGGAGTTCTTTTTCCTCGAATCCCGTTCTTTCAATAGTCCTGAAAGCCGCTTTATGTGCTCCTCTCTAGCCGTCAAATCCGCCTCTATTCCCTCTATTTCTCGCTTCAAAGTCTCGTTAGCGTCCAGCAACTCTCGAATGGTTTTTCCCTGCTCCGCCCTCATTCCCTCATATTCCTGCTTCAAGTCCTCGAATTGTCGCTTGGTTTCCTCTCTCCTTTGCGCCAGTTCTGCGTAAATCTGCTGCAGTTTTTCGTGAGCGGCGAGCAGAGCGTCGTACTCTCTTTTGACTGCTTCGCTTGGGGGTAGTTCGGAATGGCTTGGGAGAGGGGGGGGCTCAGGGGAGAGGGCGGGTTCTGAGAGGAAAAGGGAGGGAGGCGGGTAGAGGATAGAGAAGGAGAGGAGAGGGGTAGAGGGATGGATTTGGGCGAGAGGGGTGATTTGGACTGATAGCAACTGCTCCATATTCTGAAGCTGTGGCTTCAATAGACCCAGCGACTGTATAGGTCTGGGGGACTATAGGGGCTAGGCACTGAGTGGGAATTCGGGACTAGGTAGCTATGAAGCAGGGAAGTAGATATGGAAAAACAAACGACGAAAAGAACAGCTTCGAAGTCTCCCAGGAAGAAGGGCAAAAGAAGCGATATCGCCCGTCTGGCGCCCACCAACCTAAAGGCCCAGGAGCGGCAGTTCTTCCAAGCCGACTGCCAGGCCAACCCCACCTTTGAATACCCCTCGCGACCTCCGGTACTGGCGAACTCTGCTTTTCTGGGGGAACTGCTGCCCACTGCCGTTGCGATTTTGGACAAATGTTTGGCGGATTTCGGGTCTGAAAGCAACTTTTTGGCGTCTGATGGAGGGGAGCTGCTGGACCAAGGGCAGACTGAGGAGTGCATTCGGGAGTATATGGAGGGACTGAACCTGCCGTGCACTTATCAAATTGTATTCTCAGAGACTGCCATCGCTCCCACCTCCGTGGTACACCGCGACTCCGATAACGTGGCGATAATCACCTGCGCCGTGCCTCTAGTCTACCGCCGCAACCGCATCCTCGGAGTGCTGCACCACGAAATCGGCACCCACCTCCTCCGCTCCCTCAACGAAAAGCTGCAAGTCTGGTACAAAAAGCGAAACATGTACAAGCTCCAGCCCTATGCCAAGACTGAAGAAGGCCTCGCCTGTATCAATACTCAGTACGAAGCCGCGGTCGCAGGGCGGAAATGCTACCTGTGGTCTGCGGCTTTGCACTATTACGCGATCTGCAAGGCGCAGGAACTGAGCTTTGTGGAACTGTTTCGGGACTTGGCGCAGTACGTGGACGACCCTTTTCGGAGGTGGAAGGAGTGTGTGCGGGTGAAGAGAGGACTGGTGGATACGACGCTGAAGGGAGGCTGTGTGAGGGATGTGGTGTACTTGGAGGGAGCGGTGGAGATATTGAGACGCAGAACAGAACTGGACTTCCACAAACTCTACAGCGGAAAGCTGACCCTCGCAGACCTCTCCAGACCCGAAATCGCTCGCAGATGCAAAGACGGCCTCCTCCCAAGCTTCCTTGAAGACCTGCCCAAGTACCTCTCCGCTCTCGACCGAGTCGCTGAAGTGAACGGCATAGTCATATAGTGTAGTCATATGGCTAAACGGAATAAGGACATTTCAGGTGGTCACTCCCCTCCGTCCAGAACTGCGACCAGCAGACCCAGGTTTCCTCGCAGTTCTCTGATCACTCCAGCAGTGTCGATGCGCAGGTCTGTTGGACTGTCGACGAGGAGACAATTGCAACTAGCGCTGCAGTTTCCGCTGCGAGAGCAGTTGCAGCCAGATAAGGTGTACAGCGAAGCACTAATGGCCTCTAACTCAGACCTAACCAGGACTGTGTCATACTCCAAGCTGCTCCAAAGGTGTCCAGAGTCTTTCCAAAGCTTCCGGTCATCTATGTGCCGGCCAGTGGCCAAAAGACCGATGCGCAAGCCGAAAGTACTGAAAGGACTGGGAGTTTTGAAGGGAATTAGGACCTGTTTGCAGCGGAAACAGGCGAGAAGCCAGGCTGCTACTCCTACTCGTCTCCCTGTGAAGTTGCTGCCCTGTCCCTACTCCGACGCACTTTCCAGCTCCGACGAAGACCCTTCTCCCTGGCAAATGACTAGTAAATACGGTCCTTTGCGCTACAGTTAAGCTTATGCTCCAGTACTTTATATCAAAAGAAGAGTTAATTACCACTTCCAGGCTGCAGCAGTCTTTTCACATACTTGAGAGTAGTAGACAGGTGGGTCTGTCCTGCCAGTAGCTCCTCGTAGTGACTCCACCCGTCCATCTTGGGAGTGCAGTAGGTCACAGGCAGGGTTGAGTAGATGGAGAGGAGCTCGAGGGCGGGGGCTAGGTCTGAAAGGCCGGAGAGGCCGAGGGCTTGGTGGAGGAAAAGCTCGTAGAGGTCGAGGTGGGTGGGGGAAGTGGAGGGCGAGTTTGCCAGAGTCAGGTAGAGGATAGCGGAGCATAGGTGGCTTTTGGGGAGTCGCAGAGAGCGGTAGTCGAGGAGCACTGCATCTGCCAGTGTCATCGCTTGGAGGAACCTCCAATAGGCCTGTTCCTCCTGCACCCTGAACTTGCCCACCGACACTCTGCTCGCCACCGCGAACTCGTCCCACATCTTCATCTCCCACCCCAGCCAGTGGCACAGAGTCGCAGGCAGCACTCTCCACCCCACACTGCCCAGTATCTTCCTTTCCATAGCCCGGATTTGCGCCTGGCTATAGGCTTTATCAGTCGCGAGTTCGTAGTCACCCATCCGTGGAGGCCGTATTTCCTCGAATTTACACGCAATCGACAAGGCTGCGACTGCCACCAGTTGGTACTCCGACTTGAGGATCCCGGGCGAAAGCTGCATCTGCAGGTCAATAAGCTGCACAGCCATGTGGCAAGTTTCTCTCTTCAGCATGAACTCAGCACTGATCTCAGTGAGCCAGTCCAACAGGATAGCGCGCATGGCGGGGGAGAGGTGGGGCTGCAGCAAGACCCAACTGTCAGGGTCGAGAGGCTGCAGGTGGTCGCGGGAGAGGAGTTCAGTGAGGGTGTCAGGGTCGGAAGGCTGCCAAAGGGAAGAAGTGGAGGCAAAGCGCTCGCGACATTCCAAAGCCGACCGAGTCCGGACCCGGGATTTGCCGTCTGGATGAAGCTGCATATTGACATCCAGCTCTCGTAGCGGCTGCACCAACATATTGTTTTTAAATGCACGAGCCGCCGGGACAATATGAAAGCGCCTAACTACCTACTCAATGGTAAAGCCATCGCTCTCACTGATGGCCAGCTTCTGCAGCACTGACACCAGCTTCCCAGGCTCGCGGTCTTCCGCTACGACAGTTTCCTGTGTGGAGTTTACGCTTGTGAAGAGACTCACGCATTGGCTGAAATTGATCTTTTGGTAGTCGTAGGGGTCGATTAGCTGCAAAAGGCGCTCCATATCTGCAGGGTTCAGACCCATTTCGAGGGAATCGGCCAGGTCTCGGAATTCCTTTTCGCTCAGGTAGCCGTCTTCGTCGCTGTCTGCGCTTCGAAAGCGCCTTAGGAAGCCTTGCAGGAACTTCTCGTGTCCCTTGAGTTGGAAATCAAGCAGTATTTTCAGCAAGTCCGCGAATGGAATCCTACTCTTCAGTGCTCTTTCCTTTTCCCGATTGAGCATCATTTCCTCCCTCGAGAGTCTCAGCTGTCTCCCAGCCTGCGGCGACTGCACATTGCGCTGCTGCATCAACTCCCTTATCAGCGAAACCAGCAACAACGCATCAGTCTCGTTGTACATATAAGTCACCACATGCGTCCACTCCTCCTCTGCAAGCTGTCCATTGATCCTAGCACTGAGGAGAGACTCCAGCCCACTGGCGGACTTCAGAGGGAACTTTTCCCGCAGGAAAAGACGCAGCAGCTGAGAGGCAGTTTCCTTCACCTGCATCTGCACGAAGCGGAAGTCCTCATCACACTCATTCCGAATGATTTTCCCGAAAACCGCCACATCATTGTCTTCGTCAGAATAGCGGTCTATAGCCTGCCAGACCCCTGAGAGCCATTCCTGTCTCAGTGACTTCAGTCCGAACTTATGAGTCAAATGCGTCTTCAGGAAATCCGATACGTTCTCTATTGCTAGTCGGGCCTCCACACACCTTTGGTCGAATTTGATCTTGGCCTGGTAGACTTCGTCGATGAACTCTTTGAGCTGGTTGAGAGAAAGTTGGCGGCCGGGAGAGGAGGAAAGGCTGAGGGCGGAGGGCTGGCGGACATCGGGGGAAAGGACAGGGGGGCCGAGAGCGGCGTCGGCCGAGCTTTTGGAGTGTCTGATTATAGCATCTAGGTACTTTTGGTTTTCCTCCCTTAGTCCCTCCAGTTCCAACATCAATTCCTCTTTCTCCTCCGCCCACTCCCTCCTCAGTCTCTCCACTTCTCCACTATCAGCCTGCTTCCTACCCCGCGCACTTGCCGCCCCCTGCTCCCAAGCCCTAAGTCCTGCTTCCGCCACTCCCTCCTTTGTGCCTACCAACCTTTCCCACAGTCTTGCAACTTCAGGCTGCATTGACTCTGTAACTGCGCCTAACTCCTCTGTGCAGCAATCGAACAACTTCATTCTTGCTCTCAGTCGCAAAGTCTCTGCAAGGTCTGGACTAGGGGCGGATTTGAGCGCTGCGGAAGTCTCTTGGGCCAAATTTGCGACGAATTCCCCGAAATCGACTTTCCAAGCAGTAGTGGGGAAATGCTTTTGTCCGAAATCGCGAATGTCATCGTAGAGATTCGCTACTGCTTCGACCTCTTCACGAGGGAAAATGTCCAGTTGGTCCTCATCCTCCACTGTGCCTACTTCCACGATGTCGTCAGAGCCTGTGGACTGGCAGGTCACTAGAAGTCCTGGGAGTTGTCTTCTCAGCTGATTCAGCACTTTTTCTCCTAAAGAAGTCAGTATCACTTCTTTCAGCATTGGCATTGAGCCTAGACTTTGCACTAGTTCCTCGCTTTCATGGATATCGTTGCCTCGTAAATCCAGGATTTCAGTTCGTTCCAATGCGCCTAAGTCTTCAGGCAGGTCTGTGAGTCCATTTCCCCTCAAGTTCAACCTTCGCAAGTCTGAAAATAAGGCCAGCGCTGGCAGTACTTCTCCCAAATCGGCCAGACCCTGTCCACTCAAGTCGATTTCCTCCACTTCCGGCCTGGTCTCGAGTAAAGACTTGAGTAAGTCCATAGACACTATTACATACACAGGGGAAATCAGGGAATTGGCTGGAGAGGGAAGCTGCTACATGTCTGAATTGCTATCTAGTACGACTAGGACTCTTCGTAGGCCAGCAGTTCCTTCATTTCTCCCTTGAGAACTGCGGTGCCGTAGACGAAGCCTAGAGTGCTGGGGACGAGGTAGAGGAGGGCTGGCTGGCCGGCATTGAATACCTTCATGACGACTAAAGTGGCTACCAAGCCCAGCACATAGCTAACCAGCCCAGCCAAGAAGTACACAGGTCTCCGTCTCTTCTCCAGTTTCCGCTCCATAAAGACATCGAAGCGGTACGCCAGCGACAGGAAAATCCCAGGGACAATGATGTCCCCCAGTCCTAGGAGGGAGAAGGGAAAGCCGCCTTCCGTCAGTTCTGAGAGGGGCTTTGGGAAGAGCAGCTTGATGGGGGCGTCGATGCTTTTGGCGACTGTCAGCATCACGTCGGTTCCGTAGACCCAGAAGATGTCGTAGAAAAATAGGCCGCCGAGCATGATTGCACCGATTTTGAACGACCCTAAAGAAATCTTCTCCACTCCATAAACAGCAAACGCCAACCCCAGCAAATTGTTAAGTACCCAGTGCTTTGAAGAAAAGTACACCAGTCCCACAGCCCCAGCCAAGCAGTAGCAGACCACATCACTGGAGTCAAAGCTGCAGTCCCAGGGCTCCTTCACTAGTGGGAATTGGAACTGGTGCTTGAATGCGAAGGATGGGAGTAGTGGCTTCAGCTGCTTTTCTAGGATTGATAGTATGTATCCCTTGAGACAGCAGATTCCGAGGAAGGTGAAATACACGCTGAGGACCACATTGACCAAGTCCTTATTAAGGTACTTGACAAGGATGTAGAGGCCCACTAGGAAGCCAGAAGCCACCAAAGGGAAGCGCAGTGCTTCCTTCGACCCGATCGTTTCCCCAGGGTCGTCCTCCTTCTTGGAAGGGTCTTGGGAGGCGGAAAGGATGCTGCCCACTATGATAGCGCACAGAGAGTCCACGAGCATAGCGAGCCACAGCGGCACTTCCATCACCAGACTTAATGCAGTGACCGTGCCCATGGCAGTGAGTGCACTGAGCACCACATCCCTCCCCAACATATTGCTGTAATGGCCGCCAGACGCCCTAACAGTCACACCCCCGCCCCGTCTCTGCGCTCCAGCAGCACTCTCAGCTCTTGGGCGAACGCCTACACTGGCGACTGGAGCAAGGAAAACACGCTCAATGCGGCTTCACTGCTAGGCAGAGTGAAGGAATTAGAGGCGGAAATTACTGCTTTCAGGCAGGAAAAGACACTCCTGCAAGCCACAATAAAGGCGCTACGGGCTGATACGGAAGCACTGAAGGAGGAAAACAGAATTGTGACGGAGGTAATGAGGGAGTGGGAAAAGACGGAGCAGGCGCAGTGGTCCGCCCTGCAAACCCGCCTTGAAGACTCAATTCGCATGCTAGAGGACCAATTGGCAGCAGAGATTGATACAAAGCAGAGACTAGAACAGAGGGTAGTGGAGTTGGATAGGAGGAACCGAGGGAGGGATAAAGGCAAAGAGCTGGAGTTGGAATCCGAAGTGACCCGGCTGAGAAGGCTAGTGGAGGAAAAGGACTTGGAAAACGACCGAATGGTCCACAAGTTACATGCCTTCATGCAAGAAGCCGAAGACGCAAAAGCCGAGCTGCACTCTCTGAAGCGGCCTCCCAGTCGCTCCATAAGCCGCAGCGTGAGTCGGAAAAGCAGTTTCCAAGTGGAGCGGAAGTCCTCTCGCTGCAGTCCTATCCCCTTCGCTCACCGTCCCGCCTCCGTTTCCCGTCTCCGCTAGCTCTGATCTGTAGACTAATATTGCTTTTGATGGCTGCCGCTGATCGCTTCAGGGAGAAAACGCTCATATATCGGTCAGCCACAGGACTGTCGTTGGTGTGGAAGGCGTGGGATACTGAGCGGAACTGCCTGGTGGCGGTGAAGGAAGTGGTCTGTGAGTCGCAAGGTCAGGCTGAGGACCGACTTTCTGAAGCCCATATGCAAATGAGTCTTTTCCACCCAGCACTGTGCAGGATCTGGGACGCCTACATCGAGGACAACACTGCAGTCCTGGTGCTGGAGTGGATGGACTGCGACCTGGACATAGAGCTGCGCAGGAGACGCAGGGAAAGCAAAGAGGCGGTGTATGCAGAGGCAGAGGAAATGGCAGTGCGGCTGATTGACGCTTTGGCCTATGCGCAGAACGCAGGGCTTTGCCATAGGGATATAAAGCCGGGGAACCTCTTTATCTCCTCCACAGGCACTGTTAAGCTGGGAGACTTCGGCTCGGCACTGGTGTCAGAGCCCCTGCAAACCGCCTACTCCATCACCGGCACCCCCCTCTTCCTCAGTCCCAAGCTCAGATCCAGCTACGCTCGCTTCCTCGAAGGCTTAGAAGAGGGCAGAGCCGCGCACGACCCTTACAAAAGCGACGTCTACTCCCTAGGCCTGACCCTGCTCTATTGCTTCACTGAGGAACTCACCAAAGTTATAAGGCTGAAAAGGCTTGAGGACATACGGACGGAAGTGGGAAGGACTAGGGCGAGTCAGTGGCTGCAGGAAGTGATGGGGAGTATGCTTGTTGTGGAGGAGGAACAGAGACCTTGCTTCATACAGCTCCGAAGATACATATCAAGTCGGAACCCGGGACTATATCTCCCCTATACCAATGCGATTTTAGGACTTTCTGGGTCAGTTTGGCTGCCGTTGCTGGATTTTCATGTCAGGGAAGCATTGCAAGGGCAGGGGCTGGTGGCGGAAACTGCGCTATTGGCCCACTGCAAGGCCTGTGGAGCGGAAATCCTGCTGCAGGGGCAGACAGCTAGGAGGGAAGAGCTGCAGTCGGAGTACTGCTCGCAGACTTGCCAACTGCAGGCCTCTGGGAGTGCGGCTCCTGTTCGCAGGAGAATAGTGCGGGTCCTAAAGAAGGAGAGAAAAGTCCAAAGCAAGCCCTGTGCTTACTGTCTCTGCGAGCAGTTCCCAGCAGACCAAGAGCCAATTCCCCTGTGCGGCCAACATACCCTATGCAGTGTGGAGTGCTTGCAGGGCCTATCCAACGCTATGAGCTGGAGCAAGGACTGTCCCATCTGTCTCCCCGAAGCCGCCAGTCGTAATATGCTGCAGGTGGAAATTAGTCGCTTGCAGCAAGAGGCGGAAGAGCAGTTCTGCTTGGAAAGCTTTGGAACTGGGCAGGGAACAGGCGTGCATCTCAGTGACACTGTTAAAGAGAACTACTCCTCTATTGTGAGGGGTATTTATAACCCTATGCAGTTATTGTCGGAGGTACGGGCGCAGGACCCGGCACTTACCCAGTTGATGATTCTTGGTACAATGAAGCTGGGCAGAACACAGACTTTTCGACCCTGTACGCCTGAAAGGCACGGAGTTCCTGATAACTACGTGTTCCTCTTTGCACAAAGTGACACCAATCACTTCCTTCAGCCAGTGCAGCCGAGGCCTTGTTCAAACTGTGACAAGCCAATGACTGTCCAAACAATCGCAGCCGCCTGCAACCGAATTTTCCGAAGTTCGAACCCGAAGATGTGTCGAAAGTGTGGACGAATGGAAGCGTGCAGGCTTACAGAGTGCTGTGGAGTGCTGTGCTGCTGCTCCTGCCATCGTCGGCACACCTGTGCTTCGTAGCTGTAGCTCTATGCCAGTATGTGGTAGGAAAGTCGATTGTAATGCCGGATAGATTCACAGTAGCGAAAGTACTGCTGCCTCGTCTATCCTGTCCCATTCCCTGGCCTAGCATTTCCACCCCTCTTCCCCGAGCGCAGGTAATCACTGAAGTCAAATCCTTCTTCCCCGAGTTCAACTCTCTGCATCTGACTAGCTACTGCTTGAATCGGTACGAAGACTTGCACTCGGCACTGGTCAAACCAGACCGTGTGCGACTGATTCAGCTGCTTACGCTCGCTTATTATGACTCTCTATTCAACCTAAATCACCCCAAGCCGCTCATTTACCCGAAAGCCATTAGTGGTAATATCACTGGCGGGTATATAGTCCAGGCTGCGGAGACTGGAGTGACCTGGGCTCTGATTGCCCTGGAGCTGACTTTGAAGGACGCAGAGGGGACGAAGCACTATCAAAAGGCGGTAATGGAAAGATTCAAGGACAAGCAATTTCCAAGCACTTGGCAATTCGCATTGATCGAGGGAAAATAGCTAAGCATAGAAGAGGCCTTTAGAGGACTAATCCGTATACTTAGTAGAAAAGCCTAAGTATCGGGTTATGTAGGCAGTCCTGATATATGCACTTAACAGACTTCTACGTCCAGGCGTAGTCCAGCAGTGTCTTGACCGCCGCCCGCACCTCAGGACTGGCGCTCAGCACAAGCTGCAGGATTTCCGCCTTTAGGAGCAGCGCCAGGGCTCTCCCTTCCTTGCAGGCCACTATGCCTGGAACCAGCACTTTGGTTATAATCGGCCGCAGGGAGGCCACTTCCCGCTCAGCTTCCCCACTTTCAATGTCGCCTAACGACCCTTCAACGTGGCCCCGAGTTTCCTTGGCGAGATAGTCCTGCAGCAGTTCCTTGGCTGTGGCTAATAAACTCGTCCATACCTGTCCTCCCTGCCCATAGACCTGGAATAAGTAGGTCAAATAGCAGGTCAAAGACTCTCTTTCCTGCTTAAGCAAGCCAGGAAGGGACTTCAGGTCCTTCATGAACCCGGACTTCCACAACTTCCAGCGCCTTATTATCTGCTTGTTGAAGTCTCTAGCGAAGCTGTGCGAGGTGCTAAGAGCACACAGCAGCGTGATATGGTGCGCAGTCTGCATCTTCCCAAACAGCGCTTCCAACACATCCTTACTGACTGAGACCAGCAACAGATGGACAACTGAGCGAGTTACGCAGTTATCAGCATTGAAAGTCAGTCCTTTATTAACATCCAAAGTAGTGACGTCCACAGGACTGGTGGACAGCTCGACAGGCAGAGTGTCCTCCAGTAGTTCGGTTAGAGCGGCTATTAGAGCAGTCCAGTGGGAGGGAGTGAAGGCTGGTCCGCAGGAAAGAGTGAGTTGGAGGAGGGTGTTGACCCCGACCCGGGCTACTCCTTCGTCAGCACTCAAAGCCGTCCTTTGCAGGTATTGGAGAAAGCGGTCGAAAGTGGCTTCCAATACTGCCACTTTGGTCCTGGTCAGTTCCACATAGGACAGCAAAGCCTGCTGAAAGGTAGTTTTCACCCAGTGCGGACTCGACTCCGGCGTAAGCGCCAAATCGACGAAGAGCGGCTGCATGAGGACAGTCCACACACACTGCCACAGCCCCTGGTCAAAGCGATCCGTCTGTTCCAACAGCACAGTAAACAGCGACTCCAGGGCCTTGGTCTGGATGTGAGGCCGGGAGTCGTTCAGTCTCAGCGCCATTCTCTTGAAAAACAGGTTCCACAGTCCTGAATCCACTTTCCCCATACTGATGGGCTCCACGCTTTTCGGGACCAGCTCCAAAGCGCGGATTGAGATGGAGTCACTGTGGGCCTCTGCACAGTTTAATAGTGTATTTAGCAAGGACTCGTATTGCTCCAGGACCAATACTAAGTCGCCCTCCACTATGTGCGCAATTGCTTTGAAGCACCGTGCTAGCAGCGCTGGCACTTGCGAGGCCTGCAGCAGCACTAGGAAGATGCAGTTCCACCCGGAGCGGATTTGAGCTTCTTGTGTGAAGATGAGCTGGTTAATACAGTCCACGAGCATTTCCTTCACGCTGGCGTGCTGGCAGCCCTGCAGGATCCTGGGAAACGGCATTAGAAACTCCCTTTGAAAGTGGAAATTCGCGAATTCTTCCTTAATCAGGAACTTCGAAGAGAGTTGTCGCAGGGAATCTAGAGCGAAAATGGCGATATGCTCGTTGGAGTGGAGTCCTGCATATATGAAATGTTCCTGCATTGCTGCCCACAGTCTGGCCCAGGTCAGTCGGATTCTCGTCATGTTTACATCTGCGACGGTAACAATGGCCTGCAGACTGAAAATTCGAGGGTGTTCGTCTCCGATTTCCCCTTTGGATACTTCTATTAGCTGCTGGACGAATTCGACCACTGCTTCGTCGTCTAGGGTGGAGGAGAGGGAGAAGATGTAGTCAGTTTCTTGGGGAGAGATTGCAGTGGCCATTCCCACAGACACTCTCTCCGTATCCCTCTCCACCGTCAAAGTCGACTCCACCCCACTATGCACCAACTGCAAATAGTCCAGTCTCGAAAGGCAGTAAAGCACATGCCGCCAAGACTTGCGCAGAGAATTGGCCTCCGACTTCGCAACTAGCAACAGCACTTTCGCAGCTTCGATGTTTTTCTCTCGAATTTGGTTGCTCCGACTAGGAGACAAGGAGGTGAAATTCGCCAAAGCAGACACAAACCCTTCCAATTCAGTGGTCAGGGCGAATCTGGCAGCGATTTTGCAGCAAGCCAGGAAGCCTTGCAGTGCCCATTTCCAGGCTTGCTGGCTTTCGGTTTCTTCCAACACCACTGCGAAAGTGGCTAAAAGGGCAGGCCAGGTAGCTTCGAAGAAGGGCTTGATGTGGTCCAGTTCCACTCCTGTCTGGAAGGCGGCTCGCTTGGTTCTGCGGAAGAGTTCCTGGCTTTTGGCTTGGATGTGCCGAGTTTCCTGCTGGAACATGTCTTCTCTGTTCATTTGCCCGGCTTCCGCCTTTAGTTTCGTGTCTTCGTCTTCCTGCAAAGTCAGCGGATTCACCTTAATTGACTCATATATCGATCGTAAATAGTCCCCTGGCAAGTCTTTCCCATTGTTGATTCCCCGGGTTATGGACTTGAAGCCTTCGACTGTCATTTTATTTTTGACTGCAGGGTTGTGCATGTCAGTTTGAAGCATGATAATAGCGAAGGAGAGCACGTAGGCAGTGTCTGCCACTTCGAAGGAGCCGGGGTTGTCCCGGAAGTACTTCTCGGAGAACTTTTCGATCACTCGGTCTGCCTTTTGGGTTTCGCCTGGGATTCGGAAGGAGTTCAGGAAGGATCTTAAGGCCTGCAAAATGTCCATTCCTGAGAAATCGTGCAAGTCCACATAGGCGTACAGCACCTTTTTGTTGAGGGAGTACTCACTGCCCAGGTAATCCCCGATTATTGTCTTGTTCAGACCTTCGGTGGTTTTGAGGAAAGCGGCGATGTCTTGGGGACTGTTGGGGTCTAAATAGCCGGTTTCGGCCAGGAGACGAATCCCTGTTTTCGCTTTAAAGTTGAATTTGTGGACTGCGCGGGCTAAATGGCCTTTTAACTGCTTGGATTTTTCCAGAGCGGAGAGCTCGATTGTGCCGAGGTCGCTTGAAGCGTCGTCTTCACTGACCGATTTCATCAGCGACTCCGCCCTGAAAGCCCTGTCATTCTCAATCCACGCCGCAATGGAAATGCTAATATGCGTCAAGGTCTCAAGGGCACTCATTCTGAGGGTTTCTTCCTGCAGCGGCTGCAGCAAATGTTCGCTTTTGGCGTATTTGCCCTGAGCGACTTTGGCCAGTACGTCCATTATTTGAGCGACGATATCGCGTTCGTCTAGGTCGCAGTCGTAGTTGGAAAACAGCTCCAAAGTGTGTCTAGGGTTTTGGGTCAAGCGGTATATCACTTGCAGGACTAGTAACTTTTGGTGGTAACTGCTATGCTCACTTTCCAATATCCGCAGGAAAATCTGCTCCAGAAAGACGCCGATTTCCGGCTTTAAGTGGTCCTTGTGACTGTTCATGAGAGCCACAAAGAGTGCTAAAGAAAGGGTGAAAATGCCTCTATCAGCACTGAGACAGTTGGTAACTAGGCTTGAGCACAGGACGGATCTGATCACATCCACAAATTGCTGCTTGCAGCACAACTTCGGCCCAGCCTTTTCCATCAGACTGAGAATCAACTCCAAGGAAAGTGCTTTGGAACGCAGGGAATAGGTGGTATTTGAGTTCGGAATGTCCTTCATAGACAGCTTGCAAATGCTTTTCAGCACTAAATGTGCATCGTGGAAGCTGTCGTTTTGGTCGTCTGAGAGGTATATAGCCATAGCCTTGTTTGCTTCGTCTACGAGTATGCAGTTGTCTTGACGGCACTGTAGGGAACATACAGGGTCGCGCAGGTCGGTGCAGTAGCTATCTGCAGGCTTTCTGCATACTACGCACCAGCCGAATTTCCCTGCCTGCTGGTTTTCCTCGTTCACTATATCCGCATCCAAGTCGCTCTGGTATAAAGGGTCTTCTGGCTGGAGAGTGTACGGGACTGCGCGCAAAGGAGCGGTTTCAGCAGGAAATTGCTCAGTCCTAGCAGCGAACAAGCAAACATCATCAACCATATTCCTCAGCAGCGCTCGCAGCATTTTATGCATGGAGTCTTCTCTGGGCTCTTCAGAGTCCTCGGAAGTGAGTGTCTCCATACGGTGGAAGACTGTGTGCAGCATGTGTCTGAGCGCCGCCTTCGCCATTGTCTGGTTCAGTAGACTCCTGCTAGTGATATAGATGTGGTAGCAGGCTCGAAACGCCTCCAGCAAATGTCTGTCATGCACCTGACAAGGACCAGTCACAAGTACCAGCAGCGTCTTTACGACTTCCAAGTGAATAGCGTCGTCCTTATCATGCACACATCCACACACAGCCTCAACTATCCCGTCTATCAACCTACGCGGTCCTCTGGTCGTCATCAACTGCGGCCCATGCTCATACACACAAGTGTCAGGACCCGCTCCTTGCAGGAACCCGCTGCCTACAAGTCGTTGCAAGCCTCGCAAGGTCACTTGTGTGAGTTTGACGACTCGTTGGTCGAGGACTTGCTTGAAGAGAGGAAGGTGGGAGTCAGCCTGCAGTGAAAGGTCGGTAGCAGCGTGGTCGAGTGCACGACTGCACAGGTCTCGCAGGTCTTTCTGCTTTCGAGAACTCAGGTTCTTCTTGAGCTTTTCCAGCAGAGGGAGCAGCACTCCTTGGTAGCGGCTGAGGGAGTCTGGGAGAGGGTCCATATTGTCGACCGAGGAGAAAAATATGCGGCTTGCAGTCCCTGTGCTTCTCCTGGCTGCAACAGCTATGCAGTTCGAAATGAACCCGCAGACGCTGCTCTTCAATGACAATTACGGCAGGACTCGGTTCTTCCATGGAGTAAATGCGGTCGTCAAAGTTCCACCCTACCTCCCTATCACTGACCATTGGGACGCCCAAATGAGCATTAGTGTGGAAGACATCGCCAACCTCACAGCCTGGGGCTTCAACTTCGTCCGGCTCGGAGTCATGTGGCAAGCCACAGAGACCATCCAAGGCGAGTACAACTACACCTACTTAGACCAAGTCAACGACCTAATTACCACACTTGGCGAAGCAGGGCTATACACCCTGGTAGACGCACATCAAGATGTGTTCGCTAGGGTGTTGTGCGGGGAAGGGGCGCCTGACTTCTTTGCGCAGGACTTAGACCATACATGTGACTACAACCCGACTTCCAAGTATTGGGAAGAAACTGGCTATTGCACGCCTATCGCCCACTACAACTGGACCTATGAAGACGGACTGCCTATCATTCCGGACTGTTTGAAGAATGTGTTCGCCGTCTATTACAACACGCCAGAGGCTGCGAGTGCATTCGAGCGTTTGTACTACAACGAAAGTGGGATTCAGGACCACTTTATCGGCCACTGGGAAGCAGTAGCCAAGACTCTCGGTCCAAATCCCTACGTAATTGGCTACGATCTGCTGAATGAGCCGCTCCCTGCTAATGTCTGGAAAGACCCGTTGCTCAATATTCCGGGTATATTTGATAGGTTGGGACTTCAGCCGATGTACCAAAACCTGAATGCGGCCATTCGCCAGTACAGCGATGACAAAATTATTATGTTCGAGCCGGTGGAGGCCGACTTGTACAATGGAACTGCCTTTCACTCGGGCTTTAATGAGACTCCCGGAGGCGTTAAATACAACAATAGGCAGGTGCTAAACGACCACACCTACTGCTGTCAAATGTACTGGTGGGTGTGTCCCACAGGCGAGCCCGGCTTGCAGTGGGCCGAGCAGTGCTACGCCTTCCACGAAAGCAGAATCGGGACTAGGAAACAAGACGCGGAAATGCTGGGTTTGGGCCTCATTTTGACAGAGTTTGGAGCCTGTTCTGACTCCATTGAGTGTGTCACGGAGCTTACTAGTGTGACGGAAGTGTGTGACAATAACTTGGTTTCTTGGGCGTATTGGGCTTATAAAGGCTTTCAGGACTATACGACGAGTGGTGGGGGTGCAATTGAGGGATTCTATGATGCAGATGGAAATTTGCAGCCGAATAAGCTGAAAGCGCTGTCTCGGACCTACATTTACGCCTACCAAGGCACTCCGATTTCTCACTTCTTCAACAGCACAACTGGGGTCTATACAGCCACTTTCAACCTGGACCCCACCATCTCCATGCCCACCGAGCTGTATTACAACTCAGAGCTGTACTACCCTAATAGCTACGTCCTCAGCTTCTCCCCAGCAATTCCAAGTATCCAGTCAGCACAAGTCACCCAGTTGACTCCTAACTACTTGGGGATTGCGTTCCCGCAAGTGCATGTGGTGACGACGGTGACGCTAACCTTCGCTCCAATTCAGCCGACGATAGCCTAATATTCCTCATGGCTGCGGGGCAACCGCTGTTCTGGGTGCAGCTGACTCGACTGCCGGCAGAGACCAAGACAGAAGAGCTGGTCGCCCTCCTGCCTGCCTGTGCCTCTCTGCAGAAGATTGCTCTCTGGCCAGACCGCCGCAGTCCCGAGGGACAACAATACGCCCTCCTCGCCCTGGCAGTCCAAAGCGAAGCCCAAGAACTGGTATCCTGCCTGCACGAGCGACCTTTCGGCAATGGCTGCCTGGCTGCGAGCCATTTCAACCCTCTCACAGAGGAGCGAGAAGACGCCACTATCCACGTGAAAGGCCTTCCCTCTGGTATATCCGCAGAGACGCTTCGAGCCGCTTTCCTGCCGCTAGGAGCGATTCTGAGTGTGCAAGTGGGACTCACGGATTCCCCGGAAGCTCCCAGATTCGGCTTCGTGCAGTTTGAAAGTCCGGAGACAGCCAGGCAAGTTGTAGTGCAGGGCAAAGCCTTGGTGGAGGGCAGGGAAGTGCGGGTGGAGCCCTACTTGCCCAAGCAGGACCGCAGAGTCGTCACCCTCTCCAGTGTCTACGTGCGCGGCTTTGGCGCAGACTACTCCGAAACAGCCCTGAAATCGCTATTTAGTCGCTTCGGGGAAGTGCACTCCTGCTCCATTTTGCGGAACCAGCGAGTCTTCGGCTTCGTGAACTTCTACCACCAGCCGGCGGCTGCGCAGGCTGTGAAAGAGCTGAATGGTGTGTTTCTCGAAGGCATCACCTGGGTCGTCAGTCCTCAAGTGGACAGGCGCAAGGCTGCACGCAGACGTCACGTCCAGGAAGAAGAATGGACCCAGCGGAATCTCTTCGTGGGCGGCCTGCCGCCGTTCATCACCGAAGACATGGTGCGGAGACTCTTCGCCAACTACGGAGAGTTGGAGTCTGTGCGTGTGCAGAGCAGAGCCAGCTACTCCTTCGAGGAAAACGCAGTGCTGCAGCAAGAACTCAGTTCCGCTTACATCTGTTTCCGCCTAGTCGAGGACGCAGACCGGGCCCTAGCCGCAGCCCAGGAGCTGCTTATAGAGGGCTGCAAGGTGCACATCAGCAAGTGGAAGCCACTGGAAGCCCGCAAGCCCGCAGTCCTCAGTCTCAAACTCGCACCCTGGATAGCCCCTTCCCAGCCCTCCGGTCCTAAGTTCAAATCCAAGCCAAAACGCACTCCGAAGCCTTCCCCCAAAACCACCTTCGACCTATCTCTCTACCGCACCCTCTCCTCTGACAAGCGCAAAGCTCTCCTTGGGGAGTACATCTACTGGCAACTGCAGCCTGTCCACAAGCAACTTGCAGGCAAACTCACAGGCATGATCCTGGAAATCCCAGAGACTGAGTTGCTGCAGCTGGTGCAAGAACCGAAGGCGCTGCTGGACAAGGCAGTCGAAGGAGTCAGCATCTGGAAGCAGCATTTAGCCAGAATACCAGCAGAGAAATAGCAAAATGGACACTCGCCAGGCTACTGAGTCTGTCTATGAGGAGGAGTTCCTAGCGGGAAACCGCAGCCAAGGGTCTCCTCTTTCCTCTCCCCGCGGGTTGGTCTTTCCACTACACCCCACTCACTCCTTCTACTCGCTGCAAAAAGTCGACATCGGCCTTTTTGCCGTCTTTCTGCAAGATTCTGGCTACTCCGAGACCAATGTACTCCAAGTGTTGTCTCAACTCAAGCGGGTCCTCGCAGAGCCCAGTAGCAACATAGAAGACCAGGAAATAGACGATTTACCAGAAAAAAGCCTGTGGGTAGCGGCGGGCTGCTTTGCGATTTTCTTCGCTTTGCTGATAGCGAGTGCGTACTACACGGAGGAGGATGCGCTTGCGGCTGTAGGTGCGGGGTTTGCGGGGGTGGGACTGATTGTGAGCCTGGGACTTGTGGTGCTGGATGGGGACTGCAGGCGGGTGAAAAGACTCGTAATGCGGTCTAGCTACACTATGCCCGTCACTCACCGTCGCCACATCCAAGACCTTTTCGCCATAGTCAACAAAGACCTCACTTCCCTCGGCCTGCACTGGAAACTGGGCGACTTGGGTCGCTATGTGGCTCTGCGTCGCTTCAAGTAACAGTCGTAATCTAATAGAATTCATCGACTGACACCAGGGATCTACTGCAGAAAGGCTGGAAGTACTGAGAACAAACCGCGAAATTGCCTTTTCTACGAGAAACTTGCATAGTACTGCGCTGCTTGATCAGTTATAAATCTAAACTCCCCATAGATACAGCCCTGTGAGTCCCATCACTCCCGCTCCCCCCAAGGCTATCGCCAGTGTCAGCACAGCCTTGTGACAAACCGAAGTCTCCTGACTGACCTGCGGAGCTGCAGGGATAGCCACCAACGCTTCTGCATAGTCTATGCTGAGGGCAGGGGCGAGGGGAAGCAGCCAGGCCCAGTAGTTACTGCCCATTATGTTGGCTGCGTTCGATAGGGAAGACTCCTATGTGGGAATTACGCATTTCGGCTGAAGTTTCTGTCGCTGGTCGAGGGAAGTTTGGTTCCAGAGGACCATTGCCATCTGCTCACCAAGAAGTGCAATTCCCAACAGTCCGAAGAACATACTGCACGTCCCTCCAAACGACCCAAGTATAACAGCCAACACGTTTACTCTATATCTTCTCCTTCGAAACGCATAGTCCCACCCCACATAAGCCATCACAGCGGCTCCCAACAGACCCGCCAGGGCGAAGTACAGGATAAAGAGGAGGAAGAACTTGTGAGTGCGCACTGCCACGCAGTTGTTGACCCAGGGACAGTGGTGGTCCATCTAGGTGGAGAGTACGCGGTGGACGCAGATGCGGCAGGTGCTGCAGTGGTGGGTGCGTGGAGGCTTCCATTGCTGGCATTTCTCACAGAAGCGGAGCTCTTCGAGCGGTATATCAGGTGCCTCTATGTTAGGTGTGGCTCCTGGGTTCGTAAACATACATCTCAGATAGCTGAAAATCGACAGACCCACACAGCTCTGAAACAGTACCATCAAGCCCTGTCCTGTCCCCGTCCACTCTTCCCCCTGCGTAAAAGTTCCAATGCCGTAGAAAGTGACTGCCAGGTCGCTCAAGCCGATGATCACCAGCGTCTATGTAGCTCTTACGATTACACTAAAAGCGATACCTGTGCAGTCCCTGACCACCCACATTAGATTTAGTCCTGCACCTGACTCCAGAGCACTCTAAGACTCAGTCGCTAAGGCTGGGTTTCTAGACTACTGAGTTACTCGAAAATCCAGGCATGCTGGGCCAAATTCCAACTGACCTGTTCCTCCGGGGTGAACCAAAGGGCGATTTCCCGAAGGGCGGCTTCGACTCCGTCTGAAGCGTGGATGACGTTGCGGCCTACGTCGAGAGCGTAGTCGCCTCTGATTGTGCCTGGCAGACTTTCGCCAGGACGGGTCGCGCCCACCATCTTCCGGCCATTGGACACTGCGGCTGTGCCTTCCCAGACCATGGCTACCACTGGGCCGGAGGAGATATAAGCCAGCAGCTTGGGGAAGAAGGGGAGGTGGGCTAGATCAGCATAATGCTGGCGCAGCAGGGCCTCGGTGGGCTGCAGGAACTTCATACCCACTAGCTTGTAGCCTCTGTGTTCAAAGCGGGAAATGATCTCGCCCACCAGGGAACGCTGCACTCCGTCAGGCTTGATCATCACGAAGGTGCGTTCCCGCTGAGCTTCCATCTCCCTATTATGGCCACACACCCAGCAATCTAAGATGCTCACTGAGGCGCGGCTCAGCACTATTGAAAAGTGCCTACGTAAGGTCAGACCTGTGAACTCCTCTCGGACTCGGCACTGTCTCCAAGGCTTGTCCACTCCTCAGTTCTCCAAGCCTTCTCCGAAAAGCCAGTCCACCCGTCCCTCGCACCACCCCACTCCCCGGGTCTGTCTCACCACTCACCAATTCCCTGATCCCTCCTTCGAAAGCCAGTTTCCACTCTGTCGAAACGACAAGAAGCCAGTGCCTTCCAGACCTCTCCCGAAGAAGTCGATGGGTTTAGATGGAGAAAACGTAGGAAAGTTGAATGAGTTCATATCGCTATGCAGCAGGCCGACTACAGTTTCAGAACAGCGGCTGAGACGGAAGTCACCAAAGTTGTCTATCAGTTTCCAGGACCTGAAGGACTGCTTGGAAGCCACTAAAGCCTCAACTGGGGAATCGGAAGCGGTTAGCAAGGCTTTGAGGCATATAAAGAGACAGAAGCGAGAGTACTCGAGGAATATCACTGATAAAGCCTCGCTTCGAGCCTTTCACAGCCAACGCAGAGAGGTTTCCAACTACATCATTACCAATTTTAGGCGTGTGCCGGTTTGGAAGCATGCTGGAGTCATCGTGCCTCGCAAGTTAGAGGAAACTATGAACCAGTACTGGGCCGACCTGAAGTCCTGAGTCTGACTTCGTATCAGTCCTAAATGGAAACGCTAATAAGGTAGCTGCGAAAGTTCCTCTGCCCACATGTGCACTGGGACACTACCAACTCAGAAATGGCAAATGTCCAGGGAAAAGTGGAATTGGAGTGTACCAATCCAGGGAAAAGTGCCAATACCCTTCCAAAGCAACTACTTGGAGGTGAAAGTCCTCCCCTCCAGAACCCAGGCGAGCCCCAGTGTCCAGTGTATCAGCCATAGCGGTATTGCTGCCTAGGAAAAGGCTCTGATTGCGTCTGGAGAGTGCCGAGCGTCCCCCGGCTTCGCTACCTTGGGCGCAGGGTCAGTTGACTGCTGCTCTTTGAGTGCCGGCAGCTGCGCCTTGATCTGCACTGCCCGTTCCTCGTCCCCAGAGCTGGTGAAGCAGTTCCCCATTTATCTGACTACAGTGCAGACAGCAGAGAGGTGTACACGCCATAGGCCAGAGACAGGTCTTTGGCAGCCACGCTGTGTCGCACTTCGTTAGGGTTCAGGCCGAACTTCGAACTTTCAGCGATAGCCTCGGAGTTTAGGTCTGGAGACTGGGCGGGAAGAGGGGGTTTTGCCTCTCGGAGCCAGGAATGACGCAGGACAGAAGAGGCGGAGAGGCGGGTTTCCGGGTCTTTGCAGAGCAGCCGTGAGAGCAGATCTCGAGCCGACCAGCTCAAATCCGCAGGCAGGACGTAGTGCGCGGAAAGGATGCTTTTGTGCAAAGTCGGGAGATTGAAGCCTTTGAAAGGCAAAGTACCACACAGCAGACCATACAGACAGACGCCTAAACTCCACATGTCCGCAGCCTGCCCACAGTAGTCCTTGCAACTCAGCACTTCTGGAGCTAGATAGGAGGGAGTTCCGCTTTGGTCCACTAGTCGCTCTCCTGCATGCACTGCCTTGCTCACACCGAAATCTCCGAGTTTCGCTCCTTTTGCCCCGGTCAAGATGTTGTCCAGCTTCACATCCCTATGCACTACTCCTCTCTCGTGCAGGGATTTCAGCCCGCTTGCCACGTTTCCGAGTATCGCTTTGGCTGCCTTTTCACTCAGTTTCCCTTGTGCCTGGACGAGGGACAACAGACTGCCTCCACTCATATACTCCATCACCAGGTGGATGTGGGAAGCGGTTTCGATGAGTTCAAAGAGTTGTAGAAGGCAAGGGTGGGCGGAGCCACGCATAATGTCCACTTCTTGGCTCAGCTTTCGAGCCCGCTTTGGGTCAATTAGGGTTGATTTCTCGATGGACTTGACTGCTACTGGGACTCGGGTGAGCCTGTGGACCGCTGAAAAGACCACTGAAAAGGCTCCTCGGCCGAGCACTGGTCCCAACTTATAGAAGTCCAAGGAAGACGAAGGTGCCTTGCCGTGCTCCCGGCAGTACCGTCTAATGTACGTAACCAGCTTTAAGTCACTTGTCAGTGCCTGCGGCAGCGTCTGCTTCGCAATTATTTTCTTCGTCGAGCAGTTAGATAAGTCCTCTTCCCTGTACTCAGTTTCCATCGACTCCAAGTCTAGTTGTAGGGATTGATGTCGGTCGTGCCTCACTTTCGACTGATTTCCGGTTACTTTCTCACCATTATGCGTGGAAGTGCTGTGGCGATGTCTAGGCTTGGGGGTCGCTCTTCTACCCACATCAGAGCTTAAGCGACGGTGACTCTTGGCGAAGAGAGTTTCGGGGTGCGGCTCAGTGGTCAGACTGATAGCTTTGCTGTGTGTTTTGGTGCGGACGGAGTGTGGGAAGTCAGAGTTTTCAGTGAGGACTATGCGAGGACAGGGGTGCTTACTGGTGAGCGGGGCTCTGCGGTGGTGGCCAGGAGGCTGCTTGCAGTCTTCCAAGTGGCGGGAGAGGGGGGACGGCCTGGGCAAAGATTTAAGCTTAGCATTGTACATTTTATAGTCTTCCGCTGCTTAGCAGCAAGGAAAGTGGCAAAACAGCACTGATTTTTTCGTTACTATCGGTTTTATCCGGCCTAAGCAGCCTCTGACTAGCAGAAAAGACGGAAACAGAGCAGATGAAAAAGAGACGAGTGTCTCCCTGCAGCCATTCACACAAAATATACTGCAATCCAGACTTCCCAGTGCAGAAGTCTCTATTTAGCCAGAGAAAACAGCATATTTCACTCTTCAACGGATATAGTGCGTCTGGATTTTGGGAATTCCCAGGAAGTCTATGTAGTCCTAAAGCAGACTTTCCCATAAAGCGACTTTTTCACATACTTCGCGATTCAGGTGCTTAAGACCACTGAAAAGCTGCTAAATGTATATAAAGCCCTAATTAGCCCAAGCAGGGTAAACCGACTTTAGCCCTAAGTGCTTGCTTCTTTCAGAAGGCTTTGTGCATGTATTCAGCTCTTGTTGGGTTGCGAGAACTAGTCCGCTCCCAAAGTCGGCTGTGAGTTATAGTTATATGGAAGGGAGACATCTGAATAACCTGGAAATGGTCTACTCAGATCCCAGCGGGAGAGTGCAGATCTTCCGCTGCTGGGACGAGTCGAAAAACAAGGTCGTTTGTCTGAAAGAACAAGCCTGCGAAAGCATCCGAGAGTTCAACTCTCTTCTGAAGGAAGGCCTCAACCAGACTTCCCTGTACCACCCCGGCATTTGCAAGCTCTACGAGTGCTTCCTCAAACAAGACGGCTCACAGCTCAAATACGCAATCGTGATGGAGTGGATGGATCGAGACTTGCAGCGCGAAATCGACGAGAGATCCAAGACGGACAACTACTGGGCGGAAAACGACCTATTGGAGGCGATGTATATACTGGTGGATGCACTGGCGTATGCACAGGAGCAGGACATATGTCACCGCGACGTGAAGCCTCAGAACATATTCATCAACCGACATGGCAGTGTGAAAGTGGGAGATTTCGGGTCCTCCATGCGAGACATCGACAGTGACGACTCCATCACTATCTCCCTCGCCGGCACTCCGCTGTACCTCAGTCCGATCCTGCGGTCCAGCTTCATCACGATGAACGCCCAGAAGAAGCATGAACGGCCGATGCACAATCCGTACAAGTCAGATGTGTACAGTCTCGGCATTTCCTTCCTCGCCATGGCGCACCTTCGTCCGCCCAATGAACTCGCCACTCTGGACAACCTCGAGACCAAAATCGAAAGAGTCATCAGCGACATTGCTTACTCAGACATTGTCAAATCGCTGCTTGCACTGATGCTGAAAATGGAAGAAAGCGAAAGAGTGGACTTTCTGCAGCTTCGAGAGAAGTTTCGGCAATACACTGGCTTCGCCCCTCCAGACGAAGCCTTGGAACATCAGCCGCGCAAGGGCATTTTCAAGCGGTGTGTTTTCTGCAACAAGCGCATAATCCTCAAAGTCACAGAGGACTTGCAAATCGTGCAGCTGCCCTGCGACCCCCGCAACCACCAGTTCTGCTCCAAAAGCTGCTTCCAGAACTACGTCAAGTCCTCCACCTTGGACTACCGCATGGACCTGAGCACTGTCGTGTGTCCGAAAAAGAAGTGCAAAGCGCTGATAGACGTCGAGTTTATATATAGCCAGCATGGCGGGGAGGAGGAAATGAGAGGCATTATTAGCACTTGTGGCCTCAGCAGAACTACCTCTGTCGACCTCATCAAAAGACCTTCAGAGCTGCAGGAAACTCCTGAGACTGCGCAGGTCCAAAACACATCGATCACCATGAATGTGAACAGGTGTTGTCATTGCTTCCAAGCCATCGATCTGGCGGCTTATTCAGACTGTCTGAAGGTCGGCAGAACCTTCAAAAACAAGCCTATTTTCCTACCCTGTGACCCGGAACAACACATGTTTTGCACCAAAAAGTGCTTCAAGGAGTTCGTGAGAAACGCCACCAACAAGTTTCGTCAAAGCATGGAAATGGCCAAGTGCCCAGTCTGCGGAGCAGTGATACACATCGACATCCTCAGAGAAGCTTTCGGAGGCGGTGACAAGTTGCAGACGCTAATAGACACAGCAAGGGTGGAGTGGATGACCTGCAAGGAGTGCAAAGGCAACAAGATTGACGTGGTGTTGAAGTGCGGACATGGCTACTGCAAGATGTGCATCCGAGGCTGGTACGAAATATATCGCATTCAGGGCAAGCGGAATTGGAAGTGCCCGATTTGCAAGGAGCCCATGCACTCTGATAGTCCGCTTCAGTCTCTGTGTCTTCTTCTCTAACTACACAGCTTCTAGACCCAGCGCCCTCCACACAATGCTCTTCGTGGGTGACCATTCTATCTACGCTCAGTCTTGCCTATTCCGCGCTTGCCCGTATACAGATGTCGTGGCATCATGTTGGGAATGCGTTTGTCAGTGACTCCTGCAGTGCCCTGTTTCAGCCACTTCAGCTCCTTGATAGAGGTGGAAGCCACCCGCGCCTTAGCGCCCTTGGAGCGCGCCTTCGTGAGACTCTGTGTGGCAGTCTTCATCCTCTTGTGCAGGTTTTCCTCCTCGTCCACTTCCATCTCTTCGCCTTGGTCAGGGCTGCGCGGTCGCTTGCGTCTGCCTTCAATGCGCTCCAGCACCAAAGACGACTCAATGCCCACTTCCTCCAGTCCGTCTTTCACCTGCTTTTCCGACTTCTTCCTAGGCTCGAAGTGGCCTTTCATCAGCATACTCCGCATGTGAATGCCTCTCCGCCGCAGGAACATACGCCGGATCAGTCGCTGAGTTTTCCTCAACTCGTCGTAGTCTAGTGGGACGTGGGCGTCTGTGAGCATGGCTTCTTCCTTTTCCAACTCTTCTAGTTTCTGCATGATGTCAGGGTCGATAAAGTCGGCGATGTTCTTCCCGTCCAGGATTTCAGGCGGAGCGTCGTACCTCCAGTCCTCGTTTTCCAGGTCCCAATGCTCCATCAAAGGCTGGGAGTAGACTCCTGCGCCACCCTTCAACTCCTGGATTTCTTTCTGAGTAGGTCCGCGGACTGTCTTCATTCCTGAGGTTTTTTCATCAATTACAGCTGCTGGGATGACTGGAGGACGCTCCATACCGTCTCTCATCTTCGGTACACTAATATAGGGCGCATTCGGCAAAATGGGTTTTTGCCCCTTGGACTTGATGGCGCCTCGGAACTCTTTGAGACGTTCGCAAGCCATGCGCTTGCACTCCTGCAGTCCGTCTCCTGTGATATTGGACAGAGAAGTGACGAATCCGTTGGCTTGCTGCACTGTGGCTTCGATGGCTTGGCGTTTGTCTGCGGGTAGAGAGTCGTAGGTCACTATGTCGGACTTCGTGAGTACGAACCCTATTGGTTTGTTCACGAATAAGGACTGCACACTGGTGAATAGGGCGAGTTGTTGTTCGATCGAGTACCCACATTGTTCGGATATATCGATGAAGTAGAGAATACACGCGTGCAAATGAGCCAACGCCGTAATAGCCTGCATCTCCACAGTGTTCCGTTCAGTCAGCGGCCGATCCAGCAGTCCTGGAGTGTCAATGACCTGCCAGGGCACGTAGTCGTAGTCCGTATGTCCCACAGACAGGCTTTTGGTAGTGAAGGCGTAGGGCTGCACCTCGACATTTGCATGTGTCAACTGGTTCATAAAGGACGATTTTCCCACATTCGGGTACCCTGTAATTAGCAATGTCCTGGTGTGTGGGTCGATACTTGGCAGTCGAGCTAAGTGCTTCCTCACTTCGTCCAGGTAACTCAGCGAGTTGGTGAGCTTTTTCAAGATAGTGCACATACGACCCAGTGCAGCGACCTTCAGAGTCTTCGCCCTGTACAGCGAGTCTGAGTATTTCATCATGCGGACATAGTCCTTCGCCACACTTTCACACAGTGCCTTCGCCTTGTTGATGTGTCCGAGTGCTAACTTGTAGTGGTCGCGGTCATAGAGCACGTTCATAAGGTCAGCATAGAAAGGGTGGATGTCTTCCAATTTGGGGAAGCGGTCAAGGAATTCCTGCAGCTTTTCTTCGATGCAGCTTTGAGCGTATTTGACTTTGCGCATGTAGAACTTGCGGATGCGGGAGATCTGGAAGCCGGGGTGCACCTCGGTAGGGGTTTTGCGCTGCGTTTTGGACAAGATGATGTCGATTAGCTCCTTAGCCCCGGGGACTGTGGGGATGGACTTGAAGTTGTAGTTCATCCCTGACCACTATGGATGGGTAATAGCGAGGTATGGACACGCTGGTTTTGGACTAGAGGATTTTGGTGGAAAGGGAGGGAATTAGGGGAAACGGAGGGAACTGGAGGGATAGAGTCAATAGGCTAAGTGCAACTTGCAGCAGTTACCTTTGAAAGTCCAAAGGACTATTGGTGAATTACTGCGATGTTTTCCTAGTTCACTCCAACCGTCCCTTCTCGGTGCATTTGAGCAAGTGAGTTTCTAACAATGCAGCACTACTTGAATAGGTCTAGTGACCACAGTTTCATCTAGCAGGTCTAGACTCCATAATGCTGCGGTGTGTGTCTTTGTGCCGCAGGTTCGCACAGAAGCCCAGCACCTTCGATATGCTGAAGCACGAGTTCGACAACAACCCCTACTTCTCCCACGCCTTCCCCGAGGCAGGCAGAGTGAACCCAGCCCCCTCAGGTAAGCCGCCCGCCCCGAACTGGGTGGAGTCCCTGCTGCAGCACTACACTCAGCCCAGACAGCAGGAACCGTTCAGGGCAGAAGACCACGTCAAGCACTTCATTGAGGGCTTTCGGACGCCGAAGGGACCTATCAAGTGGATGACTGCGGAGGAAAAGGAAAAAGTGCATCAGATGATCGATGCGAAAATGGTCCAACTGGAAGAAACTGGACTTTCCCGGGAAGAAATTCTTTACAACAAGCCTGGGGGGATTCCGCTGTCCTTCGACCCTGTGTTCCAACTCCTAAAAAACAGTCGGATGGCGCGGGAAATGGTAGTGAAGGAAGGGGCGGAGTTCACGATCGAGGCTGTGCTGGATCCTGCCTTGCACCAAGACTTCGGCATCGACCGTGCCAAAACTCTCCCGAATAAGGACGAAAAGTACGCCCACGAGCTTCCCAGCTCCTATGAAAACTCCATTCTCGCTCGACTCAGACCTGATGACCGGATCAAGTCTCAGGACTACTATTGGCGGGCGAACTTGCAAGGGAAACTCCGCGCTTTGCAGCTGTATAGCGAAGCCAGCACTGTGCTGTTTCCCAAACCGCTCCAGTCTCGCAAGACACTGAGAAGCTGGCATGGCCGCACAGTCAACACTAAGGATATTAACATCCGAAACCCGGCTTTATTGGCGAGGTTTATGGCAGTGACAGGGAAAATCCGGAATAGATGGGTAACGAAGTTGCCAATCGTTGTGCAAAAGAAGATTTCCAAGACTATCAAACAAGCCCGGCAAATGCACATATTCCCCTACATCAGCTTCATCCAGTCCTTCCATAAAAAGCCCCTCCACGGCCCCCACCACCAAAGTTCACAAGTATACATCCACTCTGAAACCGGAATTGTGTTCGCTAACGACAGAATAGAGTCACTGCAGGAAAACAACAAGCCGGAGGAAAGCACATTTATGCGGCTGCTCATTGAGAACTACAAGAAGGAAATGACGGAAGAAGACTTGGTGTCGAAGTGAGGTGTATGCAGCTATCAGCGGCAAAAGGCAGTGCGGAACTTCCAGTTTCGGTCAGCGGAACTGCTGCCTGCGGCGGACTTAGACCTGCTGGAGGCCCTAGACTACCCCAAAGACGAACCTTCAAAAGTCACTCCTGAAATCAAGTTCGCTTACGAAACCGTCAAATCCGCACTCGATGCGAAGACGCTGCAGCCGGGAGAGATCTCCGAGTGGCTGGTGCAGGAACGAGCTTCCAGTGCAGAGCTGGTAAGTGCTACTCAGTACACCAAACCGACGAAAAGCTCGACAGCAGGCGACATCGATAAGCTCTTCGCAGAGCTAAACAAAGCGAAAAGCGCCTTAGGACTGAAGCCCTGCCCTGCTACAGCCCTCACCAGAGCTGCCATTAAGCCGCTAGAACAGCGGTTCAAGCTTAGTAAGAAGTAGTTACGCTATGAATTACAGGCAGGTGTACAAGCGGTACGATCTGAAGCCTGTGGACTTGGGGCACAGTGCAGTGCAGGGACGCAGTGGGAGGAAGGCCTTTGGGGTGTACAAGAACATGCAGTCGTCGGGCTGGGGACCTGGGGGCGACTACTATCTCCAGCGCTATCAGCCTTTCTTGGGGGAGGCGAAATCTGCGGAGTTCGGCACTTACTCCAGTCCTCAGTTCCGTCCAAAGAATGCACCTGCACCTCCAGACCAGTCCTACTCTCAGCCCCCAACCCGCTACGACCCCAGTATCGAAGCCAAAGCCGCACAGAGCCACAACTCCGCCCCTGCCGACTCTGCCTACGACGACAAGCTCGCAGAGCTGCAAACGCTGCAGGAACAGCTCCGCAAGCGTGAGGAAGAACTGGCAAAGTACCAGCGACTCAAGCAATCCGTTTCCCACTCCCCAGCCAAGTCCCCTTTTCCTAGCGACGCTGAGGCTTTCGACCGCATCAACAAGTCGCTGTGGGACAAACAGGTCTTTGCTGAGCACAGGAAAGCGAACGTGCAAGCGCTTAACTACCAACTGAATGAGAAGGAAATGAAGCAGCAGTGGGTCACCTTGCAGCGGGAGCAGGAGCAAATGCAGAGGCTAGAACACCTCAAGCGGCTTCGAGAGGTGGAAATGCAGGAAAGGCTGAACCTACTGTCCAGGGCGCAGCAGTACCGCCAGCATTTAGACATGCAGCAGGAGTTGAAGCAGCAACTAGCAGTGCAGGAAAGACTGCGGAACCAGGCTTTGCCGCCTGCGGAAACTGCTCCTCCCAGGCAGTCCCCAATGCACACTAACTACGAGCCGCAAACTGAGTATGAGAAAGTGGCAATGCAGTTCTACGAACTCCCCACCGACTCCCTCACCGCCTCCTCCCTGACTCCCTTCCGCCTCACCAAGAAATCCCCCAAAACCATCTCCTACAACCCAATCACTGGCATTGTGCGGGACACTTCTCTCTACCTGCAAGGCAATATTCCGCGACCCGTGCTGAAGTCTTACCTGCCGGAGCCTCGGAATCAGGACCGGGTTGTGCCTGCGTACTCACATCTCCCTGCCTTTCAGCAACCGATGTACACTGCGAAGAACCCGATGGTCGTGTCGACGGACCCGATTTCGATGAAGCTGCCGAAGAAGGATTTTAAGACTCGGGAGTACTACCAGGACGCTGCCAAGTTCTTTGGAGTGGACGAGGAGCAGCCGAGCGGAAGTCAGTTATCAGAGTATGGTGCGATGGTACTGCAGCCCGCAGGCCTATCAAAGGGATATAGCTATAAAGACACTCGTCAACAATAGTAAAAACGATTTCCAGACTTCTTAAGTCCTTTGGTTATATAGTCAGCTTTCGCTGAATTTAGCATACTTTCAAGTCACTATCGTACATATGAATTCGCAATCAGAAGCCAATTTAATAGTCTTTTCGCTACGTAGCTATTCCTATTTCAGAACTGTAGAGTTCCTTATAATGGCCAGCCCCTTCGACCTTCTCTTGGTCTCAAACTCAGTTGAAAACCAGCAAGACAACGACGCGGCTTCCGCAGTGGTTGCGTCGATGATTGAGCAGCAAGGAGGCTTGGTCTATAGCGACCTGTCCAGTGCCTCGCTTGGCATTGTCTCAGCTGCCTTCGCCATTACGAAGTTTGACGCTTTCCTGGACACTCAGTGGGATCCGCCCAAGTTCCCGAACTCAATTGCCACCTACAGGCTATTATCCAATGACGAACTGTCTTCCTTCGCTACCGAAATGAACGCCACTTTCGAGACCGTCGATTTCGACAATTACGTCGAAAGTCCAGAAGTCTTCAAGCCTCGCATCAAAGCGAACCTATTTGCGCCTTTTCACTGTCTGCGGATAGTGGTGGCCAGTTCGGTAGTGATAAGGACATGCATGGAACTACTGGGACAGAGAAGTGATGCAGCGCCATTGCTGTCTTTGTGGAAGATTTGGTCTGAGGTGCAGAGAGGCGCGCCTATCAAGCAGGTGGATAGCTGGACCAATGCACAGGAAATCGTGGGGAATGCTGCCCCTTCAAGTCGGCTTTCCTCCATATCCATCAGTCAGTCAGTCGTCTTCGACCAGCCAATGGAGCAAAGTTCAGCCTATGCCCAAACAGCGCGCTTTCTGCAGGAACAGGTGCAGCAACTGAGTAAACAGTTCAGCTCCGAATTGGGTAGAGAACTGGAAAGTGTGCTAGCGGCCTACAGGATGGAGGGAGCCGGCCCAGCCGAGCACGTGGCCCGAGAAGTGAACGACACGCTGCAAGGCCTGAGGAAGAGATTCGGGGACACACTACTGAAGCTCGAAGAAAGACTTCGAGACGCGGATGAGTACAAAAGAGCTCAAAAGGCGGAAATCGACCAAGTGGCGAGAGACATCCGGATCATAGCGGGCTGTCAGACTGAAGTGGGGAATCTGCTCAAGCGACTCGAAGACTCCCTCGGACCTACGATTGATGACTTACAGAGACGACTGGCGGCTATTGACACCCAGCAAGCGGCCTTACGCAAAGAAGTCCTAGCCGCCCGGCAAAGCAAGCTGTCCAGCACCTACCCACTGACTATCACCAAAATCATGCGCATGGAGGACAGCAGCTACGTCGCGGAAGTGACTAGTCGCAAGCACTACCCAGTCTACGGACAGTTGGCGGCTTTGAACGAGAGTGGGGAAATTGTGAGTTGCTCCAATACTATTGAGTTCAGAGGCAAGCAGCAGCTCAATTTGCTGACTCTGGTGGGTCTGTTGCAGCCGAGGAACTACCAGGTTGTGATCCTTCACTTTGCCGACCAGTCGGAAATCAGTGCGAGGGCGGAGTTGGAAATGCGGGAAGACAGCCAGCACTTGAACTCACTGCTGTATCGGGAAAGAGACATGCAGGGGATCGAAAACGCACTCATGAAGGAAAGAGGACTGGCACATGTGCTCGTACTGAGAAAGCTGGTGGCCGGCTGGCGGGACGCAGCCCCCAAGCGGCTAGACGACTTCCTGGCCGTATTTAAAGACAGAAGTGTGGAAGGGGAAGAAGCGCTGCTAGCTCGTCTGCGCGCCCAAGGCTTTACAGTCTAACTAGCCTAGACGGAAATGGTGTCTTGGTCTGTCCTCAAGTCCACTGGCTCTCCCTGCAGTACCGCTCCCAGCAGTTTCCGGTCCGGAATGATAGCGTTCAGGTCAATAGTGAACTGCTCCCCACTATGCAAAGTGATCACATAGGCCTTCACTCCTTCAGAAATCAGCTCGAACTCAGGGTCGTCAGTTGTGTTCTTTATCGCTTTGATAGGCAAAGTTTGAACTCGGGAGCGAGCAAGTCCGAGGAAGTGCACTTCTACCTGCTTCCCATCAGGCAGCAAGTAGATGTACTGAGCCATTGTCTGCGCATTCACTTGCCACAGCTTGATAGCGCCCACAGCCAGCAGAGCCAGCAGGCCGAACCCTCCCCTGCCGAACCACCCCTCCGCACAGTAGCATTTCCAGACACTCAGCGCTCCGAGGCCGCCTCCGAAGCCTAGCGTAGTGCTGCGCAGGGAGTCCAGCACTTTGTCGCGGAAGAGGAGACACTTGCCGTCGCGGAAGAAGGGCTGCTTGGCGGGTCGGTAGGAGAAGCTACGTAGCAGCCCTCGCATGTATTATGTCCTCTGTGCTGGACTTGGTGCAGCAGCTCCAGTCGCAGTTGGACGCCTCTCAGCTGCCTCTGGCCTCTCTAGCTGCTGAGACCTTCGACCTCGAGGCCTTCTTGAAGCAATGCACCGCCTCCAAGGCCGGGTCCGGCCAAGTGATGCAGACCCTGGAGTCCGAACTGACCGGCTACCTGCAGGCCAGCCAAGCCCAAGTCGACTCCCTCATCCACCAAGACTTCGAAAGTCTGCTCAAAGTCCCGAAAGGACTGAAGGACTTCGACACTCGAGTCACAGCCCTGCAGACCAAGTTGAATGCAGTGCTTTCTGCTTTGAGTGTCAGTCTGGCGAGACTGGAAAGCAACAAAGAAGCTGCGGTGCAGCTGAGTGCGGAGTTGGAGCAGCTGACACAGCAGGAGCAGAGCCTGGAAGCGCGGATTTGTGTGATGGAAAGTGTGGGGACAGTGGGGAAACTGCTGGGGGGACAGTTGTGCAATGCTGTTTTGGAGAGAGTTGCGAGAGTTACTGCTGGGTGTTGGGAAAAGGTCGCCTTTTGCCCGGAACTCAAGCCGGAAATCGACTGCATTTCCTCGCAAGTCAGAGAAGTCTTAGAAAAGGCTTTGAGTCAGGCCTGGCAAGGGCAGAACCAACGCCAAATTCACTGTCTCATGCGCTGTTTCCGACTGCTCAAAGCCGAAACTCGAGCTTTGGAGTTAATCCGCCTCTCCACAGTGTATCCAGTAGTGCGTGAATCCCTCGAAATCTGCCAATCTCTCAAGTCTTCTCGTTCAGACTCGACTCTGTCCCTCGCAGTGTTTTACAAGAAACTGACCCAAGAGATGGCCACAGGCCGTCTGCAGGCACTGGTAGCCGCCAGTGCCCACCACTCCTGTCTCCTCAGTCAAGCACTCTGGCCGGAAGTCCAGGACGCTCTCACCTCTCAGCGAGCCCTCTTCACTCCGACTTTTCCCCTGGAGTTCCGAATCAACTTCAACGAGACTTTGGCCTTTTTAGCAGGATTGAGGGAAAAACTGGAGCCTGGGGAAGTGCCGAAACTCGCTTTAGAAGGAGGGCTGAAGCCTTTTCTCGAGAAGTGGAATTTGCCTGGCTACTTCGTGACCAGACAAAACGAAGTGATTAAAACGCTGCAAAGCAAACTAGCGGCTTCAGGGGACATCAAGCGGCTTTTCCTGGAAGCGGAAAAGCCCTCGACAGTGTTCATCAAAGCCTTGGATCTACTGTGGAGTGCTGACTACTATGTCCCCTACCTCCTCCCTCGCTTCCTGCGACTGCATTTCCAGGTGATTTCCCGCTACATTACGCTCATATCGAAGAGCAATACCAAAGAGGGACTGAATGCGAGTATTCTGAAGGAACTGTTAATGGACGTTCAGACCCTCAGTCGCTACCTACAGACCTCATTCCAAGCCACTATTGCCTCCCTCAAGGCTCCAATGGTGGGCGAAATCACTGCAGAGTCAGTGGGCCTAGTGGCCCAAATCTCCCACCCCACGACCAGCTCCTACATCCAAATTGTAGTCCAGCAGTGCACTGATAACCTTCTGGCGCTCCGCTCCATACCCACCATTTACAAAATGACCGGAAGGCCGCGACCCACTGCGCCTTCCCCCTTCGTCGACTCCTTCCTGCGGCCTTTAATTGACTCTGAAAAGGTCATTAACGATGTCCCTATGCTGCGGCACATGGCCGAAAGCATTGCACAAGCCTTCTGCAAAGTCCTATCTGAAGTCCTCGAAGCCATTTCCAAGTACGAGCAAATGTTCAGCAGGTTGAAAGACTCTGGCGAGTCCTCGCAGGCAGACGGGGAAAAGATGCGCATTCAACTGCGATTAGACGCAGGGAGTTTCCTGGGAGACCTGAGGCAGTGGGGAGTGCAGGGCGATAGTGCAGTCGTCAGTGCTATACAGCAACTCATCACTAGCTAAATTGGAAGTTAGCGACTGAGGGCTGGGGCATGCTCTCTGCATTGTCTTCCTCGGAGAAGTAGTCGCAGAGGATATCTTGGGCGAGTAGGGAAACGTGACTGTTATCGCTGCAGGAGCAGGTCAATATGAGGTCGTAACAGCCGCTTCTGCATAGAGATTCCTTCAAACTCTGGTCCTCCGGAGTTCCACGTGTCGCAATAAGGTTTTGCACGGTTTCCAGGAATCTCTGTGTGAATGGTACTTGTGAAAGAATGGAATTAGTCTCTAAGTTAAGCTTTCCGAGCTCTGTCAAAAGGTCTAATTCCAGTAGTCGCTCGCAGATTTGCAGCTGTCTCAGGTCAGAAAGCGCAGTTACAAGGTCAACAGCGCATTCATTAATCGATTCTTCAGGATCAGATATGCCAGCTATTGCCTCTATAAGAACCGGGTGAGACAGAACCGGGGCTATTGTGGCTTTGGCCGTGGTAACCATCATTTGGAGCAAGTCATAGGTAGAAACACGCACTTCAGTATTAGGAAAGACTAGCAATTTCGGTAGCCGGTCTAAAGTTCCACAACTTAATATGAATTCCTGGCTAGACTCCTCCTTCAGCACTTTCTGTAGAATACTCAGCGCCAGTTGCAGCTCCAAAGGCCAATTATACCCTAAAGTCCTCACCAATTCTAACACCAAGCTTCGGTCCAAACTGTCATAAACCGTCCCTTCCTCCCACCCGTCCAGTCGAGTGAGTACCATGCAGAGGAGCTGGTGAGTGGGGTCTGGTACACTGAGCAAGGTCGCCAAAGCTTCAGATATATGCCTGATCAGTTCTGAAGGCTGGTCGGAGTCTAAATAACTGCCTAGGAAGTGTGCGAGGCCTGAGGCTTGGCTCAGGTCGCGGACCTCGTTTCTGCGGATACAGGCAAGCGCAAGGTCGCGGATGGCTTGAATGTCTGGGAGCAGTTTGATAGAAGTAGAGGAAAGGACGAGGTTACCGAGTAGCAAAGCAGCGGGCTGCAGAGAGGAGGTCAGTGGCGGAGTGAAGAAAGGGAGAAGTTTGGGAAGCACCCCTGAATCAGCCGCAGATTGTTCTCCTTCGGGCGAGTCGACACTGATATTGCACAAGATGCTCAAAGCTGAGCCTGCCAGCGCATGCGTAGGCACACAGTACTCTGCAATTGACTTCGGCAAGTTTGCAGCCAAGTATACATCTGTAGGTGGAGAGTGAGTTTCCAGCATACTTCGATGGATTTCCCTGATGACTGCTTCCTTTACACCCTCAGTTTCATCTCTCTCCAGTAGTTCCTTAAAGAGTCTCGCCTGAGAGGTAGCGTCAAGCGCAGTTCCCAGTCTAGGCTCCCGGTCCACTAGCTCCTGGGAGTTGACTTTCAACGAGAGCGCGGGTCGAGTCTCGGGTCCATTGGGTATTTGCATTCTCATAAGCCTCTGCTTCACACTTGCATCAGTTCGCTTGCCTTTCCGCAGTTTCACTGCAAATGCACTTCGCCGTTGCTTATGCTCCAGTCTGTTGCCCGGCTTCATGTAGTTCGCTCGGCGGCTAGCGCAAGGCTCATACAGCATCCCGCCCTTTAGAAAGAATTGGCTTACACAATATGGAACAGGACTAGGGCTTGGTGCTGGGAGGCTGGGGCACTCGCGGATCGGTCAGTCGCGGCAGCTTGACTGTGTCTTTCTCGGGCACGCTTTCGCCCTCTTGCATGGAGTTGTGCAGATTTATCAGCATGCGGATTTTCATGTTGGTGAAGGGATGTGCCTCTGGCTCATGGTCTGACAGTTGGTCCGGCCCAGGTCTCCGTTGTCCTGTCTGCTTGAGCGGGGAAAGCGACAGACTCTGCGCTGTGTCTTCGCCTTTGATACGAAAGGAGTCCAATGGCGGCTTGCGTGAGGGAGTCGCAGCTCTACGCACCGCCATCGGTCGCCGCTGCTTGGTGGACACTAAAGGCGACAGCGCCGTTAGTATCTGCTCGACTTCCCGAGACGAGTGACCAGCCATTAATTAGTGGCAAGGCTACAGAGGATTTACGCCTCTTGGTGTCCCTTGGGAATCTGCACCTTCCAGGACTCGGAGAACTCTTCCAATTTGGCGAAGAACTCGGCCTGGAAGTCAGGTCGCTGTTCGTGGGAGAGCTTCAGACGAGGGACGATGCGGGGACGGTCCCAAGGCCTTGGCTCTGTCGGAGAGTCGCCTGAGTCCGCTGTAGAGACGCTTTTCTGGACCTCAGCGTATGCGGCCTGGACCGGATACCCGCGACTGTTGAGATGGTTGAGGACTTGCAGCAGAAACTCGTTTTGCTTTTTATAGTTGGCTTCCTCTGCACTGGAGTGGACGGACACCTTGCCTTGCATAGACTCCAGCAGTCCCTGGAGCTGTCCTTCATGCAAGCGTCTCCCATCCAATTCCTTTTTCTGCAACACAACTGTATGCTTGCAGGCCACCAACTCATCCGTAAGCTGCTCAATGCGTCGTTCATATCTGGACTTCACAACTCTCAAAGTGTCAATTAGCCGGGGGTGCGCCAGGGCCACTTCCTCCAGCAGTGTCCCAGCCAATCCCGCTCCTTCTTCTCCAGAGTCAAATGTCAACGACTCGAGTTTGGAACTTGTGAGTAGTCGGGAGTTGGAGGAGTTTCGCTCTGCTTTCGGAGTCACTGACCAGCGGTCTTCGGCCTTGATCTTGGCACTGCTCTTGGCTCGCTGGGGAGTGGACTGGAGGTAGGACGAGGAACGGTTCAATGCTCCGAATTCGGCTTTGACGTCAATCGCGCTAGGCTGGGCTTTAGTCCTGAGGCGTCTTGAGCCTTCGTGCTTGACAGCGGCATATGGAGAAGAAAAGGGTTTGGCCGACACCGCTGAAGGGGAGGGGGCGGGGAGTCCAGAGGGAGACAACTCAACTCTGAGTGCTTCCACTTCCCCCAGAAATCGACGTGAAACAAAGTGGCGAATACGCTTGGCAGGCTGCGGACTACTCCGCTTTAACTGTCCCGACATTGATTATGAGAAAAGTTTTCTTCCCACGCAGGCAGGACCTGACCTAAGTAGATGGCCTGTATTGCATAATGCCTGGCAAGAAGAAGGTTGAAGAGGCGTTTCGGCCACTCTTCGGCCGGCCGGGCAACACCCTGAAGATGGGTATCGTAGGGGTGCCGAACGTAGGGAAGAGCAGCACGTTCAACCAGCTCTCCGAGCTGAGTGTCCCTGCGGAGAACTATCCCTTCTGCACCATCGACCCCAATGTAGCCCGCGTAGCTGTGCCTGACCCTCGCTACGACACGCTCTGTCAGATGTGGAGACCTGCCAGCATGGTGTCAGCGTTCCTCAGTATCACCGATATCGCTGGCTTGGTCCCGGGCGCTTCCGAGGGGGCTGGTCTGGGGAATGCCTTTCTGTCGCATATCAACGCTGTGGACGGTATCTACCAGGTCTTGAGGGCTTTTGATGACCCAGACGTAGTGCATACGGAGGGCGAAATCAACCCTGTGCGGGACTTGGAAATCATTCATCACGAGTTAATCGCGAAAGACTTGGCCGCCACCATCGTGCGCCTGGAGGAAACTGAGAGAGTGGTGAAGCGCACTAACGACAAGCAGGCCAAAGTGTTGCATGCGCTGTTCACCAAGGTGCAGGAGTGCTTGCAAGCTGAACACATGCTCAAAGAAGCAGAGTGGTCCTCACAGGAAGTGGAACTCCTCAACAATGAGTTGTACCTCACTGCCAAGCCCATCATTTACTTGGTCAACCTCAGCACCGACGACTACATTCGGAAGAAGAACAGATGGTTGGCCAAGATCCAGCAATGGGTAACCGAGCACGGAGCAGGCACCATCATCCCCTACTCGATCACGCTGGAGCAGAATCTCAAGGCAATGGACGCTGAGGCACGAGAAGCCTATCTGAAGGCCAACGCCACGCGCTCAATGCTTCCAAAGATCGTGGAAGCCGGGTATCGCTGTTTGGACCTGATTCACTTCTTCACATGTGGAGAAGATGAGGTGAAGTGCTGGACCATCCGGCGGGGCACGAAGGCGCCGCAGGCCGCAGGAGTGATTCACACTGACTTCGAGCGAGGGTTCATATGTGCGGAAGTGACCAAGTACGAGGACTGGGTGCAGCTGAGGTCAGATGCAGCAGTGAAGGCCGAAGGCAAGTTGAGGCAGTGCGGAAAAGAGTACGTGGTGGAGGACGGCGACATAATCTTCTTCCGATTCAACGTCAGTCACGCCAAGGGTAAGTAACATTCCCCCGCAGCCATTGAAATAAGATGGCAGAGGCCACAGACTCGAGGCGTCCGCGCGAAAAAATCACCCTCGAGACTGAGGTCCCGCCCATGCCCACCAAAAGCCAACTCCTCAAGAAGCCTGACTCCGAAGCTCACGAAAAGGCAGTCCAGGAGATCGATGAGATCGTAGGACGCCTGCAAGCCAAGCTGGAAGACTTCCGTGCGCAGATCCAGGCGAAGCGCGAAGGCGGCACTATTCAGGAAGCCAAGATGTCCTCCAAGGCCTACTTGGATCAGCTGCACAGTCAGCGCAATGAGTGGAATGCGGAGGCTGGGAGACTTCGGGCGGAGCGCAGGACTCTCTTCGAAAAAGTCGACGAATTGAAGGCCGAGCAGGACAAAGCCAAGCCACGCATTCGCTTTTTCGACCAAACCGAAATCGCCACCCACATCCGCAACCTGCAGGAAAAGCAGGAACACACGTCACTGACTCTGAACGAAGAAAAGCGTGTAGTGGCTGAAATAAAGGAACTGGAGCAGTCCAAACCCATCGTAGGGCAGTTCCACGAACGCAAGTTGCAGCTGGACAAGCACCAGGAACACCTGCGCTCACTGAAGGCCAGACTGATGGAAGTTTCTGCCAAGTCGGACGACGCCACTATCAAAATCAACGAAATCAAAAGCAAACTGCAGGAATCCGTTGAGAAACACAGGGCCGAAATACCCATTTTAGTGGAGCAGCGCAGAGACTTGGAAAACAAAATCACTGAATACAAAGACAAAAAGACGGAGTTGATCAAAAAGTTCCATGTGGATGACCACTCCTACACCGAGCAACAGAACCTCATCAAACACATCAAGTTCGTCACGGACATGAAGAAGAAAATCGCAGAGCAGGAGGAACGCCGCAAATTCGCTCAGGAGCGGGACAAGGAAGAGCAGGAAAACAAGCCACACCCCTACGGGGCTGAAATCGCCCAATGCGACTCTTTCATTGCCTACCTTTCCAGTCTGCTGCCCAGAGAAAGCAACCTGGTGGAGGCGCCCACGCAGGCTGTGCAACTCGAGGAAGGCATGGTGCTGCTGAGCAAGAAGGACAAGGGGGCGGAGATCAGTGCACAGTGGTTCAAAGGAGAGGGGCCGAAACAGAAGAAGGAACGCAAGAAGAAGGGCGCTGCCACTGCACCCACCCTGCAGATCTCTGTGGACATGCTGCGCTTCCTGTCTTCGCAAGGCATTAAAGTTCCAACTGGCACTGAAGACTTGCAGGCGACCATCGATGCAATCGCTGTGATCCGTGCGAAGTGGGAAAAGGCAGACCACAAGACCGAAGTGGTTAAAGAAGCCAAGAAGAAAGAAGCGAGGGTCGCTGAACTGCCTGATGAGTTGGACTTCCCAGAGCCTCAGAACAGTGAAGTAGTGGTGACACACGGCTTGTTCAAGGCAGAGGAAGCCGAGGAGCGCAAGGACAGACCCTACACCGCCCCCGATTCCAAGGCAGTACGCGGAAATCGTGGTCGCGGGTCTCGCGGTCCTCGGGGAGCGCGGAGAGGCCGCGCGCCTAGAGGCGATAGAGGCTCTCGGGAGGCTACAGCCCCCACTACAGAAGAGCCCGAGCAAGCCGCCGAATAGTATAGTAAAGTCAGAACTTGAGCGGCCTTCGATACTTGGACTTTGGAAGTATATGAAGTTGTGTATCACTTGTACTGTGGAAACTTTGCCTAGATAGGTGGATTTATAGGGCTAGACTGAGATGAGGCGAGTCATGCCTTGGCCGAGCAGTCCTTGCAGCTTCTGCTTGTGGTCCGCGCGGCACTTCCAGAAGCCTACGAAGTTGGCTGCACCCAGCGACATGGCTAGGAAGCAGCACAGAGCCTGATTAGGTCTCACCCAAAAAGGGTTGAAAGTGAGCGAATTCGCCAAGAAAAAGAGTCCCCACACTCCCGGAGCCAAAGTCAGTCCCAGCCAAAACATCCACCTGTCCACTCCATTCGGCTGTCTATCATCCGGCCAGCTCTCAAACACCCACCTCTCTCCTCCTGTCTCTGTCAGCACTGACCGCCACCGTAACCCCACCAGCAGCCTGCCCGTGACATTCTGCACAGTCCAGAAGTCCAGCGCCACACAGAGCTGCACCACTACAAAGGCCTGTATGGAGGAGGTGAAGATCGTGAGGAAGAGGAAACTGGGTGGAAGTCACCAGAGGAACGCTGCGGATTTGAAGAAGAAGTGGAGCAGACAAATGCAGGGGTGAGCCGCCTGGGCCAGGAAGGTGCCTTGGAACAGGCTCTTTGTCGAAGTTTTCATCTTGGAGTGTATGGGAAGCTAGTTTGCAACTAGTAACTTAGTCCAGCGTCGGAACGCCCGCTTTTGCGTCACTGTCAAGGCACGATTGAAGGCTCGGGCGCCTCGGTTCAGCGTCAGTCCGACTTTCCTCACTTTCCGCAGCATCAACAGCACTTCGCTATTGTCACGGCTGCGCTTCCTTCCCCTCTGCTCAGCTATCTGCGTGTCTGTAGGCCCTATCACTGGAGTTTGCACAGTGCCCAACTCTGTCTGCACAGTTTCACCAGACACTGCCAACTGTGTTGACACAGTGGCAGTCTGCGAGAGACTGAACTGCAGCCACTCCTCTTCCTCCAACTGCACAGGCAGCTTGGGGTGTCTCAGTGCATGTGCCCGCACCAACACAATAGGCACCGCCACTGCACAGAGCTGACATGCGTACCGCATAGACGCGTCCCGAACGTACTTGACTCCCTGCACCATGAGAGTCTCAGTCTCGCAGAGGTGGCCTGCAGTGGCTTCTTCCTTGAGGTGCTTGGAGCAGCGCAGACAGGTGTAGATGTAGCCGCGCAGTGGGTCGACAAGCGAGACCAGTGCTTTGTCCGTGATCTTGCGGAACTGAGCGTTCATATTTCCCGCTAAGGGAAACACTCAAGAAAGGCTGCGAGTCTCCGCCACTAGAACTAGGGTCGTTGGCTGTGCACAGGCCTGGCACCTAATCTCTAGTTCCTACCATCATCCCTATAATGAGCAACGTGCAGTTCCGTAAGACCTCGGACCCTGCGATCGCTCGCCTTATTGACCCTGCCCGCGGCTACGTGCTCACCTGCACTCGCTGCAACAAGCACATGAAGGAAGAGGCGGTCGCTGCTCACCTTTGCGAAGGCGAAAAGATCGAGGCGGAAGGGATCGAGTTCGTGCGAGATGCGTCAATGCGATACCGCTGTACTATCTGCAACGTCACAGTCCCGATCGTCCTTGTCCGCGCCCATGCAGTGCGCCACCCCAAGCCTCGACTGGAAGAAGAGGAGTGGAGCGATATCTGCGGAGCTGTGGACAAGTTGAAGCCGGGCTTCGTTGCCACTAAGAAGCTGGAGGCGGACTCCAAAGCACAGGAAGACAGGCCAGGACTCAGCACCAAGCTTGCGCCTTCAAACGAGGCAAACGAGGCTCCTTCAGCTGGGAGGCCTGCTAGTTCCCTGGTGTCTTCCTCGCAGACTGTGCGGCCTGCTGCACCGCTCACTTCCGCTTCTCTGCCTCAAAAGTCGGCTCTTCCTCCGCAGTTCTCCACTTCTACACTTTCACCGCTGCCTCCGAAGTCTCCCTCTTCAATCCCGCCCTCCGCCACAAGTCACTCCACTGCCTCTCCACAGTTCCCTCCTGCTTCCACTCCCCAGGTTCAAAAGCCCCCAGTGTCCTCCCCAGTCCCTTCTCCCAAGCCTGCAACTGCCCAGTCCGAAGTCCCTTCCCGTCCTGCCCTCTCCATGGTCACTGTGCTGTACACTGAAGTCCGAGGCAAGCGCCAGGGAGGCGAAGTGTCCTACTGCCTGCGGAAAGTGCGCAGAGTGGAACTCAGCTTCGTGCGGGCTTTTCGTGTGTACGGCCGGGCGGCCTATTGTCGAGAGCTGTATGCCTTCCAGCAGTGGCGGAGAGCAAGCAAGCATTAGCAGTAGTTGCCCAGTACTCCTCCAGACATAGTAGAGGAAGTGAATTATAACTATGGGCTGCGCTATTAACAAGAGTCAGACTTCAGTTCACTCTAACCCTTCGAGTCGTGAAGAGGCCAAACACTTGCAAGCCTTCAAAATCAACCCCTCGGTATTCGTGCAGGAGAATGACCGAGACTTCAGTCAAATCTACCGTGTGGGGAAATCGATTGGGTCTGGAGGCTATGGAGAGGTGCGCAAGTGCACTCACAGAGACTCCAAAGTGCAACGAGCAGTCAAAATCTTCCGCAAAGACATGATTCCCTCTGGCCAGCTGGAAACCGGCTCCCTCTTTCAGGAAATCGATATCATGCGTACACTCGACCACCCTAACATCGTCCGTGTGTATGAGTACTTCGAAGACGCCCGACGGATCTTCATCGTGATGGAGCTGTGCAAAGGCGGAGAGCTGTTCACGCAAATCGTGAAGCGCAACCACTTCACCGAGAGCCAAGCCGCCATCATCATGAAGCAGCTGTTCTCCGCTGTCAGCTACCTGCACAGTCGCAGCATCATTCACAGGGACTTGAAGCCGGAAAACATCCTACTGGAGGACGCGGAGGGGTCGCTGAATATCAAACTTGTGGACTTTGGAGCGGCGACTTTCTTTCACAAGCACAAAAGACTGACGGGGAAGCTGGGGACTGCGTACTACGTAGCCCCGGAAGTACTGCAGGGCGCTTATGATGAGAAGTGTGATGTGTGGAGCTGTGGGATCATTTTGTTCATATTGCTCTGTGGACATCCGCCTTTTAAGGGGGAAAACACTGGGGAAATCCTCGAGAAAATCACACAAAGGGACTTTTCCACGAGTGACGGAGCTTGGAACTTGGTGTCGAAGGAAGGAATTGAACTCGTTAATCGCATACTAGTGCCTGCAGACCAGCGAATTTCTGCTGAACAAGCCCTAGGCCACCTGTGGATACAGACCTACGCAGCTGCCACTGCACCCAGCAACGACCTCCTCGCCAGTGTGATGGGCAGTCTCAAGTCCTTCCACTCTGCTACCAAGCTCAAAGACGCTGTGCTCACCTTTTTGACCTCCCAGGCCTTGTCCTTGCAGGACACCAAGGAACTTCGAGAAGTGTTCCGGTCCATTGACAAGAACGGCGACGGAAAGCTGAGCAGGGAGGAACTGCTGGACAAGTACAAGGAAACCATGGGGCTGCAGGCAGCTGAGCAGGAAGTCGACCGAATCATGAAGGAAGTCGACGCGGATGGCAGCGGGTTCATCGACTACATTGAGTTTCTGAAGGCCAGCACAGACGAAAGCAAGCTCCTATCCAAACAGAACCTAGCCGCAGCCTTCGCTCTTTTCGACAAAGACGGCAGCGGCACTATCTCCGCCGCAGAGATCCGGAGAGTCCTAGAGGGCGGCTCTATGATGGACGACCATGTTTGGAATGAATTGGTGCAACAGGTGGACCAGAACGGGGACGGAGAGGTGGATTTGAAGGAGTTCGAGGAACTACTGCTAGCTAAGATCTAGCACTGTGCGTCCTTGGTGAGACAGAGGTGGTCGAGTCTCTGGCCTGACAGGGAACTGACCTGTTCCCAGTAGAGATGTGTGGAGTTGGGCAGGTGCAGTATTGAGTAGCTGGTTTCCCGCAACTGCACTTGCGTCCAAGACTGTGGCGTCGGAGACAGGTAGTCACTGCCCTCACTACTGCCTCCAGTGCCCGCCACTATGTACACAGGCGCTGTAGGGTTCACATGCAAGTGCAGACTGTCCCACTGGCCAAGGTGAGGTGCGCTGTTATACAAAGGCTGCAAGCGCTGGTAGTTGTGCAGATGGCCTGTGAGCACCAGGTCCACTCGAGCTGCATAGAGCAGTTCTTCCACTTGTTTGCGTATCCTGGGTGCATCGTAGCCGCAGAACTCATTGGTGTGGAACTGGTCCAGGGTCTTGTGAGGGGAGAAGTTCATGTTGCAGTAGAAGGGACGGTGAGCCAGGACGATTATCCAAGGCACGGATTTGCGGTTGGCACAGGCCACTAGCAAATCCCTCTTTAGCCATTTTAGCTGCTCAGCGCCCTCTGTAGCGGGTCCATGCAGAAACTGCTCATTTGAAAGCGCTATGAAGTGTGCAGGTCCCAGGTTGAAGGAGTAAAACAGCCCACTGTCTTTGTTCGCCTTGTTCTTCGGCATGCGGAATTGAACTTTGTATTGCTCGAAGTCCCTTTCGACTTCATGGTTGCCAGGCAGTACCATATAGGGTAGTTTGCTAATTGCCCTTTCCATCTCTATGAAGTAGGCACGGGAAACCCCTGGCTGAGTGCTATCCAGGTCATAGGCGATATCCCCCAGGTGCAGAATCGCATCAAACAGTCCTGTGTGCACAGCCTCGCGAAGCGAGTGAATAGTCGGCTGAGCGAAAGCGTCCACGCCCAAGTCAGCCACAACCAGCAAGGAAACAGCCTCCGTTTCCACTATATCTTCATATGAATACGCAGTTCTGACTTTGAACTGTCCCAGGCTCCTCCTCAACACCCCTGCTCCCACCTCATACTCATAGAAACACTTCGAATCCAGTTCAGGTGTTACGCACTTGTAGACAGTTTCCCACATTCGGGAGTAGTGTTTGTAGTTCCAAGTCCACTGCGGCTCTACGGTTATTTTGGGGTGATGTCCGCAGTGCACAGGTCTCAATATCACCCTTGCATCAAGCAGAGGGAAGGGACTTGTCCAGGTAAAGGCCAGGCGGCCTGGCAGCTCTGTGAAGGACATGCGCAGGCCTGAAGGCCGCACTAAAAACCTGCTCTCAGGGCGAAAGATGCACAGGATCCAAAAGCAATGCGCCCATAGTCCTGGGTGCATTTTCCATAGTCTAGAACAGGACCTCAACCCTGTGGACTAGTTGGCTAATATACGTCTTGCCTTCCTCGGTCAGTCGACAGTGGCTTAGACTGGTTCTGTGCACCCACTGCAGGCGGCAGAGGGAACCTACGAGGAAAGGCAACTCCTTGTCACCTACCTTCGTGTAGTCCAGAGTAAGGTCTTGGAGGTAGATAGCCTGCTTTAGGCCATTCAGTACGTCCCTCCAACTTCTCTTTCTCATCACTACCCCTCTCAGTGACAGACCTTGAAGACTTGTCAGACTTCCGAAAGCCTCAACTAGGCATTTACTGGCAAAGTGGTTCAAACAGCTGCAGTCCAGTCTCAATTCCGTCAGCAGTGGTACTGAAAGCACAATCCTCGTGAGGGCAAATTCAGAGGATTGGCAGTGTGCAGTGAGGCGCAAGTCTCGAACAGCCCCACGCAACGGTATCTCTGGGAAGCGCATTCCTTCGGTTAGCACCTCATTGTGCAGGTAGGAAAAGCGATGCATTACCACTGAATTCAGGCAAATTCCCAGTAACTGCGCATATATTTCCGTGTCCAGACTGCATGCTTCTAAGTCCAAAACCTCTAGTCTGAGCAGTGCTGCTACTAGTCCTGGAACCGCTTTCTTCCCTTCTGCGGTTATTTCAATGCCCTCTAAGTGCAGAACTCTCAAGTACTGCAGACTTTGAAGCGGCCACAAGTCCAGTATGGTCACCGAATAGTCAATTAGAGTGAATTCTTCCATCTGCGGAGAGTCAAGAAGGAAGCAAAGGTCAGAGTGAGGGAAAGAGCCATTGAAGTAAGCGGCTTTCTGACTACCTGCAGGCTCCATTTAATAGCATTAACTAGTCGGAAGTCCGTATCTCAGCTGTGTCTTGATGAGCCAAACATGGTCCAATTTCAGAGTTCTCAGTGAGTCCCACAGTTCCCAGTACAAATGAGTCTCATTGAACACCTTCAGCCGTCCGTAGCTCAGAGTCCGGGACTGCACTAAGTTCCACAACTGAGGAGTAGGCGACAAATAGTCATTTCCCTCCCGATTTCCCGCAGCTCCACATAGAATAAAAACAGGTGCTTTAGGGTCGAGATGAGTATTGAAATCGTCAAATGTGCTGGGAACTGTGACATTGTGGTATAGAGGAGTGGTTCGCTGGTAGGCGTGGATGTGAGCGTGCAGGACCAAGTCCACACCATGTTCATACAACAGCTCTTCCAGCATTTTCCTTAGTCTATCCGCGCGATATCCGCAGTCTTTGTTGCACACATCCGCCAACTGCGGGTCGACGCTAAGTCTGTAGTTGAGGAGACAGTAATAAGGCCTGTGCGTCATTATGACAAGCCAGGGAGTTTGCTGTCGGTGCAGGTTGGCAAGTGCAAGGTCTGCCTGGATCCAGGCGAGCTGTTTGGCTTGGATAGCAGGAGTGGAGTGGTACAGGTCCTCTCCGCAGATTACTGTGAAGTGCACTCTGCCTAGATTGAAGGAGTAGTACAGGTTGTTTCCCTCGTTGCTGGGATTTACTGGCATTCGGAAATCAGCCATGTACTGCGCGTAATCGTCGATGATCTCATGGTTGCCGGGTAGCACCATGTAGGGAATCCGACTACTAAAGGGCTCGATTTCCTGAAAGAAAGCCCGCGATATGCCTGGACGAATGCTTTCCAGGTCATAGGCAATGTCTCCTAAGTGTATCAGTGCATCCACCTTCTCCCTCTGCACAATACGCTCGAGGTTGTCCCTCGTAGCTTGGGAACTGCGTCCACTGCCCATATCCCCCACCACAAGAAAGTCGTCCACATGTGCTAAATCAGCTTCTGTAGTGCTGTTGTAGTCGTATGGACTCATTAAGGAGGATATCGTCTTCGTGGATGTCCAAATTAGACCCGCGCCGACCTGGTATTGGTATGCACAGTCTGGGGAGATGTTGGGAACGAGGACTTTGTAAACGACTTCCCAGGTGCGCGAATAGCGGATAAAGCTCCAGGCCCAGTCTGCTTCGTAGCTAGTCCAGTCCTCACTTGCAGAACTGCAGTGGCTTGGCTTCACCCGCACCCCACTGCCCCACTGGGGTAGAATAGACGTCCACACCAACGCAACTTGGTACTGCTTCTCTGTATATGCCAAGCGCAGGCCTGAAGGATGCACCCAAAACCTAGACTCCGGCCTCAGCAGTGCAACTAGCCAAAAGACATATGCCAGCAGTCCTGCCATTCCCTTATAATCCCTATGGAAGTCGAAGCTTCGAAAGGTACCGACGACGACCTGCGCATCAAGGCAGTAGACGACCAATTAGGTGAGAAACAGACAGGCTTTGTGAGGAAAGTGTTTGCACTTATTGGCACTCAGATCATGCTCACTGTAGCTGTAGTGGCCTTCATTATGACCAATGAAGACGTGGGCGATTACCTCTTGGAAAACCCAATAATCCTGGCTCCTGCTGTGGTGCTGTTCCTGGTGACTGCACTAGTGCCTGTGTGTTGGAAGCAGGGAGGCAGGAAGGTGCCGGTCAACTACATCATTCTATACACTTTTGTAAGGACTAAGCAGACTTTGAGTACATCCGTAATGATCGCTTACCCTTGCCTTGAAGTAGACTCAAACCTAGTGGTGACCGCAGGCATATTGACCTTCGTAGTAGCCGCAGCCCTGATTATGAGTGTGTTCGTAGTACTTTCCATACAGTGTACAGTCAACTTCCAAGTGTCCACCTCTATCCTCTACATGCTCTTCGCTACCTCTGTGACCTGGTTCCTCCTTTCTGCCTTAGTGCCAAATAGCAGCTGGATGGACACTGGACTTTGTGCTCTCGGCGCTTTGATATTTGGCGTTTATGTCGTCGTGGACACGGCTATGATAGTGACAGGGAGTAAGTATGGCCTGGGCAACGACGACTATGTGTTTGCAGCTATTATTATTTACCTGGACCTCATGAATCTGTTCCTGAAGATATTGCATCTGCTGGCCAAGATGAAGGGCAAATAGACTAAAGCTAATAGTGCGCCTTGCACGAACATGAGTGGTGTCTTTGCAAGTTTGACATTGTTAGGAATTGAGGCTTGGTATGTTCTAGTCTGGAGACTAATACTACCTATGGAAGTCGAAGGTTGGAACAGTCCTGACTACGAACTGCGCATCAATGCAGCTGATGTGAGTAAGGACCAGGAAGGTTCGATAAGAAAGGCCTTTGCACTAAAGCAGATTTTGAACGGAGCGATGCTGCTGACTAACCCAGCTCTACAGATGAATTCAGAATTCATAGTCCCCGCAGTGGTACTCACTTTAGTAGTGTCCACAGTCCTGATAATTCCAACACTGACAGTATTTGCCAGGCAGTGGGCTGTTAGTTTCCGCATTTCCCCGCCCTTCCTTTACCTGCTGTTTGTGGTCTCTGGGACTTGGTACTTCCTCTCAGCCTTTGTACCTAGTATGAGTACTGAAGTCTGTGCTCTCGGAGTTTTATTGATTGGCGTTTTTATTATAGTTGACACGATCCTTACAGTGGAAGGAGGCAAGTGCCTTGGCAATTGTCACTACATGCTCGCAGCCATCATGCTCGATATGGACCTAATGAGCCTATTCTTGAGAATGTTAGAGCTGCAGGGCAAACTGAACAAGTAGTAAGTCTCTATTTGAAGTAGTTAAAATGAAGGGCACTCGGATCATTTCCCCTGTGAGAGTCACCTAGGAAAAGGCCGGCTACGTGGCTCGTCTCAGTACCCTCCACTAAGATCTGAAGGACAGCCAAATCCTCGACACTGACGAAACTGTGTTGAGACGGCGCGGCTCCACCTCTTCCGCAGAGTCCTCCCAGCCGTAATTGCCACTCAGCAACAGCAGTCTCACGGAGAAAATCAACCTCCAGCACCTCATCGAGCTTCGAGAGAAGTTCGACAAGGCGGATTTGGACCATGGCGGGGCCTTGGAACTGGACGAATTCGTGGATGCTTTCGGGGAAGTGCTGGGAGTGGGAATGTCGCGGAAGCAACTTGTGCAACTCTTTATGCGCATTGATGCGAACTCAGATGGATCTATCGACTGGGAGGAATTCATGAACTACATCCTGCTGGAAAACGAGTCCTTATCCTCCATGCGTGCAGAGCACTGCGAGTACGTGAATCCCAAGGTGACAGACCCCATATCCCAGCGAGGACCCCTGCACGGAGACATGATAACTAAGCTGATTCTGTACCCGCCCTCTCAAAGTTCAGAGCACTCTCGCTACCTCACTTCTAGTAGGGACGGCTCAGTCAAGGTCTGGAACGCACAAACTAACAGTCTCATGACCACTATTCTTATGGGCGAGAAGAAGCACTGGGTGACGTCTATGGAAGTACTAAGGAGAAGTGAGAGGTTGGCAGTCGGGCTGTCCGACCGCTCCATAGTTTTCTGCGACCTGATGCGGCCGACCGACCCTTCCTCCAAGTGCATCCCCGTGAGTCGCATTAGTGACCTGCAGGGAGTGCCGACCAGCATGGACTACATTGAGGACCGGGGCAGGGAACTACTGGGTGTGGGCGACGACAAGGGACATGTTTCTCTCTACAAGTTCGGAGAAGATTGGCATATCTGCAATATACGCATGGACTGCCACAAGCAGGAAATCGAGCGCATCCAGTCCGACCAACTCAACGTGTATGAGACGAAAAGGAAGAAATTCGTGACAAAGGAACTAAGAGAACTGCCTGTCATGACTCACATGAAAATGAACGTAGACATCACTGAGCGGTTGATCCACTCCGGCTGGATCAACAAGCTGCAGTACATCAGTGACTTGGACGGAATCCTGACGTGCAGTTCCGACAGCACTATCAAGTTGATAGACTTGGAAAGGGTTGAGGAGCGGAAAGTGCACAAATACCACCATAAGTCAGTGCTGGCGTTTGCTTGGTGTCGGGATTTCAAGTTCATTGCGAGTTGCGGGGAAGAGAGAAATGTAGTGGTGTGGAATCCCTTTTCCAAGAATGCAGCTGTAAACTTCCTCCACGGACACAATGCAGCCATCGTAGACATCGCCCTGAACGAGGAAAAATCGCAGTTAATCTCTCTGGGAGTGGACAAAGTAATCAAAATCTGGGACATTCGGAACTATCGCTGCATCCAAACCATCGTGGACAAGACCTCCTACCACCCTGACAACACCCTCACCTCAGTCCACTACGACTCACGAGTCTGCGCTATCTTACTTACTAGTCGCAAAATCAACGTTTGGCCGTTCAAGGCTCAGGAAGACATGCAAACTTCGCATGATAGTGCTGTCTCCGCAGCCCGGTTCAATAGGAATTTCAATAGTATTATATCCGTGGATGATGAGTCGAATGTGTATGTATGGGACATTGAGGACGGAAAACTGATGTTCAAGTACCCAGATGCACACGGGAAGAACAGGATCACCGCTATGACTTTCGACGCTTCGATGAGACGGCTGATAACCGGCGGACATGACGGGTCCATCAAAATGTGGAACTTCAGCAATGGACACTGCTTGAGAGACTTCCTGTATGACTGCGAACCAAAGGAAATATCCGCAATCACCTTCGTTCCAGACGCTAAAATGAGCAATGTGGTGACTGTGGGTTGGGACCGGAATATTTACATTTGGCCGGATGAAAATGAGCAAGTTGTGTACCCAGCCAAGATCCTTCCGAAGCCTGGCCATACAGGCCATAGCGACGACATCATATGTGTGCTTTACTGCTCGAGGGAAAAGGTCCTTGTTACTGGCGCACATAATGGGGAAATCATAGTTTGGCTGTATGAAACTGGCTTTGAAAAGGCGTTTCTGCATGAAGTCGACCCGACTTGCTTACCAGCTGCTAACGCAGCTCAGGAAGGCAAATCTGTGGAGAGTTTGCACTACTTCAGTCCTCAAGAAGCGCTCATTTCAGTATGTGCCAACGGAGTGGTAAGATTCTGGGACCTGCAAAATGTGTCTTTGTTACTTGCAACTCGAGTGAAACATCTCCACAAGGACTGCCTTTCAGCCTCCGCTCTGTCGCCTGATTGCCACTATTTAGCCACTGGCGACGAAAGTGGAAACCTAAAATTGACCGACATTTCCGCATTCGATAAGCGGCGACCCTCAGAAGCCTCCCTTTCCGAGGTGTTTTTCCTCAACATCCACAGCGCTATTATAAACTGCATTGACATTTTCCAGCCTGACGAACACCCTTTCCCCCTAATCGCCACTTGTTCCTTCGACCGAAACGTCAAGTTGCTAACTCTCGACGGACGAATCCTGGGCTACTTCGGCCAGGGCAGAAAGTGGGACCTGAGTGCTGACCTGAGCACATTGCCTGTAGGGCCGCCCCCTGAGCACCCCACTGTCTATGTCGGCCGTAGGAGCAGACATCATCGTATGCCTGATGAGGAAAACAGTGATGAAGAGGCGCTTTCCCCGCTGTCACCAGAGGAGGAACATAAGCACAGGTTCGAGGAAGAAAGTGATAGGCGGTATGATATACTGAAAGCGGCTAGAGGGGGGAAGTTCGAGTACCATCCGCCCAACAGCTTTTCGGAGCTGGATACCACAGGGTACACGCTGGAGGGAGTGCAGGACTCAGCCCCGAAGGTCCTCACTCACCGCACAGGACTCGACCTGGACGACTTCAAGAAGAAGTTCGGAGTCAAGTAGTGTAAAGTGCTCCTCTAGTTACTCAGCTAGTTGAGTACTCTTTTATAGTATCGCTGCGAAATTCCATCTAAGAACTCACTCTTAATTTTAAATCCATCCCAAACCCTACACTGCCTAAGACTAGTCTTAAACTTGGGAAGAGACTCTGGACTGGACGTAGCTGCGCAGTCCAGCACTTTGAGCCATCATCCGCTCAGGGAAAGCCTTGAGGCAGGGGTAGGGCGTCAGTTCGGCCTCATGCATCGCACGCATTTCCGGCCGACAGTAGCAGTCCCACAGCATGTTGAATGCCACTACATCCGCCAGACTGCAGGAAGCGCCCACAAAGAACCCTTTTCCGCCATTGTTACGACTCAAGCGCTTTTCCAAAGTCTGCAGGAAGAACGGTCCCTTGGTATTGTAATGGTCTGCGACTCCTGCCATGTTCTTGAGAAAGAACAGGCTGTAGAGTGGGTTGGTGAAGTCGTTGACCCAGTCGCACACACTTTCCACCCAGTAAATATCCTTGATGTTGTTCTTCGCAGGGTAGAGGTTGTTCTTCTGGCTGACATAGCGCAGCATTGCCATCTTTTGAACAAGACATCTGCCGTCTATTTCCAGCATTGGCAGCTGTTGGAATTCGTATTTTCCGCTCATTTTGAGTCGCCCCCAGTCTGGAGGGTTGATGCGGTCGTCGGTGAATTTGAGGCTGAGATGGGCGAAAAGCATGCGGACCACTTCCCCGCGTAGGTAGCAGTTGAAGTAGTGGAAAGTCACTGGACCCGCCGACGGCCTAGAGACCATTTGAGTCGGCGCTCCTGGCTCTTTCGCACTCGAGCTAGTACTCTTGCCGCAGCCCATTATTATGGCGACCACATGTTTCTAGGCTAACACCTTGTAACCGTCAAATGGACTTCTCACAAATCTAGACGAAAAGGTACCTGCTGCGCTGTCACCAGCGAACCTCTTCCTAACTGCCAAGGGTAAAGTCAGACACAGCGATATTAAGGCAGTAGAGGGACTGAGACTGCACTGGAAGGAATGTGAACACTGTCAGGACACCTGGGAACACTAGCATGGGATTTCATGCTCTGCCTATTAATCCTTCCCATCCCTCTTTGTATGGTTGCATACAGTCGCTTCTGTACGTTCACATAAATACAGGCAATCCAGCTAAAGGTGCACATGACACTTTCCTTGAATTGCTCCACCCAAGCAAACATGCAGTAGTCTTATCTCAATAAGTCTGTCACTGTGAGTCTCCGGTCCCAGTGGTTCCTATCAGGAATAATGGCTTTCAGTCTGCGTCTCGGCTCCTCGCCCGCTGCCAAGTCTTCTCACGAGGAAAGCGAAGAGCTGGCGGGTGGAGACGTGCACCTGGTGCTGCGCCTTCCTGACGGCAGCGAAAGTGCCGAAGTGGTGAGTTCTAGGCAGTTCAAAACAGGTGTGAATGTGGATTGGGTGGCGAACTGTGCTGCTCAGAAGCTCGGACTGCCAATGGAGCGGATTGTAAGCGGCACATAGTCACTACTGCATGAAGGAGTGAAGCTGCTGGGGCCTATGGCGCTGTGCGACTACCCGCAGCTGACGAACGGCAGCGTGGTGGTGGTTATAGCGATTAGCTAAGCTACTTTCCGATGAAGTAGGCACGCGGGTGGAAGCGCTTCCAGCCGAAAGCACGCTTCACCTTGTAGAAGCGCATGAAGTACTTGTACTTCTTGTACCCGTCAGATACGTTGTACAGCTCCACTCTCAAGTGCCACATAGACGCCCGGGCAGATCTGTAGCGCCAGTACATGAACGGGTACACAGTGAGGCAGATGAGATATAGCTTGAGCCAAGCAATGCGGTACTCCAGGTTGTCCTTGGAGGACATAAAGTGGATGAATTCAGACACGTCGTAGGACATCTGAGGAGTCGAAGCAGGTGTGCCGTCGTCATACTCCATCATACCATCATACAGCGGCCTAGGCATGCCAATGATCATATGGTTGAAGTAGGGGTTGAAGAACTTGCCCTCTGGTACGTCAATGCCGAAGGGCGGCTCATAGTGGTAGCCTGTGAGGATGTTGTAGACGTAGGCCGCAGACCCAGGACGAGACACGCCAATTCGACTCAGGTCACTGGGCAGCAGGCCGCCATTCGCACTGCGGGCATGGTCATGACTGAGGTACGGACTGAACATGTAGTCAGAGATACGCTTAGGACGCTCGTCCCACTCCTGTCTAAAGTACCCCTTCAGCCGCCAGTGGCCAGGGTTCAGAGGCGCCAGTTCGGCGACCAGCTTGCCCAGTTCGTTCTGGCGGAAAGCCTTCTTGATGAGGTAATCGTACTTGTTGAGGGACATGGCGTGGCAGTTGTTGCAGGAGCGGGTGAACACTTTGAAGCCTCGACGGAGTGTGAGAGCGCTGTGGGAGCCGAAGTAGCGGTCGAAGGGCCACTCGAACTTATTGATCATGGCCTGCTCTTCGTACCCCTTTATGCCTCTCCGCATGCCGATATCGTCTCTATAGACCCAGCAGTGCGCTTGGTCCTTTTCCCCGTAGAGCAGGTACAGGCCCAGTCCTCCCAAGGCCCAGACTCCTGCTGGTCGCGAGAGCGCAGCACCCAACATTTAATGGAGGGAAGCTAAGGTTAGGAGAGAAGGGGCAGCAGTAGAAGTTGTAGCAGCTCTGCACCTGCCTGGTTGTACATAATGAAGAGCGTAGTGAATGTGTCCACTTCCGCCAAGTAACTGCTACAGGGTAGGTCTGTCTGCAGGTAGGGCCACATGCTCAGGTAGAAAGACCAGAAGTTCAAGATTTCCAGTTCGCTGAGGTTTTCGTCTTCACAGTCTTGCCAGTAGTCGGAAAAGATAGGGTTTAGGTCGTCAGGAATGCACACTCCCAAGCCACTCTGCTGCAAGGTGCACTTGCAACTGTCTGGGTTCACAGTTCCGTCTGCCATTACGCAGTCGGAGTCACTCGAGCAGCTCACTCGCCCCATGCCTGATTTGAACTCGCGCTTATCGTCAGATTCCAGACAGACTAGAGGAATTTGGATAGTGGTGTTGGACAGCAGAGCAGTCTGCGAGGAGCATAGGTACTCAGTATTGGGCTGTGCAGTGTCCCACCACTGCAGCAGACTGACCATACTGCAGGTCTCCGTGGGCAAGCAGGCATTGGTATTCACATGCAGCTCTGAGCCTGTACTGACAGCGCAAATGCCTTCTTTGTAGGCTTCGCACTTCGCCACCGGACACTTGATTGCGCCCACAGCAAGTGCCAACCACCATATCACCCCAGCCAGCAGAAGTTCCATTTCTAACTACGGCCGCCTTCGAGGTTGGCCATCAGCCGCACTTCCTCATTCTCAGAAAGTCCGTACTCTGCCATGGTCTTGCCTTCCTGCAATACAGTTCCGTGCAGGGCCAAACTGAAGTTGCCTTTGTACATATTCCTCACTTCAGTCAAGAGTTCTTCCACCTTCATGCCTCTGCGCACCGTCACAGGACGATTCATCGATGCATTGTCTGTAATGATTATGCGGATGGAGTTTTGAGAGTCGTCATATCTTTCCTGCAGCATCACCACGTCCCCCTCCACGATTTCAAGTGCTTGCAGGACATCGTTGTCGGCGATTTCCCGGGGGCCGATTGTGAGGATTTGGAGTTGAGGGTCGAGGCCTGTGAGTCGCAGTATCTGTTTCTTCAGCTGCAAGCCAGTGGAAGTCAGCAACACTGACAAGGTCAAGGGCTGCCGGCCGTTTTGATGAATGGTCAGTTCCTGCATGTCTGCCATAGCGAGTTTTTTCTACTATATCTGAGTAAGAGCGGCGATATGGCAGTTCACTGTGCTGATTTCACAGCATTTGTAACTCACTGCAGAGAATGCATTGAACCTGTCAGAGCCAAATTAACTTCCCAACAACTGCCTTTCAGCCGTAATCCCTGCTATTGAGAAGAACGACTCCCAGCCTACTTTACAAGGCCTGAGGCCCAGTCGAGGACCGCGAACGCACCAGCACAATTTCATTGTCATCAAGTCTGTCTTGAAATAGCAGCCGTCCCTGCGCGAGACTGTCAGAGCGAGTTCTGCCTGTGTCGAAGACATCTAGCACCCACTTGTCGGGACTGTCCGGACCGATGATGGGCTCCAGGTGCTCTACCTAGGGCTCACTCTTGGGCACAGGCGCCTCCAAGTCTGTGGGAGAGGCGTACGTCAGTAGTTCAGGGAAGCCCAATGGCAGGGTCGCCTCACCCTCCCCTTCAGTGGCGAAGTCGTAGCGACTATTCTTGCGCACAGGCCGAGTAGGCTCTGCATCAATGCTCATATGTCTCGGTGGAAGGATAGGACTGCGAGAAGTTTCATTGGCGTCTTCACTCCTGCGTCTCGGCACTTTCTGTATAGGCGGAAACACAGAGACGATGCCGTCTGGCTGCAGGCGCTCGAACTCGAATACGTCTGCACTGGGCTGGATGCTGATTGAGATTTTTTCCTGTCTGAATCTCACGCGTTTGAAAGTGTCCTGCTCCGAAGCGAACTGGTGCAAAAAGAGACAGTCAGCCTTATGACATTTCGCTCCTCTGAGGAAAAAGGAACAGTACTTGGTAGTGCCCAAACTGGCCTTCAACACCCTGCCTTCGTAGAGAAAGCCGTCCACTGCCTGTCTAGACCTCACAGCAATGCAGCCGCTGGCTTCTTCCTCTCTTTCGTAGGTGACGTACACTCCGAAGGAAAAGCCGGTGCCGTTCTTGTACCCGCTGTTCTTCACCACACACTTCTTGATGGTGCCGTACTGCCCGAGGAACTGCGGCTTCTGCAGCAACTCCTCGTGACTTATGCTGGGGGACAGGCCTACAATGTACACTAAGCACCGCTGCAGCACTCTCAGTCCTGCGAAATCAGATGTGTCTTTCTTGCCTGGAGAACAGGGGGAGCGACAGCAGCGAGGACAGTCAGCAATTGTGCACGCTGAGCACAATAAGACGCCGCAGCAAGGAGAAGGTTGCAGCGCGCTTGTGCATGTCTGGTTGCACGAGGTACAGAATTGGCTCATTAGCGATTTCACTACTACTCTAACTTGCAGAATTAATAACTGCACCTAATGTCGTCATCCCACTAGGACTGACAAGGTCAATTTACAGTCAATTGAGGGCAAAAGAGCAGTGCACTGAGATAGCGTATTTATCACATTTCCTCAGGATGCACACTTCCTTTCTTGATATTAAACTCCACACCGACTCCACATCGTTATAGGCTAATGGCTAGAATTGCTGATAGAAACCTGAAATTCCACTGAAAAAGCCTGCGTCCAATTAAGAGTCGCATGAATTTAATGGAAGACAGCTTTTGCTTTTAGGTATGTATGAACCAGCAAAGCTTATTTCTTTGAGATTTTGACCTGGTCATGTTCTCGCTATATCCTCTGTACTAAATGACTGCAACTTCAAGGAAATCTCAGCACAGCAGTATGTCGCCTGTATATCTCATCAGTTTCTATATACCTGGATACATGCTAGACCCAAACGCAGGAATCTACACTGAAATCCACTCATAGTCGTACTAGTTACTATGGAGCACAAAGGCTGGGCAGGTTCTCGGCCTCACCACAAAAAGCCCCCAGGCCTGCACCAGGTGTCCCTGGGCATTCCCTTCCGGTCTCCCCCAGCCGGCCTTTCCCTGCAAATCCCTTCTGGCCTTTCCCCTCCTAAAGCCTCCAACGCTTCCACCGATGACCGAGTCAGTTCCTCCGCTCTCGAGCGCACCAAGAGTCTCAACGAAATGTCCAAAGGCACTTCGCCCGAACTACTGCAGGAACTGTATGAGAAGGGAAAGGACGTGCAGCACTTGACTAGTCAGAGGGACGAACTGCGTGCTAAGGTCGCCTCTTTACTCGACCAACTCAAGCCTTTGAGAGTCGCAGCTCAGGGTGTGCAGGCCAAGGACCAGACCATTGAGCAGCTTCAACAGGCAGTGCTGGCGTCGAAGTACGAAGTGGCGAGTTTGAGACATCAGCTGGGCTTGTATGAAAGCACTTCCAAGGAGATCTGTCGAGTGCTGGAGCGCGGACACTTGAGCAGAGAAGAGCGAATCCATGTGCTGAACTGCATCCGCAACGCTGCGAAAGACAGCCACACGCTGCAGTCCAGTCGCTCCAGTCCTGCCCTGGCGCTGGACGACACTGGCGAGTTCGACCAGCTCTTCTCCACGCAGCAGCGGGAAAGCAAAGGGAAGGGCAAACTGTCAGGACTCAAAAGTCCCTACCGCGCCCCGCCTGCCTCTCTCACAACGCTCAGTCGCCAGTTCAAAGGCAACGCAAGCGTCAAACGACTCCTGTCTCCTGTGTCTCTACTGCGCAGTCCTCATAGTGTGAGCTCTCTGCTGCCGCTGGACCAGCAGTGTCAGGCGCTCTGTCTGCGACTGAAGACTACGCTGGAGGGGTGGCAGCGAGCGTACGAGCGCAAACTAGTGTCCTAATGATAGAGCTCAGGCGAAGTAGTTACTTCCTAGTGTATTTGGTAGTGGCGGGGCGGAAAGTGCACTCAGAGAGCTGCCGCGCCTCCAGAGTGGCTTTGAGCAGGGCTGTCTTCTGGGCTGCTTGTTCCTTGTCTTGCAGCTGCTTCGTGTAAATGTCCGCCTCTGCAAACCGCTCAGCCGCCAAAATGCGGGAAATCTGGTTAAGCCGCGGCTTTTGCTCTTGCGGCAAAGGCTGCGGCCTGGGGTTGGAGTTGACTCTGAGCAAGTAGTCCTTTTCCTCCACACTGAGCACTGAGCAGACCGCCTCTGCATCTGCAACGAATCCTTCCAAGTCGTACTCCACACCCTTTTCCTGCATTTGCTCCCAAATCGGACTCAGCAGTCTCAGCGCCCGCTCATCTACTTCCTCTATCGCCAGCGTGTCGAAGCTTATCACTCCGTCTCTGTCTGCGTCCAGCGCCCTGAAGATCTTTTCCAGTTGGCGTCTATTGCGGCTTCTAACGATTTGGTCGCTTTTCTTAGTCGTGAAGGACGTGAAGAACGGCCGCTGCTCTTCCAGTCTCGACCGCAAGTCCTCAGTCACCTGGTCCTTCCTCGCCCGCAGCTCATACAAGTGCTCATGCACCGGCTGCTTCCGCATGTACTCAGGGCGACTAGGGCCTCTGCCTGTCAGTGGGTGGAAGTACGCATCTGATTGGTTCATGTCAGGCTCGGGGACAGAGTCGGAAGAGGTCCTGCGACGGGCCTGGGTGAGGCGAGTGAAGACTTGCTCCCTAGTTTCAGCGTCTGCGCCTTTTTCATTGATCTGTGGGTGGTACGGATGCTCAGTTTTCACTGTATATAGGTACGTTTCCCGCTTCACGTCCTGCCGAGTTTGAGCGTCTTGGTACAGCAACTCGTGCCGAGGAGAGGAGTAGACGGCTTTGGAGGAGAGCTTGAGACTGCGGTGGTCGATTTGAGGCTGGAAAGTGCAGTCTTTGAGCTCCTCTGAGAGGTAGAAGTTGCGAGTGACTTCACGTTTATCTAGGAGTTCCTTGCCCTTTTGGAGCAGGAGTTCCTCGGTTTTGACAGGTCTGCGTGCTGGTGAGTTTACCTTTGGGTGGAAAGTTACGTCCTTATCTTCGTGAATCGAAGGCGGACGCCTGCCTCTTCGACTGGACAGCAACGCAGACTCAGACATGAACTGAGTCCTAGCCAGTCCTCGCAAAGGGCTAAAAGGCTGCGGCTGTTCTGCCTGGTACCTCTTCGCAGCCTCTTGATTGCTGCGAATCAGTCCCTGCAGCTTGGCGGTCATTTCCCTGCCCAGTTTGTGCTTTGCAGCGAATTGCTGCGAGAGCACTTTCGGGTCGTCTTCTGGAGAAATGTGCAGAACGTCCTGCCTTCCATCGCCGATATCCACTGTCATATAGAGCAGGGTGGCTTGGGGTCTGGCCTGCATGGCACTATGGCGAAGATCTTACCTTAGATGCAGTTGAAGGCGCTGTGAGAAGCAGGAATGGGAAACATCGAGGAAGGGATGAGTCTGTATGATGGGGAGAGATAGGGAAATGCACCAATGTTGCAGTCTTACTGTGCAAAGATCCAACTTGCAGTCAATAGTTGTATTCCCTACTAGACATGTAGCAAACGCTAGGGAAAGACACAAATCAGTCCTGTACTTCTTCCTAACGCTTTCCTTAGGTAATATGTGGAGCCAGGGTTCAGTTTACTCGCTGGCGAACGAACGCGAGCAGCACCGCGAGCACTTCCTGCACCAGCAAAAGCTGCTGGCAGTTCGCTCCTGCATTGATAATAAGCCTCCCCGTGCACGTCTCGGCCCTAACGCCAAGCGACTTTGTGCCCAACGAGAATGGTCCTGTCGAGTTCAAAAGGACAACCGCATGCTGCTCAACCGGATGCTGGAAATCGACCTGAAGTCCACTGGGCCGTCCAAAAAGCCTCTGCCGAGGAGTGGCTCCGCTTTGTCCTTCCATCGATCTCGAGAAAGTAACCGACTCGCAGTGGAAAACAAGCAATACAAGCAGAGACTCGAGGAGCAGCAGAGCTACTATAGCACGAAGCAGTGGCAGAACGAGCATACCTTTGCGGAATACCTGCTCACCAAACTCTCGGAAAACTCAGGACACTTCGCTCGCTCGCAACGGCGTGTGAGCAGGCCCGGCACTTGCAGCACAATTAAGCGCAGATACCGCTCTACTCGCGAGGAACTCGTGGAAGTATAGTCTCTAAATGCTGACTCTGCCTTCGTTGTCCCCCTTCCACCTGCGTAGCTTCGCTATGGTGAAAGCCGCTCCTTCCTGCACTAAGTTGGGCACTTCCTGCCAAAACTCCTTATGTGGGATGCTCTCCAGCAGCTCCAGTCCATGTCGCTTTTTGTTGATATAGATGCCTAGTCCGCAGTAAAGCGACAGTCCTATTGCCAAAGACAGGAGCAGCCAAGTCCCATTGCCTGCTTTGCTGCGCTGCCGAGTGGAGTTGTCACTCAGACTGCCGCGACTGGCAGGCAGACAGCCAGCCTTGCTGATAATGTCTATCTGGTACTGGCAGGGGGAGTACTCAATGGCACTCAGCACTGCGCCCTTTTCATCAGGTGCACATCTGATATTGTACATGACAGAGCGCTCGAGAAAGCCTTCGTCGATGCACACATCCCCGTTCACATACTTGAGTGTGACTCCCACACTGTGGTCATTTCTGTCAATATAGTCCAACACAGGGGGGTTGCTGCCTCCGAATACTGGACTTTGTCTGCCCAGCACAGACACACAGGACCCGTCTAAGTTCCACTGAGTCGCTATGCCGGTCGGGTCTCCATTGCAGGACTGGAACGTGGGCGTGCACAGGTTTGTCCGGTACTCGTAGTCCGCACCCACTCGCACAGTGAAGTCCGGAGGACCAGACCTTCTCAGCGGGGACAGGTCGTATTCCGCTCCGTCTGGAGCCTTGAAGGCACAGTCGTAGGCCTGGGCTGTGACCAAAAGGACGAAGAAAGTCCACATATGGCAATTATTCTAAACGCATAGCGAAGTCCTAGGAATGCGGGTGTGCTCGTTCATACGAGAAGTCCATGGCAGGCAGGTAAGTCCGGTTTCCCAGCAATTCCGCCTGCACTAATAGATTTGGCTCACTGCTCACTTCAGGCTGGTCTGTTAGGAAAACCGACTTCATGAGGTCTTCATCCAGGTCATCAAAGGGAGCGGAGAAGCAGTCCTCTGAGGGAACTCGAGCAGACCGAGTAGGGGAAAGGATCTCCAGACTGACTTGCGACAGAGGCAAAGGGGCAACCAGAGGCTTGCGGGCGCGCATGCTAGGGGAGCTCCCCATTGAAGTTACCAAAATGCCGAAGTCACATGGATGCTCGGGGAAACTACACCCGCTACAAATGTGTGCTTATGTGATTATTACGTTACAGGCCACGGGCTTTTACACACTCATAGTGACTGTGATGCCAGGACAGGCCAAGCCTGTGGCAGCCGCTTTGTATTCGTTTGGACTGCTGGGACTGGCAGTCACAGGAGGCCTGTCGACCTTCATAGACCCCACCGACTATGTCGTCGTGGCCGAGCGCAGAGCCAAAGCCACGCAGCAGCCTTTCGACAAGACGCCCTACAAGCAGATCTGCACGATTTGCCAAACGCATGTTCTGGAGGAAAGCAAGCACTGTGGACAGTGTGACCGCTGTGTGGACGGCTTCGACCACCACTGCAAGTGGCTTAATAACTGCGTGGGCAGTCGCAACTACCGCTACTTCGCTCTGCTGATTGGCTTTCTGGAGCTGCTGGCAGGCCTACAAACTGGCTTTTCCTCCTATGTTCTGCACTGCTTCAGTGACCCCGGCTTTCCAGAGTCCACAGCAAAGGCCCTGGGGTTAGGCTCTGCGGCCCTTTACGTGACTTTGGTGGCCCTGCAAATGATCGTCAGTTTGGTTTTGTTCGTTGTTATTGGGCAGTTAATCACCCTACACATTTGGCTACGTGCAAATCACCTCACCACTTACGAATACATCATCAACCGCAGAGAATCCCGCCAAAAGCGAGTAGTCCCCGAGAAAGAAGACGCAACTACGAACCAAGATGTGAGCGTCCTGAAGGACTCCAAGCATGCAAGTAAGGACAGTTCCACTCAAATCTTGGAAGAGCCGGAGGCAGAACTGTCACTGACCCGCAGGAAGTGGAGGCGAGCAGAGGTGCTGCCTGCAGAAACACTCAGCAGACTGGCAAGTGGGTAGCTGTTGGGTAATAAAGTATGGGAGTGTGCATCACGAAGTCCAAAGCTGAAAAGTCCTTCGACCCACATGTTCCTCGCATTAGTATGAAGGGTAGAGACACTTCCCCTCCTCGCTTCCTCACTATTTGCAAGCCTCCGATGTCTATGCTGCGGCCTCCGTCCTCCCATGCAGATTCCACAGGCGACGGCAGTCCCGCGAAGCCTGGGTCTGAGCCCCGTATCAAGGTAGGCAGCCTCACCTGTAGACTCGCTGGCACTCTGTCCCTTTCCAAACAGAGAGAGTTCGAGGATAAAGTGGTGGAGAAGTCGGGAGACGACCTGCCTGAAGGCTATCTTAAGGACAGGGGCGTGGCAGCGGCGTGTAAAAAGGGAATGAAGCCAGAAGTGCAGAATCAGGACAATTTCTGCCTAGTGGTGCAGGAAGGGGTGTTAATGCTGGGAGTGTTCGATGGACATGGACCTTCAGGACACCAAGTTTCCGCCTATGTCAGTGAAGCCCTGCCTGCAGCTTTGGCTTCGCATGAGGCCTTTAAAACCAGCCCTGTGGACTGCTTCGACCCCGGCTTCGAACAAATTCAGAACGAAATGCGCAGCAGGTACAAAGAAGGGAAAAAAAGCTTCGACTGCGTACTCTCCGGCACCACCGCTACTCTCGCCATAGTCACAGAAACCGCCTACATTGTAGGACATGTGGGCGACTCTCGAGCAATTCTGTGCAAATTAGACCCTGCCACCGGCATTAGGACCGCTGTGCAACTCACTACCGACCACAAACCTTCTTTACCTGAGGAGAGGGAAAGAGTGGAGGCTTTGGGGGGAGAGGTCAAAGTCCTCAGTAATGACCAAGTGCATAGAATCTTTTTGCCTGGAAAGGACTATCCGGGCTTGGCTATGAGTAGGGCTATTGGGGATATTATAGCGGAGCAAGTGGGGGTTATCAGTGTTCCAGATGTATTCGCTGGCCGAGTGGAACCGGAGGACGAGTTCCTGCTAATCTGCAGCGACGGCGTGTGGGAGTTTGTGTCGAATGACGAAGCTGTGGCAGCAGTGGCAGTGCTAGGCAAGGCAGGGGCCAGCGAAGCGGCTGAGGAACTGGCGAAACTGGCCTGGCAGGGGTGGATCCACAACGAAGAAGATGTAGTGGATGACATCACTGTCGTCATCGCTTACCTCCACTAACCTGTTTCACTCTCCCTACTTAGAAATGGAAGCACTCTGTGTAGACCTCGAAGGAGCGCTCGTCCACTACCACACAAGACCTCTGCAAAGTCTGGTCTATGACGTCCTCGCAAGGAGATTAGTGCATGCCGGCCACTCTGACATGATACTAGACAGCTTGTGGACGAGTCGAGCCTTGGAATTCGCGCACAGCAGCTTAGTCCTGGACTGCGAGCATGGCACAGTGCTGAGTTTAGGCCTCAGAGGAGAGGTGGTTACCGCTTGCTTCGGCCTTTCCTTCCTGTCCGAAACTGATATCAAGACTCTCTACGGAGACAACTCTCTATACCCTATGGTCAACGGCGTTTCCAGAGTGCCAGGGAAGTACTGGGCCTGTTTGTCCCAACTCAGTGCTGTGCTGCCAGCACTGTACGTGATATGTATTGAGATGATCACTCGACAGCAGACCTTGGGGAAGCTAGTGCAGAGTTTGGAGGAGGATTTGGACCAGGTCTGGAGAGAGTGCTTTGATAGTCCTGGCAATCTAGCTACTGTTCGGTCCTTCTATGAAGCCATTTACAGGCAACCTGGACTCTATTTAAAGGTGAATATGAGGCTGCCTGAGTTGCTGGAGAAAGTGAGAAGTGAGGGCAAAGTGCTGATCTTAATCACTAATGAGAGTGAGAAATACACCGACTTTGTATGTCGCTACGTATTGGGAAAGGACTGGCTGGGTCTATTTGATGAGTTCCTTCCAGAGGCCGGAAAATCGGCTTTCTTCGCAAGTGGACAGTTGCTTTCTACCAAGTACCCCAAGCACTCCTTCACCAGTCTCGGCAGCCACTTCATTAACGACATATTTACCCCTAAGAATTACCTGCACTGGAAGACTGTCGCAATACTTCCAGAGCCTCAGTCAGAGTCCCGCCTCAACCCTACCTTCGCAGACATGCAGTGCTGTTACTGGCTGGAGTTCCTGGGAGTGTACTCAGACGCTGTGCACCCCAGTCTGGAGAGCTACTTGCTAACCTGCTAGCGCTAGATTAGACTCCCGTTGCCTCCATAGGGGTCCGGCTTCCTTGCAGGCGGGTAGGCGGGCGCGCTGGGCCGCTGACTCGGAGACATGAACTCGTCGAAAGGGTTGGGAGCTTTGGGCGCGGAGTTGGTTTCGAAGGGGTTGGTGGACTTCGGGTTGCTGTACTGTCCCTGTGGTGCACTAAAGGGATCCGCAGGCTTTGCAAAGGACTGGGCTGCAGGACTAGGTCTGGGAGGCTGGGACTGCGGAGCACTCATCATACCGGGATACATCATACCGGGATTCATCATACCAGGGTTCATCATACCAGGGTTCATCATACCGGGATTCATCATACCGGGATTCATCATACCGGGGTTCATCATACCGGGGTTCATCATAGGGTTGTACATAGGGTTCATCATTGACATGAACGCCATTTGGTTCATCATAGGGTTCATACCCATGTTGGGCGGCATGCCGGGGTTAGGCTGCATCCCCACTCCGGCTCCAGGGGGCATTGTAGCGGGAGGGGCAGTCTCAAAACTAGCCATGATCAGGTCTGCTTTGGTCATTTCTCTGGGCTTGGGAGGCTCTACTCTCTGGGGCTCCACCTGAATCGGGTCACTGAGCAGCTCTCTCGCTGCCTCTCTGGGCGCTTCTCTGGGTACTTCTCTAGGAGCTTCTCTATGCGATTCTCTGGCTTCCTTGAGACGTCTCTGTTCGTTTTCTCTCTCATACTGCTCCAGCAGTTGTCTCTGCAGCTCCATCTCCTCATTTGACAGATGCAAGTCTGCTCCCACAGAGGGACTCGCCTCATTGGCTCCCGTACTGCCACTATACCCCTCATCGTCCTTCTCCCCCAATGCAGACTGCATGGACAAAATGACCTCTCTCGGTCTCTGGGAGAAGGAGGGAGGACTCAGCTGGTAAGGGAGGTGCTGGGCCAAACCGAAGAACTTGGCTAGCAGCCGGCCCGCCTGTTCGAAGCCTTTAAAATGCTCGACTGCGACTTCTCCTAAGGAGCGGTTCATGTCCTGGAACTTGTCAATGAGGCGGTCTATGCCAATGGAGCAGGTCATGTAGAGAGGAGTTGCGTCTGTCAGTATCACATAAATTGCGTTTTGCGTGAGTTTCAGGTGGTAGTTCCTCAGTGCTTGGTCGCACGCCGGAGCCATCTTGATGAGTCCTTGCAACTGGGAAAGCAGCTGCTTGAGTTCCTTGAGCAGGTCAGCGGGCTCCATACGGTCGAAGAGCTTCCCGCGCTCTGGAGGTGCAGAAAGCATGACTGAGCCTCTGCGAGAGTAATTGACGGCCTTGACTTTGATGTAGGTGAAGTAGTCCTGGATGATGCGACTGTGCGCGGAGCCCTTTTCACTGGGGTCGTTGAAGTTCTGCATGGGGATGTTGAGTTCGGCAAGGCGGGCTGCGAAGCCTGGGCCCACCTGCTCAATGGCTCTATGCAGAATTATTTCAGTCTTGAGAGCAACGACCCATTCACTGGTCATGAGGCGCTGGCAAAGCGAGTTATAGGCCAACTCAGGCGGAGTTTCCATGTTCTGTCCCTGCAGAGTCCAAAGAATCGCTGTGTGGTAAGTACTTTGGACATGCTTTTCCTTGGGCTGGTTTGTATCGTTGGGGTAGGTGCCCTTCAGCTTGGACTTTTCGAAAGCACCCTTGGCTCTGATGGCGTAGAGGTTGGGCCCGATGGACGACATTATTACCAGGGTACAGGTAGTAAAGTTGATGGAAGACATCGAGCAGCTGCGGCAGGTCCTGCAGCGCCTTGAATCTGCAGTCGCAGGACCGCAGGTGAAGGCTTGGCTGCTGCAAATCACTGACCCTACATATGGCCTTGTGAGTACTCTGCTGGACACTTTCCTCGCCAACCTCAACGCCTTTGACCTGGCTTCCGCTCTCCTCACTATCCTGCGGCAACTGAATTTCCACGTCACAGACCAAGTACTGCCTCAGCTCCGAGCCAGTCCCACCTTCGCCCCCGCCATTGTGCGCTACCTCACTGAAATCCCAGCCGACAAAGTGAGTGAAGAAGCCTTCGTCCTGATCACAGCTGTGTTCGACAGCAGCAACTCCCAGGCTCTCGATACTCCGCAAGTCGTCAAAGCAATCTTCGACGCTTTGGAGTATCTGCAAGGGAAGGAAACTGTGAAGGCGCTTGTCAATATTCTCGCAGGAATCAGCAAAAGAAGCAGTGATTCTTCAGCGAATTTAGTCCTGCAGCAATGCAAAGAACACGTCAACGCCCGCTTTTTCAAGGAAATCCTGCTCTACCAAGTAAACCGCAGTGACCCGGGCGACATGCTAAACTGCATGACCTGCTGTGCAGACATGCTGCGCGAGGAAAGCGCCTCCTCCCACTTCTTCTACTCCAACGACCTGACAGTGCTCGCAGACATGATGTTCCACAACTTGGAAAACATGCAGGACTGCGAAACTGTTCGGAAGACTTTGGAAGTGTTCAGTGCACTGTACCGCTGCACAGAACTGCAGACCACCAAGTACCGATTGGACGACTTGGCCTCCTTACTGAAGGTAATACTGCCCAGTGACAGCTACAGTGAAGGGACGAAGCAGGCTGCAGCCATGCTCACAGCGGATCTAAGTCTAGACACTACTAGTTAAGATGGCTGTTGACAAGGCCAGGGCTCTGCTGCAGCTACCTGCTTCTTACACAGTCCGACCCGCTACTGACATGCTCTATTCACAGGCTTTGCGGCTCAGTCCCTACTGGGAAGTCGCAAGACTGAGGAGAGAAGTGGCAGGCAGAGAGCTGGACCCTTGGCTTATTCGCGAGAAATACTGTATGAAGCAGGTGCTTCCTGCCTACCAACTGCAGCAAAAGGTGAGGAGAGTGAAGTTAATCACCCTTGCAGTCCTCGCCTCCACTCTGACCTTATTTGCACAGACAGAACGAGTGCTGGACTGGGTCGAGTATGAAGTCTATCTGAAGTAATTAGCTTCACAAGCTAGGAGCACGGAACTGAGGGCTTGAATGGGCCGAGGAAACAGCAGGGAGAGGCAGTCTCAGTTGTGGTTTGCTGTCTTCTAAGTGGACAATGCAGCATCATTGGTTCTAACTCCACCGTTTCTGAGTTCAGAAAGCGAATAGATTTCCCAGGTTTCTTCTTACTTTGAGTTTCGAAGTCATGCAAATCTGACAGGGTCGCATGAGGCATAGTCCTATTTCGCACCAGCAAGGCAGTGGTCGACAGGGCTTGTTTGGTAGGCTGAGTCTTCGAAGTCTCGAACAATTCAGCTGCTTTAACTGCTTGGCTGCGAGGACTCAGCAGTACAGGAGCAAGCCCACACAATTTCCTTACCAAGTCAAAGCTTTATCGAGTGATTTGCTGCCACTGAGTTTACCAGGGGACACAGCCACTCTGAGCCGAGTTGGACTGTAAGGGACATGTGCTGTTAGGATGGAGCTACGTCTGACAGCGGACAAGAGTCCCAGTCTAGTGATAGACAACAGAGACTGGGTCACTCGAATTTCAGTCCGTTTCAGTAAACAGTGCAGGCTGTTTGCAAGAGCATTCATATGGGTGCTGCTTTTGCATGTGCGGGGGAGCTTAGGCCACTGTTTGGGTTCTGACGAAAGACATTTAGTAGCCAAGAAGGTAGCAATTGACCCAGGAAGTCGATATTTCCACTCTGCAGGCTTGTGACAAGGAAACTGTGCTAGGAATCAGTTGCATTTGCACAGAGTTGGACCAGAGGCTACCCAACAGTGCAGAGAAAAAGTGAGCTCAGAGGGACTTGAACCCCCAGCCTACTGATCTGGAGTCAGTTGCGCTACCATTTGCGCCATGAACTCTCACATCTTTCCCTCTCCCCCCTGCTTATCTCCCCCCAAAGTCTCTAGATATAGTCAATGGGGGAGCGAAAGGTCCTCAACAAGTTCTACCCGCCTGACTTCGACCCAGCGAAGCTGCAGAAGCCGAAGAACCCTGCAGAGCGGCAGGACAAGGTGAGGATGATGCTGCCCTTCACTGTGCGGTGCAGCACTTGCGGCACTTTCCTGCACATCGGCACCAAGTTCAACATGCGGAAAGAGACGATTCAGGACGAGGACTACCTGGGCATCCCAATTCTCAGGTTCTTCTTCAAGTGTAGTCGCTGTGCCACTGAAATCACTATGAAGACAGACCCGAGGAACAGTGACTATGTGTGTGAGTCCGGAGCGAGTCGCAACTATGACGAGTGGAGGGACTTGGATGCAGCTGAGGAGGCGTTGAAAGAGGCCAAAAAGGACGAAGATGAGGACCCCATGAAGTTCCTCGAAGCCAAGACGTTTGATTCGCGCAGGGAAATGGAAATACTCAATGCACTGGATGAGATTCGGCAGCTGAACAAAGTGCAAGCGAGGGTGGATCACGAGGACGTGATGAGGAAAATCGCTGCTATTCGAGAGAAACAAGCAGAAGGACTGGTAGGCAGTCTCCAGGAAGAGGAAACGAAGAGGATCAAGCGAGTCGACGAAGATGAAGAAGAAATTGAGCAGTTCCGGAAGCACCGCAGAATGCTGCAAATTGCGCAGCAGCCCTCCGTCCCAGCTCCCTCCAAAGACACAGAAACAGTTCCAGCGCGTCCCAGGTTCAAAGTGCTGATCCGTAAAAAGTAGTTTTCTATATGCGGTAGGAACCTGGTAACCTAAAATGGCCTTTTGGAGACTGCTCTGTGGCTTGGGTCTGGTGTGGGCTCAGATCCGAGTCCCTCTGACTTTCCAGCAATCCCCTTTGGAGCTCACGTCCTTCTCTCCTCTTTCTGACCTCTCACCCGCAACGTGGCCTACGAACATGACGAATACTAAGAATGTATGATGCACTTAGTTTCAGTATACAGGGTGGATGACCCTGGGCAGCCCGCCACAGTCCTTTCAGCTCATCTTCGATACTGGCAGTTCGTGGATGTGGGTGACTTCTGTAGCCTGTGCAAACTGCGCTGCGGATTCCTTCGACCCTGCTGCCTCTACCACCTATTCTACTCAAAACGAAGAAAAGCACTTGTACTACGGACAGGGAGATTGCTCGGGAGTGGTGGCCTACGATACAGCGGGAATTGGAATAACTGGGGAAGCTCCTGTTGCTAATCAAGCCTTCATCCTCGTCGACGAAGAAAACGACTTCGGCGGAACTGGCTTTGACGGCATTCTTGTGAGCTCTAGACAGGGACTGGCCTTTGAAAGTCTTTCAGACAAGGAAGAGACTTTCGTAGGGAATCTCTTCAAAGCAGGGCTAATCCCTGCAAAGATGTTTTCAGTCTACCTGAGTTCCACGATTGTGAACGGCACTGATAACAACTCAGTGATAATATTCGGGGGAGGGGACCCTCAGGCCTATTCCGAAACCAATCAGATTAATAAGGTGGCAGTGACAAATAGTGGGTACTGGAGTGTGGCCATGAACCAAGTCACTGTCAACAACAAGTCTCTGAGTATTGAAGCTGGCTACGCCATCATCGACACTGGCACCAGTCTATTCGCTGTGTATAACAAGGACTTCAAGGAACTTGTATTGAAGCTGATTGATGGGTTTCAGAACTGCGGACAGACGCAAGAGGGACTCGTTGGCTGTGAGTGTGAGGCAGCGAGTGACTTCCCCAGCTTTAATGTGGCTCTGGGAAGTTACAGCTTCGAAGTACTGCCAGAGTACTATATAATGGAGCAGGACAATGATGGGTCTTTGTACTGTTTTCTGCTTATTCAGCCTGTTGACTTCCAGCTTCCAGGGGGTAAGGGCGCTTGGATCCTTGGAGACGTGTTCATCAGAGGGTACTATATGGAGTTCGATATGGATAATATGACAATTGGCATAGCAGGAGGAGTGTCCAGTGATTACAAACCCCACAGTAGTTCCAGTAGTAGTTTCCCTGTGTGGGGCATAGTGCTGATAGTGATTGCCTGCTTGGCGGTGGTGGGCACTGCTGGAGTGCTGCTTTTCCTGTGCAATAGGAAGAGAAGAAGAGCCCAGAAAAGCGAATACGTGCAGTTGCAGCCTGGCCAGTTGAAGGCGTATTAGCTAGGTAGTTCAACTTAGACACCTACTATGGCCCTTTGCAGGCTAATATGCACCCTGGGTCTCGCTTGGGCACAGATACGCGTGCATTTGAAGCATGCCCCCGCCTCAGAGTGGTCCTCCAACCTCACAAACACTCAAAACGTACCCCTCACTCAGTTCCTGTACACAGGCTGGATGACCCTCGGCACTCCTCCGCAGACTTTCCAGCTGATTTTTGACACTGGCAGTTCTTGGCTCTGGGTGACTTCCTATGTGTGTTCCGGCTGCTCGCCCCATCCTTTCTACCCTGCGCGGTCCTCTACGTACCAGAGCAGTGGACGAATCAAGCATTTGCAGTATGGACAGGGAGGCTGCTCGGGAGTGGTGAGTTATGAGAGAGTGGGAATTGGACGAGTAGGGGAAGCGCAAGTGTCTGGACAGGCTTTCATACTAGTGGAGGATAAGGGGAACTTCGGAGGCGCTGGGATAGACGGCCTTATGGTAGCCTCCAAATAGGGACTCGCATTCAGCAGCCTTTCAGATGGCCAAATCACCTTCATGGAAAGTCTGTTCAAATCCGCTTTAATCCCTCAAATGATGTTTTCCATGTACCTGAGTTCCACCACCGAAGTAACCGACTCAGACTCAACAATCATATTCGGGGGCAGTGACCTGCACGCCTACTCCTCTCTCAACCAAACCAATAAAATCGCTGTTACAGACACCGGCTTTTGGAGCGTCCATATGCCTGCAGTCAGTGTGCACTCCCAACTTCTCAATGTCACTGCTAAGTTCGCAATTATTGACTCAGGCACCAGTCTGATGGTTGTATGCGAAGCGGATTATTCCAACTTGGTGTCAAGCCTGGTGCAGGGATTGGAAGACTGTAGGCAGCCTGTAGGAGGGTCGCTAGACTGTAGTTGCACCAATTCAAGCGATTTCCCGACAATTACGCTGACTTTAGGTGGGTACGACTTCGATATATCTCCGGAACACTATATCCAGGAGGGAGGAAGTGAGGGCAATTGTCGCTGTTTTCTGCTGATTCAGCCCTCTTCCTTCCACCTGCAAGAAGGCCAAAGCGCCTGGATCCTTGGAGACGTGTTTATGCGGGGATATTACATGGAGTTTGACATGGAAGAAAGGACTGTTGGGATAGCGGGCGGCCGAGTCAGTAGCTATAACCCGCCTGGAAGTGGCTTCAAAGTGTGGGTTATTGTGGTTAGTATCAGTTTCGCAGTAAGTACTGTTATTCTGATATTCAAATGCCGCAAAAGCAGTGCACCGGCTACTAACTACACTCCCTTACCCCAGTAACTCCGCCCTATTAGCCTTCTATGTCCTTTTTCCTTCCTGTGAACAGTGCCCTGCTATCCTTAATCTAAATAGGGCTAACGCCTCGGCTGCCTTGTTAATATGTCAACAATAAAATGAGCGGTCCTTCCCTCAACATGCTGCTGTTTGTAGTGAGCCTAGCCCTCGCCACTCTGCATGTCCCACTGACTAGACAACTCCCATCAGCCCTGCAAAGGTGGGAGCAGTCCGACTATGTGAACCTGACGAACTACTTGAATGTAAGTTCCAGCCAGTCGCAATACTATGGCTGGCTCGAAGTCGGCTCCCCGCCGCAGTCACTGTCAGTTCTAGTGGACACAGGAAGTGCTGTAAAGGCTATGTAGTGGCTCTGGCTGCCCTCCAGCACCTGCTACACCTGTAGCTGTGACAACTCCTTTGATAAAGACGCTTCGGACTCCTACAGTTCTTTAAACGTGGAGAAGCATTTGGACTATGGACAAGGGGAGTGCATAGGGGAGGTTAGCCAGGACTCAGTATCTATCGGAGACTTGGAAGATCCGGTCACTCAGACCTTCGTATTGGTCAAAGCTCAGGAAGACCTCACTCCTATGGTGACGGATGGACTGCTGGTAGGATTTATGCAGGGAATGGCTTTTAGCTCTCTATCTGACAACTACCCTACACTCGTGGAGAGTTTAGCTGCGAGCGGTATGATCGAAAGTTCGAGTTTTCTGCTGCATTTGAGCTCGAATAGCTCTACTGGGGCCTATATGGAGCTGGGAGTGACTTCTATGAGTCAATCCAGTGAGTCTGTGTACCTTTCCCAGCCCAGTACCTACTGGAACGTCCCTCTCACCCAAGTCAAAATCGGCTCCTCTTCAGTGCCATTCTCACATACCAGAACTGCTATATTGAATAGCGGCTACTCGAAACTAGGCATCCCTACAGAGGACTATCAAAGTGTGCTGACTATGTTGGCTTCTACCTTCGAGAACTGTGGCCAATACATAGTTTGTACCAATGCCACCCACTTCCCGGATATAACGCTTCAACTAGCGTCCGCCACCTTCTCTATCTCTAGGGACTACTTCCTGTTTCCTTTGGGTATGGAGGAGGGAGAAGGACTGCATGCGTTGTTAATAGAGGCTGTGGATGTGACAGTGAACGGGGAAAAGGCGTGGGTACTGGGAGATGTCTTTCTGCGAGCTCATGATGTGCTGTTTGACATGGCTAATATGCAGGTGGTAATAGAGAGAGACCGTTCAGACTCGAGTTCCAGCAGCTCTTTCCCAATTTGGGTAATTATACTGATAGCGGTGGTTGGAGGTGTGCTTTTTATGGTTGGGAGTGTAGTGGTTATTTACTGTGTGTGGAGACGGAAAAGGCAAAGTGGACCTGCCTTCGTTCCTCTGAGACCGCCAAACAGCCCAGCAGCTCTCCAGCCTATGAGCTACGCCCCAGACTATCAGTACCCTCCGCCCCTCTACCCCCCTGCACTGAGCCCCAACTACCCCCCTCCCAGTGCCCCTGTCCTCCCTCCCTCCCCTAATCTCTACCCTAGTTTTGAATAACTCCCCTAAGAAATGACCACTTTGCGGAAGTTCAGCCTCCTCGACCTGTTCAAGTTCAACAACGTCAACCTCGACATCCTCACCGAAACCTACAACATCGCCTTCTACGGCCGCTACCTCGCCCAGTGGCCAGAGTACTGCCGAGTGGCCGAGTCCTCCACAGGCGTGATCCAGGGCTACGTCCTGGGCAAGGTAGAGGGTGACAAGGAGAATCCAGCGGCTAAGAACTGGCACGGACATGTGACTGCTGTGACAGTGGCGCCTGCCTTCCGTAAGCAAGGTCTGGCCACTACGCTAATGAAGCACTTGGAGGACACTACGGCTGTGGTGCATAACGGCTGGTTCGTGGACTTGTTTGTGCGGGCGTCCAATCAAGTGGCGATAGGGATGTACCAGAAGATGGGGTACAGCATATACCGCAGCATTAAGGACTACTACTCAGGACCTGACCCTGAGAATGCGCATGGTGAGGAGTAGGCAGATATGAGGAAGTCCATGCCGAGAGACAGGGATGGAAGCACTAGTCAGCCTTTGGGGAAACTCATATCTGCAGGGGAGCTCGAGTTCCATTAGTTAGGTATCTTCCCTACTCAGAATGGATACTAACTGTCCGAAAGAGGCAAGAAGCCGCTCCTATTTCCAAGCCAATCAAGCGAAAAGTAGCCAAATCTCTAACGCGAAAGAGTGTAAATGGCACAAAGCAGGGAAAAGGACCAGTTGCTGAGCAACGGAGAGCGCCAGGCCGCAATCGCCCGTCGTCTTCGTGAAAAGCTGCGCAGCTGCCTACTGCAGAGCTTCGGAGTGGCCGCCCTTCTGGCAATAGACCGAGCCCTGACCAGTGTTGATGAGCTTTCCCTATCCCTGCATGGAGACTTCACAGCAATCCTCCGAGAGTTGGAAAGAACAGTGTCGGCCTCTCTATCCCAGACCAGTCCTGTACCACCCAATGCAGGCACAGCCTGGGGACACCTCATCCAGCACCAAAGCCAAGTCGGCCGTTTGCTGGCCTTACAGGAAAGACTCGCAGAGAAGCGGAAACTGGACCAATACCGCGCTGAATTGGACAGTTTCACCCAGGAACAGAGGATGCTGCGCGCCCAGGCGGAAACCGCTCAGAGGATGGAGGAAAAGGCAACAGCTGCCCAACTATGGGAAATCGGACAAGCAGCGAGAAACTTAGAAAGACAGTCCACTTCGGAAACACAAATAGAGAGGAAACTGCAGGCCAAAGAAAGCCTGCAGCAAAGCTCCTTTTCCAGAGAAATGCAAAGGAAGCGGGAGGCCGACTACAAAGAGGCGATTTCGCTGCAGTATCGACTGGACGAAGCCAGAATAAGGCGAGAAGCGGAAGTCCGACTGAGGACCCAGCACCAGAAGCGTGCGGAAGTGAACGCTTTCAACCAGCAGCAAACAGAGCAAAAGGCCAAGGAGAGACTTAGGGAGGCGGAACTCGCCCGCGCCTACAGCGGCTCTCACCTATTCCATAGAGATGACTATGAAACCAGGCGAAAGCAGGTACAACTCAGACAGTAGTTCCTACATGAATTCGAAGTACATAGTGACCGGGTGGCTGAGCTGTCTCGCAATCAGTTACCGAAGTGTGTTTCCATCGAGTACATGCTAAAGCAAGATGAGCTGAGGGCGAGGGAGCAGGCGCAGGCCAGGGACCAGGCCTTGTTGCAGCTGCAGCAGGCTGAGAAAGCGAGGAAACTGGAAACTGTCCAGGAACTGAACAAAGCTTTGGAGGAGCAAATTGAAGACCGCAGGAGAATTCAGCGGCTTTCAGTCATTCACGACCGGAAGTACGCGGAAAACGTCCACAGGTCAATAGGCAGAATGAACGAATTAGAGCGTTTCCAGCAGCTTCAAACGCAAGAGTCCAAACGACTCTATCAGCAACAACTCTTGGATCAGATGAAGGCCAAACGCCAGTCGCTGAAGCAGTCCGACTGCCTGTCTCCAGAGGAACTCCGACTGAACCAAGCCCAGGTGCTGGCAGCTCGCAATGGCTCTTTCGAGTCTGTGGGTTCTCAGTCACCTGTGCGACAGCGGAGGAGACAGGCACTCACACCTACTCCGCAAGCCTCTTACCAGGCTATATACTAGCTTAGTACACTCTCCGTGCCTGGTAGAGAGTGGTCTTTTCGCTCTGCACTCGAGGGAGTTCGTGGGATCTCCCGACTTCCCTGTATACTTCCTTGTAGTCGGGTCTGGGACTGCCTTGTAGAGTGTAGAAAGCCTGGAACGCCTGCACAAGCTGTGGGGTCGATGCCTGTATGTTGGCTTCGTACTGCTCTGTCAAGTCATTCAGCAGCTTTTTGCACACTACCAAGTCCGAGCCGCGCACAATAGCGAGCATTTCGTCATAGTTGATAGCGACAGTCTGCTGAGCAGCTCTGGAAGCCTCTAGCAGTCTGTCGACGTTCCGGCTGAGCACCTCGTCCCAGGCTTCTTTGCTGTACAGGGCTTTGATTTGCTCTGCACTGGTGTAGTCGTGCTGCAGGCTTGCGCCGGCGGTGTCCACTAAGCCGAGGTATTTGCCGTTCATGAAGACTGCATAGAAGCTGAAAGCGTCGGTAGTCTGCGCGCAGACAGTTCCCACTTGTCCAGGGCCTAGTGACACCTTTTGGACCACTTCGCCGGTCAGTGTATCATATATAACCGTATAAAACGAGTCACTGCCAGTCACTAGAAACCGTTCATAGTTGAGAAAGTCTATCCCTAAGGCTAGTTTCTCCGATACATGTTTGTTGTATATCTGCAAGTAATGGTGCACAGAGTCTGAGCCCTCCACCCTTCGCAAGTCCCACATCTTTATTTCGTTCCCGCGGGCTGCAGTAACCATATGCGTAGAGTCCTGACAGACTCTGAGGAAGCTGGTCCTGTGGTTGTGGCATTTCGTGTGCCATTGGCGGAGGCGGGGAGTGCGGATGTCCCAGAGAGAGAGGTGGCCGGAACGTTGTAAGACGTAGAATATGCTGGCCTGAGCAGGGTCAAAAGCCATGTCCATAATGGCGTTTAGCTCTACATCCGAGTCGCGAGGCATCACTGAAATAGTCCGCAGGGTCAACTGCGGCAGGTCCCAAAGCGCTATAGCCGACTTACAGTCTCCTGAAGCCGCCACTGCGTCACTAACGCTAACTCCCACACTGCGCACCCAGTCTCTATGTCCCAGCAATCTGACTAGCCCTCACTGTCCCATGCTCTGTCCTTCTCGCCACAGAGTCAAAGTAGTGTCATGTCCGCCCGTCACAAAGGCAGAATGGCCACTCAGCCAGTCCATACAGCTGGTTTGCGTCCTAGGAGAGGGAAATCTCTGCAGCATCACTCGTTCATCAGAATCCCATATCTCTGTGACTAGGTCTGTGTGGGGACTACTGGAAGCGCAGCAGAAGCAAGCGTCGTCTCGACTGCGCTTAAGGAACAGGCGGAAGTCGTGACAGGGCTCAGGCTCCTGCTCCCACTTCAAACGTAGCTGAGTCAGTGCTAAGTGATGCGCTGGGAACTGGGACGTACGGGTCAGGGCCCACTGGTGAAGGAAACTTCCTGCAGCCATATCGATATAGAGGGATGGTTATATTAGGCAATGTGAGAGAGTTGGGCTTATATTGCGATAGTTACTATTTGCAGGGCGATTTCTTCAGTGTGTTCTGCTCTAGTGGATTTGGTCGACTCAGTAGAGCCAATTTAACTTTTTTCTAGTTGATCCTCGATTTCCACACCAACAGAGTAGCTTTGCAATACAAGAAATACATCCGATTCCCACGAATCCAAGTCTAGCGCCTTCGTGAGGAATAAGAAATTGTAGACTTAGCTACACACTACTGCTGTACCAACTGCAACTCCCGCTTCACTATTGGCGCCAAACTGCTCCGTTTGCCTCGCTTTTTGCCTCTTTTGGGCACTGTCTTGCACTTTTCTTTCTCTTGGTGGAATCGACTCATGTCTCGGACTAGTGCGGGTGTAGATGCCTTTAGTGCCTCAGTATAGGCCTCTCTTATTCTCTCCGCAAGCAGCTGACTCGCTTCGTCTTGGTTGGCTCTCACTATATCCAGCCACTGGTCATACGTAGTGGGCAGCCGGCCAGGACTGGACCGCACCACCATCAGTACCTGGTCCGAGTACTGGCTAATCGCAGTGTCCCACGCCAACTTGTTATATTCGTCCTTTATCTCCCTCGTAGACTTCGGCAGGTGAGTAATCAGCGGACCATCAGTGGACACATAGCCCAGCATCCGTGCATTGAAGAAAGAAGCGTAGAAACTGAGGGAATCCACTGCTTCCCCACAGCAGTGCTGAGTGCGTTCACTGCTGAGTTTGAGCTGTCTTTGGAGTGTTCCTGTCAGAGTATCATATATATACGCCTGCCCGTCGTCACTCCCAGTCACTAGGAACTTCTCAAATCGGAGGAAGTCGTGGCCCAGTGGGACGTGCTGGGAGGTGTGCTGGCTGTACTTCTGCAGGTAGTCGGTAGGCTGGGTGTGGCTCGAAAAGCGCCGCAAGTCCCACAGCTTGGCGCCGTCTGAGCGGGCGGAGGTGAGGAAGCGGGTAGGGACCTCGCTGGCTTTGAGGAAACTGCCCCGACCGCAGTGCACGCGAGTTCTGCACTGAAACACCTCAGAGGAGCGCAAGTCGCCGATCATCAAAAAGCCACATCTCTGCAGCGCGTAGAAACACGTTTCTGACCCAGTTTGGAACGCTAGGTCCATAATAGCTTCGATTTCCAAGGCTTCTTGGGTAGGCAACGGGACCATTGCAGTGTTCCTAGCAGTCGGCAAGTCCCATATTCCCAGCACTGACCCCAATCCTCCTGATAGCATCTTCGAGTCGTAGGAATTGACCGCAAGTCCTCGCACCCAGTCTTGATGTCCCTGCAGACTACACTAGAGCTTACAGAGCCACGGACCTGCCATCTCTCCACACCGTAAGATCCCCATCATTTCCCCCAGTAATGAAGCTATTGTCGGACAGCCAGTCTAAAGCTGCAGCGCTGGTATTGGGAGTAGAGAGGCGGAGAGCCAGGGAATTGTCTTGAGTGTCCCATATCTCTGCAATGCTGTCTGGTTAGGACTCACTGGAGGACGTGGCGAGGAGCCGGTCATCTCGACTGCGCTTGAGGAAGAAGCAGTAGTCGTGGCAGGGCTCAGGAGTGCGTTCCCAGCGGATGCCAAGGTGAGAGATGGCTGTCTCGTCACCTCTTCCAGTCCAATGGAAGTCGCTCTCTTTTCGCATTTTATCGCAGTTTGCCATTACAATTCAACTAAGTAACTAGGCCTATCCGCTACCTGCGCACATTCTTTTAGCACCTGGGGTGCCAGTGAGCAGTGTTTCACACGTCGAATTGCCAGTTTTTGAGGCGAAACCGAACCCTTCGCGAGTACCTTACGTTGGTGGAAGGCTGTAAGGTCTCTGACTAGCGCAGGGGTAGAGACTTCTAGCTGCAGACTGTACTCCGCTTCAATTTCCCCCAATAGTTCTTTGCTTTCTTTTTCTTCCGAGGTTCGAAGTACCACAACCCAGTTGTTTTGCCCATAAGGTGTGCCTCCCATCAAATGCTGCATGTGCACCGCCAGCCTCTGCGTGAATTTGCCCAGGGCATTATCCCAGGCCTTCTTGCTGTACAGGTCCTTTATCTGCTCTGTCGACGCAAACTCGTGCACAAGATCAGTTCCTTCCGTATCCACCAGGCCCAGGTACCGAGCGTCCTCGAAGGAAACGAAGAAACTGAGGGAGTCCGGAGACTCCGCACAGCAGCACTGAAGCTGCCCACTACCCAGCCTTATTTTCCGCATTAGACAGCCTGTCGAAACCTCATAAATGTACACGTACCCATCGTCGCTGCCTGTGGCCAGGTACTTATCGTACTGAAGTGTGTCGAAGCCGAGAGGCAAGTTGTCGGACTTGTGCTCAGTGTAGCGCTGGATGCAGGCTACAGGGCTGGTGCGGGTTTCCCATAGCTTAACCTCGCTTCCTCGGGCGGATATGAGGACTTGGTTCTGATTTCCCAGTGTCTTCATTTTGGAAGGCTTGGTCATGTCGAGGTGAGTAGTCCACTGCACGTAGTCTCTCACTCTCAGATCCGCAAGGGACAACCTGCCGCTTCTTTGCAGCATATAGAAGCAGGAGTCCGACCCAGGCAGGAAGGCTAAGTCCATCAATACATTCAGCTCAGTTTCGTCGTGGTGCGGGTGCACAAACATATCACGGTTGCGCTGGCTTGGCAGGTCCCATATTCCGAGGATAGACTTGGCGTCTCCTGACAACAGTGTGGGTCCGCAGGCGGAAAGACTCCTAATCCAGTCTCTATGTCCTGCCAGTCTAGGTAACAGTTACGTGCCCAAAACCCCATCCTCTCTCCTGATTGTCAAGAGCAAGTCATGTCCACCAGTCACAAAAGCCGCATCTTGCAGCCACTCAAAACTCAAAGCAGAGGCCCCGGGCGTCTGCAGTCTATGGCTCATTTTCCTCTCCGGCAGATCCCAAATCTCAGCGACGTGGTCTGTGTGAAGGTCACTGGAACCAGTGGCGAGACGCAGGCTGTCAGAACTGCGGGAGATGTAAAAGAGGTAGTCGTGGCAGGGCTCCGGACATCGCTCCCACTTCAGTCCTAGTAGACCTAGAGCCGTAGTTTGGACTGATAGTTCTGTCCAGGCTGCTGGTGCCTTGCCTAGCATATGCATATTACTTAGAAAGGAATGGGCGATTGTTTCAACCCAAAGCGATTAGTTGAGTGGATGGTGAAACCAAGAAGATGGCCTGGCTTTTACCAGTTGTATTAGATGATATCAGGTAGTTCAAGTATAAAGCGCTTCCCAGCTAATCCAATGGCTTAACTCTGAATGCGGAATCGACACATCCCTTAAATTCTATTTCTAATACGAACGTGCGGACTCCCTTCGTACTTTGGGTGCGAAAGAAGAATGAAAGCGTTCCAAAGGCCGGAGATACGTCCTATTCGCGAATACCTGGTCATTCCGTTGAAAACACGCATTTAAATCAGACACCAACACAGGGACTAAGAAATCGACCTGGGCTCGATACTGCGCTTCCACAGCAGATAGTAGTTCTTTGCTTTCCCTAGTTTCAGAGGCTCTGAGAACTCCAAGCCAATTGTCATGGTTGTAGGGAATATCCCCCGCTAGATGTTGTGCCTGCAGCACTAGACGCTCAGAGTACTTACTGAGGACTGCACTCCATGCCATCTTACTATAGCCTTCCTTTATCTGTTCTGTTGACTTCGGCTCATGCGGATTCACTATTCCCTCTGTGTCGATTAGGCCCAGGTAGCTGGCGTTGTCGAACGAGGCGAAGAAGCTGAGAGAGTCTGGGGACTCTGCACAGCAGGAGTGCACCTGGCCATTGCCCAGCTTTATCTTTCTAACCAGACGTCCGGTCAAAGTTTCGTATATGTACGCACAGCCGTCGTCGCTGCCTGTGGCCAGGTACTTCTCGAAGCAGAGGAAGTCAAAGCCCAGAGGCAGACTTTCGGACTTGTGTTGGCAGTACTTTTGCACACATAGAGAAGGAGTACTGCGAATGTCCCATAGTTTTATCTCATTTCCTCGAGCGGATACAATGACTTGATGAGAGTTTTCCGTGGTTTTCATTTTCGAAGGTCTGGTCATTTCCAAAAGCATAGTCCACTGAATTAAATCTCTGACTCGAAGATCTCCGATAGTCAATCGACCAGTTCTTTGCAGTATATAGAAGCAGGAGTCCGACCCAGGCACAAAGGCCAAGTCCATAATCACATTTATTTCCATTTCATTATGACTTGGGTGCAGAAACATGCAACGATTTCTCTGACTCGGCAAATCCCAAATGCCTAGCATAGACCCTGCATCTCCAGAAAGCAGCGTAGGTCCACAGGCCGCTAAGCCTCTTAGCCAGTCTTGATGTCCTGATAGCCTAAGTACACGTCACCTAGTCACTGCCTGGTCCCCTTGCCAGAGAGTTAAATGGCAGTCGTGCCCGCCGGTGACAAATGCGTCGTTCTGGACCCATTCCATAACTACTGTCTGGGCATTGGGCTTTGGCAGCCTGTAAATCATCTGCTTGTCGGGTAAATTCCAAATCTAAGTGACGTGGTCTAAGTGGAAATTACTGCTCGCTGTAGCCAGGAGGCTACTATCAGGACTACGAGAAAGGAACATCAGGTAGTCATGACAAGGCTCAGGCTCCCTTTTCCACTTCAGTCCCAATAGTCCCACTGCAGCTTTTTCTCTTGCCTCCCCTCGTAATGCCCATTCAAAGCTAGCCATAAAGGAATTTTTGATTAGCCTGTCTCTAGCATGCACTAACTGAAGTTAGGGACCATGGGAGAAGAGAGTTAGCTAGTACTTCCGAGGTGACTTCGGGGAAACCTCAGCCACGAATTCGGAGTAGGACACTCTTCCGTCCCGGTTCTTGTCGTAGCGCTCCATGAGCGATTGCAGGTCACTGCGACTGGCTCTGAAGCCACTCTGCTGTAGTACTTCTTGGAACTCATCAGACGTAATGTAGCCGTCTCCGCTCTTATCCAAAGTCTGAAAAGCGTCCATGTAGTTGAAACGAGGCAGACCACTCAGCCGCTGCCGCACGCGTTCTGTGGCCATTTCGCACTCTAGCAGCAGGCGAAAGACTCTGTTGAGCCGGTCGAAGGTCTCCAGACTGAACGCAGAGCGCGGGTTACTGATAGGGGCCCGCAGGCCTGGACGGTTGCTGAGAATGCGGCGATACTCAGGGTCACGAGGGCTCAACATGTCAATAAAGTCAGAGTAGCGTAGCTGATTGTCACCCAGAGAGGAGTAACGCTTCACTAGGAGGTAGGCCTCGTCACGGACAGGACGGATGTCCACGAGCACCAGCGCCTCTTCCAGCTCACCTGAGGAAATCTGTCCTCTGTCCAAACGGTCAAATGCTCGGAAGCAGTCAGTTAGCGTGAAGTCAGACCGAAGAGCCAAGTCGACCTTGGCAGAGTCCAGCTGCCTCGCCAGGTCTACTTGCTCTTGGAGAGCTGAAGTCAGCTCTGCTGCTTCTAAGGCGGGCAGGGGAGAGGCAGGCGGGCGGCTTCCCGAACTACGAAGACTCCGGGAAGGAGACTCATAGATAGCTGTAGTTTTCTCAGGAGAGCGGTAGCTGCTGGTCATTTTCTCCGGCGAAGACCTACGCAGACTGCTGGAAAGCCGCTGAGGCGACGGCGACCTGCGCAGAGACGAGGCCTTGAGCGGCGAAGAGTTGCGGACTGGACTGGAAACGTAGGCAGTGGAGCGGTATGCAGAGTACCGAGGCGTCAAGCTGTCCACAAACTCCGTGTAACTCAGCCTTTCGTCCCCATCAGTATCGCAGCGCCTGTAAATAGCGTCTAAGTCTTCGTCGTAGGCAGTCAGTCCGGCTCTGTTGATGAAGCGGCGTAGGGAAATGCGGTCTATGTAGGAAGAGCCGGTGGTGTCGACGGCCTGAAAGCCGCTGAGCATGCTGTAGTCGTAGCGAGTCGAGAGGTCTCTGCGCATAGCTTCGACTTCCCTGTGGTACAGCACTTCCCGCTCCAACAGACGCGAAAGCGCATACTCCGCGTCATAGGAAAGCGAAGGCAGCGGAGAGCGCCCCATCACAATATCCCTGAGAGCCGGACTGCAGCTGGGCAGCAGCAAGTTAGACACCTCCTCCCTGCTCAGTCTCCCATCTCCATCCGAGTCATACTGCTTCACTAACAACGTCGCCTCTTCCTCTGTGCACGGAACTCGCTGGCGGTCTAGGAAAGTTTGAATATCCCGGACTGAGATGTAGCCCAGGGCGTAGCGGTCGAGCAGGCGGAAGGCACTGTAGGGCTCGAAACCGCGCACTTCTGCTAGGACTTGGCGAGAAACTTCCACTTGGCGCTCCAGGTCTGCGACCTTTACTAACAGCTGGGCGAGACTGCGCTCCGTCTCTAACGACAGCATGCTATAATGGAGGCTCACAGCCATCGCTATGGCCACTTGCACACTTGAAAGCTCGTAAAGCTGCGAGGTGGTAGAGGGAGATCTAGAGAGGCCAGGGACTTCCAGTCCACAAGCACGAGCTAACGGTCACAGGGCGGATTTAAATAAAAAGCGGAAGTCCGGTTTTCGCAAAGTTTCACTAGTCCAAATAGTGCTAATTTCCTCGTCTATGACCAAAGACTTCCCTCGCCTCTTTGCATCGAACGCAGGCAACTCCCTTTCTACTCAAAATGGAGTACGAAAACGATGAGGACGAATTCCTGGAAAACGCTGAGCGCCAGGCGAAACGCACCTACCTGCGTGAGGAAATCCTAGACAAGGACTTCTCCGCGCAAGATTTCACTGGCTTCTGTGAGCGGGAAAGAGGCGCTGATCTGGATCTGTGGACTTTTGAGGAGCTGCAGGACTGCGTCAAGCGGTTTAAAGCCTCAGTTGACGACAGAGACAAGCTGGCAACTCAGAAGTTGAGAGGCAGGTCGCCCAGTCCCTCCTCTCCCAGGGCGACTCCGGTCCCTGTAAAAGAGTCGCCAGTGGAAGAAGAGCATAGGCCTGTATTGGTGGAAGTGCAGGGCTCTCCGTTGGATGCAGAAAGGTGCACGCAGCCTATTGCATCGCCTAGAAGTCCGAAAATCGCTCCAACTCAGCCTTTAGTGACTGCCAATTTGCCACATGAAATCGTGCTTTCAGAGGATGCGTCCCCTTTACGTCTGTTTCCCACTGCAGAACTCCCTTCATCTCCCTCTATCCCTCCCCTGCTCCCCTCAGACCCAGCCCCTTTCCTCTCCTCTCCCGGCTACAGCATAGCCAGCAAGCAGCTTCCCGACACTCCTTTGAGCACTGCTCCCAGTCCGCTGCAAGTCCAAATCGAAAAGTAACACTTCCTCAGTCACGAACTAGTCCCTGGTGGCCTACTGCACCCTTCCTACATCTCCTACGCTCTACGCACGGAGCCGCTGGGCTGGAGCACTCGCCGCAGGTTCAATGACTTCTTCTGGCTGCGGAGAGTGCTGCAGCTGCAGTTCCCTGCGTGCTACGTACCGCCGATACCGAAGAAGCAGAAGAGAGGCCGGCTGGCGGACGAAACAGTGCTGAAGAGAAGGAAGTTTCTGGGCAGATTCATTGAAAGCGTGGTTAGCAATCCTTTGTTTTTGCGGAGTCAGTACTTAGTGGAGTTCCTCAAAGACACGGCCGGAGACCAGTTTCTCGCAGTGAAAAAGACAGCCTCGAAGCTGAAAAGACCTGAAAAGGCGGAGGACTTCCCCACAGTGGAGGGCTACAGCGCCTGCAGTGACTCAGTCGCAACTGACTACTTCGCTTCCTGCAGCTCCTACTTGAGCCAGGCAGAAGTGCTGGAGAAGCGGCTGAAGCGCCAAGCGCAGACTTTGATGGAGGCGCTGAGGACTGTATCTGCTCAAACTGAGGCAATGGCGGACACCTATCGGGCTTTGGCGGGACTTACTTGCCCTGTGGAGACCCAGTCGAAAGACACGTATGCAGCCAATGCGGCTACTTTGCTGCAGTGGAGTACGTATGAATTACGCCTCGGAGAGGCTGTTTACGAGCACTTTACCGCCTTTTACAAGTATCGCTCGCAAGAGCTAGCAGTGCTGAAGGAACTGCTGCGGGACAGAGAGACGCTATTAAGCAGCTATCAAAAGGCAGAGGAAAAGCTGTCCACACGCAAGGAAAAACTCTGGTCCCACGGAGACGTCTCCAAGTGGGACCTAGACCCAGACCTCCGCCTCGACACTTCCCTCGTTTCCCCCAACAAAGACGCTTCCTTCTCTGTGATGCTGCACCGAGACTCCGCCCAACTCCAGCACTCCCGCCTGCTCTTCGCCTACCACAACTACCAGGCGAAGACGGAACTGCAGAGAGTTCTGCAGGTCGCGCAGCTCATGGAGAGGACGAATTGGGAGGAGTTTACCAAGCGGAGGAGTGAGTTACTGCAAGTCTTGAATGAGAGGTAAAGCTTTTCTCTAGCCTATGGACCCCGCAGCATCTAATTGATGAACTTTTATCGAAGATTGACTGATTTGAGGCTACATCTAAATAGCAATTTCGGCTTCGGTCTGAGCACCTCCCTCCGTACCTTGCATACCCAGCAGAGTCGATCTAGAGTCAATAGCCACTTGACTAATAATGCACAGGGACGAACCGCCCCGTGCTGCCAAAAGACCCAGGACCGAGCCAGTCCCAAACAGCAGCCCCACTCGAGTGCTACTAGTCCGCGGACTAAACACTGACACCTCTCGCAAAGACCTAGTGGACCTTTGTGCTGAAGTGGGAGTCCCGCAACTCCTCCACTTCCTCACTGAAAAGGCACAAGCCCTGGTCCAATTCGATAGTCAGGAGGCTGCGGACTTCTGTCTGCTGCATTACGCGCATAACCCGGCTTACTTGCGCGGCAACAGAGTCACGTTTGCTTATTCTGGAAAGCGGGAAACGGAAATTGAGGTGAAGACGCAAGCTGGTGCGGAGCTGCTGCTCACTGTCACAGAGGCGAAGTACCCTGTGACGCAGGAGGTAGTGGCTGCTCTGCTCAGCTCCTTCGGTCCTCTCACCAAAGTGCGTATCTTCCCTCGCAACTTCGGCTTCCAAGTGCTGGTTGGCCTGGAAACCGTGCAGGCAGCGACCCAAGCAAAGGCGAAACTGGACGGACAGCATATATACAACGGCTGTAATACGATAAAGGCAGAGTTCAGTCCCATTGCCGCTGTGGCTGAAGAGGTGTCGCAGGACAGTGGCAGTGTGTTGTTCCTGCAAAACCTCAGTGAAGCTTTGAACCCTGACATGCTGTTCAGTCTCTTTTCCCTGTACGGAATCGTGGAAAAGGTGAAGATCTTCTACACTCGCAAAGACCTGGGCTTGGTGCAGATGGAAGAGCCACTGCATGCCTCCCAGGCTCTCACCTATTTGCAGGACTTGCCCCTGCTGGGCAAGAAGCTGCAGGTGAGTTTGTCTCGCACGAGCTTCATTAACATGTCTTGCAACGAGCCCAAGGCCACCTTCTGCAGGGACTACTCAGACTCCCACCTGCACAGGTACAAGCAGGCGGGACGAGTGTGTCCGCCCAGTGCAGTTCTGCACCTCTCCAATTTGACTCCCAGTATTGGGGAAGGCTTCCTGACTCGACTGTTTGCAGAGCAGGGCGAAGTGTTGACTTTGCGGTTTCTGGGGCCGGACATGCGGCAGGCTTTGGTGCGGTTTGGAAGTCTGGAGGAAGCTGTGCGGGTGTTGGTCTACCATCACAATCAGACTCTCGATGGTCGTTGCATGCGCATCTCCTTCTCCAGAGCCGCTAACTAGGGCTAAGCAAGCACGCAGTCTTTCTCACTTCCCGTGGCCTTCGGCGCAGTCTTGGCTCTTCTCATCCCTCGCACGTACCCACTGCCTCCTCTCGCTTGCAGCAGCCCAGTGAGTCCCAGCTCCAGCGCAGCACTCTCCAAACTTACTAGTCGCAATAGCGACTCACAGGGGTGCGTCTCTGAGCCAGACCTGGTCCACCGCCTTTCTCGTAGCTTTGCTTGGCTTTTGCCCTGGTAGTGGTAGTAAATCTGCTCCAACTCCGTTGTCTACGTGCACAGTACCCATTCAAAGTTCGCTCCATAGGCGAGGAAGCTGCATATGTTGCTATTCATACATGAGAAGTATTCCGGGTTTTGCGCCTTGGTGCCGCTGCCCCATATCCCCATCATTCCGATTTCATCCAAACAGTGCTCGAAAATCATCAAATTCGCAGCATTTAATAGTCCGTTTGCCACAATTTCCCGAATTTCGCCTTTCGACTTGCCGCCAGCCCTTCCCTCTCTTTCATAGTTGAAGTACTCCACATGAGTGGCCATAGACTGATCAATGCACGTCAGTTTTACGCAAGTAGAGAGCTGGTCCCAAGTCCAGGATATGTCGAAAATAGGGCCTAAATCGGGCTTCGCAAGGCTATTTCGGTCATATGAGTTCCGGGACTGGGGGAGAGGGAAGTCGGAGGGAGACTTCGCATGGCTTTCTTCTCTTTCCGAGACTCGCAAATAGGACTTTAGATATGAAGAAAGCGCCTTTTTCCAGTCGCCATACATCGAAGTCGGCAGTGCAATCGCTAGCTCCAGTCCTTCACTTCGAAAAGTTACAATCTGCTCCCAGGAGACGCCCTGTGGAAGGCCAGCCGTGTCTGCTAGCAGCGGAGTCGCTCCTACTTTGATACCGTAGGAGTCGTTGCATTCCCTTGAGAGGTAAAATTGGACGAAATCCAGGGATTCTGGAGGGCTGCTGGCGTCTGTCCATGTCAAAGTGGACGGATTTGAGGCGGAAACTCGGATTTCAGCAGGGTGCCAAACTGGCAGATTCGAGGTTAAATGCAGCACTTCAATAGGAGTGGTGAGGACCAGTTTGGCCTTGGAGGGAATATCAGTCCAAGCAGCTTGCACTAAGAAAGCCCTGTCTCCTTGCGCAGAAAAGACACTGCTGAAGTCAGTAGGCAGCGAGTCGATCATTACTACTAACTGATCTGACAGCGACAAAGGCACTTCCTCGGCCTTTCCTCCGGCTTGGGAACTGCTGCAGGGGAGTTGATGGCTACGGGCAGGGTCGCAGTGTCTTCTTCGTCCTGGGGATCTTCTAGCTTGCGCTTGGCTTCGTCGTCCAGCTTTTTGCTGCAGAGTGCGAAGCGGATGAGTTGTGCGTTCATGACTGATTGGGTGAGTCCGAAGGCGGGGAAATGGGTCTTCGGCTTCGTTTTCTTATCAGCCGCCCTGAGCAAGTAATTGTCCAGCTTTGTGTCTCTGAGACAGGAGTGGGTTTTGAAGTAGTTGATCGAGGACTCCATCAAATCCTTGAAAGAGTGACTGGCCAGCACGTCCACCATATACGTGCAGCACTCCCCAGAGTCATACATCGACCAATAGAACACAGACACCGTCTTCTTGGCCGGCTCCACCACTCCAGGCAGTGCCATGGGAGCTGCTCCGATTCTGTGCACGTTGCGAACTGCGGCACTAATTGCACTCATTGGGCCGTCCGACCCTCCGCTCCACCTCCGCTCTGGCTCAATATCAGCCTCGGATGTCCTGCGCGGGGAAGGCGGGGAAGCACTGGATCGGTCTCTGAGGAGCGGCTCTGAAGCGTCCCTGTCAGCCATGAATTATGACTAATACTGCACAGACAGGCCAGTGTATGGCAGTTCTTGACAGGGGATGTCTGGCTGGGGCAAACTACGCAGCTCCACAATGTCTACTTCGGAACTGGCTTCTTCGAAGTAGGTGCATATACGAGAGTTGCTGTAGTTGGGGAGGAACAGGTCCAGCAGCACACTATCCTGCACTGCCTGGATTGCGTGGATGTTGCTGCAACTAGGGGTTAGCCATAGCAGGGCGGAGTCCTGGGCTTCCCCTGCGGCTTGCAGTTTAGCCTTGCTCAGGCCTGCAGAGCTGCTGAGGATGTCCATAGTGCGGTAGGCAATATGGCCGTGGATCAAGCGGGTCATTCCGATCATGTCAGGGTGGTCGTGAAGGGGGAAGCGGGTGCCTTGAGTCATGCAGAAGAGACCCAGCCACAGAGGCTTGTTAGGGTAAACGTTGATAAGCGAAATCATACCAGGCTGGAAACAGCTCTCCAGCTTTTCTAGCCCGAAGTCCTGTAAAGTTAAAGCATTGAGACTGGTTCTGAGCGCTCCCAGCCTGGGCGAGTCCACCCCTCGCTCCAGGTCCTCAATTAGCTCATTTTGCGCTTTTTTGGAACGGGCAAAGGGCAGCGCTGCTTCCAGCAGGCTTTGGACAGGATTCAATGCACCGGACATTTTTATATTGCTCGAGATTAGCATCAAAATAATTGACTAGTCCAACTACCTTTTATTTCCGTGTTTTCTAACTGCTGGGACTGCAATTCTCTTCGAAGTCGGATTTTAAGGGCGCTTTGACCATTCTGTTTCTAATCATGGGCTACTAGTCCGTGTACAGCTCGATGCATTTTCATAGGAAGTGATAAACTCGAGAAGGTAAGCAGCCACATTTCAGAAGAGCAATAAGGCCAAATAGGCAATTTGTGAGGCCAGCTAGGACTTCGGGGGAAAGTGAACTGTACCACCAAAAGAACTAATTCAATGTTAAGTCTTGCAGCGGCGTGAAATCCGCTTCTCCCAGCAACTCATAGTGCTCCTCCACCCCCACTGTATCCAGTGCACTAGGACAGGGCACTAGCCGCACGAAGGTGAAGTCTCTGTCCACAGCCGCCGGATCAGGTCTCAGCAGAAGCAGGTCCAAGCGGTTCGTAGGCCGCAGGAAAGGCGCAAAGCGTCTGGCCTGTAACTGCCTCAAAGCCTCGTCCATAGCCTGGGTGACTCTCTGTGAAGCGGCCTGCAGCTGTTCCTTGCAAGTCTGGTGCCAGTCCTCCAGCTTCCTTTGCAGCCGCTCAAAAGTCAGATCCAAGTCTGCCTTGCATGCGTTCAACTGCCTGATATTTGCGTATATCCGTGCTTCGTAGTCCTTCACTAGCCTTTGCCGCTCTGAATAGGCTGCGTAGTCCTGTGGGACTTTCAGCAGGCTGCGGGCTTGCAAGGGCTCCACGTAGTGCATCGGACTACACAGTGCACAGAGTTCTCTCCAGGGGAATTCGCATATGCACAGCCATACACTTGGCCGTTGTCTGCAGCTAGTACACAGGCGAACTCCGCTTTCTAGCGCTGTGCCTATGTGCTCAGGCCGTCCACGACTATGCAGGGGAAAGCACCAATCGCAGTAGAGCTGGGCTGGGGCACAGGAGCAGTGCTGTAGAGAGGCTGTGGAGCCACAGGAAACACAGTGCTGGGCCATTTTGACCTGTTTCATACAAATCTACCGGCTTGAGGGGGTGGAGTGGCTGGGAAGTTATTCTAGAAAGATTTGGCGTGCATCTGGCATGTTTCTGGCGCATTTTGAACGGAATCTACTGACGGGAAATAAAATTCATGGTCAGCATCTTCAAAGACGTGCCTTCCCCCCTCACCTTCTGGACCTCTGCACAAACCTCTAATCCCGACTCCCATCAGACCATAATTTCCGGCATTCTCCTAACTCAAGAGCCCGGCTTCGCCCAGCCCCGCCCCCACTTCACCATGCTGACCAAGCTGTTCCTGCATCAATGCCGTACTGCTGAGCCTGACTCTCCACTGCTTCGGGAGGCGCAAATCCGGTGGGTGACTGTGCTGCCCTTCACCGAGTTCGTGGAGAGTCACGTGCGGTACGGATTCTCACTGAAATATAGAGATGAGAAGGTGGACTTTTATGTGGGGACGGAGGAGGAGTTGGAGTTGTGGGTGAGGGCCTTGGAGCAAAGCAGCATTCTGCAAGACATCGAGGACGACTACTCCATTGGCGACGTACTAGGAACGGGCGGCCAGTCCATCGTCTACGCCGGCACAGACCTAGACACTGGCGTCCGCGTCGCAATCAAGTGCTTCGACAAGCAGTTACTTCGAGAAAGCGATAAACGCTTCATTGCCTTAGTGCATGAAGTGGAAGTCCTGCGAGACCTGAGTCACCCGCGCATAGTGGCACTATACAAGGTGTATGAAAGCATCACACATGTCCAGTTGGTGATGGAGTTCATCCCTGGACAGGAACTGTTTGAGTGTTTGTCTCTGGCAGGGGCTTTTACGGAGCAAGAAGCCAGAGGGTTTATGCTAAATATGCTGGAAGTGCTCAAGTGTATGGAGGAACGGAACGTAGTGCACAGGGACTTGAAGCCGGAAAACATCATTTTGACTGATCAGAATGATAAGACGCAGTTCAAACTCATAGACTTCGGCTTCGCCACCAAGTACATGGGCCGCGAACTGCACGACACCTGCGGGTCCCCAGGCTACGTAGCCCCGGAAATCATCCTCAAGCACCAGCACGGCCCTACCGTGGACATCTACAGCGCCGGCATCATCTTCTACATCCTCCTCTGCGGCTACAGTCCCTTCTACAGCACCAAAAAGGCGGAAGTCATCAAGAAAAACGCGAAAAACGAAATCCCATACCAGGGCGTGTGGATGCACATGGACTCACGCCTGGTGAAGATGGTAAAGGTGATGACGAACTTCAATGCAAAGCAGCGCACTTCCGCAGGGGAACTGATGAACTTCCTTGCAGGCGGCCTGTCTGCAGTGGACTCTGTGATGCGCAGGTCTTCGGTGTTCACAGATGAACGGCTGCCCCCTCTCCGCAAGCCTTTAAATATACCCCTGTCCCCGCAGCCCTCGTATGCCAAGTCTCCTGGAGCGTCTACTCCCAGTACGCCGGTAGTGAGAGGGTCGCTATCAGTAAAGAAGCCGCAGAACAACTTGAGATGGCCCAACCCGCACTCCTGACCAGTTATCTATAGCTACTTCTCAAAATGGCAGCTGTGGAGAGCGGAGGTGCAGTTCGGTGCTCGGCTTACGACGGGGCTTTAAAGGCTTCGCAGCCCACTCGTAGTCTTGGTCAGTAAAGGTCTCCAAAGGCTCTGATTTGCGAGGAAAGGCGGGCTTGGACTTGGGCACTACAGGGGAAGTGGGACTGGGACTTCGGGAGAGGGACTGGAAATAGGGGGCGAGTTGGAAGGGCTGTCGAGCCTGGACCTGCTGCATTACTCGCTTCACATCTTCCCGAGGGTTCAGAACCGACTTGCGCTGAGGAGCAGCCATAAATTACTAAAGCAACCAGCTACTTACTGCATATCTCAGGCTAAGTATGTCATTTCTAAGCCTCTATTTCTATTCAGCTATTGCTTAAAACTCCTTAAAAGTCCTACTCGAACCGGTCTGAGTAAATGGAACTGCCTTCTGACTCTTCCCCGAAGAACTCCATTTGCTTTTTCCGCTGCTGGCGCAGTTCATACTCAGCTAAATCAGGCTCACTGGGGACTTCTACAGGGACTAATGGCTTGGGAAGAGGATCGGAAGAGGGGAGAACTGGGGAAGGAGGCTGAAAAGTGGGGTTTGCGGGGAGTTTTGTATCAGCAGGGGGAATTGCAGGCTTCAGCTCTGAGCGAATAGTGGGAATAGTAGGAGAATAACGGGCTTCAGAGACAGGAACAGCCCTTGAGGAGTCATTAAGCCCAGTAGTACTTTCTACCTTGGCCTCTTCTCCTCTCATAGTTTCTTCCACGCGTATAGGCGCTTGCAAGGACCTGGCTATCTCTGTGGCAAGCGGCTCCCTCTGAGGCGCATATAGCTGCTTTAGTGGACTTCTCCCTGGTCTATAGGCCGGCTTTATCCAGTCCAAAGCCTGCCGCTTCAACTCCTCCTCATCCCTCTCCAGCTGTCTCCAGCGTAAACTCATTTCCGTGCTCACCACTGCAGACCCAGCGGCTTCAGGCGCAGTTCTCCGCAGTCTCTGCAGCTCTTCCCCCATTTGCACCACAGCCTCCCGGTTCCTTTCGTCCAACACCTTCGACACAGCCTTGGACTCATCCAGCATGTCCCGATACAGCTGCAATTCCGTCTTCAAAGAGGCTATTTCCTGCTCACGGATAGAGAGGATGTCCAGGTCTCTGCGGCCTGTTTCACTCATTTGCCGAAGCTGTTCCTGCGCGTTCCTCAACTCCTCCCCCAGTCTTTCCTTCGCAGTCCTCAGGTCTACCCCGGCCTCTCGAGCCTCGCCCAGCTCTTCTTTCAGTCGCTTGAATTCCTGCTTGAAGGTGGAAATTCGCTCTTGCTCGTCCTTGAGCTGGCGCTTGGAACGGTCGAGTTCGGCCTGTTCGTCCAGGATGTTGTGCCTTTCAGAGAGGTGGCGAGTTTCGTACTCTCGCTTGAACTGGTCGAAGTCGGCTTCGGCTTTATGCTCTAAGGCCAGTCGCAACTTGTCTAGTTCCTTGACCTTTGCGTCCACTTCCAGCCTTCTCGCCTCCCAAGTGTCCTTTTCCAGCTTGGCTGCCTGTGCCTCGACCTGTCCAAACCGCTTCACCTCCTGCTCCTTCGCCTTGAGCAGTTCCATGTCCCTAAGTACCTGCTGTCTATGCAGGTACAACTGCGTCTCCAGGTCCTTTTCCCTCATCAGCAGTCTCCCAGCGCCTTCCTTTTCCCTGTCTTTCAACTGCTCCAGGCGAATAGTCCACTGAGACTCGAGTTCTTCTCTCGCAGTTTGGAGCTGTTGGCGGTATTTGACTGTTTCTTCAATGCGCACAGCCCTTATTTCCACCTCTCTGATGCGATTCACCTCGTGGTCCATTTCCAGCCTCAGCCTCGCTTCGCAGTCTCTTTGGTACTGCAGCATCCTTTCCTCCATAGTCTGAGCATCCGGCAGACTTTTCATCTTGCTCAAGTACTGCAGCTCCACAGAGTGGAGCCGGTCCTCCAAGTGGCCAATCGCCTTGTAGTCCTCAGTTTGAGCGGCGCTATCGTGGAAATTAGGCTTTGTGAGGGTCTTTTGGTACTCTGTGACGATGTAGGCGAGTAGGGATTCGCCTTCCGGCAGGACGGAAAGACCGAGCAATTGGGCGATTTCGCTGGGACTGAGGCCTGTGCCTACCCCGCTCTCAGGCACGTAGACAGATATGCTGAATTCGAAGCCGGACTTGCGCAGATAGTCGAGGACTAGAGAGGCCAGCACTCTCGTGGTCAAGTCCTCACTCTTCACAGGCGTTGTTGGGCCTCGGAGTTTGCTGAGTAGTCTGGCTCTGACATGTGCTTTCAGCGAGTTCTTGAGATTTGGGTCTCGCAGAGCCACGTCTAGCTCTGCTCGGACCTGCTCTTCCGCCATTTAAAGCTATGGAAAGGTCGCGGCCGCTAGAGTTGAGGCAGCAATTAGCCTAACAGAGGGAGGAAGGGGATTGGCAGTTCTGTAGGAAAGAAAGGGAAATCAATTGGTTCTTTCTTGCTATAATTCCTGAGTTTCTACAGGACTGGGGCTAATGATAGTGGAGTATTTAGTAAATTCAATTAAGTATTATCAATCCGATAGCTAGCGATTTGTGTAAATGGACTATCGCAAGTTCCGCTTATAGCAGTTTCCTGTCTATACCACATATATAGTTATTGCTTAAACAGGCTGATTCCTTCCCTCAGTCCTAATAACCATCCACCATATGGGTTGCGCCAACGACTCTGATCGAAGCTCGACCATCACCGGCCAGTCCACCATCCAAGCAGCAGACCTAATCCCCGACCTCCCAGCCTCTATGCAGGTACTAGACGTCCTCGGCTCTGGCGAATTCAGCGAAGTGCGGAAGTGCTCAGACGCCACTGGCCATTTGATAGCACTCAAATGCGTGCCTTGGTCTCGAGTGAGGAAGGATGTGAGAGTTGTGAGTCGAGAGGTGAGCATTTTGAAGAAAGTCGCACATGCCAATATAGTGCAGTGGCTGGGCTGCTACAAGGACACTGAGCATTTCTACATCGCGATGGAGCTGTGCGAAGGCGGAAATCTGCGCGATCTGATAGATATCGCAAATCGCGTGGGAGAGGCAAGGCTGAAAGTGCTGGCGAGGGAAGTGCTGGAGGCACTGGTCTATCTCCACTCCATAGGCATCGCTCACAGGGACCTAAAGCCGGAAAACATCCTACTGACAACTGAGGGTAGTGCGAAACTCGCAGATTTCGGCCTTTCTCGGTGCTTAGCGAGCAAGCAGTTGACAATTGTCGGCACTCCGTACTACATAGCGCCGGAAGTGCTGCGCAGGAAGTACACCTGCCAGTGTGACATGTGGAGTATTGGAGTTGTGCTATTCGTGGCGCTCACTGGCAGACGGCCATTTGACGGGAAGAACATCAGCCAGCTCTTCGGCAATATACGAACAGCGGAAATAGAGGACTGGACTGGCTGCTCCCCTGCAGCTTCCGACCTGCTCCAGCGCCTGCTAGTGAAGTCCGCTGCCCAGCGTCTCACCGCTTCCCAGGCTCTGAATCACCCCTGGGTGCGCAGCTAAGTCTGCCATAATAATGGACAAAGAAGACCACAAGAGGTCCAAAGACACTGGTCCGAAGGAACACGCAGACGTCCGTCTGGACCGCCACTCTGGCACAGGTGTCGACCCCAACCCCAAGAAGAAGGGACATGGAGGCTGGGGCAGAGGAGATGAGGAGGGCGTAGAGGTCGCAGGGCCTGGAGACCCTAACTATGACAGCGGGGATGAGGAGCCGAAGGCGGAGGCCCCGGTGCCTGAGGAGCATAAGCAGTAGAGTTAGGACTAGTCGCCCACCTTTGCCTCGTTGAGACGAAAGAAGGCGGATTTCGCACTAAAGGAACACATAAACCTGCTTTATCTAACTATTTCCCTTGCAAATGCTATAGTAAGTGCACCATTGAAGAAGCCTTATTTGGAAAAGTATGATTGAGAACTAGTGCAATTTCCTGTAAATATTACTTGAAAGCTGTTGGAAGGCTTCTATTGCGATAGTGGAGAGGGAAAGGACTGCAGAAGTCAGCAGACTTTCAGCAGTAAAGAAAGTCAGTTAATTTAGCGACTTCCCACAGCCGACAATACGCAATTACCCTCTATTCCGCCTAATGATTAGTTTAAACGCTCACTCCCTCTTACCATTTCTCCCTAAGCATAAAAGTAAGCACGAGTGCTACACCCGTAAGTGCCGCCAGTACTCCAAAGCAGACGGAATACCCCCACTTCGGCAACACCCAGGCGTCCAGAGCCAGGCTAAGCAGGGCTGACAGGGTGAAGCCTTGGCTGATGTAGGAAAAGGCGTAGGATCCCATCCTGTGTGGAACTCACTTTGGGCCGAAGATGCGCGCGGACTCGATTGCGAAGCCGGTGAAGTTGCCTGCGAATAGGAGGAAAGTGAGACTAACCCATACACAGTACCAAACCGGACTATCCACCGTCAAAAACAGAGTCGCCGCCACCCCAATCTGCAGCACCGAATTCACACTATACGACAGCTTAAACGACGTATAATCCAAAATCACCGGCAGCGCCACCCTCCCAACAGCATTAAACCCCGCCGCCACGAAGCCAATAGTCGACAGCAACTGGTCATTCCGAATGTGCAACAGACCGTAGTTCTTATAGGCGTTGGTCATGTATATGCCGAAGGAAGTGCCGGCGAATAGGGAAATCAGCATAATCCAAAAGGCGGAAGACTTCAAAACCGTCCGGAAATCCGGACATTCGTGAGTGTCTTTTTTTGAGGATATGAGAGAAGCTAAGGATTCGCTGATTTCCCGCTTGGATTTGGCCTTAAAGATTAAGGCAGTACTGAAGACGAATAAAACCGCAAAGCCGAAAGCCATGGTTTTCAGTGCAAAGGGCACTTTTCGGGCTACATCGTAGGTGAAGAGTTTTTCCTCAGTGATGCCGCGAGTGATGGTCAGTGTCGGCTTTTCATTATCAGGATTGACGAGAAAGGTGAAAAGCAGGCCTAAGGCTCCTGGGCCCACTCCGTACCCCAGCACTATTAGCCCGGTTATCAGACCTTGCCGCTGAGGGAAGAACTCCCAGGCTCGCCATATAGGTGTGAAGGAGGCATACCCGGCTCCTAGGCCAATAGTGACTCCATATACCCACACAAACGCTTCAGCCTGGCCAAGATACGCACAGCCTAGAAACCCCCCTGCAATCAAAACCCCTGCAAAGGCGCCTGTTGGCCGCGGGCCGAATCGATGGTAGCAAGCGACTCCCAGGACTGCATAAACAGCACCAAGGCCGAAAGCCTCAAACACCACTGCTACGATGTAGACGTCGAACATAGTGCTTAGGGTGACTGAGGAGTCGAAGTGGTGGTAGTAGGAGGCGATGTAGACGGAAATGGTGCCCCAGGCGTTTATCACTCCTGCGCCCTAGGTCGCTTTTACGAGGTTCATGAGGAAGCCGGCGAAGACGGTTGTGTAGGCCTTGAGAAGGTAGAGGCGGGAGGGGGGCTCCATTTACTGTATCGAGAAAGAGCGAAATTCCGCTTTAAAGGGAGACTTTGGCTTCAATTAGCTTAAACTGCAAATTGTGTCTATGGATACGCCACTATCTTGATAGAAAATACGTATTTCGGTTGATATGGACTTATCCAGCTCAGAGACGAGTAAACACAGCAAATAATTCATCTATCTTTAAGAACTCACGAATCCATAGCCAGCAAAGCCAACTCCCAGCAAGCGAGCCATTGAATGGCTGTAAGAATGGAGGCAGTGTGGGACCGGCAGGTGCGCATAGAGGGCTGGAAGCAAGACCAAGTGACCGCCACAGTGGCTCTCTGCCTAGGTGTTCGAGCCACCGGCTCCGCAGTCGCTATGGGCCTGTGTCGCATGGGAGTCGGCCGTATCCTCCTGGTAGACAATGAGACAGTCCAGCTGACAGACCTGCCTTCTTCCCCTTTGTTCGCGACTACGGATGTAGGCAGAAACAAGGTGGAAGCTGCGGTGACAGGCCTGCAGCCGCACAATCTCGTATCGGAGATAGAGACTTTTCACTTCGACCATCTGCAGGACTGGCAGCAGTTGGTGAGTGTGGCGACTCGCGCCACTATCATTTTCAACACGATTAGTGCGGGCGACCTGTGCGACTTGGCAGTCCAAAGCCTCGCTTTGAAGCTGGGAATTCCGCTCGTGCAGTCCGGCAGTTTGGCGAACTTCCAACTCGTGGACTGCTACTTGGGCAAAGGAAAGCCGTGCATGAACTGCTCCAGCGAGGGCATTGACCCTACCCAGGTCCAAGCTCTCTGTCCCAACAACATCACTGCGCTGGTTTCCATCAGAGATATAGTCCCTGTGGGCCTTGTAGAGCCTCCGATGACCATTGTCACTGCGGGAATCGCTGGCATGCTGATGGTGGCGCAACTGGGCAATATGCTGATTGCAGACCCGCAGCTGGTGGTAGTGCCCAGGTTCATCCTGTCCTCCTCGACCATGGAAGCCACCAAGTTCCCTATTGCCACCAACGAATCGTGTCTCTTCTGCACAGGTAGTTAATATGAGCAAGCGGGCAGGCTTCCTCCTAATTCTCCCTCTCCTGGCTTTCTCGCAGTGCTCAGACACCAGCGCCAAGGTGTGTCCAGCCTTTACTTGCGATACTGCAGGGAACATGCTGCCAGAGGAAACCTGCGCTAAGTGCGATTTGAGCCAAAACACATGCATCATTCGTCCCTGCCTCAACTCCACTTTGAGCTGTCCAGCGCCGAAAGCCTGGTTCAGTGGCGAGTCCATCCTTTGCCAGCAGTGGGATAAAGGCAAGTGGCTGGCCAGTACTTATAATGAGTACTACGGAGTTACAGACCTGACACTCGGCCAAGTCTGCATACGAAATGACCCTTATCACCGCTGCAGCTTTGAAAACAGCTTGGAGTGCCACTGCTCTGCGGACATGTGCAACTGTGTGGAGGCCCTCGGGTACGGCAGTCCCTGCGAACTCGACGACATCTGTTTCCAGGGATACGTGTGCAACAATGGAATATGCCTCAAGATGAACTCCCTGGAAGCAGGGGTCAAGGTCACCAACCCAACTGCCTGTATGTCTAACAGTGTGGTAAATGACGGATATGCGCTTAGATGCTCCTACTCCCCACGCTCGCTGGGGATCATCCCAAAGGAGTGCGAGACTTGCCTGGACTGCAGCTCTGCAGATGGAACTGCATACAGCGACTGCATCTGTGGACTCAATGGAGTGGCCTACTGCGACCTACTGCCAGGGGATGACCCTCGGCTGGAATATGTGGATTTAGCCCCAAATCAGCGTTTTGACGGGGTGATCTATTGGGATTTCATGGTTAAACACTACCCCTACCTCCACGACCCTCCGGACTGTCTGGATGAGGTGTGGAGAGACTTCGCTTACTACGATAAAGGAGCGCCCAACTACTCCGAGGCCAGAATAGTGCAGCTAATGCTAATGGGTCTGTTGGCTTAATTTAGAGTCGACAGCCGCCGGGCGAGGAGGTAGGGGCTGACGTGAAGTCCGTGCAGCAGTAAAAAGGACTTCACAGTCTCTAACTCGTTCGGTAACGGCTGTCCGCCCAGTCGATATACCCACTCTAGACATATCAAGTCTCGGACATCCTGGAAGTCCTGAGCCTTCCCTCGCAGTGCAGTGAGCAGCAGGTCCGGACGGTACCCAGCACTAGCCAAATCAAAGGCACTCCCCACGCCCCTGCGCACATCCAACCCTATCGCCCTCTTCTCCAGCTCTGCGAAGGTATCCGCGTCTTGTAGTCCGGATTTGCAAAGGTAGTGGATGGCTGCGGACTGGAGGTGGTCGGGAAGGGCACTTGTGTCGGAGAGAATGAAGGCGGAAATGCGGTTTAGGAAGGAGTATGAGCCTTTGCGCGCCTTGACGAAGCCTTGCAGCAGGGAAACTGCCTGGGAGCAGGACTGAAGAGGCACTTGTTCCAGCTCCGGGTAGAAGGTGGAGTTCTCAGGGAGAGGCTGGAGGTAGGGCGCCAGCCAGTTCGCGAGCTTCACAGCCAAGGCAGGCTGAAGTTGCGCAGCCACTGGCTTCAGCACAGTGTTGGCTTGCTGATAGAGAGCTGGGGACACTACTCCTGCAGCAGCATAGGCCACCACCACACTTGCAGCTCTTTCTCCTGGCAGCGTTTTGATCATTTCCGAGACTCTAGGTAGGGCTTTTGCGTAAAACTGCCCTATAGTGTCCCCTGCTTTTACACAGGTTAGCAGCTTTATGCTAGTTTCCAGGTCCGTTTCAGCTGCACTAGCGGTCAATTCCACACAGCGCTCTGCTAGCTTCTGGTAAAGGGCTGCTGAGCCCTGCTTGTTCTGTATCAAGGCTTCCAAGTGGGGGTTTAGTTGGCTGAGGGAGAGGGTGGGGAGTCGCTGGAGCAGCTTCCACTCCGCTACCTGCATACAAATATGGGGAATGGGCGGGTTTATAGGGAACTGCGAAACACTTAGAGATAGAAATTGCAGCTATTCTGCCTTTTATATAGGGAAATACGGAAAGAAGGCCGAAAATTCAGTGTTTGGCCCAGGAACACAGAAAAAATTTGAAATATGAGAAAAACTCAAGGAATTCTGAGGGGAAAGTGGTTTTTTCGCACAATTAGAAGTATGAAAACTGCGAATTTGCCATAAACACGCATTCCTACGTGCCTCCCTAACATCTCTGAACTTATTTTCCACTCAAACCCTTTGAGATTCTTTTAAAATCGACTCATAGTGACGGAAACGTATATATTGAACAAGACAGGTCGAAATCAGCAAATAATGCAAAATTTCAGGTGTCTATGGACTCGCTTCCTCTCAAAAAGTGGCCTTTTTGCCTATTTAATAGAGACTGTCTGACCGCTAAAAAGCCAAAGTCGAGGCAATTTCCCAATAGAAACAATCCAAAGGAGCATTTGCCATTCCTAGCACTACTGGCATAGAATGCTATTACTCTATATTTCAGAAGTGAGCAAGCCTTGCACCAACTCCACCTCCGCTTCACTTCTAAGTTGGTCCTTGCCTTTCCTCATGACACTGTTCCACCTGTTTTTCACATGGTTCTCCGTCCTCCCCGGCATCCGCTTCGCTATTTGGGACCAAGCCTTCCCCAACTGCCTCTGCAGGAGAATGAGGAGCTGGTCCTCCTCCTGCGTCCAGGCACCCTTGCGGAGCGAGGGATCCAGGTGGTTGTACCACCTTTCTCGGCAGTGCTTGCCTTGGCGGACTGACTTGCCATTATGGTAGTCGTTATTGAGCTCGCGAGCGATTTGAGCCCAGGACTGATTGCCTCTGGTTTCTACGTGCGCTGTGAGCTGGACTTCTTCCTCTTTGAGCCACTTGCCCAGTTGCTTTTCCTTCCGAGACACTGTGGAGCAGGTTTCACTGGTCTCGTAGCCACAAGCGACCTGCGGGTAGATATCTCTAATGCAGACCAAAGGCTCGAACAGTCCAGTCAACAGGTTGAGACTGCAGGGAATGAGCATCGGGCCGAGGGGGAGGGTGGGGATAGGCACACGAGGAGCGATTTCGCACTGGTTCGAGTACATTTATTCTAGAATAAATCCCCTGTACCATGGATCCCGGCAGCCAGTATGGGGCCGTGCATAGGTGTCAGGGTTTATATGGGTCTAAAGTCGATTTTTGCACTTATAGGAGGGATCGGCTGCATATAGTGCTGGGTTTATAAGCAAGAAAGGCAAAAAGCCTTATTTCTGCCTTTCCGTCTCGACTTTGGATAGAGGAAATTATCGCTTGGGAGGCACTTTCAGCACACTATAGGCTGGAAACCCACATAGACAGTGGATTTATTAGGGAAATTTGACTTAAATAAGGACTGGAGAGGGAAAGTGACCAGGAGGTAGGTCTGAAGGCAGAAAGGGCAGCAAAAGGCTAGGGATTAGGGAAATGAAGGGAACTGTAGGGAGAAGAAATCACTAAATGCGAGAAATAGGGGCAAATGTCGAGGGCTATAGCCCACATTTCTTTCAATTTGAGTCACAATATAAAGATTTTTAGGGCATCGAAGAGGTTTTCTCTGCGTAAAGACCAGTTTGGACCTGAAATCAGCGATTTTTGGACATTTATTCAGCTTTAAAGCAATGACAAAAGGGTCTTTTCAGGAAAGTTTTCCCATTACAGGCCTAAAACTGGCATTTCAGTATTGCTACACATACTCCCTGTCCTACTAAAAGCCCTAATCTAGTCCCCTTCCCTCCCCAATTCACCTCTATTCTGTCTATATTCCCAGCCTTTCCTCACTTCCCAGTCCCTACTCTTCCTAATCCACCCCATTCTTCTTCCCCATGACGACCAAAGCCTAATAATGAACCAAACCTACCCCGACTACGAGCCACTCCCAGGGAAATCCAAGTCCGTACAGTACCGGCTTTCCTACCTCATACCCGCAGTGCTGTCCGCTACTCTCAACTCCTTCCTCTGCGGGTACCAAATCGGCGTCTTCAACACCTGCCAAAACAACGTGGCGCACAGCCTAAGCTGGGGCTCGCACAAGACTGTGTTGATTTCGGTGATGACGATGCTGATGCCGCTCGGGGCGATGCTGGGCTCGATGGTTGCGGGTCTAGTGGCGAATCGCTTGGGCAGGAAGTGGGGGATGATGCTGACTTGCGGGATTATGGTGCTGAGTGCGGGGCTGAATGTGATAAGTAGTAGTTACAGCTTTGGGGTGGCGAGGTTTTTGGGCGGAATAGTGGCTGGGATGGGCTCCACCATTCCCCCGGTCTTTGTGAAGGAAATCGTGCCAGTGGAGATCAGTGGAGTGCTGGGCAGTCTCGTGCAGTTCCAAATCACCCTGGGCATCGTGGTTTCCTACGCTATGGGCATTCCCTTGCCCTACCATAACTACGGTGACTACGACATGAACGAGTGGTGGCGGGCTCTGTTCCTGCTGCCTATCCCCATTGCATGCATCCAGGTACTGCTGTTGCTGCTGTATGTGCGCATGGACACGCCAGCGTGGCTGTATGAGCATAATAGGGGGAATGAGGCGGAAAAGCACATTCGAAGGATATACTCAGAGACCTATGCTCCCGAGGCAATAAGCCAGTTAAAGGGCTCTTTAAAGCCCACAAATGTGGATATGGAAGCCCAGGAAGCCGAGGCTCCTCCCAGCTATTCCGACCTCTTCACTCCCAAATTCCGCAAAGGCCTCTTCCTCGCCTGCGGCATTTCCCTCTTCCAGCAGCTCTGCGGCATCAACACCTTTATTTTCTACTCCTCCAGGATGTTCAACAGTCTCGGAGGACATGAGTCCATGGCCAACGTGTACACCACTATATTGGGGGTGGTGAATATGGCTTCTACGCTGCTATCGCTGCCGTTTGTGGACAAACTGGGTAGGAAGATACTGCTGCTGCAGGGCTGTGCGGGGATGGTGGTGTCACTGGGGGCTTTGGGAGTATTGGCGTTGATTAATAAGGTGCCAGAACTACAGCTCATCGTGATGCTTTTCTACGTCGCCTTCTTCGAAACCTCCCTCGGACCGATTTGCTGGATCTACGCCTCCGAAGTGCTACCAGACCGCGGAGTTTCCATAGTTCTCCTGGTGAACTGGATCTTTACAGCCTTAGTCGGTGTTTCTTTTCCCTTTATGAGTAGTGACGACGCTCTCCATATCTACGGGGCTTTCTGGGTGTATGGCGGGCTGTGCGTCGCTGCCTTTTTCTTCGTGCTCCTATTCGTGATGGAGACGAAAGGCCTGACCAGGGAGGAAATCCATAAAAGACTAGCTTCGTAGCAGTGGTACTTAAGCTAATGGCGGATATGCTAAGTCAGACAGATGGGCAGGGCAGAAGCACCGTAAAGGCCTCAAATCGGTTCCTGTGCAGACTTTTCGCGTGCTCCTGCCTGTGCGGCGCTAGTCAGGTCAGCCCGAGTCCGATCCCTACGTCGAAAGCGACGCTGTTGGGGCCTGCGAAAGAGTGGGGTCGGAAAACCCTGGTGTTGGACCTTGACGAAACCTTAGTGCACAGCTCCCTCCTATCCATATCAAACGCTGATGTGGTTTTAACAGTGCAAGTCAACGAAGTATGGACCAAAGTGTACGTCCTGCTCAGACCCGGCTGGCGTGAGTTACTATCATATGCAGCCCAGCGCTATGAAGTGGTCATCTACACTGCGAGCATACAGGCCTATGCAGACCAGCTGCTAGACCAGTTGGACCCTGAGAAAGTCGCTGCGAGGCTCTATCGGGACCAGTGCGTAGTCTCCGCTGGGACCTATGTGAAGGACTTAAGACGGCTCGGTAGAGCCATGGAAGGTCTCATACTAGTCGACGTAAAGACATATATAGAACTCCTATGAGGCTTTCGAGCGGTACCCGGAGAACACTCTCCTGATTGCGAGCTTTATTAGTGATAAGCAGGACCGGGAGCTGGGGAAGCTGGTGGAGATACTGAAAATGATGGAGAAGGTGAAGGACGTGCGGCCGTTCCTGGGCACTGCGAGCTGGGAGGAGGTGAAGGAAAGACTGAGGACGCGCAAGCATGAGACTGAAGAGGCATTACCCTCTCCGACCGACTAGTGCTTCTGTAGTCTTTCTAGTCCTCCTCCTAATCTCCAAAAATGGGGTGCACAGGTGGGAAGAAGCCTCGAGCTTCCATAACTCCCACAGAGCCCAGCGACCCTGAAGCCCCTGAGGAGACCGACCTGCAGCAACTCTTCCACAGCCATGAAAGCCACATGCACAGACGTGTGAAGGACTGCTATGAGTGCGTGTTTACCCGCACGACTAGCCAGATCACTGACCTTAACCTCAAGTTCGTCAACTTAGGAGCCGACGGAATGTTAATGCTCAGTGCAGTCCTCCCCTCCTTCAAGCAACTCGTGGCGCTCAGACTGTGGAAGACTCGCTTCGGTCCCGAGGGCTGCGGGTCCCTGTGCAAAGCCCTAAGTCACATGTCCCAACTCCGCCTCCTTTCCTTGGAAGACAACGACATCCGGGCCAGCGGAATGATCCGTCTCAGCGAAGGCCTGCGCAGCCTAGTGAACCTCGAAGAGCTTTACTTGCATATGAACCATTTGGGTCCTGAGGGCGGGGAAGTCCTGAGTTCGGCGCTTGTCCCGCTGATCCGTCTCAAAAGCCTGACAGTTGATGAAAACTCGCTTGAGGACGAAGCTGCGGAAAGCCTGATTCGCGGCCTTGTGAAGACCAGTTCCTTGCGACTGCTTGGACTTTCCTTCGACAGACTCACAGATAAAGTTGGAGAAAGTCTGCTGAAGGGCATACGAAGTTGGCCGGAACTGAAGAAAGTGACGCTGAGCGGGAATACACTGTCGGAAAGTGTGAAGGAGCAGCTGCAGGCCGGGAGTCCGCAGGTAGCGTTTCTCTTTTGATGGAAGTAGTAATGACTCAGCCCTCTTTCAGTCTTTCTGAATATGGAAATAAGTAGAAAAGACTGGGACGCAGTTATTGAGATGGAAAAATCTGAAATGGACTTTTGCAGTATCGAGAGTTTTGATGGCAAATGCAGGCATAGATACAGAGATGTGTGTCTTTAGTGCACTATTAGACAAGTTTAAAGTCATTAAGCGAGCTGGATCTTTACTTATTGGTCAGATATGCAGTTGGCTGGCGATGTCTCCCTTGGACTCGACCGAATGGCGCATATTTCCTTATAAATGTAGAGAAAGTCAATAATTCGCTAGGAATGAAGCAAGGAATAGTACTTAATAGCCGTTTCCTGCTAAATATATATACCAAGAGCAATAGCTATTTAAACCTCATTAGCTTCCCCACCTCTCACAGCAACGTCCTTAAGTCCGCAGGCAAGTCCTCAACTTCCCTTCCAAGTATTCTTTCAATTGCCCGCAACTTCCCTTCTTCGTCGGTTACCGTCATCACTATGGACACTGCCCGCCTGGCGAGTCTGCTGTGGCCTACTCGCATTAGGTACTGCTTTACTGTGGGCACTCCGTAGTGGATGGTTATTAGGGTGGCAGGCACATGGATAGGGTCGCAGGCCAGGAGAGTTTTCACTCTACCTCCTTCAAAGTCACTAATTGCCGCCTTTACCCTTCCAAACTGCATTTTCTCGTGAATTACAGCCGTTTCCATCCCCTCCCCAGCCAACAACCCCGCAACACACTCCGCCTGCCTGCGCCTACTGAAGTACACCAAGCAGAAATCGTCCCTCAGGACATTGAGCAACTCTAGCACCGTTTCCAGCAGGCCATTCTGCACTTCACAGTCCACTTTGTAGTGGTGAGTGCCTTCTAAGGTCAGAGATAAGGCGGTGCAGAGGGTAGTGGGGGCGGATAAGCACAGGGAAAGGCGCTGGAGAGGGATTGGATTGAGGGAATCGGTGAAAAGGGTTTTTTGGGCGGTGGGAAAGGACTTGAAAATTGCTTCTAAACTGTATATAAAGTGCTTGGATAGGGCAGAATCCACGATATCGACGATTAATAGCTGAATTGAGGCCTGAATTTGAGGGTCAATCGGGGTGAATAGACTGGAAACAAGCACTTTCGCCTGTTTACCCGAGCCAATTAAGGCCACTTCAGTCCCTAAATTCATTTCCTCTGCTGCTTTGACGAGATCTAGAGCGGCTTCCAGGCTTGCAGTGGCCACTAGTGCGGTTCGCGAGCCCTGCACAACTGCATCGAGGTACAAATGGAGCGCTTTGCTCTGCCACTCACAGGAGCAAATCAGGTCTGTGCCCTGTTTCAGTGCTCTCCAGACGTCCATATAAGTTACTTAGGACTATGCATGCCGAGTTTGGTTTGAAAGTACAGGCGCATGGTCTTCTGCAGGCGGTCGTACTGCCTCCGCTCCTTGCGCTTGAGGAAGTGGTCCAGGAGCTGGTAAGCCAGCAACCAGAAGGCCCACACCAAGACCAAAGGCCAGATTTTGGAAAGTAACTGGCCCATTGCGTAGCTACAGTTAGGCAAGTACCCCGCCACTGCCGCAACAGTCGCTACCGTCGTTAGTACTGTCGATAGCTGCCATTTGTGATTGCTGCAGATCGAGGCATCCACACTCTCAAAGCCCGCCAGGTACCCAGGCACCAGTCCGAGCACCCATATACACACCCACACCAGTTGAACTAGTTTGAAAGCCTCTTCTTCCTCTGCAGTCCACTGCCCTTGCCAAGAGAAGCCCAGCTGCAAATCCGGGCTGTACAGACGAATTGCAAAGCCTTGGCTGCCCAAGAGACCAAGGACTGCCACTGCGATGCGGCAGAGGTGATTGCGCAGGAACCAGCCGCTTTCTGTGATGGAGAAGTGCAGCGTTTTGATCGGCAGTAGCTTCATTAGGCCGCTGCTGGACGGCTTGCCCAGGAAACTCACTGTCAGCAGCGGCACTACGCCGTAGACTACGAAGGAGTACTGGCCTGTGGACAGCAGCGGAGGCCAGCCCAGTGCGAAGTCAATGGCTGCTGCCGCTGTCAGCTGCAAATAGCAGGCTACAGCGAACACCAGCGCAAGCTGCATATTCCTCATCAGTTTCCTTGCTTCTTTCACCACCTGTAATATGCGATACAGCGACGCATTCGCGCTCAGAGTGAAGGCACACTGCGCTGAAACCACCATTTGAGCAATTTCCTCTGATATAGTGCGCCTGTACTGGTAGTCAATGCGCTGACCACTGCAGTTCTCGCAGAAACAGCAGGGCTGGATACCCAGTCCCACTGATACGTCTGCCGCTTCATAAGCAGCCATATTGCGACTATTGAGCGTCCCGCCCACCACCGCCACCACTTCCCCATACAACTGGTACAACTTCACCATTTCCAGCACACTTTCCGGCGTAGAGTCCGAAAACATAGACACCAGCAAAGGCACATTATCCACCTTCTCAGCCAAATGCTGGGAAATCTCCTTTATCCCCGACGGCAGCACTCTCATCCCCATAGAGTTGATAAAGGCGCTGAAGGCAGAGTTGGAGGACAGGGAAATGCAGGAGTTCCAGTCGATGTCCAGGCCTAAGTCGTCGCCTATGATTTTGGTGTGCAGTTGGGACTCTTCGTTGAAAAGGACAAAGCGAATACCGGAGCTAAATACGTCCTCGATGAAGCGATTTGCTTCCTTGCGGGCGCTGCTTTTGAGCGCCACCATGCCCAGAAAGATCTGTTCTTTCTGCACTCTCTGCAGTCTTTCCCGGTCGATTTCGCTGCTATATATCGCTTACAAACTCTTAAATAAGTCCTTATGGCGAATATCCGCCTTCAAATCCTCACTAAGGAGCGGCTGGTAGGAAAGACCAATGCAGGTCAGGTCGTCCGCAGTCCACTGCAAGAGCAAAGTGTTGATCCTTTGTCGGTCCTCGTCACTGAGACGCACTAGGTTCTCTCCGTCCCAGTAGTCCACGCAGTTCTGCAGCACTACTCGGGGGTTGCCCTGGGAAACCACTTGGCAGCGGCCGTCTTTCTCGAGCAGACTTGTGAGAAGATGGCAGGGAGCAGCCATGCGCTGCTTGATAGCGTGGGAGCGACTGAGATTGAGTGCAATGTGTTCTGCCGCGTCCTTGATTATCCCCGAGTTATGTTTTTCCAACTTCCTCGCAGAGTGCTGGGAGTAGGACAGGTTGTAAGCCTCTGGGTCTTCAGGTCGCCAGGTCGTCCATAGGGTTATTACGTGTTTGTGCTGCTTGACAGCCTCTTCCGTGAAGCCTAACAGTCTGGAAAGCGAGCACAAACAGTACCTAAACATGTCCGTTTCGCCACTATCCAGACCGTAGAATAGGTCTCCTGTGTGGGTTTCCTTCTGTGATCCGTCCCCTTCCAGGTACAGCAGCGTTTCATTACTATCAGACCTGCGCGGAGTCCTGCACAGACTCAACGCCAGCGACAGTGGCTTCAGCGCATTTAACTGCTCCGCAAACTTGGGGTCTTGGAAGACCAACTCATCCCTGCCAGTTCCCTCAATGAGGACATCCGTAGGGCTTTTATGCACCAAGTCCAGAATTATGTGTTCGTCCTGCTTCCCTATGATCATCACTTCTTCGATGTATTTCGAGTTTTCGGATATAATCCCGTCCCTGTCCATGAAGCAAAGCACTGCTTAAAGAGTACCTGTGACACTGCTGAAAGTGTCAATGACTTGCGAAGCCTCCCCGGCACAGTGCAGGAAAGTGTACAATTTGCGAGAGAAGTGGACCTGTGGGAACAGCTCTTTCAGGTCCAAATCGTCAAACTCCGCTTCTGCCTTGTGCTCGGGATTCGCGACTTCTAGGTAGGACACAATGTGCTGTTTAGGTCTGGGGATGTGGGTGGGGAGGTCGAGTTTGTCCATTACTTCGGCTAGACAGTGCATGTAGGCGCTTCCCCAGCCCAGAATGCCCTCGTAGAGAGTTGGGAGGGTCACCATTGCCTCGGCGGTGACGACTAGGCTGGGACTAGAGAGCAGGGAGAGCGGGGAAATGGACTGGCTGAAGGTCCAGCCGAGACTTGCGCCGAGAAATATCAGTAGCAGACAAAGTGTGTAGAGGAGAATAGCCCAGTGGCAAGCCCTGGCCGCCACCTGAAAAAGAGTCGAATTGACAGTCCGCTTGCGTCCTAGTTGTGACTTATAGCTGCTCAGTAGCCGCTCCAACGGCGTCTCCAGGAGTAGAAAGTAGCTGTAAGCCTTCCGCTGTATCAAAGTGCAAGGGTCACTATCCTCGAAAGTGGCAAATGGCTGCAGGACCACGCCCTCTCCCCGACCCTTTATGCCCCTGGCTCTGCACGGCAGGAGTTCCCCGGGCTTGAGACGGACTATGTCAGCCTCTACGAGCACAACGGAGGGCAGGCGGACCCACTTCATGTCTCGAAACACGTCCACTAGGGTGTCGTTGCGGCCTCGGTAGTCGAGGTCGCTGAGCCGCTCGCCTTCTTCTTGACTGGTTAGTAGTGCTTCTAGGCGGTTGATTCGCTTGCGGAAGGCGACGGAGTGGACGCTTGAGATGAACAGGAAGAACAGGAATCGTAGGGATAGGGCCAGTATTGGGACTCCAGCAATCGCTAGGTCGATATCTGCATCCCACAGGGCATAGGATAGAATCAGAAACAGGCCGTATAGTCCGGCCACCAGGTCCAGCAGTCTGCGAGTCCACGCCTGTGCCTTGGTCTGTTTCGTCTCCACACTCCGCAGAGAACTCAGCGCTCTGAGCAGTTTCCTGCCTTTCTCTTACTCCTTGGCAGTGCGACTAGACATTCCTCTCACAGCCGTGATATCCATTCTCTTTACCTATCCCTACTTCGGGCCTTCCGGTGACGACGCTCTGCTGCAAAGCGCACTCACTCTAGGGGTGTAGAGGCGAGAAGTGACCTCACTGAGTACTCTCCTCTTCCGGGACTTGAGGGAGCGGCCGCTGGGTGATAGCCAGCCCTGGTTAGAGCGGGCGAAGAAGTCTTCAGGCTTGATATAGGTGCGGCGGGGGTCTGTGCGCAGTGAGGACTGGAAGGCGTTGCGGGAGCCCCCGGGCTGGTAGTTGGGGTGGAGGCCGCCACTGTTGACGGTTATGTAGTAGTCGCGGCCTGAGCCGTCTGAGATGTATGTGAACACAGTGGGATCCGGCCTTGATACTCTCGCAGACTGGTAGTTAGGGAAAGCCGCTCTCTGCTTAGTAGGCAAGCGAGGCAAAGACCCGGGCAGCAGTCCGCCGTTATCGAAGGCGATATAGCGGTCGCGGCCCTTGCCGTCTGGGGAGTAGCGGGTGAGTTTGGGGTTGAAAGTACGCTCGAGAGTGGTCATCATTAGAGAAATAGTGCTAAGTGCGGGCGGAAGAAATGGTAGAACAGGGGAAGGGAGTGACTGTCGTTGAGAAATTCGGGAAAAGGCTTTTTAGCCTTATATTTGCTGTTTAAGTCTATTATAGCTAACTGTTGTTTGAATAGTTTTCAGCCATAATCGCAATTTACATATATAAAAAGCCTATTTTCCCTTTACGATTAAAAACCGTTCCCAGCAACATAGTCCATTTAGTGCTAAAAGGACTAGTTTAGAAGAAGTCAGCGACCAAAAAACGCAAACCTCTGGGCAGTTCCTTACATTTGCAGCGTGGGCTCCCACTTATCCACAAAAATACGGACCTGTGCTCCGCCTGCTCCACGTAGGCACTCATAGCGCGCAATTTCCCACTCAAAATAGGGTCTTTTTCGCAGTTCCCCAGCAATTCGCATATATCTCGCTTTAATTTCCCCCACTCTGCGAGACTTCTCTCCCTGCGGAAAAGCCCCAAAAAGCAGAGAAAACTAGGAAAATAGCTCAAAGAGTGAGTGAGATTTCTGCGATTTTCCTCAGAAACGAGCTGAATTGAGTCAGTCCAAAGGCAATATTGCTGTAAAAGCAACGCTGCATACTTCCGATTCTCCCCCAGCTTCACTTTACAGGTCAGATTTACCAGAACTGTGTTGATAATTCTGCGCTTTATAGGGACTGGGAAGTCCATTTCGCATATTCTGAGCGGAATTCCGGGTTTTTGGGAGGTTTCTAGGACTTGCAGGTGGGAATTGCTGATAAGGTGCAGGGCTAGCGGTAAGGCCACTAGCAGTTTAGCCAGGAAATACAGTGCAACATGGAAATCCGGCTTATAGGCGAAAACGACAGTAAAGCTGATTATCCATATAGCTATATCACGCGTATAAAAGGAACAGCTAAGCCACATTGCCCAGGAAAGCACCCATTCCTTTATTTGGTAGCATGCCAGTACCATAGAAACCTCTATTAATATCAAGAGAAGTTGCTGAATGTTTTCCAGTTCCCGGAATCTCCACAAATAGCCTCGTGACCTGCTGAATGCCAATCTGAGTCAGGAAAGCAGCAAATAACACGTTGATTTCGAAAAGGTGCATAGAGAGTTGTTGATCTGTGAGACTGGGGTAAGGGTGTTGCTCCCGCAATACAGTGAAAGCAGCGATATGAGTGCTGTACATCCCTATCACTGCCTGCAATCCTGCACTGTAGTTGAACCCCCAGTACCCTGCGTAGGACATAGGGAAGAGAACTCGACGGAATAGGAAGGGAATGGAGCATTGGAGCAGCATTAGACACTTGCAGGCGCCAGGCAGGAGCAGCTTTAGCAGCAGGGTGAAGTGGGGGAGCAGGTTGAAAGTGATGTATGTCAAGTTTGAGACTTCAGACGGGTAAAAGTCCTCGAAGCCGAAGTCACATGCAGAGCCTTTCAGCCAGTAGAGCAGTCGCTCGGAAGCCAGACAGGCATCCACCATTTTACTAGGGAGAGGGAAAGATGCCCTGGCCTTGGATGGCTGTGCTCGGTCACCTTTCTCACATGTTCGTTTCCTTGCTTATAGTTCGAGTTGTCTTCCAAAAGCACTTATTACTGAACTGTTTGGTACAATTACGACTAATGATTAAAGATACCACTTGATTGCAGTGATTTCGCTAGAGTGTGACTTCTCTGCCTTTACACAGGTTGAACATGTGAAATCTGATATACAATTTACTTAGCAAATTCCAGCGAACTCGCTAAATTGTAAGGAAAATGCACGATTAGAGTAAGGCTTAGCAACCTACTCAGTTCCGTCCACAGATATCCTGCGCTTCCCCTTCCTCAGCAGCTGTGCCAGGTCCGAGGAACTTCGCAGACTCAGCCGGTGGCTGTAGGGCTGCGGCTCCAGCACTTTGACGAGTTGGCGGCCTGCTTTCTTCACTCTGCTGCCTGGGAAACTCGCTCTGCCGGCGACATATACTGCGTTTGCATTGGCTAAGTTCCGAGCTGCAGTTTCCGCGTCTTCCTCAGTCTCTTTGACCTTCCTTTCCAGCAGCTCTATCACTGAGTCTTTCTCCCTCAGCGCCTTTTCCAGCTCCACACTGTCCGCCTTGAGTGCGTTTTTCTGCTCGATGGCCTGATTGTACATAGTGGAAAGCTGCTCGAAGTTCTTTTCCAGCGACCTCACGTTCCGCTTCACTGTCTTTTCTGTGGCTTTCAGCGACTTTAGCTCGGCCTTGGAAGCCTCTAGGTCCTGCAGTAGGCGAGAGTTGGTCTGCTTGACTTGGGTGAGTTCTGCTACGGATTGGGGGTTGGCTTGCTGGGAGGATTTGAGCGTTTCTAGCTCTCGGGTGAGGGTTTCCACCTGAAAAGCCAGTTTCTGCGCTTTTTCTTGCTCGGCTTTCAGCAGGTCGGAAAGCTCTGGGTCGGCTTTCGGGGCAGAGGAAGTTGGCGGCTCTGGGAAAAAGGGGTAAATCGCACGGGAGAGACGGTCCAGCTCCGTAATTCCCTCACTAAGGTGACTGAGACAACTTCCCTGCGTCCTCAGCTTCCCTTCCAGTCTCTCCCTGAGTCCTCCCAGGCCGAAGTCCTCCGCGTCTCTAGCCATAACAAATGGCAAGCGCTCTGGAATCCGCCCTCAAAGCCATCGAAACACTCGGGATTCCCTACCAATCTCTCACAGCTGGAGAGGTGTTTCCCTGCTGGGGCGACTCAGACCCGCGACTTGTGTCCTTTGCAGAGGAGTTTCAGCAGCTTTCGCTTCCGGAAGTGCTCAGAAGTCTGAAGAATCCGGACACGCTGCCTATGGTTTGGAAGAGGCTGAGGCTGTTTTGTAGTGTGCTGCTGGATGGACTGTTGGTTTGGAAGGACTATGAACGGTTTAGGGAGGCGGTGGCTGAAGACGTAGACTTGTCCGACCCAATTGAGCAAGCCAAGCTCGACTCCGAGTTCCGGCGCTACTTGAGTCGCAAGTCTCCCGACCCCACCTACGAAGAAGACTTCGAGGACTACCAAGACTTCCAAGCCTCCGCCTTCTTCAACAGCACTTTCGACAAAGAAGACGAGGATGTCGGAGAGGCGCAGCAAGACTCGGCGGTGTCTCTGGACAGCACGTTGTCTCGAGGCTCGGATATATCCTTTGACGTGTCATTGAAGCCAAATCGTGCATCTAATGAGCACCTAAGTGAGCATGAGGACGAAGGCTGTGACTCCACACTATACGAGGTAGACAGCATCGAAGACCCTGACGAGACTGACAGCAGTCCAGAAGCCTCTATAAGCAGCGTGCACGACTACCAAATAGTGAAGTTCCTGGGCAAAGGAGGGGAAGGCAAGGTCTATTTGGCCTACTCGCCTTCTCGACATAAGCATGTGGCGCTGAAGCAGTATGAGGTGGAAATCAGTGAGGGCAGTCAGCTTTTCTCGATACTGGGGAAAGAGGTCGAAGTTATGAAGCAGTTGGACCATAGGAACGTTGTAAAGTGCTATGGACTGTATGGGCCTCCGAGTACTTTTGACAATATTGCACTGTGCAGTCTGATATTAGAGTACATCCCGGGTGGCTCCCTCTCGGATACACTCAAACACAACGGCTCCCTGAGTCCTCGGGAAATCAAAAAGGTCACTAAAGACGTACTGCAAGGTCTTAATTACCTCCATCGTCGCGGCCTAATCCACCGCGACATCAAGCCTTCCAACGTCCTAATCGGCGACTGCTACAAAATCACCGATTTCGGCCTTTCCGCCGTGGTGCTGGAACTGGAGAGCATCGCTCGCAGCTGTGTCGGCACTCCCTGGTACATGGCTCCCGAGGTGATTTTGCAAGAGCCCTATTCCTTCTCAGCAGATATATGGTCGCTAGGGTGTATGGTCCTGGAGCTGACGACTGGGGAAAGGCCGTTTCACTCTGTTTCGGCGACGAAGGCGCTGAGGCTTATGGTGGACTGTGAAAGTCCGCTGACGCAGTGTGAGAAGGAGCTGGAGCCGCAGTTGAGAGACTTTCTGCAGAAGTGTTGGAGGAAGCAGCACTCCCTACGCCCTTCTGCTGCGGAACTACTGTCGCACCCTTACCTCAGTAATGCGCTATAATGGCAGCCCAGGGCGCTTCTTTGCAGAGCTCCAACAACCAACTCGTCGCCCTGCTGGAGGACCTAAAGGAGCAGAAAGGCGCCCTACAGCAAGCGATTCAGCGGGAAGAAGAGGAAAAAATGAGCCTACAAAAGGAAATTGCGATGCTAACAGACCGCCTCACTCAGCTCAACCGTGAGCACCACACAGAGTCCATAGCCAAAAGAAGCTCCGCAAGGACGGAGTTCGATAGAACTATTCGCGAGACGGAAGGAGCGTATTTGAAAATACTGGAGTCCTCGCAGACTTTGCTGCATGTGGTGAAGCGGGAAGGCGCTGCTCTGGCCAAGAAAGCTTCAGAAGCGAAGTAGTGCTAAGTCTAGTCGTACTCCTCGCGATGCTCAGGCGTAGGACTGTGCGGCCGGGGTTCTTCCACAGCAGCAGGAGCCGCGGCTTCCTTGCGAGGACTACGCGAACGCGACTTGCTGGCTTTGCAGTCCTTGCGCTCATGTCCGTTTAGTCCACAACGGTAGCACTTCCCATGCCAGTCGCCCGCGCCACACTCATTCGCCCAGTGCCCGGTCTTCCCGCAGTTGTAGCAGGTGTCGCGGCTGCTTTGGGACTTCTCCTTGCGGATGCCTGCGAGCTCCACTGAGATTTTGGCGCCGTCCACACGCTGACGGTCCATGTCGTCGATGGCGTCGCTGGCATCTCTCGGGTCGTCATACTCCTAGGTGCGAGTTACAATGAAGGCATAGTCCGTCTTCAGGTCCAGGTCGCGTATCCGTCCATATCGCTCGAAAATCTTCTCCAAGTTGCGTGTCCCTGTGCGGCGCGAGAGCCCTCCGACATATATGCGACAGCGGTTCGGCATATTGTGTTGGCACCATCGCTCCCTTTACAGCCAGACGTCTTGCTGCTTACACTAGACCACTGGGGAGGACCCTTCGGCCTTGCCGTGGTCCTCGCTGTAGCAGCGCTCTTTCTTTAGATGGGCAAGTCCACGCTTTGCGGCTGCGTCACTGACGAGCAACGCACTCCTTGGCTCAGGCTTGCGAATCACCACCTTCTTAGACTGCACAGCAGTGTCAGACAGTGGCGTGTGGCAAATCGAACTCGTGCCTTTCAAAACACTGTACACCTTCGGTCTCAGTCGAGTGGGCGAAGCAGGACTCCGCTTGACTGAGATCGGTCTGCGGCCCTCAGCAATGCCAGTGATGCTGAGGCTGCTTTTCTCGAGACTGAGCGACAGCGCTTGCTGGCAAAGGAACAGCGTTTCTGGTGTTGCCTTTCTAAGCTGACTTCTCCTATACCACAGTCGCTTGAGACAGGGACAACACTTCCTCATTACTCCAAAACATCCAATCCTTCGGTCCTCCATGACTCCACTGCTGCGATGATATAATGGCGCAAAGACAGGACTGTGGACAGGTGGAGAACGGCAGAGTGCTGGCAGTGCTGGCTGCAGGGCAGAAGAGACAGGTGGAGTTGGAGCACACGCCTGACTTCCTTGTGGAGCAGAAGGTGGTGCTGACAGCGCCCAAACTGACCTACTTGCAGCCTGCCTTCTCCTTGCGCTACCTCAATCAAGGGCTTTCCTCAGTCTACTGGCAGACTGACACTTCCCCTGCAGTGCCCTATGAAAAGCCCGTAACCAAGCGGTTTCGCAAGCCGGAGTCCAGCTCATTCGGGCATCTTTTCCCTCTGCGTTCCCCCCACCTGCAACGCGTAGGACGGGAAATCACCAAGCCCAGTCTGACCGTTTCCCCCCTCCGTCACCAGGAGTACGAAGCGCCTGTAAAGACCTTTAACCACCGAGCAGACCTGATGGTGGAGTTCCGGGAAGCGCTGCTGAAGGTGTCTGCGCTCAGCAAACCCAACCACAGAGGCAGGTAGTGCTAGGACCGATAAGACTCCAAACGGATGTAACTGGTAATCCTATTAGATGGAGGAAACGAACCTGTGCTCTGCTGAGAAAACTCGGAAGGTGGATATCCGCATACAGACGAAGTGGGCTCACAAGCGAATGAAGACAATGGGCAGTCCTGACTTATCCATCGACGATTCAGACACCGAGTCCAGACGCACACCAATCAAACCCAAGTTCAAAGAAAGAGACATCGTCAAGCAGTTCGGTAGAACTCTCCGCTCCCTCGCAGAAACGCCTATTGAGTATTTCGAGGCCCAGTTGTACGACTTGACCAAACTGCACCAGGTGCAATTACTGGGTAGACCTGTGGGTCTGGACGCCATTGATAGAATTCACCATATCGTAAAGCTGAAAGAGGCGGAGATAGATCTTACGCCTGAGAGACAAATAGCCCTGAATCGGAATTTGGAGCGGGTTATTAATGACTACCCTGCGGCGCTAGAGGAGTACAAATTGGTAGTGGAACTCGTCAATGTGCTGTCTGGGTTGGTCATTAAGTGGGACATTCTGCTTCCCGACAACTACCAGTATAGAATCCGTGGGCGGACGATGGTGATCCGGATATTAGACCTAGAGGAAATCAGCAAGTCAGTGTTTTCCATCGACACCCTATGGCTAGCAACAATGATCCACGTGCGGCCCTTTTCCCGCATGCTAGAAGAGGGCGTGCGGCAATATGCCCGGGTGTTAGTCGACGAACTCTTCAAAATCCTAAATCAAATGTTGGATTTAAACCCCATAGACCTGAAAAGACCCAACAACGTGGCAGGCTATTTAGCTGCAAGGGTGCCGTCTCTTAGGCTGCAAAAGCACATGCAGCCTGACTACGTAGTGGAGCAGGTCCGGTACCAGAAGCTATCCCTGCCCACAGGGTTCTTCCGGAGGTGTGCGAAGGAGAAGAGTTCAGCGGGAGTGGAGCGACTGAAGAGGCGACTAGTGGACTTCGAAATGCTGTACAGAGCCTTTGAGATTGAGGTGGTGCGCAGCTTGCTGCTTAGTTTGTATGTGGAGGAGGGTAGTCCTTAGTTGCCATTTTGATTGCGTCACCTGTGGTAAATGAAGAGGTTTCAGGGCCGAGTGGCCATTGTCACAGCTTCTAGCAGCGGCATCGGCTACGCAATCGCTCAGCGGTAGGGACTAGACAGTCTGGCCCAAGAGGGCGCCAAGGTCATCATTTCTTCCCGCCAGAAGAAGAAGGTGGACCAAGCAGTTGCGACCTTGCGCCAAGAAGGCCTCGAAGTCTCCGGCATTTCCGCCCACGTCGCCAAGGACAGGACTAAGTTGATTGAGTTCACAGTCCAGACCTATGGTGGCATCGACATCATCGTCAACAATGCAGCAATCAACCTGCACACAGGCTTCATCATGGAAACTGAAGAGTCGCAGGCGATTAAGACTCTGGAAGTAAACGTGTTGTCCGGGTTTTTACTAGTGAAAGAGGCGCTGCCGTACTTGGAAAGAAGCCCGGAGGCAGGGATTGTGTTCATGACGAGTTACTTGGGCTACATTCCTAACAACATGCTCGGCTTTTACTCGGTGTCGAAGGCGGCGTTGCTAGGGCTAGTGAAGTGCATGGCGCTGGAGCTGACCATGAAGGGGATTCGGGTCAACGGCATCGCCCCGGCAGTCGTCAAAACGGAGTTCAGCAAAATGCTCTGGGAGACGGAATACGCCAAGAACAACCCTATGTCTCGCATGTGCATGCCTGAGGAGGTGGCGGCCACAGCTGCTTTCCTGCTTTCTAAGGACGCTAGCTACATTTCGGGCGAAGTAGTGGTGATGTCGGGCGCTATCCCCACTCGCCTTTAGGAGGATAACTAGAGAAGAAACTCAGTTGCGCCTGGGCGTGGGAGGCAGAGGACACGCTGGAGAGGGAAGGCTTGTGCAGTGAGGTGGGCAGAGAAGTGCGTGTGTCGTACGAACGAGTTTGTCGGAAACTCATGTCAGGGCTGGGAGTTTGTATGAGTCGCTCCACATCTTCCTTATACTCAGCGTAACTCACACTGAGTCCAGACTGCATCTGCTGCAATCGCTCCACCGCTAGACTTCCATACCGGGTTTTTTTCCTGCTGAACATGAGTCCTGACATGATATTCATTCTTGTCACTTCTGCGAGTTTTTGCTGTATTGCCACTTCCCCCTGCCAGTGTTTCCTCATAGCCTTCGCTATGGCTTCAACATGCAGCCGCAGCATAGGCCGCAGAAATAGGCCGAGAAAGGTGGATTTCGAGGTAACGGAAGTATGAGTGAGCAGTTTTAACGCAGGTCGGACTTGCATAGTGATTCCGAGACTTACGATAATTTCAGCTGCACGCTGTGTCGAGGCTTTATGCGTATTCAATGGGTCAATGTGCTTCCAAGCGGAGGAAATTTCTTCCCAGACATAGGAAAGGCGCAGAAATTCGGCTTCAAGGTATATGAGAAAGCCGTCAATATCACTCTGAAGAGAGTCTGAGTGAGGCAAAGACCCTTCAGGGGGCAGTTTCCGCTGTATGACAGTGAGCATAGGGGAGTGGTCGTCCAGGAACTCAACCCACTGTTGCATTTGGAGGGAAGCTCCCTTGCAGGACTTCTTGAGGGCGAGTTCCACGTCCTCTGCGTCGATCCTCACGCCCAGAGCAAGCAGTAGCCAGACTAACTTAGCGGCCTGCACTCGGCCGCTATCTGCCCAGTCCGCCGTCTCATATAGCGCCCTTGCAGTTTCTGTAATTCCCGACTCTCCTTTGAAAGTCTTCCCATGTGCCTTCCTCCACTTCGCACAAGGGATTGCATTTGCGAGCAGCACTGCTTCTCTCGGCGTGCGCAAAGAAGCCTTCACAAACATGTCTTTTTCTGAAGCCCTCCAGAGAGCCTTTTGGTCCTGCGGATGTGTGAGTTTGCGGAGTCGATGGTTAAGTCTGCGCTGGAATTGGTCTGTGATAGTGGGGAAAGGTCGGGTCTGAGCTGTGCGCTTTTGCTCCTGTTTGATGGTCCTGAGCATGTGGTGGTGCCCAGCCAGCATTAACTCATTGCGGTGGTCCAGGTCACGGAGGAGAGCAGGGTCCAGGTTGGTTTCCTTGTGAGTGGGCCGAAAGGATTGAATTCGACTTTGAATGTGTCGGTAAGTCGGAATGACTGGCTTATCCGATAGATCCAGACTGTGTCTCTCAGTCAGTCTTGTGGCTTTCGGTGGCGGGGAATGAGTGCTGCTTGGAAAGGGAGCATAGGCAGAGGGGAGTGAGCCGAGGAACTGTCCTAAGGACCCATACTCCATCTACTTAGCGGAAACTACGCTGACGTCCATCACCTTGCACAGCAGCTCCACATAGCAGTTCTCCATCCCCCTCAGTTCCGGCAGCGTCTCCGCCATGGTCTCTACAGGCACAACCATCTGCACCATTCTCACCATGTCCTGCACTCTGTGTCCAATTGCAGTGTAGAAACTGAGGTTGGGGCAGAACATCGTGGCGAGGGAGTTGGACTCATAGGCCTGGAGCAGCTCTCGGTAGCCATCACAAGGGTGTGGTGAGCCTCGGAGGGACAGCTCTGCACTGCCCACCTTGTCGTGGATGCGGTGCCCCAGTGAACTGCGGATAGAGGACAGGTCGAAGTACAGCGCTGGGTCTAGGAGGTTGGGCGAGTCCTCGGCCTTTGCCTTGAGTTCCTCTGCTTCACTCGGCACAAAGTCCTCAACACTGAGATTGAAAGACCTGAGGACCTCACTTGTTGCCTCTTCCACTGTTATTCCATTAGCATTTCTGAAGTCTTTCAACTCTAACGCGGGGAAAGCCTCCTTTTCACCGATGCTCTGCACGAAGGCCATAACTGAAATGACAGTGGCCAGGGCAATGGTCACGTTCCTCAGAGTGCGGCTGAGGGGCGACTGGCCCTCCTCAATTGCAGGCGACTGTGTTGCGATTCTCTGCTTCAATAAGCGGTTTTCGAACTTCAATCGAGCGATTTTCTGCTCCAATGCCAAGTTTCTGCTCTCCAGGTCTCTTTTCTCCTGCTCCAACTGGTCCACATAGGCCTTCTTCCTGTCTCTGCTCTGCTGGGCTGATATACGATTGCGGACCACCTGGTAAAGCCGCTTTTTCTCGACTTCCGGCATATCCCCGCCTTCAATTTGCTCTTGTTCGAGTTTGAGTTTGCGAACTGCTTCGGACTCTGTCTCTTTGGTGCGTCTTTTGGCATGTTCTCTCTTGACCACTCGCTTGGACCGGACATTGGCATGTCGGAACTGGGGCAGTTCGCCGGGAGTGAGTGCCAGACAGTCCTCGCACACTAGGCCTTGCTCGGGGCGGAAGCGCTTGCTGGGAGGGAGAGGCACGCTCACCAGGGTCTGCTTGCACACTCCGCAAAGCACTGAAGCCGAGTCATCATCTGGAGACAGCAAAGTGCTGGGCAGGGTAGTGTGAGGTGATGAGCATGGACTTGCCAGTAGGGAGTCTTCGTCTTTTAGCCAGATGTCGTCGTAGGGAGGGTAGTCGTTCTCGGGCAGACTAATGTCCATTTACTATCGGCCGGAGGAAAAGAGAGAAAGAGAAAGCAGGACTAATAGGGTGAAAGGGAAATATAGGCGGCTGTTGAAGGCAGCGATTAGAGTTAGAATTGATATTTCCAGGTGAGGCTGCTGCCAGTACCAGCGGTTATCCCTGTACACTTAGTGCAAGATGCAGCAGGAAGTAGCTTTGGACTTCGGCTTGGGAGCGGGCTCTGGCGGGTTTGTGGAGCTCTTGGCTTCCTCCTCCCGCTCCCTACTGCTCTCAACACTCTGACTTGCCTCCTCTTGTTCCTTCACCACAGGCCGCACCTTCGCATCTCTGCCTTCCACAGCAAGGTCCACAATGGGGTTGGGCGGCTTCCTCACCTCATGCATGATTTCCAGTCTGTCCAAGTTGTCCTCCAACATCTTGTGTGTGTTCTGCGTCTCCTGCAAAGCACCACACACTGGACACTTCGCAAGTCTGCGAGCCACAGTGAGCATGCAAGTCCTGCACTCCCAACAAGAGCCCAAGTCCGAGTCTCGGAAAATACGAGCGACTCCAAGGCTCTTGGCGGAGTGGTCGTAGGGACAGCGGGAGTGCATAGAGCAGGCGCCAGTGTCCAGTTGAGTGCGACAGGCCACTAAGTCGAAGTTCACCTCTTTCTTTATTTGGTCGAACAGCTTGATTACGTCTGCTGACACTTCGCTGCGAGTCATGACAAAGCGGCGGAAGTAGTCAATACGATTGTAGAAGCCGATGTCTTCTCGCACATTGGCAACAGGGGTGAGCGACCCATCGTACAGACAGTGGTAGGTGTTGTCCTTGTCTTTAAGCCGCTTGAGACACTGGGAACAGTAGATGTGCTTGCAAATGAAGCTGACTGGATACTGGTACAGGTCGAAGTCGTGCAGACAGCCGGAACAGCGGGGCAGCTGCTGGACATATTCGTCCTTGGAAAAATACTGCATGGAAGGCAGACTCTCTTCTGCTCTTCTAGTCACTATTGGATCTCTAGGACTGCGAATTTAGACTAAAGAAGGAAGGGAATGAGGGCAGTGCGGCCTGCTGGGTACTTCTCCCGACCTCCCCTACCGTCGAATTCCTTCAAGTACTGTCTGTGTCTTTCCTGCGCCCACTTCACCAATATCATAGTGGCAGTGACCAGGAAGATGTAGGCTGCAAAGCACTCGGAAAACAGTGCAAAGGTACCCCAGGCACACAGTTCCCACATGTAGTTCGCACAAGACACTAGGCTGAACCCGGCTCCCTTGGGTATCCCGCGCTTCTTCGACCCTTCCGGTCGCAGGTTTCTCAGTATTATGTGAGTGTTGAAGTTGAGCGTTTCGAACATGAGGAAAAGAGAGGCGTACATTAGGTCGTGCACGGGGGGATGTCCGGCATCAGGGAAGTCAGGGTGAAATAGGAAATATCCTATTAACCCCCCGCAAAGTCCCCAGTAATACAGACAATTCACCCACAAGCGAGCCACAGGCATCGTAGCACTGCTGAACCGGTGGATAGTCAGCGTCTCCAACTCCCGCTTCACAAAGTGGAACATCAGCATGTAGAAAGCCAGGCTGAGTGCAGGTTACAGCTGACTGCGACTGCGGTCTGCGGAGCGGCCCCAGACCCACTCCGGGTAGTAGAAAAGGGCGGAGAAGATCAGTAGAGGCCCCAAGTACTCGAGGAAGTAGACAAGACGCCAAGACATTTGCGGCCCTAGGTCCTTGAAGACTAGTGTAACTGTGTCTTTGCCTAGGTCTTTGAGCCGCATTTTGTCCTTCTTCAGTGGCTCTCCGCGGGCTGTGTCCACTGTGAACCACTGCCGCTCCGGCCCGTACTTTGGAACTGGGTAGGACTCACAGAGACGGCGAAAGGCGGATTTGAGGTCGGAAACGCGGTTTTCCTGGGCCAAACTGAGACTAGTGAGTTGCTTCCCAGCCCGGGACACGATGGTGATCTGCAGCTTATCCGCCATTACAGCTACCTTAGTCGTGGCCGGGAGTGGAAAGACGGGACTTGCTGGAGGGAGTGCGCAGTTGCTGCAACTCCAACTTCTGCCTCCAAAGCAGCTGTTCGTTCTCCAAAATGCTCAATTTGGAAACTTTGTTCGACAGCTCGCGGCTCTTCGCCTGCAGCTCCGTCTCCCGGGCCTCCAACGCCTCATAGAGGCCTGAAATGGCCCGAATCGTACTATCCACAATATTGGTCTCCACTGGAGTCAGTGTCACTATGGGCAAATTGAACACAAAGTCGCTGATACGGGTCAAGCCATCACTCAAATTGCGGATTTCCGCCTGCAATTTGTCAGTGTGGCCTGAGTCCTCAGCCTCTGTGTCCAGAGCAGGCAGTCCGGCCTTCCTGCGCATTTCCTCGAGTTTCTATATAGAGCTTACCCGCTGGTACAGGTCGCTTCTGCTTTGCGCCCGCTGCAAGTCCTCCGCCAACTTGAAGTTCTGAGTTTTTAGTTGGTTGTTTTCCTCCTTCACTCTACCATGGAACCGAATTTTCTGGCTGATATTATTGTGTCCGACGAGTTTCTCGTTTTCCTTAGTGAGCGCCTCGATGTCTTTGTAGGCCTTTGCCCGCTCGGCCTGTGCACGACGCAGAGCTTCCCTTAGGTCGTCACAGTCCTTCGCTAGCACACTTTGCTCGCTGCGGGCTCTCTTCATTTCCTCGATCAGTGACTCCCGGCTTTGCACTGACACGCGGAGTTCCTCCTTAATTCGCACTAAGTCGCCCTGTAGTAAAGCTGCCTTTTTGGCGATTCCATCGATTTCTTTGCGCTGGACTTCGGCTTGCTCCCAGACTCTTTGCTCCTTTACATCTCTGATTTCAGCTTCTCGGGCACTTAGAGCGGATTTGAGCACCTTTATTTCCTCCTCGTAGTCCTCAGCCTTGCGAGTACCAGTGAAGGCCAGACTGAACTTCGCAATCAGCTGATTTGCCTGAGTGAAGTCCTCTGCTCGATCTGCAAGTTGCTGGCGCAAACTGGCAATCAGTGCGTTTTTCTCCTCTAGTGTCTTGCGCCACAGGTCTGCTTCCGGTTTGGAAAGTCGCCCTGTATTGCGCATCGCCCGAGCCTGACTGTTTTCGTTTTCTTCCTTCAGCACTGACATCTCCGCTCGCAGGGCTTCGAAGGAGCACTGGCTGCTGGTGTCCAGCTCCGAAAACCAGCTTTTTCTGCGGGATTCTTGTTGGAACCCATTCTTTAAGTCGCCGTTTTCACGCTGCAAAGCTTCATTTTCAGTCTGCATTTCCTCAATAAGCGTCTGACATTCATGCAATTGCTCGGTCAAACTAGCGATAGTGCCTTGTTCCTGACTACTGTGGTGCTCGATTTCAGTCTGTGTGTGGGCCAAAGCAGTGCGCAAACTGTCGATTTCCCCTTCCTGCTGTTTGCAGACTGATAGCAGGGACTGGTTCTGCTCAGTTAGTTTCCTCTGTTCTTCCTCGTATACCCGTAGTTCCTCTCTAGCGCCTTGCAAGTCAGCCTCAAGGCAGGTCAGTTGAGAGCGGCTCTGCATTGCTTTCCGCTGCCAGTCTGCTAGTCCGGCCTTATCAACCTGTTCCCTGCATTCTGCGGCTTGCAGTCGTTCACCCTGGGCTTTCAGTGCATCCATTGCCTTCCCATACTCCCCGAATCGATGCTGCAACTCTGACTTCAACTCTCCGTTTTCCTGCGCCAAGCGCCTGCTTTCCTGCAAAGCCACATACAGTGGACTGCCCTCAGATGTGGACTGCAGGGAAACCAGCAAGTCTTCCTTGTGAGTATATTCTGCTTCAAGTGTCTGTACGGCGGACTGCAGGCGGAAACAAGCGGATTTGCGCTCTTCTAGAGTCTGTCGGACCTCTTGCAGCTGGCTCTGCAGGAAGGTGCTGGCTTCTGTGAGGACGTCCAGTTCTTGTCGGAGTTGCAGGTTTTCTGCTTCCTTGTGCTCGAGGGCGTCTCGGACAGCTGCTAGTTGTTGGTCCAAAGTGGTCACTCTATCCTCTTCCTCAGGCGCTAAGAGGTAGAAGCTGCTTTGCACTGGCTCCATTTCAGCCTCCAAAGCGCGTAGCTTTCGCTCGACTAGAGACTCTTCGCCCTCAACGACCATTGGCTGGCCTCCCTCCAGCTCTGTCCTGCGCCTGCGCTCCTCCGCCAGTTCCTGCGACAAGCGGTCTATTCGCTCACAGTATTCCAGCTTAACACGGGTCAGTTCTTCCTCTCGTCTCCGTCTTTCAGGCGATGGGAAAAGTTCGCCAGTTTTGTACTTCTCGTATTCAGCCAGCATTGCCTTCAACTGCTCCCTTTCCATCACGCTTTCCTGCAGACTGGCAGCAAGTCTTTGAGTGAATTCCTGGTTTTCCTTGAGTCGGTAGGTGAGGGAGAAGGGGTCGCAGCCCAGCTCCCCTCTCAGTTCCTCTACGCCCTGCTTCAGTCTTTCGTTCTCAGCGAATAGTTTGGCTGCCTGGGGATGTGCATCCACCAGTTCCTTCAGCGACTCGACTTCCTTCTCCAGTGCCTGTGCGGCTTCACTGTTCGCAGGCGGCTGTCCACTCTGCAGACGAGCAATTGTGGCTTCTCGCAGCTTTATGATCATCTTGTCATGGGACAACTTCTTGTCGTACTTGGAGACAGTGGTCGTCAGAAGGTCAATTTGTTCCTCTTTCTTTGAGATTTCCCGCTGCAGGACGGTTTCCGTCTCTTGGCGAATTCTGACATTGTGTTCGAGCAAAGCCTCGAGCTGCTTCACCCGGTCATTGAGAATTAGCAGTGAGTAGTCAGTGCCAACAGCAGAGCACTGGCCTTCCTGCGAAGCAGCCAACTCCGCCTTTAAACGTCTGATTTCTTCCTTCAGCACTGCGATGTTGCCACTAGTGTCCTCATTGATGACGGCTTTGTTCTTGATGAGTTTCGCTCTTTGTGCGAACTTGAGAGTCGAAAGCGTCTCTCCAAATGCAGCAATCGAAGGACTGATATTAGCAATGATGCAGGTTTTGGCGTTGCCTCCCAGAGAGTCTTTGAGCAGAAAAGTAAGTTTGGAGTCTCGGTAGTGCACATGTCGGTTTTTGCCTTCCGCAACTTCCACTAAAGAATTAATGACATTTCCGAGGGCTGAAAGAGACTTATTGATCATCCCAGCCTCTTTCAGACGGTCCCCAGTGGCGTCAGTGGCCTTCTGTCTTTCAGACCCTGCCAAGTCGATCAAGTGAAAGCAGCTGGTTTTGAAGTTGAGAGCACTGGTGAAGGTCTCTTTGGACTCGATTATCATTGTGAACACGGAGTGGGAGCGACTGCTTTCCTTGTTCATCGAAGTCGCTCCTACGTGTCTGTTCCTCGTGCCTTCCCGTATCAAATCCAAGGCTTGGGCGACACTGAGAACTGTCTGCTCCACCAGTCCCTCCACATACACTCCCCTCTTCATGTCTTCCCTGAGCTGCAGAGAGGAGCCTAGTTCGCCCAGCAAGTCCATCACTTGCTCCTGGTAGATCTCGAGGTAGGAGCACTTCACTAAGAACTCCACACCGGACTTCTTCATTTCCTTGGCGATTGAGGAGAAGATGAACTCGACACAGCGAGGCAAAATGCCGCGGATGTCGTAGCGACCGTCAGGCTCCAACCCGTCCTCCGGCCCATTGATTGTGAAGGTCTTCCCCGCCCCTGTCTGTCCATAAGCAAAGATCGTGCCGTTGTAGCCAGACAAACACGCAGTGGCGATCGGTTTCCCAACCACTTGAAACATTTGGTCCTGAGAGATGTCTTCGTCTGCTACAAAGTCATATGTGAAGACCTTGGCTTCAGGCTTCATATCCACGATAACGGAGTTCTTGTGCACTTGGGCCGTTATGCATTTCCGAACTTCGCCTTCTGCAGTTTCGCGGGAACTGATAGGACGGATCCGGATCGCGACCTTCACGTTGTCTTTGCACTCTGACATTTGAATTTGATTATACGCTGCGACGTTAGAGGCGCCACACTATGGCAGAGGCTGGGTTCTTCGAGGACTGCAGTGTGCTCACGCAGCCTTAGCTAAAGTAAGCTGGGGTTGAGCAGAGCTCGCTTGTACCGGGTGAGGGCGGGCTTGAACGTGCACTCCTGCAACTCCGCAGCTTCCTTCTGCTGCTTCATCAACTTCACCCGCTCCTGCGACGCACTCCTCTCCTTCACTCTGCGACTATAGACATCCTTGTCCTGCTTCTCCCGCCTCCGGGTGGCCAGCAGCTCTGAGGCCTTGCTGATCACGGGCTGCCTGGGTGTTACCTGGGGAGTGGCGACTGTTTCAGGAGTGGCCTCTGCACTGCCTGCTCGCTTCAGAATGTGGTTTTTCTCTTCCTGACTGAGTGACTTCAGCACTGAGTCCACCTTCGAGACGAACTGCTCCAGACCGATAGACCGTCTGGAGGATAACAAATCTCTCCAGACGGGACCGAGAAGGAGGGCGGTGCGACTGTCTACGCCCTGTAGGTCTTCTGGCCTATGCAGACTGATCATTCCGTCCTTATCGCCGTCAATCTTATTGAACAAAGCTGTGATTTGGCGTTTCCGGAAGTCTTCATATATTCGGTCGCTTTTGGAGGATTTGGGCCGAGAACTATCAGTGGAGGACTCACGTGAGGACTTCTGCCGAGTGTCTTTCGGCCTCCTTTGCTCATACAGTCGCTCGTGAATAGGGCCGTGTCTCGAGCCCGAGGCCGGCGCTCTGCCAGTAATGGGCTTGAAAGAGGGCTGCTGGCCTGCTTCCAGTTCCTCTCTGAGTTTCGACACGACTGAGTCGAAGTTCTGCTTGGAGTGCAGGAGACGGTTGACCATGGCGGTCTGAGTTTCCGGCTTCTTCCTGGAGCTGATAGTAGCGGGGTGGAAAGAACAGTCCGGCTGCAGGGAAGTGCGGCTCTGCCGACTGTTGGAAATGCCGCTGCGGCTGTCCTTAGCACTCAGTCTGTCGAAGCAGGAGGACGGGGACTCACTGCGGTTCAGTTTCCGACTGATGGGGTTCACTTCGGGACGGAAAGTGCAGTCGACCATTTCGTCTTCCAAGGCCCGGTCACGCAGCACCTTGAGACGACGACTGGATTCCTCTCCTTTTTGAAGTAGGTTGTCTTCAGTGGAAATGCTGCAGGAACGAGGCCGCTGCTTCCGACAGCGATGCAGGCCGAGTCGACGTTCAGAGTGAGTCCTTTGCTCAGGCATGAGGCGCTGCTTGCGACCCTGTTGTCCGCGTGTGTAGAGCCACTCGCCGTAGTTGCGGGGTGTGCGTTCCCCCACACTGTGTCGGTCTGAGGACTCAGAGCGAGTGATCAGAGAGGAGCTGGACAGGAAGTGCGTTTCAGAGCGGTTCAGTCGCTGGCGCTGTGAGGGAATGCTGGAGCGAGAGTCCAGGTTTCGTCCAGTTCTGAAGTCCGTCGCGGATGCCTTTTTCTCTGCAATAATGCCTTCAAGTTGCTTCTTCGCTTCCTCTGCAAGTCCCATCCTGCTGCAGAAAGCAGCTGCCAGTGCGGCAGGTTCATCCTCAGGAAACACAGTGATGCCATCGTGCTGTCCTCTGCCTACGTCGACTGTCATGTAGAGCAGGGGAACGCCGGACCCGGGCTTGGGGTAGCCGCGGTCTTGGCGCTTAACTGGTTTGCGTTCCGACATAATTACCTGGAAGAGATGTATGATTACTGCTGCAGGAGGAGAACTCTGCACCCACCCCTTCGATAAGTACCCTTTGTCCAAAGGTTCAACAATCACTTGACGTAGTTCCAAAAAACTGATGTGCACATATGAAGGAATTGCGGGGAAACGAAGCCTTGTTCATTTCCCTAAAAGAGTGATAAATGTAAGGCTAGTCTAGATTTAGCGGTCGTTATTCCATCTGAAGTCGTTCATGAATTCAGTGAGTCTCTTAGTTTCCCTCATAGTGATTCCGTTGTACAGCGACGCACGAATACCACCCGCTGTATAGTGCCCAGCCAAATGCACCATTCCGTTGGCCTCAGCCTCCTTCAGGAACTTCTTCTCCAGAGCGTCGTCTCCCTGGCGTATTGAGAAAGGCACGTTCATGCGAGACCGACAGCTTTCATGCACTTTGGTCGTATAGAAGCCATGGGAAAAGTCAATGAACTCGTATACCAATTTGCTTTTCTCAATGGACCGGTTGTAGTACTCCTTCACGCCTCCTTGTTTCTTCATGTACTTGAGGTAGAGTCCGATCATGTAGATGCCGTAGCAGGGCGGAGTGTTGTACATGGAGTTATTCTCTGCTGCGAGTTTCCAGTCCATTACGCAGGGAGTGATTGGCTGCGCTCTGCCCACCAGGTCCTTTCTGATGATGGCGATGGTGACTCCTGCAGGCCCAGCGTTCTTCTGAGCGCCTGCGTAGATGACTCCGTACTTCGCTACGTCTATTTCCTGGGAAAGGATGTTGGAAGACATGTCAGCGACGATAGGCACACTGCCCAGCTTGTCGAAGGCCTGAGAGTTGAGATTCAGTTCCACTCCATTGATGGTTTCGTTCGCGCAGAAGTGGAAAAAGGAGGCTGAAGGAGTGAGTTTCCACTGGTCCAGAGCCGGCACTTTACCATACGACACAGCTTCACTGGAGGCCACTAGGGCCGGAGTCACGTACTTCTTCCCATATCGATAAGCCAAGTCGCTCCAGTAGCCTGTGACCAGATAGTCCGCGGGAGTACCAGGCTTGCCGAGGTTGAGCGGAATAGAGTCGAAGAAGAGCCGTGCGCCTCCCTGCAGGAAGAGGACGTGGTAGTTATCAGGGATACGCAGCAGCTCGCGCATGTTAGTGACAGCTGTGTTGAGGATGGACTCAAAGAAGGAGTGGCGGTGCATCATTTCCATGACTCCCCGGCCTGTGCGGTGCCAGTCCATCATTTCCTCCGCTGCCGTGCTGAGCACCTCCAGAGGCATCTGCGACTGCCCTGCGTTGAAGTTAATGACTCTGTGCGCCCTGCGTAGTTCTCTCCCCAGCATATTGATTACCATATGGCAGCAGACTTCGCCAAGTCTGAAGCCTCAGAGTCCTCAGAACACAGACACTTGCGTCCAGGCCTGCTGGATGAGATGTACCCGCAGGAAGTGGTGATACACAACCAAAAGGAGAAGTTGGAGCCGCGGCTGCAGTACCAGACTGACCAGTTCCCTATAGCCTGGGCAGAGGACAAGCACTTGCTGGGACAGGTGCTCGTGTCTGATGACTTAGTGGCACGGGGAGCGAGCAGTGGACTGTGGAAATATGCAGGTTTCTTCCCGGGGGGCTATGAGAACCGCATCACTCCTGCTATCCATGGAGAGTGGCAGCCCGTCAACACTCCGCCCACTCCTTTCGGCATCCAACTAAGCAACTTCGCATTGCAGCTGCATGTCCCTCTTTCTCTCAAGGCTTTGGCCCTACACGCTCAGGTCCAAGTCCGCATCAAGGGCGAGTCCACCTTTTGGATCATCAGTCGAGGCTCCACCATCACTGACCCTGAAGCAGTCATCTGCAAAATTAGGAAGGAACCAGAGTGCCAACGCGTCTTTCTGGTGTTCGGGTCACTAGCTGGGCCTGCCGGAGCCTTCCGTTTCTTCAAAAACCAGGAACTTCCCGAACTAGAGTCGCCCAGTGCAGAAGGACTGGCGTGTGACTATGTGAACCTGCGAGTGAGTTTCTGGGACAACGGAGACGACCGAGTCTTTGTGGACCTGAGTAACAGCTATACAGGCAATGGAACAGGACGCAGTCACTTGAACATGAGTTGTTCCTACTACATTCCCTGCATGCGGCAAAGCCACTTGATCCTCGCAGGCAACGGAGACTCAGTGGAAGTGAGGAAAGTGCAGGCGGAGTACAAAGAGAGGGTCAAGGCGAGGACGCGGCCTGGCGGAGACCGAAAGGACTGCTGCGTGCTTGCCTGATTAGGCAGTCTAACCTCTTACTCGAGTGAATTTCCACTCATTACTCCTTCTTCTCCTCCTCCAGTCCAGGCTCTTCCCGGATAAGGCCGAAATGGACCGGACTGACTCCTAGTAAGGCGAATTGACTGGGTCGTTCCCCTCGAATGGGCTTCCGGACCTTGTGGGCTCTGAGTCGTTTGGGCTGGGCCAGCGCCTCTTCTTCCTCAATTTCCTTCTCTCTGCACTCCTTCAACTCTCTGCGCACAGCTTCCAAGTCTCGCTCCACTGTGCCCAGGCGGTTGTCTCTGCTCGCAATCTTCTTTTCCAAAGAGTGCATTTGCAGAGAGAAAAACACCTTTTGGTCTTCGTAAGCTTTATTGGCGGCCTTTGACTTATCCAGAAGGTCGCGAATAGTTTTGTTGAACAGAGCCTGCTCTCTGAGTTTTTCCCGCTCAGAGGAAGTGATAGTGCTCTGGGCGGCTTCCACGTATGAGAAAAGCTGGGAGTTCTGCTCATTCAGACGGGCGATTTCCAGACGCAATTGCGACTTTTCTGCCTCGACTTGAGCGCCTACATGAGCTGTGATTTTTTCCTCCACAGAGGCTTCAAAGTCTTCGAAACTGGCGATTTTGCCTGCATAGATGCTTTCCAGGGTAAGGCGCATCTGCGTGATAGTGCCCTGCATGTCCTCGTTCCTACTGCGCTCCTCGCTACACTGCGTCTCCAGTGCCTGCACACTCACCAGGTTATCCTGAGAGTTGAGGAAGCACTGCACCTCAGCGTCCTGCTTGCGAAGGCGGTCCGTGTCTTGCTGGGTGCACTTCTCCTGCAGGTCTGACAGGGCTTTCTGCACACTGAGGACTTGCTGCTGACTGCCTGTGTGGGCGAGACTGGCAGTCTGCAGCTTCAGCTCCAGGTCTTGGTTGGCTTCTTCCAGCTGACTGAGCTGGGCGAAGTGCTGCTGTAGCTGCAGGGCCATGGCGTCTCTCTGAGATAGGATGCGCTTGTAGTTGAGAGTGGCATCGGATAGCTGAGTGCGCATCTTTTCTCCCTCACTGGCCTGCTCCGATATCACTCTCTGCGCGTCTTCAAGCTCTTTGTGCATTTCCTCCATCTCTGCTGTAGGCACAATCGAGCCTTTGGACTCGTCTACCTCACTGTCGAGGATGGTTTCTTCAGGCGGTATTACACCTCCCAGGTCTATCACAGCCTTCTCTAGCACTTGGATGCGGCGCTCTTTCTTGGTGACCTCAGCATCCGCCTTGGAAAGCAGCAACTTGAGCTCGGCAATTGTGAACTCCTTATTGACTTTGGGTTTGTTTTTTATCTGCTTGGCCCTCGTGCCGAAGCGAAGTGTACCGACTGTTTCGGCCTCGTTGAAGGGTGAAGGAGAGCAAGTGAGGATGAGCGAGGTCTTGGAGTTGCCTCCCAAGGAGTCTTGCAGGACTCGGGTGAGTTTGCTATCACGATAGGGGACGTGCGTAGACTTACCGTCTGTGAGCGCTGTGATAACCATGCCCAGTGCAGACAAGGACTTGTTTATAGTTTTGGCCTCGTCTAGTCGCTTGCCTTCCGCTCCCGTTTTCCCCACTTTCTCCGAGCCTGCCAGGTCCACCAAGTACAACTTGCCAGTCTTGGCAGAAAAGTCCAGGGTGTTGTTCTGCGAAATAGTCATGATGAAGAGGGAATGGGACCTGGAGCTTCCCTCGTTCATCTGCGTGGCTGCCACTTCTCGATTAGCAGTGCCTACCCGCATCCAGTTGTACAGTTCCGTCTCGTCAGATACGTACTCTTCTGACAGGTCTGCGATGTAGACGCCTCTGCGAGAGTCCTCGCGGACCTTCAGGTTGGACTGAGCGGGGTTCAGCAGGTCTTTGATGCGCTCCATGTAGATTTCGCAATACCCGATTTTCACTGTGAACTCCAGATTGTCAGTAGCAGAGCGAATTGCTGTGAATACAGTGGTGATCATGCGAGGGATGATTCCCTTCAGACTCTCATCATCCAAACTCGCCCCTGTCATTGTAAAGGTCTTTCCTGAGCCAGTTTGTCCATAGGCGAAGACTGTCCCGTTGAAGCCTTCCAGCACTGACTCCACGATAGGCCTAGCTGCAGCTTCATATACATCTGCCTGCAGTGAGTCTGGAGGGAAGATGTGGTCGAAGCTGAACTTCAGCGGTCCTTCACTTTCACTTGCGCAGGCCACTACCACCTGAGTGCCGTCTGGGGCGAAGTCCACACAGGTGCCCAGGTTCATGACTCGTTCTCGCTCATTCAGTGGTCGGAAACGACACACCACTTTGATATTTCCTGACTTGGACGCATCTTCCTGCCCAGAGTCCAGCACGAGCGACACATTAGCAGAAGGCGGGGCTTTGGAAGGCTCCAACCCCCCTCTGGGCACTCGCGTCATGCGCTGGATAGCAGGCGGGTCCATCATTTCCCACCCGAGCTACAGCTTAGCTAAGTAGGGAAAGTCTGCGAGCAAGGCCTTGCGCAAGTCCTCCATGGGAGAAACGGTTTTCTCAATGGGGGCCTTGCGGAAGAGACGGAGGTGGTCTGCCAGCTCCTGCAGTGGGAGTTCTTCCTTACTGTAGGCCTCGGACAGCTCGAGTTCCAGCGTGCCGCTCTTCTGCGAGGCCACCAGCACCTTCATGTCCTACTTGGGCCTCACCTTCAGCGCTCCAATTGCGTTCTTTATAGACTCCAACGAGCAGCTCTCGTGGAATAAAATGACTCTTTCGTCGTACAAGTTTTCTGTGAACATCTGAATGTGTTGCAGCAGCTTCTCAGCCGGGAGGGCCTGCTTGCTCTTCAGTCCTTGCGCGAAAGTGACAGCCGCCCAGTAGCAGTCCAGCAGCGGCCACAGCAGTGAGCACAGGAAGTGTGCGTGCATTTCCTTGCCAGTCGCAAAGCGCACGTTTTCTTCCACTTGAAGTAGCACTCCTCTGGCCAGCATGTCATCTATAGTGCGATCAATGGTGTCTAAGCCAGTGACATCGTCTCGCACTACGAATTCGTTGCGCAGGAAAGCGCTCAGGAACAAGGCTTCTTCGCGCAGTCGGGCCCGAGGCACGCCTTCTGCGTAGGCCAGCTTCTCTCCGAAAGCGAAGAGTGCGCATGAGCAGTAGGCCTCTTTGAAGAACACATGCATCAGTCCGTTTCGATAGTAGGACAGCATCAATATGCTGCGGAAGTCGTTTTTGATGGTAATTTTTGTCTCAAACAAGTCCTTCTTCCGCACCACCGAGTCATTGATGTGCGCGAGAGCCTGCTGGACTGCAGTTGCACTGGGTCCTTGACTGATGCCGTTGACTCGGTACTTCTTGGAGGCGATTTCTTGGCGCAGCCAGCCCACCTCCGCCACCAGCGCCTCTTCCCCAATGCCATGTCTGTGTGTGAGCAGCACCGCAGACACCAGTGCAGTAGGCATGATGGAGGCCAGGTCTTGGAAGTTGTAAGTGATTTCCAGTCCCAAGTAGCGGTTCAAAGCCATGCTGTCCTGGGAGTAGAGGCGCGGCTGTAGAGAGGGAAAGCGGGTTTCGAAGTCTGCGAGGGAAATGGGTTTCCCGAAGTTGACGCAAATGTCTCCGAAGTTCATGTTCATGACCTTGAAGGCTCTGAGCATCCTGCCCAGACTCTCCTTCACCTTTTCCTCACCCAGCAGTTCGAAAGGGAATGTCTCTCCCTCCAGTACTCGGTCGTAGCTGATAGTCACAGGGATGATGTGCAGGTCTGGAATCGACCTGTCGAAGTAGAGTTCCGTGCACATGTTTAGAAGGCCAAATTTAGGCGGCAGCGTCTTGCCTGTGCGACTGCGTGTTCCTTCCACGAAGAACTCCAGACTTTGGTTGTCTTTGAGCAGTCTTTGCACGTACTCTGTCATCAGTACGGAGTACAGTTCGTCATCTCCCAGTTTGCGCTTGATGAAGAAAGCGCCACACATCCGCAGCAAGTGATTAATCCCCTTGATACTCAGAAAGTCCATCCCTGCGGCGATGTGTGGGGCTTGCATTTGGTTGGCGAAGAGAATGTAGGAAACAATCAGGAAGTCCACGTAGCTGCGGTGAGTGGGCGCAAACACGATTGGGCCTTTGTGAGTGGCTCTGTAAGCTGCGAGTTCCTTCACTGCGTTCGGGTCAATCACCACCTTGTGGTACACTCTCCTCCACACTTTTCTGAGGAACCAGGCGAAGACTCGAAGCGCAGGAATGCGCAAGTCTGCACACATCACTGACACCATGGCGTGAGCTCGCTTCTGCAGGTCCTGCACTACCTCAGCTTCAGTCTTGCCAGCGGGCTTCGAGCGACTGGCTATACGCTGGATCGCACTTTGGACACGCTCTGCATTTAAGAGGAGGAACTTCGTTTCGCTGAGCCCTCGGACTTTTGTGGGCGCAGGTAGTCTGTACGCCCAAAGGATGTCTGAGAAATAACGAAGTGCATGGGCGTCAAAGTTCATGTCCAGACTGCCGCTATCTGTGATGGGCTCCACTTGCTCTTTTAGCACCCACTTCTGCAGTCCGTACATATAGTTGTACATGTACACTCTCCAGTCCACCTTTCCTACGTCTATGCCGAATTCTTCCTTATCCGCCGGAGTCATGCGTTCTAGCAAGTCCAGCACTCCCTGGCTTGAGAAGATCCACTCATACTTCGTGAAGTGATGAAAGGCCTTCGCAATGAACTGCTCCCGCTTTAGCGCCTTTTGAAAGCGTAAGGCGTTCTTGTAGAAAGAGGGACTGCCTGTGAGGCGAGCAATTTGGACCAGACAAAAGGCGGGAACCGTTCTTTGGGCAAAGCGCACGGCTTCATAGACTTTAGGGTTCTGGTACATGTGGAAAGAACACTTGGCAATTGCCTTTTCGGGAGGACGGATGGTGAAGTAGGCGATAGCAGCGTCCCTACAAGTCCTCCAAGTGACCGGGTTCTGCGCACTGGTGCCGATGTTCACTATCTTGAGTGTCTTGGAGTGGGCCTGCAGTGCTGCAGCTACGAGGATAGTGTTGCAGACGAAGTCCACAGGGATCTGGTCCCCAATGTTGTTCAAGTTCCCAATACCGACCTTGAGCAGACCTAGTCCGGCTGAAAGGTAGAAAGCCCCTGCCGCAGACACGTTGTCCACCCAGCCCTGGTACGGCTCCCGCAGACTGCCCCCAATGATGGTGGGCCTCACAATCACCATGGACAGGCCGTTGCGAAGTCGAGCCAGCATTTGCTCGCCAATGTTCTTCGTGAATGTGTAGGTGTTAGGGAACTTCCCCAGCACTCGCGCAGTTTCTCGCTCGATGTTTTGGGCTGCTATTTGCTGAATTTCAGCGATGTAGGTCGTTGGGTCTTTCGGCATTGGATAAATCTTTTCGTCTATGAAGCGTTCTTGTGTGCAATTGACGTAGGCAGTGGAAGTGTGCACCATGATGCAGACTTTCGGACACTTCTGAGCGAGTTCCAGCATCCTCATAGCCCCAAAGGAGTTGATTTGCAGAGCTTGGTCGAGCTGCAGGTTGAAGTCGACGCTGGCAGCAACGTTGAGGATGACTTCCAGGTTGGCTGTCAATTCTGCTTCGTCCTCAGGGGAAAGGCCCAGACGTTCCTTCTGCAAGTCTGCAGGGATGAGACGGAGGTGGCTTTCCACGAAGGCTTGGAAGTTGGGGTGGCGCTTGCGTAGACGGTCGAAGCACGGAGACTCCAACACGTCTTTGCTGAAGCGCTCAGCTGCGTCTGCACCCTTCTTAGGCCGTATGAGCACGTACACACGGGCGATGTCAGAGCAGCTCCACAGCAGTTTCTCTAGCATGACCTTGCCTACGAAGCCTGTGACGCCTGTCAACAGGACGTGTTTGTTCCTGAAGAACTGGGCTATCATTATTACAATGCTATGGTGCGGTGCATGAGGACAGGAACGAGTGGTGTGGGGGAAATCAGGGGACTCAACTTTCCCTCTCTATGCTCAGAATCAGCCGCTAACCTTTGTTGAGCCCTCACTAGTGACTTCGGGACCTGCCGCCCTCTAGCCATTGCTTATTTCCCTATCCCATGAAGTTACTTGTGCCAGCAAGCTTCGTATGCGCGAGTGCTGAAACTGCCACAACTCGCCAGCTTAGTATTAAAAGATAAATTGCACTGAGGAGTGGCGATACGCTTTGGAATTTTTATCACAGAGCCGAGGACAAGATAGAAAAATACCTGCTCTTTACAATTCTGTAGAAGGTAGTTCTCGACCAGTAGGACGGAAACTGGCATGTGCGTGCAAAATCCAGTATGTGCACAGTTCCTATTGGGGCCACAGATGTGTAGGAGACCTGACCCAGTGTAGTGGGCAGATATAACAATGTTCAAATGTCAGCCGGCCTACTCCATAGCCCAAGGCAAGCGTTCCCCTCTGTTCGCTCCTGCAGACACTGAGCCCGGCCCGCCTTCCTACCGCGTCCAGCCGTCTTGGACCGTCGGAGTCGCACGCATCACCTCGAAACGACCTTCGTTGCCTCAGCCAGTTGGTCCAGGACCAGCAGCCTACACACTGCCGCAGGTGATAGGGAAGGCGCCCAAGGCGTTCTTCACTTCCAGACCGCAGACAGGGTCCCGAGTGTGTCTGGAGGAAGGAGACACATGTGAGCGCTTGCTGAGACCAGCACTGAAGTCGCCGCAGTTGAGAGGACTGCAGCGAGTGTCGTCCTCCAAGCTCACTTCAAGGCGGCATATCAGTCCCTACGAGTTGGGTCGCTTCCACAACGACGGGTACTTTTTCTGCGACACCGAAGTGCCCGGCCCCGGGATTTACTCGTCTTCAGACAACTTGGTGCATAAATCTGCACCAAGACCCACTATCGGCACCGCAAGACGAGTGACTCTGACAGTTAGAAGCGCGAGTCCTGGGCCGGGATATGTGCCGCGGTCCTCCATGGGCAGCACTACCTACAGCTTTGCAAAGGCGCCCAGGGGCAGTAGTCGGGAAGGCAGTCCCGGACCCGGCCACTACGACCTGCCCTCGGCCTTTGCAGCCCGCCCTTCCTACTTCACTCCGAGCAAGGCAAGACCCACTTACGGCTTGCTCACTTAAGCTAGTTCTCTACAGTATCGAGAAAATGACAGGGAGTGATCCGCTTGCACGGACTAAGTGCAGGGTCACTGCGGAGTTGGAAGGAGCTGTCGAGCTGCAGCGCAGACGAAACTCTTGCTCGCCCCATAGACCGCTCCGTGAGTGATTGGGCAGCTCCACAAGAGGCGAAGGTACTACTACTAAAGCGCCTATAGCTGCAGGCTGCAGTAGGCTGTATAACCACTGCGGAGTGCTTTCCAGGCCTTGCAGCCACACCGAAGCGCCTAGTCCCATAGTGACATAAGCCCC
>Ga0247837_1000062_pt1 | contig 175392 bp, 117 predicted proteins | sample LaCtaG_2_FD_187115 | JGI IMG/M metagenome (GOLD analysis project Ga0247837, IMG submission 187115) | Freshwater microbial communities from meromictic Lake La Cruz, Castile-La Mancha, Spain - LaCruzMarch2015_14.5m | ecosystem: Environmental > Aquatic > Freshwater > Lake | place: Spain...
CCAGACTATACAGTGTGGTACAATACATTTCCCCTAATTCCTAGCTTGGGTATAATGAGTACGGAGCGGGAAGCGAAGCAGCAGTTCCTTCGACAGGAAGTGCTGGAAAAGGGACTGTCTGCCAGTGCCTTTCTAGAGAAGTGTGAGCGGGAGAAGGGGGCTGATGTGGACAGCTGGACCATGCAAGAGCTGCAGACTGCAGTACTGGACTTCCAGAGAGAGGCTGCAGATGAGGACAAAACGCAGCGCTTTTCAGAGGTCAGAGAAGGCGCTAAAGGCTCTAATCTGTTCCCTGAGGCGAACGTGTCGCTGACAGGGTCGGAACTAGCCCGAGAAGGGCCAGGAGAACAGCTGTATACAGTGTCTTGCCAAACTCTGTCCGATACAGAGCTGTCCACTGTGTCTGGTGTCAGTGTGTTAGTACTGGAGTGAGCACTACATAGGCCTGAACTGATCTCCGGCAGCCTGTTTTCCAGCAGCTATGTGCTGTACCCTGTGCGCACTCTCCCTATGGAGTGGGGGGTCAAACGCCGACTGGCTGACTTCGTGTGGCTCAGGGATGTCCTTTCAATCAGCTTTCCTGGGTACTATGTAGGCGCTATGCAGATCCCTCCCATTCCGAATAGCAGCTTGAAGGAGAAACTCACGAAGCCGGAAATGGCGCGGAGGCAAAGGATCCTGCAGGATTTCCTTCTCGGTGTGCTGAGAACTCCGCTGTTCCGCAGATGTCCCTACTTCGCTATTTTCCTGAAGGAGGAGTTCACTAAGAACTTCACAGCTGTCAAGAAGGTACCGTTCACACAGCAAAGCAGCCACCTCCAAAAGCCTCTCCAAGTCGAGGAACTGCAAAGCCTCACAGGCACTGTAGCCTGCAACTCCTCCACCAAAGGCACCTATGCAAACAACGCCAACGAGTTCCTGCACCACTCCCACGCCTTAATGAAGAGAATCAAGAAGCAACTGGAGGAAGTCAAGAGTTCCTTCGCCACCGTGGCTCGGAAGATGCAGGAAACCGCGGAGTCTGTGAAGTTGCTGGCAGAGCTGCAAACGTCCATTCCTGAGGTCGGGACTATATAGGCAGCCGTCCACTTGCGAATTTACCGCGACTTGAGCGAGATCACACTGAAGTGGAGCGACTACCAGCTGGACAACTCCAACGTAGTCCACGACGAGTTGAGTCAATTCTTCCACCGAAGGATAGCGGAAGTGAAGGCGATGAAGCAACTCCTGCGGGAGCGGGAGCAGTCTCTCACTGACTACTCCAAGCAGTTCCGCAAGTTAGAAGGCAAGAAAAAGAAACTGTGGGAGCACAAAGACACTAGCAAGTGGGGCTTGGCGCCCAATGAAAAGGGTGAAGAGTTGCTGGCTAGCAAGGAGTACGCTTTCGGCAAAATGCTGCCGGCGGAGACTGAGCAGGCTGACAGACTTCGGAAGATGTACAACTTCTATAACTACCAGATCACTGCGGAAGTCGCCAGAGTCTTTGGTGACGCGGGCGAACTGGAAAACCTGCACTTCGCCTCGCTCAGTCAGAAAATGAGGGAAATGATGGGAGATATGGGCGAACAGTGGAGGGAGGTGCAGAACCACTTCGAGCAGCGTGCAGCTTCAGAAGCAGCTTAATTTCTTAGGAAGACTAAGAGGGACAGATGCGCTGTTTGAGTCATTGTGAAATGTGGCTTTGAACAGGAACTTTACCCTCTGTTCTACGTAGTGAAAGACTATATATGCAAGATGAGATCCTGTTTACCAGCCCTAATTAGCAATTTCTAGCTGTCCAGAAGCGGGCGATCCACCAAGCTTCTCCCATTGACTGTCAGCGCCTTCTGCAGCACCAAAATCCCGAGCACCAGGCCGAAAAGGTAGGACCAGCCTTCTCCTGTGGCTTTCCCCGCTATATGCGCCAGAACCAAACAAAGCACTAATACAATCCCTAGACGGTACAAAGCACTGTGCCGGTTGGGACTGGGCTGCAATTTGCTGATAGAAGTGACCTTGCCAAGGAAGGCATCAATGCAGTTCTTGCGAGAGCCGTCGTAGAAGTTGTTGATGACGTAGCGCTGGAGAGAGTTTTTGCCGTCGTCTAGTGCACCTCGTTTGGTCCTTTTGCCGGTTAGGGTGAAATCGACCTTCAAGGCCCCTGTGCCTGCATATAGAGTGCTGATCACGTTCGCATTGTTCACCCAAAAAGTTCGGAAGCAGCTTTCTAAAGGACCAGGCAGCGCTTGAAAGGCATCTCCAGTGGGCTTAGACGCCAGTCCGAGAACATTGAGCTGTCTATGCAGCATGTTCCTGGCCAACACACTCTGCACTACATTGGTCCTATCCAAGCAGTCCATGCAGTTGGTCCTAAACACACCCACCTGTCTCTCCTCCACAGTCTCCTCTCCCCAATCCCCTCCAGCATCCATTGTACACCTGAAGAAGTTGAATTGGTCCAGCAGTGAGTCCACTTCGTGCACAAGTTTGGAGAGGTTGTCCCAGCGGTTGGCTCTGCACTCATGGTGGAAGTCAAACCAAGTGAAGTGAATGCGGGGGTTTTTCAGCAGTTCCACTTGGGTTTTGAAGGCTAAGCCGAGTTCGTTTTGGTTGCCTTTCTTGTCGATTAGGTTCACGACGTAGACGTCACCGTATTTGTCGAGGACCTCCCCGAAGTGCTTTTCTGCAGCTTCGAGGTTGTGCTGTGCGCTGCCTACCACCACTCCCTTCGGACTCCACTTCAAATTCGGCTTTTGCTGCCAGCGCAGTGGAATCGACCCTCGAATCTGCACAAAAGAGGCAGCTGAAAAGCGGTTGTTTTTCTGCAAGATGAGGATTTGCTCAGTTTCCACGAAATTTGCAGCGCAGCCGTCAGCGTCCAGCCCTCTGGTTTGAAACCTGACCCCAGCTCTTCTATGGTCTCTGCGGGATATCAGTGCCAATTCCACCTCATTCCCCGCGAAATGCGCACACTCAATCTGCACAAACCCCGATATGACAGGCACCAACACATCACAAGCCAAGCTGTTTATCAAGTCTTCCGCCAGAAAGAAGTTCCAAAAGAAGCAATACTCAGTCCTCAGGACCTGGTGCTGACTCTTCTTAGTCTGCTGCAGGTCTGAACAGCTCTGCAAGGAGTGGGTGAGGTCGTAGTCGTAGGAGAAATAGAGGCTTTTGGAGCGAATTACTTCTTGGTACATGTCGATGTATTGGTCATCTGTGCGCTTGCTTTGGCTGACTGCTAGGACTGAAGGCGGTGCGTAGGGACAAAACTCCACCTGTTCCACACGAAACACCTTTGCACCTTTGATGTTCCCTACGAACAGAGCTTCTGTGATGATCGCCAAATACTTCGTAGCCTGCAAGTTGGCAATGCCCATGACACCGAAGCACTCCTGTCCTCTGGGCACTGCGCCCTCCACCTGGATTTGCGTGATTTTGCCGTTGTCCTTGCGAATGCTGGTGTATGTGCCTGCTCCTTCTCGATAGACAGAGAGGTGGGAAGCGGAGGAACACAGAGTGAACTCTGGTCGAAAGAACACCCGCGCATCCACCATTTCACTCTAATGGCCTGCCACTCTTCCATTGTATATGCGAGTGCTAATAGTCAACGCCTATAGCGACTCAGCCACCAGCGCCTTCAGTGCCTTTGAATCTGCAGTCAAAGCGGTGACTTGCAATTAGGCCTTTGCCCAGCAGAGGCAAATTTCACTGCCGAATGTGGACTTTGACACTGTGGATTTGCACAGTCTGTCCCGCTACTTGTACGAAACCGGCTCTCCTTACATGGACGCAGACGCTGAAAAGGTACTTTTCCAGGCAGCTGTTTGACCACACAGACGTTATATTTGTGGACGGAGATGCCAATTTGCTGCCTTGGTATCGTCGAGGTGAGCGCTTATTGCTGCTTTATCGCATGATAGACAGGACGAAGAAACTCGTCTTCGGCGCTGCTTGCGGTTTGCTGATGTCTGTCTTCCTGGCTTGCTGTTCCCACGATGTTCGCAGAGTAGTGAATGGGGACGGCAAGGGAGGTGCGCTGGAAGACGCTAGGAAGCTGCCTAGGGAAGAACTGAGGCAAATGACGAGAGACGAGGTCATCCTGGACAACACTTCCGGGGACATATACCAGTACGACCACCAGAGACACGAGTTCTTTCCTATTGGCAACATAGGCTTTCACTACCACAAAGCCGCACAAGGGTCTGAACTCGCTCGCTCTGCAATTCTCAAGCCCTACACCTACGTGCCGAAAACTGTGGACGACCCCTACCCTGCCTTCGTCAGCAAACTGCACGAAGCGAAGTGCAGAGTGCTCAAGCAGTGTGGCCGCCACTGGCTCGTGCAAGGCTTGGGTCTGCAGGAGTTCCTGGTGCCGCAGCTGAACGCCTGGGACGTGCATCCTTTAAATGCGACCCACAGCAGTAGTCGACTGATTGTGCTTGCGGAGAGTGGCGGAGGGCCGCAAATTGTCACGTGGAAAGACAATACTGTGGGAGTGATGTTTCACGTTGACCCGAAATATGCGCAGACTATTACAGTGCTCAGGAATTACGTTGGGAATATATTGAGCAGATTTGAGCATGAGTCGGAGAGACCGGATTTGCCTCTGGCCTTGACTAACCATTTAGCGAGGCAGACTTCCACCAACCAGCTGCTTCTCGATCGTGAGCGGAGGCTGATTAGCCAGGCTCAGCAAGACCTCTACCCGCCTCTCAGTGTAGACAGCCGTCCTATGAGCGGCACTACGAGGCCTACCTCAGCTGCTAGGCCTTACTCTGCAGTGAGGCCGCTCTCTGGAGCTACATCCACTGCTCGGCCGCAGACTGCCAAGACCCGACTATCCACCGCCCGACCCACGACCGCTTCCACAGCACTAGGAGTGGGCGTCACTGAGCAAAGCGTAGTAGCAGGGTCCAGGCCTGTGAGTGCCGTTTCTGCAGGCAAACATAGTGGCTTTGCCTTTTCCAAGCGCCATCATGACCCTTTGGTAGTGGGGAACAATGCAACCACTGAAGCAGCGATCACACTCTCAACTGCCAGACCGAAAACACCCTATATCCCTACCTCTCCACTGCCGCTCTATGACTCTTCGAGGTCTGACCGCTTGGGAAGTCCGAGAACTATGATCATTAGCGCGGATTTCGATAAGGAACCCAGCGTTATCCGGCTCAGGAGCTTCTACGGACTAGGGAACACTGTGCAAGTGTCCCCCAGACCCGAGTCCAAGCCTGCAGACATCCCCGCCGACCAGCAAATCAGCGAAAAAACCAGTCACAACACTTACGAGTACCGGTCTTCCACAGGGTCTGAGAAGCCTGGAGAGGGGATTTGGAAGCAACAAAGCGAAATCAGGGCTTTGCTGCACCCAGGCTACCCTATTGCTTCTATGCCCAAGTCCAAAACCCGGTCCGAATCCGCACTGGGCAAGAAAGTAGTCAAGTTGAGTGTCAAGCGAGTTTCCTATACATCCATTCACAAGCCGGAACCAATAGACCCTTTCCCCAAAACCCGCACCACCAAGTACCCTAACTTGGGCCTCACTGTAGCCAATGACGGAGCACTCTATCAAGACCCTGAGGCCAAAAAGCGGGCAGAGGCTCGGGAAAGCAAGGCGAAGTGGCTGAATTCACACGACTTCGACCTAGCGCTGAGTCATGTCACTCCTGCGGTGGTGCCGAACTATGTACGGCTTACACCCTCGGAGCCGCCGGGCTTGCACCAGTTTAGGACTGAGGACAAGGCGAAGTGGCTGGCTGGACAGTTCAAGGTGCCTAGCTATTAGTGCTAAAATGGGCGAGTAGAGGAAGTTTGGCTAATTGTTCATATAGATATGCCAATAGCATCCTGATTGAAGTGAGCTATGCAGCCCGCACTGTGGATCTAATGATATTTTCAGTAACTGCTTTCTTTGCCATAAGTGTACTTTCGCTAGTGTACTTCGCTTGCAGTGGAGACGGATTCTTTCCAGTTAAAAGATCTGCGAAGATACGCAGTAAGTATACGCACTCCAAATGAATCGCAAATATCTCCCCTTCACTTTCCACCCTTACCTAACTAATCTCAGAGCAGGAGAGTTCGGGAGTATCTATCATGCAGACGAGAACTGGATAGCGTAAGCGCAAACTAGGAAATTACCCTGAGTAATGACCTGGGGGCGACAAGCACAGCGGAAACAGGCGAAATAGTCTCTGCTTGTGATGGATGTAGGCCTGGTCTGCATGATAGGTCGTCCCTATTTGGCCGAGGTTGGAAAAGAATGGCTAAGGGTAAAGAAGAGCCACCGAAGCCCACGAGTTCAGCCGGTGGCAAGGCCAAGAAGAAGAAGTGGTCCAAGGGCAAAGTCAAGGAAAAGATCAACAACACCGTCATCTGTGAGCAAGAAACTTACGACCGGCTCTTCAATGAAATCCCTGCGAAGAACAAACTCATCACGCCTTCCGTTATTTCTGACAAGCTCAAGATCAGCGTTTCACTCGCTCGCCATGCTATCAAGGAGCTCGAGGCCAAGGGAGTGATCAAGAGAGTGGGTGAGTCCAATCACACTCAAATGATCTACACGAGGGCCGCCGCCAGCGAGTAATAGGAACTCTTAGCCACCAGTCTAGGTCCTGCCTAGGGCAGTCCTGCGAGTTCGCTAGCAGCCATAGCATCTTCTAGTGCTGCATATGGGACTATTGAGGGACAACAGAGGCAAGCTTATCTATCAAACTGTGAAAGGTGCCAGAGGAAAACGTGCATGTTCATACTGAATGTTTGCAGTCGAAGTGATTTGGCTACAACTCTGCAGTGTCAATGAAGAGTGTCTGCATTGCTGTACTGAGCCCAGCTCTCAACAGGGAAGACACAGGTCTGCTGTAGCTAGGTTAGCTTTCGCTGGCTTCTTGAGGGGCTTGGAGTGCCTCTTGGGCTGCTAAGTGTTCCTTCCACTCGCGTTCCTTACGGTAGGCGAACTCCATGGTGCATTCCATGTTGTTGTAGCGGACAATGGAGAAGAGCACTTCGTTCCAGAACTTCTCCACAGTGATGGCTGCAACTACAGTCGTCAGAGCGCGCATCTTGCGGTTGCAGTAGAGCCAGCGATTGCACCAGCGCAGGGCTGCCTTCGTCCAGGGGTCTGCAAACCAGCGGTTGTAGACGGGCGGCAGACGGCGTGGTGTGGGGATGACAGTGGGCACAGGTCCCTGGGCGTTCCTGTACAGAAACTTGGGATTGTTCTTGGCATGGGGGACGCCGACATGGCCGTCCGTATAGCCTTGCCAATACCCGTTCAAATGGGACATATTTCTAAGGCTGCGGCTTCGAGGTACGGAGTAACTGCCAGAGTAATCAATAGATGGGCTGCTTCGGCTCTCGACCACGTGTAGCCTCTCCCAGTGTTATTGTCGAAGCTAGACCTCTTAGGGGCAAGCCGGCGCCCCCTGCCAACCCGGGCTCAGTCCCTACCAAGCCCCAGAGCGGTGAGGAGGAACTCAAAGTGCGTCCTGGCCAATTCATCCAAATCTGCAAGGGCTCTTTCCTGCAGAACTACCGCATGATTAAGGAACTGGGCGAAGGCGCTTTCGGGAAAGTGTTCCTAGTGGAGCACCGCACTTCTCACATCCGCAGAGCAGTCAAGGAACTCGACAAGTCCAAGGCGGAGAAAGACAGTCACTCCAAGTTCATAGCGGAGGTGGACATCCTTTCCAGACTGGACCACCCGCACATCCTCAAACTGTGTGAGTTGTATGAGGACACGCTCAGGTACTACGTCGTTTCGGAGGTACTCACCGGTGGGGAGCTTTTTGACTATGTTATTAAGTTGGGGCATCTGTCTGAAGCCACAGCCGCCAAAATTATGCAGCAGGTGCTTAGTGCGGTTACCTACTGTCACCAAAACGGAATTGTGCATAGAGACCTGAAGCCTGAGAACTTGCTGCTGGAGTCGCAGCCGCTGGAAGGGAAGGAAATCATCATCAAAATGATAGATTTTGGGACTTCCAGTCTCTTCAGCTCCTCCACTCGCTTGCACAAGAAGATCGGCACTCCCTACTACATCGCCCCGGAAGTGCTGAACATGGACTACACGGAGAAGTGCGACGTCTGGAGCTGCGGAGTGATTCTCTATATTCTGCTATCCGGATACCCGCCTTTTCCAGGGAAAAGCAATGATGACATTATGCGCAAAGTGCGAATCGGCCAATTCCACTTCAACCACCCTGAGTTCAACTCCATTTCCTCAGAGGCAAAAAACCTCATCCGGAAAATGCTCGTAATGGACCAAAGAACCCGTCTCTCCGCAGAACAGGCACTACACGACCCTTGGATCACTACGCATGTGACCCAGGGCCCCCTTACCAGTGCTATAACACTGACTTCTCTGGACAACCTGAAGCACTTCCGAGCGGATGAGAAGTTGAAGCAGGCGGCTTTGTCCTTCATCACTTCCCAGCTCCTCACTCAGGAGCAAACTGCTCAAATTCGAGATGTGTTCAGAAATCTGGATAGGAACGGAGACGGCAGACTCAGCAAGGACGAACTGCTGTCGGCCTATCGCCAGCATAACACTGAGGAGCAGACGCAGGAAATCGTGGAGAATGTGATGAGGAAAGTGGATGTGGACAAGAATGGGTTTATTGACTATAGTGAGTTTTTGGCTGCTAGCATTAATGTGCAGACGCTCACTTCCAAGGCTAATTTGGAGCAGGCGTTTCGGCTGTTTGATAAGGACGGCAGTGGGAAAATCACGATTCAGGAGGTGAAGGAGATACTGGGGGGAGACCAGCAAGTCAGTGATAGCGCTTGGCAGCAGATCATGAAAGAGGTGGACTCCAACAGTGACGGCGAAATCGACCTAAAGGAGTTCATCAGCATGATGCTGCAAGCCATCAAATAGTGTTAAAGCAGACTCTGACTATAAATAGCTACAGACCAAAGCAGTGTGCTTGTTTCTACGTCTCTTTCACTTTCTCACTCTGCCAAGTGCTTGCGACATCCTTGACTTGACCTTCCTCGATTCCCACAATGCTGTCTACTTCTTGTAAAGTGGAGAGGCGGTGGGCAATTACGATGCAGGTGCGGCCGAATTGAGCGGCTCTCAGAGCGCTTTGCAGCTTTCTCTCGGTTTTTGCGTCTAATGCGCTTGTCGCTTCGTCGAATATCAGAATTTTGGGCTTTCGGACGAGTGTTCGAGCGATAGCAATGCGCTGTTTCTGCCCCGCACTCAAATTCGACCCACGAATCCCCACATTCCGTTCAAATCCGTCCAAGTGCTTATTGATGAATTTCAAGGCTTGGGCCTGTCTAGCGGCCTCTTCCACCTCTGATTCTGCAAGTTCTGTGCATCCAAAGCTGATATTTTCCCTAATGCTTCCTGTGAATAGGACCGGCTCTTGGAACACTACAGCCATTTGCCGTCTCAAACTCGTCAAGTTGTACTCCTTCAGGTCCACTCCGTCGATACAGATTTTCCCTTGGCAGGGGTCGTAGAAGCGGAATAACAGCTGCACAATAGTGGACTTTCCCGCCCCACTGGAGCCAACGATGCCAATAGAAGCCCCAGCAGGAACTTTCAGAGAAAAGTCCTTTAATACGAGCGGAGGACGACTTGGGTAGCGGAAACTGACGCTTCTGAACTCAATTTCCCCATTAGGAATAACCTTTCGTGGGCCGGATTCGATGGCTGAGTTGTAGTCGATGACGGCAAAGAGGCGAGCTGCAGCTTTCCGCCCTGCAGCCAAGTCAGGTGCAAATATACTCGCCACCATCATGCCAATTGACCCCATTAGGCAGGAGTACAGGGCGATATTCATATCTTCCGTCTTTAACCCGTCATGTTTTACCTGGTATGCACCATACCAGAACGCAAGTGCATACACATAAAACATCGCCATAAGGCCGAACCCGAAAAAGAGCCCTAACATATGAGTGCCGCGGAGTTGGGACTGGACTACTGCTGCGTTCTCTCCTTCGTAGTGCGCTGCTAGGACTGGCTGTGCGTTTAAACTCGCAGTGGTGCGGATGTTCATAACTGCATCCGAGCAAATCACATTCGCTTGGTCGTATTCCTTCAGCTCCGAAGACTCCACCTTTACTAAATAGCCTCGCATCATACCCAGGGTTAATAGTGGCGTACACAGAGTAATGACCAGTCCTAGTTTCCAGGCGAAGCACAGGCCTAGGACACTGCCCACTAACAGGGAAGCCAGCATCATAACAGCCATTGCTAGCAGTGGCCCTCCTGCGTTGTTCGCCTTTTCGCAGTCTGAAGACAGGCATTGCGTCAGTGAAGCGGCAGAGTTTTCCTTGCGGTCGAAGAAGACGAAGTCATGGTTGAGCAGGGAACTGAAGCTACGGGAGCGGAGGTCTGCAGTGAGTGAGGCGGTTATAGAGGTAGTGGCGGAGGACATTAGGAAGTAGCCCAGGAAACTCACTCCTGCGAGGACGAACAGCCAGAGAGCCACTGACTTGCTGTGGTTGAGCATCTCTTCCCCTGATTGTTCAGTGATGAAGTGCATTTCTTCAGCAATTAGCAGGCCGAACACAGGGAAAGTGGCGCCTGCAACGACAGCCATTGCACTCGCAAAGACAATGTAGTACCAGTAATTCCTGCTTATCCCCAGTATTTTCCGTACAGTTTCCCCAGACCCTAATTCCGTCCTGCGTTCCTCCGGCCCTGCGACCTCAGTAGCGTCCTCTGTGGGCTCAGAAGCTTCAGCGGAAGTCGATACCTCTGATAGTCTCTCAGGAGCTGAGTTCTGCAGAGTGACTAATTGATGGTACTTCCCTCTGGCTTCCATCAGACTTTCATGAGTGCCGGATTCCTCCAACACTCCTTTTTCCAACAGAATGATATGGTCGCATTTCCTCACATTACTCAGCTTTTGGGCAATTATGAGACAAGTGATGTGCAGTGAGGAAATCAGGTCTTCTAGCATGGCCTGGATTTCAGCCTCGTTGCGAGCGTCTAGGGAACTGGTAGCCTCGTCCAGGAGCAAAATATGTGGATGTCGGAGCAAGGCTCGAGCAATTGCAATTCGCTGTTTCTGTCCGCCGGATAGCTTCGACCCATTGACTCCGACAGGAGTTTCCAGTTTGTCCTGGAAATCGTTAATAAAGGACTTGGCATTGGAGCGGGCTATTGCCCATTGGAGGTCTTCTTCGGAAGCTGTGGGGGCTCCAAGTAGCAAATTAGCCCGAATAGTGGTACTGAATAGGATCGGTTCTTGACTCACTAGCCCGATATATGCTCTCAAGTGGGGCAAATCGTACCTTCTCAGGTCAATGTCGTCTAAGTAAATAGCTCCACTGGAAGGGTCGTAGAAGCGCTCGATCAGCTGGACTATTGTACTTTTCCCTGCTCCAGATTCCCCTACAATGCCTAACTTTTGCCCTTTTTCGATAGAAAAACAGACTTCGTCCAGCACTAAAAGGTCAGGCGAACTTGGGTAAGCGAAACTCACATCCTGAAAAGTCAGTTTCCCCTCAATTTCCGGCTTCATATTTCCACTATTCATTTCCGACTGCCTATTGATAATCTGAAAAGCCCTCGAAGCTGCCTGTTTCCCCTCCACAATAGCGTGAATACTCGGCACCAAATTCCCTAGGAACTGAAAAACAGCCCCGACTACGAAGAAAACCACGACTACGTCACTCGGCTCAATAGTGTCTCCCCATATCCAATTGGTGTCCTTGTCCTTTATTAGCTTGGCTCCGTACCAAAACACCACTCCCGCAGACACTCCCCTAGCCACAGACACCAAGCTCCAGCCCAGACCGTGCAGAACTCCGATTCTTTTCACAGTGTTGCGGGCGAGGACTAGTTTTTCAGTGTATTTTTCTGCCTGGACTTCTTGTCCGCAGCAGGCGGCCACAGTTCTGACCTCAGTTAGCGATTCTTGTGCAATTCCATCGGCAGTCGCGTAGGCTTCTTGCTGCTTCTTCGCCCTCACACTATGCGTGTACCCCACCAGTCCCATTCCCGCGAAGATAATCGGTCCCTGGGCGAGTGCAACTAGCGTGAGGACCGGACAGGCTAAAAAGCAGACAATCAGCCCTGTCAATATGTAGCTGGCGACTTTGACGAAGACCATGGCTTTCTCCCCGGTGGCTTGTTGGATTTTGTAGCAGTCCGTTGTGACCTGGGATGGCAGTTCTGCGCAGTTCCGTTGGTCGTAGAAGGCGATTTCTTGCTGCAGAAGAGAGTGGAAGTAGAGCGATTTGAAGGCTGTGGAGATCTGAGCGCCGGCTCTAGAGAAGCAGAAGACCGCAATATACCCAGTGATCAGCGCAATCGCTCCTATGAGTAGCAGGATATAGACGATTTCCAGCACTGCGTCGTAGAAGTCCTCCTTATTGCCTCTGTGATCCTGCATTTGGTCGAAGATTTCCCCGATTTCCAGGTAGAATATAGGGGTGGTGGCTCCTAGGACCACTGCACTGAGAAAGCCCAGGGCTAGCAAGGCAAAGGTAGGGACGCTGGCTACAGAGTAGAGTCGCCAGTAGGACACACGGCTGGGAACGGAGGGAGAAGGAGATTCAGATTTGTTCATAGGCGTTATGAATATGGATTATGGGGAAATGCATTGAAGTGGTCGAGAGAGTTGCAGAGAATATTAAGCGCATAGAAGAAATTGCGGGTGCAAGTAGACCTTTCACGGGTGTATCTAAGATATGTAAAATAGCGCTGCTACCCAGAGGCATGGAAGTGGATCTCTGCAGGTATCAAGTCTGTCCCTTTCTTCGGACTGTCTTGGGGCTCCAGGTCAGGCGATTTCGGCTCTGCAGGGGCTTGCATCTCCAGAGCCGAGGAGTCCAGAATGGCTTGCAGCTGAGCCTCGAAGTCCTCGTGACTGAGTCCCTGTGCAGTTTCAGTGGCCCAGAAAGGCCGCCTTTTGCTCGTACCCAGCAGTCCTCCACTCGACTCAGTCTTCACCATGCGACTTTCCTGCTTCCGCTCGACTGTTCGGACCTTTTCCGCTGCTATTGGTTTGCGCGGAGAAGTTAAGGATATAGGGGGCAAATGGCTGCTAGAGCCCCAGCGTCCTGCAGTCCTCGCAGAGAGACGCACACCCAGGCTAGTGGCGCTCTTCCGCTTGCTCATCTTCTGTGCATAGGGAGTGAGTGTCTTGAAGGTGTAGACTCGAGGACTGACTGCTGCCATTTAAGCTACAGGGCGCTTAGCCAGGTGACGTAGCAGTTTGCGGTTGTCCAGCTTCACCTCACTGATCGCTCCTCGCAGCCAGTGCAGACTGAGGGCTTTCAGTTTGGCAGTGTCTCGCCTGGCTTCTGAGCATTCTGAGATGAATTGCTCGATGTGCTCGGAAGCGGTTTCAGGCTTCTTTTGGATCAGCTGCTTGAGGGAAGCCTTGCCACAAACACATCCGGACCAAGGGCAGTTGCAGATAAGAGTACTGTCGCCCATCATCTTGGACACCAGTCGCTTCACAGGACTGGAGGACCTGGTCCTAGAGGGAGTGAGTTTCCCTACAGTGAGGCTGAGGTCGGGGGCTACTGTGTAGCGGGACTCGCGCAGGTCCTTGCGGGAGAGGTTGCACAGAGCAGAGTCAGGACGACTCATTGAGATTTCCAGCCGAGCGCCTTCCTGAGCGTCGTCATTCAGTAACTTTTGCTTGAGAATGTTGAGGTAGCTGCTGCCTCCGGGAGTCTGCACAGGGGGTTTGACCCCTAACAGCCCTCTCCTACTCCCGTTGTTCGATGCTTTCCGCACACCCGAAGCCGCCCCCGCCACTCTGAACTTCCTTCTCAGGAACTTGCGGTTGCCGAGGAGATGCTCCATCTGCGGGTCGTCCAAAGTGAGCGTTTTAGGCTTGGCCAGCGGCCTGGTGAATATCGGGCCCAGGGTGGCTTCCTTCATTATCCTGCGAACCCTCCTTGCTTGGCTGTGATCTCTGTGCTCCCAGGACATTAGTGAAATGCTATGAGGCTATTATTTTGAACCGAGCTTGTTCGCCTGCGGTGTATTCGCGACTGCATATTGGACACTTGGTCACCTTTACTGCACAGTTATAGCAGATTCGGCAGTAGGAGTGGCCGCCATCGAGATACATCATTGTAGGATCAGTACCTTGGCAAGACTGACAGGCAGAAGGATTGGTGGATTTAAGCAGGGGAACAGTAGAATTGGAGGGGGCTGTAACAGCGGGCTTGCCTTGAACTGGGGCGGGAGAGGCTTCTGGGACGGAAGGTCTAACTGACGGTTTCCACTCAGGCTTCTGAATGGCTGGAGGGGACTGAGGTGGCACAGCCCTAGACTTATTCTCTTCCGCTGGAGGAGCTGCGTGTTGATCAGATACACTTGCAAGAATCCTTTGCTCTAATTGCGTACGAATACCGTCGTACTCAGCTCCGTTCATCTGCAGTGTCTCAGCCAGATTCCGCGCTCTGGTCAAGAGTGACATTGCTTCTGCGCCCACCTGAAGAGTAGAGTTGGCTTGCACCATGCCCTGAATCAGTTTCTTCTGAGTATCGATCAGTTCCAGGGCAGATTGCCAACTTGGGTCAGGGCTTGGGAGTGGCTGCACAGCAGGACTGAAAGGAACGAACTGGACTGATGAAGTAGGTGAGTTGGACTGGACTGGGGGAGTAGGTGAGTCGGACTGGACTGGATCAGTATGTGGGTTGAACTGGACTGGATCAGTATGTGGGTCGAACTGGACTGGATCTGTAGGTGGGTCGAACTGGACTGGATCAGTAGGTGGGTTGAACTGAACTGGATCAGTATGTGGGTTGAACTGGACTGGATCTGTAAGTGGGTCGAACTGGACTGGGGGAGTCACTGGACTGGGAGGGTCAGTTAGGTCTGGAGATGCCTCTTGCAGTTGAGAGTTCCCCTCTGGTGCTGCGGGCTGTACAGGCGGACTGTGAGCCAAGTACAGGGAGTAGAACTGCTCTATTGCTGTCTTCGAGCCTTCGAGAGGCATTCCTTCGCTGCTACCATGTAGTAAGACGTAATACGCTTCAGAGACCACTTCGAAGTGGAGTATTGGCGCGACTCCCTCTGTACAGTAAGTCTGCACCTTCACACTCTCATCTACATGCAGCACCAACACTATATGCACCTTAAACAAGTCACTCAGTCGCTTCATTTCATCCTCCATCCCCGCTAATTGTCCAAAAATCTGTTCCAACTCGACATATGAGTCTAAATAGTACTGCAGGTACTCCGGGTTGGTAATCCCCACATAATCAATTTGCCTGTTCGCTATCCACCCCATGAGAGCTTGCAATTTTTGCGGCAAATCGCTGCTTGTCAGGTCTGCTGCCACTTGGGGTCGATTGAGACAGTGACAAATATGCGCCACTCCGAATAGGCTGAAAAGGGGAGTGACTGTTGTTGGGTTTAAATAGAGTCTTTGAGTGTAGCCCAGGGCGACTAGCTGTTGATCAGGCGGGAAAGTTTCAGGACTCAGGGGAAGAGCCACGATTTGGACCTGAATGGCCATATTTCCTATATATTTCCCCGCAGCTACTCCCACTTCCTAGCTCCAATTTCCTAATCTACCCTTCGCTTTCCGTCTTTTCCCTGTTTTCAATATAATCTATATGCAGCACCAGTCCTTCCAGAACCTCGAAGTCCTGTACGCCAATGAAAGCCTGGGAGTGCGTGTGTACAAAGGCTTTGCACCGCCTAGTCACTACGTAGCCATCAAGGAACAGACTCATCAAGACCTGCAGCAGGCCAACAACGCCATCCGCGAAGCACTGCGGCAGGGCAGTCTGCGCCACCCGGGCATTTGCAGGGTCTTTGACTGCTATTTGGACAAGGCGTCTGGGTCCTTATGCAAATCCGTGATCGTGGAAGAACTGCTGGATTGCGACCTAGCCGTGGAGATAATGAACCGGAAAAGTGCTGAAAAGCCCTGGAGTGAAGGCGAAGTACTGCTGTTTCTGAAGGATATCGCCGCTGCCTGTTCCTATGCCAAGGAAAACAGCGTTTCTCACCGCGACATCAAGCCGCAAAACATCTTTCTAGGCGAAGGAAGGGTGAAATTGGGCGATTTCGGGTCTTCAGGGATGAGTATGTTCACTCAGGACTTGCAGAAAACGCTGCACGGCAGTCCCTTCTTCCTAAGTCCCGAGCTAAAGCGGGAGTACTCGCAAGTAATTATGAAAGGTGGCCAGTCCGGCCTTCGCTACGACCCCTACAAGTCCGACGTCTACTCCCTCGGAGTCACTTTCGTCTATATGGCCCTACTGGAGCCGCCTATGGAGCTGATGGACACAAGCGCCTTAGCAGCAGTGACAGAGCAATTGATGGGAAAACTCACTGAATATCCCCAATTTCGAGTGATTGCCGATAGAATGCTAACTGAAAGTCCCGAAGCCAGGTGCTCCTTTGAGGAAATTGTGGAGTTCGTGGAGTGCTATTTCAGAGATTCAAGCCTTAGATCTCACAAGCCGGAAATAACGAAGCCAATCGGGAGACTGGAGGAAAGCAAAGAGGACTTGACGCTGGGAAATGGCTCGCTGGAGCAGCCAGAGCCCAATCCACATGGAGACTTCTCCAAAGTCGAGACCTTTCTATTCGATTCCGACTGGGAAACTTCCATCCGATCCGCCACTTCTTCGTCTCCTGTGAAGGTTGAGATTGAGGAAACGAAGGAAATCGCTACGAAGTCGCTAGGCAATTGCTGTATCTGCGGACTGGCAATTAGTGACCTTTCCTGGACCTCCAGAGTGCCATCGAAGCACCAAATCTTCGCATATGTGTATGCACGCATCTGTTCCCAGACCTGTCTCACCCAGCTTGGAAAGTCCGTTTCCACCTATGAAAAGAACAAGTGTGTGGGGTGCAAGCGGCCTGTGGACCTCAACGCCTCCAGTCGTCCCCTGCTTCTCAAGTGCATGCACTGCTTTCACGACCGCACTTGTCTGCTCAATCACCTCAAAGCGAGGACTGAGGACTTCCGTCTGGCGTACCCCACTGACTGCGAGGTGTGCAGGTTCCCTGTGGAGTTGGTGTACTTCCAAAATTTCTTCGGCGGGGCGATTGAGTTCTTTAAGAAGGTCAAGGTTGCGACGGGGAGAAATATTTGCCTGACTTGTGGGCGGGAGGCCAATGTGAAGCTCCAATGTCAGCATTTCGTCTGCGACACCTGCTTCCCTCTAACCTGCCGCAAGTGGGTCTGTGCACACTGCGGTCGGACCATCACTAGATAATAGGCAATGAAGAAGTCTGGGAGAAGCAGTCCCAAAGCCTCAGGGAAAAGCAGTCCCAAAGGCTCGAAACAGTCCAAAAGTCCCTCTCCGCCGCAGTCCCCAGGCCCTGAAATCAACCCCGCCTTCCTCTGTCCCCAACACAGCAAAGAACTCACCCTCTTCAACGAGTCCACCGAACAGCCTCTATGTCCAGCCTGTGTGTCTGAACTGGGCCCTGGTTCTCACAAAGTCTCCAGTCTGGACGAAGCCTACCGATACAGACTTGCAGCTGTGCACAACATGCTGACTACTCACTTGTTTAGTAAGAAGGAGCAACTGCTAGCCCGCCTGCATAGGACTGAGTACAGACTGGAGGAACTGAAGAGGGTGGAATTGCTCACAGTGAGGGACACTAAAGGGGAGTTTCAGGCGATTTCGGACCGGCTGAGTGCGAGTTCTAATTTGAAAGAAGCCATGCTGGCGAATGAACTCACAGAGTTGCAAAACGACCTTGGGAGAATTGACTACATCAATGCAGCCATCGAATCCGGACCAACGGACGTCACGATGTTTCTGAGCCAATTTCCGAAGTTGAAAAATGCAGCGGAGTACGCAGCTTCAAAACCCTTTAAAACGCTAATAGAAGTGACGCCCGAAGACCTGCCCAACGAACTAACCCGCCTCTCAGAGTGTGTTGATGACCAAGAAGCCTTCACTCACCTCACTGCTTTCAAGGATGAAGTGCTGTGGCGGCTGCTGCACGAACAGACTGGCTCTGGGAACATCCGAGAGGAAGCGAAGAAAGAGCTGAGCCAGTGGGTGGAACTGGCTAACCAGCTGATGACTGAGTTGGAAAGACTGCAGCTGGTGTGTGAGTACTGTGGTACTGCTCTTTCAGCAGAAAGCGCAAATATGACCTGTGGGAAAAACACTGGGTATACTCTTGCAAATCGAGAAGGACAGGGAAAAGACCACAACCGCGGCACCGGCAGACATCTATTCGCCAAGCCCAAGCCAACCCCCTCCCCAGCCTCAGTCCCTGTCTCCCAACTCCCTATGTCCGGGAGTCTACTTTCCCCCGAGGACATAATCGCCAATATACGCCTCACCATACGAGCCCGGCCTATAGACGTGGAAAGCCTATTCAAGAACTACGATGTCCTGAACACTGGGTCCGTGACTCCCACCGACTTCTACCAAATCGTGAGTTCAGCCTTCGGACTAAACGGCCAGCAAGCCGCAGTGCTGATGGAGAAATTCGACCCAAAGGGCAGTGGACGAATTGACTACCGGACCTTTTCAAGTGAGTTGATGGCGGAATATTACGGATTTATCGAGAGAGCTAAGGAAAGGCTGAGGTCTTTGAGAGAGGAATTCAGCCGGGCGGATAGTCGCCACCAAGGCAAAGTCCATAGCGACTTATTCGCTGCAGTCCTTCGCAAAAGCAGCTTTAACGCCTACGATATCAACTTCGCCCTGCGCCTGGCTGAAGTCACCTCCGAAGGAGACGTGCTGTACCCTCAGTTACTAGCCAAACTCAGCACTTAGTCTATAGTCTACTCCCCCATAGTCTCCTCGCTGCCTACAATACACCCCTCCAACATCAAGAAGCGCCTCATTATGATCCCGCAGTCGTGAGGGGAAATCACTGTTCTGCCGATTACTTGCTCCAGTAGGTTCGTGAACAGCACGAACATTTCCGCTGTAATGCCCATGGGCTTATGTATCCGCGCCACCGACTGCTTGTAGTACATGTTGTAGTTGCCCTCTAGCACCCGCTCCAGACCTCTCCTCATCATTAAGTATTCCTCCTGGCTTATATCACTCAACAAGCGATTCAGACTTGGCTCTTCTGCCAACCTTTCCATTACGTGGCTCATTATAGGGTTCCAAAACTCGCAGCCGCCGTATCTCTCCAGGTAGTTCGTAGCGCCGCGGAGTTCCATTTTGTACCTCTTGATGTTCCCCATCATTTCGTCATAGTCACTGATCACTTGATTGAACGAAAAGCCTTTTGAGGGGGATTTCGACACGAAACGGAAAGAAGGACTGTCCAAAACGTCAATATTGCGAGGCTCGGGACTGGGGTTGGCTGTGGGTTCTTCAGTTTTCGGCTTGTCTGTTAGGCCTAATATGCTGATACGGCGTGCGTGAGTGGACAGCAAGGGTTCTTCTGCGTTCTTTTTAGCCTCTCGCAGCCTTTGACCCAGGATTTGCTTCTGATGAAACAGCGGAAATAGTATAAATTTCAGGTCGATTTTACGTCTAAGTTCGTAATTTTGGGTAATCGACTTGGCGTGGGAGGAAAAATAGACTCCTTTGCAGCCCAATAATATCCATTTCCTCTGCCTATTTGGCACGAAGTCGCACACCAATTCCTGCACTTTCTCTCTAGAATGGGCAGGGGAAAACTCTATCAACTTCACAACCTGCAAAAGTGCTTTATTGACCTCAGAAATGGGCTTCGTCCGCTTCACAGCCCAGCACTCCGCAGGCGACTTGACATTAACTGCACACACAGCCCCCACAGAAACAGGCAAAATGGAGGCTCGAGTTTGAATCAACTCTGGTAGTCTCCTAGCTAAAAACGGCAATTTGATATCCGTCTTTGCTTCTGCGGGTTTCCTATTGGACACGACGTAGTAAACCGCTTGCTTCTTGGATGCTTTCCAGTGGGCTCGCAGGAGGGTTATTTGGGTGGTTGCGGGGGGGATGTACATCTGGAGTTGCTGGTCTTCGGAGGCAGTGGACCTCCAGACTCCTTCAGCGGTCTGGAAGTCGAGCAGGAAATTAGGCCTTTTATCGTCTGTTCTGTGCACGTATTTCGGCCAGTGTCCGCTATTGCTCTCTTCGCACTTCCCCACTTCTTTCAAAAATAGCTGAAATGCCGCTTCTTCGCTTCTGCATTTCCTCGCAACTGCTTCCATCTTCTCATTGCTGGAAACCACTGTCAGTCCGTCGAAGTCGGATAGGAGTGTGGGAGTCAAAGGCAGTGTCCAGGCCCTGGACTTGCTATGAGCCAGGACTTGATACAAGTCAATCCCCAGCTGCGTGTGCACACTATGAGGCAGTAGATTCGCCAACTTCTCAATTTCAACCTCATGGTTCTGCGCCAGGTGATGAGAACTGACTTGTTTGCTGAAGGAAATAGCCCGCTGCATAGGGGTTTTGAAGCTGCATGGAGGTTACTCTGCAGCCAGGAGCGCTCGCTTGTAGCTGGAAAAGACTTGAGTGAGGTCTGCAGGGGAAATATCTTCTGTGATGGAGTAGGAAAGTTCGGCTGAGAAACTGTGTTCCATGCTAGTTAGTATCGTACAGAGTAGTTAGAGAGGCTGTTGTGGGCTTGTCTTTGGGTAGTCTTGGAGTCGGTTTGTTTGCTTTCCGGTCGAATTGACTGATTTCGGGGATTTGAGTAATGCACACTGTGTCTGAAGGAGGAAAACTGCTGGATTTATTCAAGTGGCAGAATAACTCCCGCCTCATTAGTTCAATTCTCTCCTTGTCAATAACTTCATTAATAAGGCAACAAATCGTACTTCGCCCAAGTATTTCCCCTGACTATGTATCCATAGACAACTATCTCAGTTTGAGTGGCTAATTGACTACTTTCCTCCTAATTCTACACCTAGTGCCAGTCCTTTCCTACTAGTTTAGCAGACGGTTATTGCTTCAGCATATGCGCCCCTGTCTGAGCCAACACACTCGACCCCAGTCTGTGATGTCCATGCTTCCTCACCACATAGACCGCCGGCTGGACCACCTGCGACTGTGACCTGCCACTCTTGGGAAGCGCCACTTTCCCGACTTCTTGATTCGTAGCAAAGGTCCAGCCGTTACTGCGCAAAGTGTCTTGAGAGACTTGAGGCCCAGAGCTGGTTCTTTGGCTGCTGTACCTGGCTATGCCTGAGGCCCGCAGACCTGGACGAAGGCCTTTACTGCGGCTTTGGTGGGCTGTGTCGTGGGGCTGATATTGCTGTATGACGGGCGGCCGGACTACTTGGTTTTTCAGGTCGAAGGACTGAGAGTGGGAGACTGCTGCGGGTGGGACTGGCAGTTGGACACTGGTGTCGGCCTCAGGTGCAGGGGGGTTGGTTTCTTGTTCTAAAGGCTTTTCCTGGGCTTCGGGTAGTGTCTTCCCTACAACTTCAATAGGAGCAGCGGACTGGATATCCGCAGGGACTGTAGACAGCCCTCCAGCCCGCACCAAAAAGGCACTAATAGGCTCCATTCTCGGGTCAACTCCCTTCAATTGCATACTTTCGATCCTTTCTCGGATAGCCTTCGCCTTCTCCATTTCTCCCCACGACTTCACCAGTTCCTCTCGATTTCTCACTCTTTTCTGTGCCTTTTCAGTCGCCAAAGCTTCGATTTCCCTCTGCGCCCTGTCCAGCCTTTCCCTCTCCCTCAGCAACTCGTACTCCTTGTCATCCCTCCGAGCCGCCAGCTGCCTCTCCCACTGCAAGTCCAACCCCGCCTTCATCTCTCGCTGTCTTTCCGTCTTTATCAGCTTCCTAGTATGTTCAGGAGTCTCCGGCAGGTTGGGATACCCGCTGTAGTCCAAAGCTATCCCCGGCAATTGCTCCTCAAGTCTATCTCTATAGAGTCGTTCTTTCCTGAGGGAGATTTGCTGCTTGAGGGTTTGAGCGTTTACCACTTCCGCGGCTTTTCTCCTTTGCACAGCCTCGACTTCCCTGCGCTTCGCTTGGCGCAGGTCTTCGAGCAGCTGCAGTTCCGCCTTTTGCTTCTCTAGAGCAGTGTGGCCGAGTTCTTGGAAGGCTCGCTGCACTGCCAGGCCGTAGTTCTCTTCCCAGTGGATGGCCTGGCGACTGGGACTCGACTTGTCACTGCAGGAAAGCTGGCTAATGCTCATTTCCCCTGTAGATTACTAAGCTAAAACAGCTCTCCCAGCATACAGCGAGCAGACCCGCCGCCCACCGTCTCAATTCCGCTAATACTCACATAGATAACTTCCCTGTCCAAAGGCAACTGCGCAGTTCGACAGCTTTCCGACAGAACTATCACCTCTCGACCTAGTCTCGGCGCATAGAGAGTCAGCAGATTACCACACATTTGACTCATTTGCAGGTGGGTGATTTCCACTATGCGGTGGTGGCAGGACAGACTTGCGACTACGGCTTCACGCTCAGTAGGGGAAGGAATAGCAGACAGGTTCAGAACTGCAGTAGTGGGAGTTAGGCCTAAAAGCACATTGGTGTGGTATATCGGTCTTCCTTGTGCGTCTTGAGCGTGAAATACCACTGATGCCCAGGGCTTGTGCGCCACTTTATTCAACTCCTCCAATAGAACTGCTAGTGCCAGAGGCGAGGCTCGCTCGGATATAGCCATGTAGACAGTATGCGAGATCTTGTCGAACACTAGTGCACCAGTGCTTTCCAGGGCTACATTTCCCTGTTCCTGCTCCAAGTAGGTCAAATCTATCACATGCGTATAGGTTTCCTTCAACTTACAGATGAACTCAGGCCGTCTCTCGACCCTGCGAGACGGCCATCTCATCGGATATAGGACCAAAGTGGGCTCTGCACACTCTTCAGTGCTGTGAGTACTGAACCAGTTGTTGGGGAAAACTGCGTCTGGAGCCGCTGGGTCCGGATTAGCCAGGTGCAGAACCTCTATTCCCAGTTCCCGCAAAGCAGCCACGAAGCCTAAGAACTCCCCTCTGCACTGCTCTTGACTGATAGTCTGTTCCTTCTGAAAGTGATTGTCCTGCAAAGTCTCTGGGTTCAGGAAGAACGCGGCTGGCTCGACCATCAGCACTCGCCTTGCAAACTTCCCCTCCATTTATCCCTATTACTCACACAGTGCCAGTCAGTGGTAGCGGGACTCCAGGATAGGCGTGGGGTTGCGAGAGGAGTGGGCTGGCGACTCACAGGCTGGCGGTAAAGGTCTGGCGTCGTGGAGTGGGAAAAGAGGACTTCGGGCAGTTTCATGCAGGCTGTGCGGAGAACTGCGCGGCTGCAGGAAATGCCGAGTCCTCAGGACTTTGGTCTGCAGGGTGCGACTGCGTCCCCAAGGCGTGTCCGAGCCTTTGCGGGGACTGGGAGGCTTGGGAGTAATAGTGGCTCTAAGCATGGGCTTGGGTCTGCTAGTGGAATGAGCTGTGCCTTGACGAGAACTGCCGATTGAGCTTATAGGCGCTGGTGCAGGGACTACCACCCTTGCCAATATTTTCTTGATATTAGAGTCTGGGTATATTCTTTCAGTGCGGGAGAAACTGCTCAGGCGGGAGTCCAGCATTTCCCGCTGGACTGAAACTGGCTGTTTCCGAAGGAACTTGGTGAATTTCTGCGACTTCGGCCTGAGATAGCCATAACTTAGCTCCAGTTCTGGCTGCGTGTTTTCGAGGAAAGGACTGATTTTGCCCTTCGTTGAGCCTGGACTGAAGTCCCTCTTCACCCCTGTGACCGGCTCTTCCGCTGCTAGAGATAACTCCACTAGGTTCAAGGAAGGGGAGCTGAAGCCAATGTGAACAGGGTCAGGCGTGCTAACTGCAGGTGGCGAGCACAGTCCTTCAAGTCCCGTTTTCTGCATGGACTTCCACCTCGCCCTCTCCTTCAGCCAGCCTCCCATCGCCGAAGAGTTGCTACTCGGCCGCACAGCCTGCGTGGACTCCGGCCTGCGGGATGCAAAGCCCAGAAAGTTGGTCTGCGGCAGACTACTGCACAGCCCCACTTCCTCATGCAGTCTCGGCGAGTACCGGGCTCTTCTGGGCATAGAGGGAGCGAAGAAGTTCCTTTGCAGAGACAAACTGTTATCGTAGTACACAGCCGTCATTATGACTTACTACTAGTAGGAGACCAAGGCCCACTCAGCCACTTCTCCTTAGCTACAAGGCGGTACTGATGGGTGGGATTCAGTCCCTTGGGGGCGCTGTAGTCGGCCTTGAGGTCTACTTTCGAGGTCTGGGGGAAGACTCTGCGGAAGTCTTTGGGGGAAACCCACTTCCTTTTGTCGCTTTTCTGGCTGAGCATCATCTGCCGCTCCAGCTCTTGATAGGGCGTTTCCAAGCCAATTGGACGGCGGATTTCCTCCAAACTCGCGTTTCTGAAATGAGGCCGGTAGGTCTCATACACGACCTTAATGCTGGGTTTCTCCGGCTCAGGCGACTTCGAAAACTGGTCTTTCGTGATAGAATCCATTAAATTCATGACCTTCGGCATGCCCTCTACAGGGTAGCCCGGGTGCAGGAACACCCGCACATCCCGAGCACTCCAAGTTTCCATGTTCTTGGCTGAGGCTTCAGCCTGGGCGGCTGTTGTGAGCATCAAAGCACTGCGGCGTCCTGCTACAATTGAATTCCGCTTCGGGGAGGGTAGGACTGTATGCGGCTTGCTCTTTTTGGGCCTGTATTTGGTAGTGAAGCTGTACCCGGAGCTTTCAGTGGAGTTATCGCCCACCACCTTAGCATTTCTTTCCGCCTTTATAGTCATATTCGTCGTGGCGTTATTCCCAACCAGTAATGGTCCAGTTCGTCTCGAGAAGGCGAATCCGGAATGCGCGGCAATTGCATACGCCACTGAGTGCTGTCCGGCCTGACCTGGGTTGTGCTCCCCGGCTCCAGACCCCTTCATTAGCACGTGACTGGCGGGGAGTTGCTGGGCTTGACTCATGGGAATGTCGATGCGGTCTCGCTGGGCATGGATTAAGCCCATGTAGTGCACTACGAAGTTGACGAGGACTTTGATGGAAGATGGGTACTTCGGGTGAATGTGAAACTGCGTACAAACAGCATTATTCAGGCAAGTTATCATTGGTCCGCGCTCACTTTCCGCCAATATTTTATAGTAGTTTTCCGGGTCAGAAGTATTAGTAGGGTGAACATCCCACGCATTTCCACATAGCACCAAATGCTCCCCTAGTCCTAAACCCGAATTCAGCCAATGAGTTGAATACAGCTTGGCGATGCGGAATTTGGACTCACTGGTTTTCGAAATAAAGACTTTGTCATCAAGCGGGACGCTAGTGGACTGGTACTTGAAGGGCTTCAGCATCGCACTTCTGGCCTTTTCTATGTGGGAAATACCGCTTTCTTGCGCTGTTTTGTGGTTGTGCAGACCTACATTGGCAATAGGGTAGAACTCCCCTTTGATCGTATCATACCCATACATATCCCCAGTGGATGAGTCTAGAAAAGTGTCTCCAAACCCTAAAGTCTGCAACACGCTCTGATCCGTTTTCTTGAACTCCTCCACAGACGAGCCTTTTCCGCCTCCATTCACAATTCTACTGATATGCAAATTCGTAGCGCATAAAAAGACCATCATCTGCATAGCGAACCCACTCGCAAACAGCAGTTTCCTCGTCTTCTTGCACATTCGAATAAGGATCAGAAACTTCCGGCCCTTTTCATACCACGGCAAAATGTTCTCGTCTCCGTCGATGAAGACGAAGTCGAGGTGGTCAAATAGCTTCTCTGAGTCTGTGTTCAAATAGCCAGTGTTCATTTCTGATAAGTATATGTCGAGACTACGGTGGTCTGCAGTCATGAATTCGATGTTTTCCGAGGAATACAGCTGCTGATGTGTGAAAGCCTGGGTAAAGGGTACGTTTTGAACAGCGGTGTAGAAGACTGCGAAGTTGCGTCTGCCGGCCACTGTGTCGGAAAACCCGTTCACTATCAAGACTTTCATTATAGACTGGAAATGCGGGGACTGCTGCTGCTAGGGACTGTGCTGGCACTGAGGAATCAGCTCTTTAGCGTGGAGCCGTACATAGGCAGTGCAGGGCTGGAGAAGGTGAAGTTGGTGTACTCGCTGGGAAGCACTATTTTGAGTGTGCAAGTGGGGGAAGAGAATGCTCTGGTCGACTATACGCGGAATCAGACCACGAAAATTGGGGATTTGTATTACGGGTCGCTGGAGATGAGCCTGAAATCGACCTATTTGAAGTGGACTCTCAAAGACTTCGGCGGACAAACCTCCACCTGCACTACTAAGCTCCTCCCAGGAGTTCAAATAACCGACCCTCACGAAGGCAGTTCTTGCCAGGCCACAGGCTGCTACGCTTCCTTCCAAGAAGACGGCTGGTGCGACGCTTTATGTCTGAACTCTGCCTGCGGATATGACGGGACGGACTGTGAGAATGCCGACGTATTCGGAATACTAGAGTGCGACCCCAACAACATCGCAAACGGAGTCTGTAACCCCGAGTGTGCAGGGCCACTGACTTTCTACGACGGCGGAGACTGCCTGAACCCTTGCTTAAAGACCGGATGTCCGAGAAGTTCCTTAGGAAACGGGATCTGTGACCAGACCTGCAACAACCCAGAGTGCTTCTTTGATAGAGGCGACTGTGCAACTGGCTGCTCGGTAGGCTGTTCAGCTGTGCAGTTGGGAGACGGGGTGTGCGACTTGGCCTGTAACTCCGCTGCTTGCGACTATGACTCTGGGGACTGCTCTGCTCAGGTGCAGCCCTGCGCAGGGCAAAACCAACTCCTAGACCTGTACTGCCAGCCGTATACTTGCGTTAGTCTGGGATGCACTGCTGCTATGCTGGCGAATGATATTTGTGACCAGCCATGCAATAACCCAATATGTGGCTATGATAACGGGGAATGCATTAAGCGGCATTTGTGTAAGAACCATGGCTGCGACCCAGATGAGGACATAAAGGATGAGATATGTGATATGGAGTGTTTCTATGAGGAGTGTGCGTATGACCAGGGAGACTGCGATGCGAAAATGTGCTGGAGTGGGTGCTTGGTGCAGTTCCTAGGCAATGGAGTGTGCGACGAGCAATGCAACGTACCCCAGTGTCGCTTTGATAATGGCGACTGCCACTCTGATCTATGCGCTGAAAACTGCTTTCCTCAGTGGCTGGGAGACCATATCTGCGACTTCGCCTGCAACTACGCCCACTGCCAATACGACCACGGCGACTGCTCCTCCTCCGCGCCCCTCACTAAGGTAGCCAGCGGCACTGCCACAATCGCAGGAGTGGAGTACCAAGCCCAGACCGAGTGCGTTCGCTCTGTTGCCCTGCTAGTGGCCTTCACTGCCTTAGTTCTTATATAGTTGGTCTGCAAGGACTATTTCGTTATGAGGAAGTCGAATATGTCCCTAATGAGGGGCACTGGGACTCGCTGGAAGAAGACTGCGCCCCGGCTTCGCACGAATAAAACGAAGAGTTTGATGTAAATGCGGCCTCGAATGAGCGCTTCTGATGCTGCTTTCACCTTTTCAGGGGCAGAAACAGTGCCGATTCCGAATGACATCCCTGCGATGTCCACAATATTCATCTGATTTCCGTCCCTTGCAGTCACATCGCAGCCATAGATGGTCAAAAGCCGCAGCAAAAAGGACCTTTCCTGGACTCTCACAGTCAAGTGAGCAGGATTTTGCTTATCCACATCCAACACATTCGGATTCGCCTTCAAATCTCTCAAAAAGTAGGCCAGAATCGCTTCGTCTCCGGACACAACGGCCCAGAAGATAGGCGTCCATTCCATTTTCTTGGCATTTGGTGAGTCTGGCAGTGGCTGGTTGATGTCATAACCGAGACTGATTTGGGCTGTGGTGAGGCTTTTTACTTGGTCTAAGTTACGGTCTTGAATGGCCTCTATGAGCATTTCGGCGCTTTCTGGGTTCATTTTTATAAGGAAAAGGGGAAATTGGCTGTAAGTGGTGGATGCAATTGCTAATGTGTGGAACTGTTTTGCATGCTTGTGTAGTCGAGTTACAACTTTGAGAGGCGATTCACGTTATTGTAGTGAAAGAAGGAGAGGAAATGTGCAACTTTTAGATATTTCTTTGTAAGACGAGAAAGTCTGTAATAGCGGTAAACTGTTGATAATCCGCAGAATACATGCTTTTAGCATTGCTACGGTCCGAATTCTCCCAAAAGTGACTAAGTAGTCTTCGGGTATTGCTTCTTTCTAGGGCTATCCGGGAGCTAATGGCTTAGAAAGATGGAAAGCAGACGTCTGCAGAAGGAATACGAAGAGATCCGCAAGCTAGGGCCCTCTAACTCCTACGGCATCACTGCAGACATAGTAGGAGGCGACATGACGCACTGGAAAGGGGTGATAAAGGGTCCCGAAGGCAGTGTTTACGACAGTGGCACCTTCGTTATCGACATCATCATTCCCCATGACTACCCCTACAAGCCTCCCAAAATGCGTTTCGAAACGCGCATTTGGCACCCTAACATCAGCTCGCAAACAGGCGCTATCTGTCTTGACATCCTCAAGGACGAGTGGAGTCCTGCACTCACCATTCGCACTGCACTGCTGTCTCTCCAGGTCTTACTGTGTGCACCACAGCCTGACGACCCACAGGACGCAGTGGTGGCCTCCCAGTATAAAGCAGACCTGCCGCTGTTCGAGGCCACTGCTAGGGAGTGGACGCGAGTGCACGCTCGAGACATTAGCGAAGTGCGTGCGGAAAGTGTGCGCAAACTGATGGAAATGGGCTTCGAAGAGGCCGCTGTTCGGACTGCACTGGAGAACACAGCCTGGGACGAACAAGCAGCACTCAATACTTTACTCAGTGCCTAGTTAAATCCGTCTTTCAGCCGCGAGACTGGTGTCTGGGGAGTAGCGGGCGTTTCAAGGAGTTGGAATAGATAAAATATGCAACAAAGCCAACTGAACAGACACGTGGAGGTGCAAAGCCAAACTTGGGCCCGAGACTCCCATGGTTTATTCGACTACGAGTCCAAGACGACCATCTCTCAGTCCTTCACCTGCAGCTCCTCGGGATATCTTTGCCGTAGCGGGGATGAACTGGCCTACACGCCGACAGACCTACCCGCCCCTGCAGAGGCCCTGGCCTCACTGCAGCTGAGTGGCCCTCAGGAAGTCACCCTCCAGCCGAGACAGGAAACCTGGGTGTCTCTGCGCTTTTTGGGAGAGAGCGGATTGGAGCTGAGCCAAGGACAAGTATTGCGACTGGGCAGAGTGAAGTACCAAGTCAAAAGTCTGTATAACGGACTGGAAAAGCCTATGGACAGCAGCGAAGGGGACATAGACACCAGTGACGAAGACTGTTTGGAAGAGAGTGGAAAAGTAGACAAGTCGCAAGCTGTGTGTCGAGTGTGTTGGGAGCGGGAAACTGAGTCCAATCCACTACTTTCCCAATGCCGCTGTTCCGGCTCCATCCAATTCATCCACCTCGACTGTCTGCGACATTGGCTCGCAGGCAAGGTCGCGACTCGCGAAACTGAAGGCTGTGTGACGTACTCGTGGAAGACACTGGAGTGCGAAGTGTGCAAGACTGCTCTGCCACTAGTGCTGCATCACAAAGGAAAGGCACTGAGTCTATTCCGCATCTCAAAGCCCGAATCAGCACATGTCATCCTCGAAACCGACGATTTGGAAATACCCGCGCTCAAGTGTGTACATGTGATTTCCTTCGATACTGCAAGGACGGAAGTCCGACTCGGTCGTGGACACAGCAGTGACATCCGTATCAACGACATATCAGTGTCTCGCTGCCATGCCATTGTGAGACTGAGAGACGGGAAATTCCTACTGGAGGACTGCAACAGCAAGTTCGGAACTCTGATGAAAGTCACACAAGAGCTGAAGCTGGGGACGGAAAAGGTGACCCTGCAGATGGGCAGGTCGCTAGTGACGATGAGCAGTGAAGCGTGTAGCTAACACAGGCTGTTATACAGCTTTAGATCCCGGCTTTAACACCATTGAGGCTGAAAGGAAGTTTATTTGGCTTCAAGTTGACTGTGCTGGAAGTGAGACTACAACTTTGCAGTGAGAATTCGTACTTTCAATTGTGTGATCTGAGAAAATATCTGAGAAAAGGTGATTTCTACGGTGCATATCGAGAGAAATCCCAGCGAAGACTCCCAACATGCTTCAGCAGACAATATGAACGTAATTACGCTGACTGGGGACTCCTGCCAACTTCACCCGCACTTCACTCGTCTGACCCCTCCCCGGCTCCGCAGTCACAGGACTGCCAAGAAGTCTTCCAGTCGTCCTGCCTACTTAGGCACTTCTCTCCGTCTCCCCTCCCCCTCCTCTACTTCTCCCTCACCTTTGACTAATGAACGCCCTGCTTCGCTGCTACGCTGGCACACTAGGACCTTTATAGGCCCGAGGATCGGAGTCCGACTTTCTGTGTCGTTACAAAGACTTAACAAACAGAAAAAGGCAAGAATTGATGCTTTGCTGCGGAATCATAAGGACGGCTCAGGCGGGTTAAGGACTGACTTACAGCGGATTGATCAAACGACGAAGTCAGTTTCTTTGCTGAAAATTACAAGTTCTATTCAGCCGCAAGCCTGTGGAGGGGCTGAGAGAGACCCGGTGAACACTCTCTTGTTGAGAAAAACCGAAAGACAGTCTGCGATTAGCAGTCGACAGATCTGCAGTGGAACCAGTGCAAGGACTATTGCAGCAAGGTTTTTAGCCTAATCTGAGGGAATTCAGGCCTTTATTAATGCTTAGCGACGGAATGTAGCTATGCATCTGCTACTATTACCTCAGAGAAACAGACAGACCTGCATATCCACTAAGCCTAACTATCCCAATTCCCTGATTACATCTGGAATTACTCACGGTCCAAGAGAGGCAAGTCGCCGCTGTTCCTGAGTGCCACAGGCCTGGCAATAGCCCTGCCTATTGCTCCGATCCAGGCGTTCCGCTCTTCCTTCGAGTCTACACTGAACAGAAAACTGCGTCTGTTCGTTTCCAGGCGGAAGACGTAGGTGTGGCCAGGGACGTCTTCCACACTAGTGATAGCGCGGAACTCATCAATAGGTATGCGCTCAGTTGAATTCTTGCACCCTCTTTCCTGCTTGTAGGTGCGGGCACAGAGAGTCGTCAGGACCAGCCAACGCTTCCGCCAGCGCTTGAGCGTGCGGCTCTGCTTGACCACCCAGCCTTCGTGCGCCACTCCCAGAGAACCTCTTGGCGACAGTTCCATTTCACTCTTTACAGAGACTTGGAGAGGGGGTGTGGTACTGCAAAAATACACTATAGACAGTATAGCGAAGACGTGGGATTGATGGGAAAGGGTTGGGACTAGACTTGTGGAGTAGGGGGAAATGTATGTCTAAAGTGACTCCTATATGCCAGCAAAGCCGGGAAATAGGCCTGTTTCCGCTTGCAGCCGCCTATATCCTGCCCTCACTCCCTAACCCTAATAATAAAATGGGCCTTCGAGACTGGTTCCATAGCAGCGGCGACGAAGAATACAGCAGCCAAACCGACACTTCCAAGTTCCCCTCCCCAGACACAGACTCAGAGCCTCACTTCCAGGGCTCCTTCAGCAGCTCCGTCACTCGCTGCGAGCCCGACGAGACCGGCCAAACCCGCTGTCGGCGCTACATCACTCGCAGGACCAGAAACAGCCCTACTCAGCCCTGGTCGGAAGAGCGCACGGATGAGGAACTGCCGTATGAGGAAGCGGCCTTTCAGGTGCCGGGAGTGAATGAAATGATGGAGGATGTTAATCGAATGATGGAAGAGTTTGGATCGGCTTTTGGACGGTTTTCCCTGTTTCCCGGGTGGGGAGAGGCACAGAATCGACCTGTGCAGGAGCAAAGACAGCACAGAGAACCCACTTTTCCATTTGCGAGAGAGCAGAGTTGGAGGCCGAAGCCTGCGCCACAGAGGGGGTATGGGGACAGTGACGAGGTTTTTGACGCATAACCACTAGATTTCACCTTCTAGTAGGTAGCTGTTGGGCACATTTCTTACTTTGAAGGCACTTTTAGTATGGGAAAGACGCGAAATGGGCTCTAGCAGTGTGTGGGAAGTCTTAGAAAAAAGGAAATATGCAGCAAAACTGCTGAAAGTGTATACATGCGACCGAATTAGAGAAATAAAAGACAAATCTCTGCAATTTTGTAGCAAATCGTAGTTGAAATAATGAGAAAAGGATCGTTTAGAGTGCAATTTTCTAATAAAAGTAAGTCCTTAGACTCCCAACTTCTCACTTTCAAGTCTTTTAGGAGTCAACCTGATACTTCCATGTCAGTTGACCTTATCTAATAGACCAGTATCTGGTAAGAAGAACAAAATACGGGTTTTAGCAATAAGGAATAGGATATATAAGGAAACTAGACTTGAAACAGGCGTATTTCGCTGCTACTTATAGGTGATCAGCACAAAGAGTACTATTCCAGCTGCGGGACCTGCTGTCCCATTAGCTAAATTTGCTAAGAAGATGGGAGCTTGCTGCAGTCAGAAAAAGCCCCTATCCCTGTCCCCAAGCCAGCCGCAACCCTCACAATCAGACCCAGAAGACTCTTTAGCCCGCTTCATGGAAAGCCTATTCCCACCCAACTCCCCTTCTACCCTGCCCGAAGTCCTTACTTCCCTAAAAGACCACCTCGAAGCCCACCCAGAAGACGTTAAAAGGTGTCTCACAGAGCTACGGAATAAAGCGAAAGCAGCTCTAACCAGTCTCTCTGAGGACGATTTGAGGGTGCTAAGGGTCCTTGTGAAGGCTGCAGACACACTCATGAGTCTCGAGCCTTTGCAGATAATGGCACTTGTATATGAAGTCGCAGGGAAATGTGTCGGCAGGCCGGCTTTTCTGCAACTGCGCTCAGACCTGTATGAGACTTTGGAGAGAAGTTCGCCTGGGGACTTCGAGGAAGTGGGCTTGATCTCAGGCCCATTTCTAGCAGGACTGATTCAGTTCTGCAGACAGTACCCAGACCAGGTAACACCCAGAGATATCGGCCAATTGCAGCAGCTAGTTGGGACCGCCAGCAGCTCAACGCCCCTGGAAACTCGCACTCAGAGGTGGGAGGAGTTGATGACGCTACTGTGGGAACGACTGAAGCAGGACGCTACAGGAGTCGATTCAGCCCTAATTCAAGCAGAAAAACAGCTTCTAATGACTCTATACAAAGAAACCGTCACTTCAGACAAAAGCGCCCAACTGCTGTTTTGTCGACTTTTAGGAGTAATTGACAGCTGCACAGGCTGGGGAAGCTACTCCGCAGCCACCCTGTCTGTGCTGCTCGAGACTGTAGCCACGACTCAGCCCAGACTCAGCAGTCAGTTGCTACGACAACTGCTGACCACTCTGCCCAGTCGCATAGCCAAGGGGAAGTTGGAGGAAGTGAGGACTATTAATGCACATGTCACTGCCTTTTTGAAGGCGGTAAAGGAACAAGTCGCGACTTTGACTTACACCCCCACGCTTCTAAGCATCTTCTTAGCCCTGTTTTCCCTATCAGAATTACACGATTCCGCCTCCGTCCTACTGACGCAATGGAGCCGCAGGACTGACATTCAAAGCTGCATCCGCCTTTTGAGCGAACTGTCCCAGCAACACACTGCCCAGGCCCAGGCCAGACTCTGCCTCAGCAGACTCAAGAGCTGCATCCGACCCCGTATCCTCAAAGACTGGGACACGCACATTTTCTGCGAAAACTGGAACCAGCTACTGGCGGAGGTCATTAACAAAGCTGCGAGAAATGGGTCGTTGTTGACTCTGCATGTAGCGGACTTCGTTGTGAATGTATTGGGGGAGGAAATAAGGATTAGGGTCAATGAAGTGGCGGTATTGAGCAAAATCGCTTTAGGCTGTTTGGAGACTTTGAATGGGGAAATTACAGCGAATTGGCTAAAAGCGTGCAAATACAGCAGTCAAATTTGGCAGAATTTAGCCAGTCAGCAAACTGCTATCCTGCAAAACGGACTACTGAAGGTAGTAAGAAAGCTGCAGGGACTTGCAGAGCAGACAGAACGCAGCTCTGTGCAAGTGTCCTTGGTAGTTCTGCTCCTTGTGCTTGCGCATAATGTAGGCAAGTACTACGATTTGCCGAATTTGGTGCAGTTTGCGTGTCAGTCGGGGACGGATTTGGCGGCTTTTGGGCTGTATCCGAGGCTTTTTAAGCTGAATTTGTGGGAAGAATTGTATGATTCGCCGTCTTTTTTGTTCCATAAGGCTGATCTTTCCCTATTCCGAACGATAACTTCCCGAGTTTTTATCTCTCCTGCACCCTTAAGACTGCCAATATTCGACTCCTCCCTATCTCGCGAAGGCACTTTAGCTCTGCTGAGGGAAAATTTGGATCCTTTGGAAGCCTTGCAGAGTGAAAGGTCTTACTCAGACTTCAGTCCTGTGAACACAGGTGACGTAAAAATGGGCTTCAAGGAGGTTAAGGCGGAAAGCGGCACTACAGGCGTGGAATCCGCTATTAGATAGGCCCTAATTCGTTACTAAAATCCTACTTATGCATGAAATAGTGCTTTTTGTAGAAATCCACAATCGACTCGTCTTCCTCCTCATACACCGTATAGGCGTGTTTGAGCTGCTTCAGCACTTCTTCCAGGGTTAACTTCAGTCGTCCACAAGTGACATTGAATAGAGTCCTGAAGCGAGTTCTATTCTGCGCTGCAGTCCTGCCCGTTTCCAGCCCTTCCCAGCGCACTTCCGTCAAGTCCTCTGCCCCCTGCTCCTCTATGCCCTGGATGAGCTTCATGTCTTCTTCGTAAGTGAAGCAGTCTGCGGGGGTGATTTTGCCGAGAATGCAGCGGTTCCACTTGAGCCGGCAGTCCACTTCCGACCTAGTTACCAGGAGGTGGGCAATTGCGCTCCAGTTGAGGTCCTTCACTGCAGACAAGTGGTCTGCTTCCTGCAGGCGGGTTCCTAGACGGGCGAATACGGCTTCTTCGTTCTTTAGCCCTTCGCAGGCTGTGAGCAAGTCGCTAGGAACAGCCTGGACGCCACTGTTTTGCTGCACAAGCCGGATCAAAGTGACGATTTCCCCCCCACTCCAAGAGCCCTTCTTCCTGCAGTCGTGCTTGTCCCCTCCCATTTGCTTCCACTTGTCCTTCACATTGACAGCCGTTCTGCCCAGAATTTCCCCGATTTCCTTCCACTTGTGTCCGTTGTTTTTGACGAAATGAACTAATTCCTGCTCCTCCCAGTGGGCCCATTCGCCCTTGTAGTTGTTCGGGTTGAAGATCCGCCGGCAGACGTTGTGGATGGACTGGACGGAGCGCCTGGGGAAGTGCTTGGCCAGGCTGCACCAGACTTTGCTGGAACTGCGGCTGCCAGTGTCTGAACACAACTCCACCAATTCTTCAGGCGCCAAAGCATGCTTGCGAGCCCATTGACACAGCAAGTCTCTAAGCAGTCTGATTTCCGTAGGCTTGAAAGGGCCTCGCTGCAAGTCCGGGATAGTCTTGAAGTCGTTCCAATGTCGCTTGGTGAGTTCCATTTGCTAGTGTAAATTAGAAGTGGAGGGGAGTGCGGGCGAGGGAAGTTTGGGGGCGCGGGGGACAGTGGACTCCTTCTCTGTGGCCTTCTTGGAAATACAGCTATAATGTCTCACCGGCTTCGCCTTGAACTGCCTCCTTTTCCTCTCCACCTGCTCCCAGTCCCTCACGCACATCTTCCCTGTGCATCCTCTCCAACTCTTGATGCAGTGCAGTTCCCGGTAGAAGGCTTCCTTCTTGTCTTTGCGAGTGTCCAGGAGCGCTGCAGTTTGCTTCACTGAACACACAATTGGCTCGGGCTGCAGTTTGCGCTTGAGAGACATTGAAAGATATAGTAAAGATGGAAATGGAAGAGGGAGATCGGACTTCTACGAGACACATGAGTGCGGCTAGTACACCTAGAGACAAGGGGGTTAGGCCTAGGTCGAGCCAGGCTTCCCCTATACGCAAAACTGCCATTTGCAGGGCCTTTCTATGCCAAGAATGCTTGCGACTGAAGACAGACTTGGAAACCACCAGGGAAAAAGTGATGGATTTGGGGTATAAGTTGCAGTTAGAGCGGGAAAAACACGATCAAATGATCAGGAGAATGGAGGAGCAGCAGGCAGCCATGCTCGCACTCGCCTACGAACTTCCAGAGCAAGCAATCCCAGAGGATATCTCCGTGCTGAACAAGCTACTGGTGGAGTTGCAGATCTACTCCTCGGAGTTGAGGAGGGAAAACCAAGCTTTGAAGACGCAAGTTACAGTTTTTCGAGGGCTGATAGAGGGCAAAATAGAGGCGGAAGCGGTGTTTAGGGGTCTTTTTGCGGAAGATATGGTAAAGTTGGAGGAAGGCTATAGAGCGGATATTGAGGCTTTGGACCAGGAGTACGTCCGCTGCTCGGAAGCTTCTAAAGTAAAGATGCACGGCCTGCAAATGTTGCTCGAACTCAGCACCCGACTAATCGAGAAGTGGCGAACCTCCGGCTCAGTGGACGACACTGAAGCAGACATGCTCGCCGCCAAGCTAGAAGCAGCCCAACAGGTGTACTAGTTTAATAACATCACAGGTCTGCCTGGACCACACTCGAAGACCTGTGCACTTCCTTCCTCTCAGTGGGGGGTAGACTGGTCGCAGGACTTGGGTGTGCAGTCTGGAAGAGGGAGAGAAAGCCCTTCGGGAGGAGACGGCGAGACCGTTGGAGCAGGCGCAGGGAAATGGCGGGGTCCATTGGACGCTCAGCAAAGGGTAAAAGCAGTGGTTTCGCGGGTATCAAATAGGCCTTATTGAAGCGCTGGTCTCGGCCAATGCTTCTTTCCCGCTGGTTGCTCCCCAAGTCCCACACCTCCGATTTCGTCTTCACATGTCTGGTGACTCTGATGACTGTGATGGCCTGCCTGCCCTGCCACTTCCCTGCCTCCGCATTGAGCACTACGTAGGACTCACCCTTCTTGATGCGGTCTCTAGAGGCCTGCAGAGTGCTCCTTAGCAGGGGCTGGTCACTGCGTTGGCCTGGCTTGAGGCTTGACCGGGACCGGAGGTGGATTGCATTGAGTTCCATCGTTGTACATATGGAAGGGAGAGAGTCGAGGATAGAGCGGCTCAAAGTAATAGCAAAACAGCACTTTTTGCTGCAGGAACCGCCTGCCTCGGTCGACTTTTCCAGTGATTCGGACTTGGAGTACCGCAGAGTTATCAAAGCGGATGCAGACAGAACTCGCAGTTCCCTCCTAAGCCTCTCCGAACGCGGAAAACTCGAAAGCATGCTCACCCACTACTGCCGAACCGAGAGAATCCGCTACAAACAAGGACTCAACGAAGTCCTCGCGCCCTTTCTCCTTCTGCAAAGAGAAGGCCTGACCGACGCAGAGTGCTACAGCTGCTTCAAAGCCTTCGTGCAGCAGTACTTGCTGCCTTGGTACATTGACCAGGACTTCCGAATGCTGCGTGCGGCTTTCTTCGTGTTCAGGTTGATGCTGAAATACCACGACTCCAGGTTTTCCCTGTACCTGGCGAATGCCAATATAGGCCCAGAACTGTATTCGACGCCCTGGTTTCTGACGATTTTCGCAAGTAAAATTGCGGATGCGAACTTGGTTTTGGCGCTGTGGGAAGAACTGATGGCCTCCAGGGACCAAATGTTCGTTATTTACATCGCACTGGCGCTGCTTTTCGTCAATAGAAACCAGATTCTGGCCAGTGAACCGAGCATTATCCTAGTAACGACCTCTCAACTGACAATTAACACTGAAGAAGACCTTGTGAAGATATTAGCAAAGGCTAAGGAGCTGATGGAGACCACGCCGCCCTCTGTAGAGGTCTATTTCGCCAATATGCGGCTTGATTGCGATGACGGAATTGATGGAAAGCTGGCTTTTTTAGAGAAGGAATTTTGCGTATCTGTGCTGCCTAGTGAGATAGTGCAGACCTGCTACCCCGCACTCACCCACGTAAACTGCCAAACCGGCACTTGCCGCTACTGCCAAAAAGCCAGCTCTCGGCTGAACATGGTAATCATCGACTGCAGAACCGCTGAGGAACAGGCCAGCTGCACCCTGCCCAACACCCACTTGCTAGAGCCAGAAGCCTATACAGACCAGGAAATCATGAGTGAAATCCCTGACCGATTCATCAGCATCCGGGGCTCCTACCATATCGTTTTACTGGGTTCCGGCCCTTTTAGAGCCTCGAATTTCACACTGGATTACATCGAACAGGCCGAGGAAGAGGTCGATGTGGTCCAAAACATGATGGAAAACCTGCTTCTCGACTTCCAACGGAAGGGCTTTCCCTATGTGAGCATCGTGCAGGGCGGGTTTGCAGAGTGCCACCACTACGCAGTTGCACTAAGTTGTGAGTTGGAAAGACACGCAGAGGACTGCAGGTACTGCAGGAATGAGACAGGGGAAAGAGGGGAGAACAGCAAAGGAACGGTTATGGGTAAGGTTAAAAGCGTCTTTGCAGGGTTGAAAGCCTTGGCGAAGCGATATACAGGGAAAGGGGAAGACCAAGAGGCAGTATCAGACGAACCTCCAACTGTGTTGCCAGCGGTTTCAGGGTCTAGGGTGGTCATTTTAAAGGTAAAAAGCAGGCAGAAAGAACTGGAGAAGTGGCAAAACGACCCCTCCACTCGCTTCTACGCCTGCAAGAAATACGACAAATTGATCGGTCTTTGCTACCCTGAGGACCGGATATTGGTGCTAACTAAGCACGAAATCGTGATTTCCACGCCTTTCTCCATGTCCCCTGCAGACTCCGGCGCCCTAGTCGTTGGCACAGTGGAGGAAAGCGCCCCGCTCCTCTCTTTGCAGAAAATCGCCTCGAAGAAGTCCAACGCGAAAGTGCTTTCTTTCTATTTCTCACAACTTGACGAGGAAATTTCCTTTTCATACGGCTTCGGGGACACCGAGGAAGCGAAAGATTGCATAAGCCACACCCAAGACTTGATCAAACAGCTAAAGAAGCTGGACTAATCTGTAAAGGCTGGTGACATTAGAGGACGTTAGGGGTGGTTTCTAGGTCTATCCGAGGTCAAAAGGCGCTTTAGCAGGCGTTCTGCGGCTTTTCCGAGTAGGCGGAGAGCAGGCTGTCTTCGCATGTCTTCAGTCTGCAAGTCGCTCCAAAGCGCCAGTTTCCGTCTTATGTACAGCCGCACTTGGTGCAGATGCAGCTGCGCCCGGGTCATCCCGCACTCCCACGCCTGCAGCTTGTCCTCCAGGATGTGCATCAAGAAGTCCTCCTCACTCGCATACACCCGCTCCGCGATTTTCTGCGTATTTACCTGCGCAGAGTACCCACGTAGACACAGAATAGCATCCACTGCTAAGACTTGAGGTTCGAATTCTGTCCATACCGCTACATAGTCAATTCCGTATTTCTCAACTAAGTCCCGGTCCACTTTCGGTAGATGCAGAATGACCTCGTCCACAGCTGTAATTTGCGCTAAAGTCTGCGTCTTTTCCCGGGTGGAGAGGAAGGTTTGGGGGGAGTCGTGGATGCCGACGACCAGGCGGACCTGGCGGAAGGCGGCTTTGCAGTCCTGGAAGAAGCGGAAGTGGCCGTAGTGCAGGTAGGAAAAGACGCCTGGGATCAAAATAGCGACTGGGCGGTCTTTAGACTGCAGGTCTGAGGCCGCGGACTCCGTCATTAGATAATACAAGGCGGGAATCCTCTCAATTCTGCACAAAAAGTGCCTATTTCCCTAGTAGAATACACCCAATGGATCTAACCTACTCCCTAAGCATCTACACTAACATGCGTAATGCGTATCGCCGCCATCGGCTTTTCCTGCCGGTCCACAGGGACGCCCTCAATGGTCTGCACGACGTCCATGCCCTTGTAGACGCGGCCGAAGATAGTGTGGCGGCCGTCTAGCCAGGTGGCAGGGACTACAGTGATGAAGAACTGGGAGCCGTTGGAGTCGGGGCCTTTGTTGGCCATGGAGACTGTGAAGGGCCGGTCGTGCTTTAGGTTGGGGTGGAATTCGTCCTCAAACTCCTCTCCCCATACCGACTGCCCGCCAGTCCCATCCCCATCCGGGTCCCCAGTCTGCACCATAAAGCCCCTACTCACCCTATGGAATACAATTTGGTCATAATAGCCCGACTTCGCCAGCGCCGTAAAGTTCTCCACAGCCCTGGGAGTCTCTTTCGGGTACAGTTTGATGTAGATGTCCCCCATCGTAGTGTGAATTATGGCTTTGGAGGCTAGGACCGAAGTCGCGGACTTGGGCAGTGCGTATGCAGCCTCCTCCTTGGAGGGTTTTTCGTTCATAATATCTCTGGAAATGATGGATTCACCTGATTCCGTGGCTAAATCTGCGGGCGGGTTTTTGGTGAATAGGTAAAATCGGTTCTTTCGAAAGGCCAAAGCGAACAAAGTCGGGTCGGAAACCTTGTCTCCCTGGGAAGAACTGCCCCCCACCCCCGCTCTGCCACTCATATTTCGCATCAACTTCCCGCCAAATAGGCTGATTTGCGTGAATCGCTCGGTTTCGTGCTTGCCCAGCAGCCGCAAAATGCGACTATCGGCGATGTTGATGAACTTGATGCCTACGTAAGTACTGTAAATGAGGATAGAACTGCTGTCGTCGAATTCTATGCCGGGCGAATAGAGCGAATCCGGCCTGTCCAGTTCCCTTTCCAGCGCCATTCTGCGAAGGAACTCAATCCTTTCCAAGCGGAAAGGACTCGCAGGGTCCTCCTGCATCCTTTCATACAGTGCAATAGTCTCGTTGTAGGTGTGTAGTAGTCGGGCGGAGAGGAAGTGGTAGAGACGGATGTAGCGGTCACTGCAGTACAGGGCGAACAGCTCCCCGTTGGGACTGATTGTGAGGGAGCGGCAGGTGGAGTGGTGTCGGACTAGGTCGAAAAGGTCGGTTTCCAGCTTGGAGGAGAACTGAACTGCTGGCAATTCGCCGTTCCCCGGGCTCCAGTACTCGATAAAGCCCTTTTGGTCGATGGAAATCCCAGAGTCGTGTATCGCGTTGTAGTGAATTAGGCGGATTGGATGCAAATGTATGGAAAAAGTCCTCAGCGGGACTCCATCCCCCTCCCCAGATATACAAACTATGTCCTTGCCATTGGCCCTGTCTATACACTTACACTGCCAACACTGAATCCGGCGTATTGTTTCCATGCACGAAAGCCACGGCTTCAGGCGGAAAGTCCAACTTCAGCATGTTGATCATGTCGAAGCTGCTCACGTCAAATATCTTCACGGACCGTTCGTTCAGATTGCAGGTCGCCAGCCTTCTCCCATCGTGACTCAGTGTGATTCCGGTAACAGCCGCTAAATGCGCTCTATAGCTTTTCGCGAATTCGATGCCGGAGGACTGCTTTTTCCAGAACTTGACGAAGCCGTCGCTGCCCGCGGTGGCGAGGAAGCCGGTGTTGGAGGAGCAGAGCACTTGGAGGAGCAGGTCTTTGTGCATATAGCTCTTTTCGTACAGCTTGCAGCTGGGCAGACAGTCGAGGAACAGACCCATGTCGGTGTGGGCCTTCTTGGTGGGCTCTGCTGACATTATATTAGGGGTTAGAGTGGGACAGTGGGTGGACTATAGGAGAGACGATAGAGAGATAGAAAACAGCCGATTTCCCTCCTTCCCAATCCTACCCCTTTCCCTGTAACTCCCCTTCCATATCCTCTCTATCGCCATATTAGCCTTTAGCGGCTAGCGTCTCCAGTCCATAGTAATGTCTGGCCTACTAGTGGAGCATGCCAAGTCCGGCCGCTCTCGTTGCAAGGCCTGCAAATGCGCTATCGACAAGGACTCCCTGAGAATAGGGAAAGCCTTGAATGTGCCTGATATGGAAGTGACGAATTGGTATCACCAGGAATGCGCGAAGAAGGGGAAATTGCCCAATAAGCCGAGTGCTTATAAGGGCTTTAAGGAGCTGGATAAGAAGGAACAGGCAGCGTTTAAGGCTGCATTGGAAGGGGAGGAGCAGGAAGTGGTTCCAGTGGCTGGGACCAAACGAACTCGTGGTGGGAAAGCTCCTGCCCCCGCCAAGAAGGCCAAAGCTGTCCCCGGCTCCAACTGGAAAGGCTACACCCCAGCCGAGTACAAGCGCTTCCAAGAGCTCAAGGAAGAACTGGCCGCAAACTCCTCCGAGGAGCTCAAAGCCTTATGTCGTAAGAACGAGCAGAAAGTGACAGGCACTAAAGACGAGCTAATAGAGCGGGTAGCGGACGGCTCCCTGCTAGGCGCAGTGCCGAAGTGCGGAGCCTGTGGCGGCGGACGTCTCCGCTTCGACCCTAGAGCAGGGAAGTACACCTGTCCTGGGTATATGGAAGATGAGGACTTCATTAGGTGCAACAAGACTTTTGGAATGGATGAGGTGGCTAGGACTCCCTGGCAGACTTAGTAATTCCCACTTCCTAATAATCCCGCCATATATGTCCGAAACACACTCGCTCTCCTGCAGCTGGACGTTCTGGTACTGTCCCAAGCCCAAAGGCCACGACAAGTTGCAGCTGTCTCTGAGCTACGAACAGCACCTAGTGCCGCTTGCCTTCGTCAAGACAGCTGAAGAGTTCATATCCGCCTACACCTTCCTGCGCCGCATCACCGAAATCCCCTTCGGCTGCAACCTCCTTTTCTTCAAAGAGTGCAACAAGCCTATGTGGGAGTCCTGGCCGGATGGAGGCTGCTGGATCCTGAAAGCCAAACGCGCGGATGGACATGTGGACGAGTACTGGGAAAGCCTGCTGCTAGCGTGTCTGGACGATACCTTCAGTGAGAAGGTCGTGGGAGTCATGGCGTCTGCGCGCAGTAGTGAGGTCATTTTCCAGGTCTGGGTCAATGAGGGGATTGAGAACAGAGATTCAGTATGTGCTCTCCTCAAGCAACTGCTGCACCTAGACGAAGCGCACCCGATCTACTACAAGTGGCACCGCCTGTCGCTGTTCGACCTGAGCACTATGAAGAACTTCATTGTCTGTAATTAGGTCGGTTTGGGTTGCATCTGGAGGAGTAGATTGGAGACGTACTTTGGATTTCGAATGATTGTTTCAGGCAAAGCACTGAAATACAGGCTTTGGACCTATACTTTGGAAAAGATAGAAGTGGTCTTAGCATTTTACTCTGATTTTCAAGGATATACGTTTAATTTGAGTCCCTGACAGCCTTTTTAGTATATACCCACTATAAAATCTCATCTCAACAGTCTTCCTTTCCTTGTTTTAAGCCTATCAGTGAGATTTCCTAGTCAGCAAGTCAGAATCAGCAGGATTTACGCGAAATGTGAGAGATTCGTTACTAGGCTAGAAGCAGCAGTCGCAGTCGAAAGGGCACTTATCAGTCATGCCACCCTTGCCTATCTTCAGCTCTTCCTCAGTATAGACTTTCAGCTTTGCATCCGATTTCGCCTTTTTTGCGTGAAATTTGGTCGAATTCTCCCTCGGCTTTGCGACTTTGGCTGTCTTTTTCGGCTTCGACTTCGCAGACTTGAATATTTCCTCGATTTCCTCGACCTCGTCCTTTGCCACAGTTCTCTTTTTGCCCATTAAAAGCAGCAAACAGCAAAGATTACCCTTTAAGCAAGTGGCAGTTCGAGTTCTTCCCTGAGCCAAGCACAGGCCAAGACGTCTTCAGCCTGCGGACGTCGCTCAGGCTGCACAGAAAGCAGTCTGGAGAGGAGGACTTTTACGATTGGGGAAAGACGGACCAGGCCTCGGACCTGGACTCTGCCCGCTGCTTGCCTGTATCGAGGTCTGTTGCCGGTCAGTAGAAAGTGCAGTAGGACGCCCAGACCCCAAATATCAGCCCTGGAACAGGTGTAGGGCAGGCGCTGTCGCAGTTCCGGACACATGTAGACAGCAGTGCCCACCCTGGCCTCAGACTCTTTCGCAGTGGTCGCGAAGCCGAAATCCGTCAATTTGGCCTTTCCCTCCTTCGTCAGCACGACATTCTCCGGCTTTATATCCCTGTGATAGATCCCCTGGCTGTGGCAATAAGTCACCGCTTTCACTATATCCAGAAACAACGCTCTGGCTTCCTCTTCACTCCTCGGTCCATTCGCAGTCACCAATCTGAACAAGTTGCCGCCTGCAGCGTACTCCATGACAAGATATAAGTGGGCACTAGTGTCCACGACTTCCCTCAGACCCACACAATTGGCGTGTTTTAGCCTTCGCAGCAGTGCGATTTCCTCACTCACGTGGGCTTTCGAGGGAGCGGAAAGGGCAGCTTTGGAGTAGGCCTTGATAGCGACTTTCTGGAAGGTCGGGAGGTGGATGGCCAGGTGGACTGTGGAAAAGCCGCCTGTGCCGATGCACTGGCCGAGTCCGTAGTCGCGCTGGAGACTTAAGGGGAAGGTTGGAGACTGTGTTGCTTTCATATTACGGCATTACGTTTTAGCGGGAGTTCCCTGGGTGGAGAGACAGGGCTCCCAGTGCTTGGCTGGCGGAACGAGTAGCTAGGAAGGATATGTGGATTAGAGGGTAAAGACAATGCTAGATGAACGGTTATTTCAGGTCTCTAAAGACCTTGCATATACCGACAACTCAGACTACTCCTGGGAAAGATACTTCGAACCCTTCAATGTATTACCTTATAGAGGTAGTTACTAGAGCGACTGCTTGATGAGTCTCATGAATTCTTGCAGACTCAGCACTCCGTCCTGATTCACATCCCCCAGCTGCATCATTACCCTCGCAACTTCCTCCCTCTCCGTACTTTTGCATAAGTACGACTTCGCAAGTTCTGCTTTGCTCACGACTCCATCCCCATTCGAATCCAGCAGGCGGAAACAACTCTCCAGCCACTGGTCGTCTCTACTGTCATTGTAGGCTGCGAGTAGTCGCTTGCACTCTGCATCAGTGTGGGATAGGGCTTTGTCTTGCTCTGGGGAATGGAGGAAGAGAGCGAGGAATTCCTGTGCGTCGAGGTAGCCGTCTTGGTTGGTGTCGCCCAGTTTGAAGAAAGAACGAGTGGCTTCGGCGGCTTCTCCTTCCTTTGCGCAGCTACGGTAGAAGGCGAGAAGTTCGTCTTTGCTTATACGCCCATCACCGTCTAAATCCAGCAGCTGAAACATACGATAAAGCGGCTCCATCGCCCCTGTAGATCCAAAGGTATGTAGCAAGGCTTCAACTTGCTCATAGTGGCGGCTCTCTTCCGACATATTATTGCAACTTAGCCATTCACTTTGTTCCTATAAGTCGTTTCATTGTATATAGTAACTCGCCGTTTGGTGCATATTTACCTAAAAATCGACACTAAAGTTTGACTGTAGCTGGTTTTACCTGCTGTATATAGACGCAAGAGTTAGTAAATTCTCATATACGCAGTAGTCACCCTATAGTCCCGCCAGCCCTACAAGTACTGCCTAATAGAGGTGGTTACTGGAGCGACTGCTTGATGAGCTGCACGAATTCCTCCAAACTCAGCACTCCGTCCTGATTCGCATCTCCCAGCTGCATCAATATCCTCGCAGCCTCATCCTTCCCGGCTCCCCTGCACAAGTACGACTTCTTCAGTTCCGCCTTGCTCACGACTCCGTCCCCATTCAAGTCCAGCATGCGGAAACAACTCTCCAGCAGTCGATCATCTCTGGTTTCTTCGTAGGTATCGAGAAGTCGCTTGCACTCTGCGTCAGTCTGGGACAGAGCTTCTGATTCTTCTGAGGAGCGGGTGAAGAGAGCGAGGAATTCCTGTTGGTCGAGGAAGCCGTCTTGGTTGGTGTCGCCCAGCTTGAAGAAGGAGCGAGTGGCTTTGGCGGCTTCTCTTTCCTGCTCACGACTACGGTAGAAGGCGAGAAGTTCGGCTTTGCTTATACGCCCATCACCATCTAAATCCAGTAGCTGAAACATACGATAAAGCGGCTCCACAGTCCCTGTAGTCTCAAAGTCCTCCAGCAAAGCTTCATACTGCTCATAGCGACTACTCATCCCCAGGCTCCCTCCCGACATATTATCACCAACGCCTTTCCCTACAAGTCTTACACTGTATACAGTAACTCGCCCTGTCCATATTAACCTACTCAGCCAGCGTCGCAATGCTAGAAATCGACATTGAAGTATCACTCCAGCAGTCCTTACCTGCTGTATAAAGCAGGACGTAAGTACTGGCCGATTGCAACGATGAAGAATCAATAATGGTGCAGTGGTCGTCGTCGCAGTCCAGCCAGACCCCATTGAGCCTTGTCTGGGCTGTATAGTGCCCACTTGTGATTGAGCCTATATGGTTGATTTTCGCTATTAAGTTGTACCCGGGAAGGCGAATTTGCGGTTTGCCTGTGAATTGGTCCAGCATTAGGTTGGAGAGAGGGTATGAAATCGATTTATTCAGTTTGCCCATGGCTTCCCGCTCGCAGTAAAACCGCTTTAAGTGGATGATTAGAACTGGAGGGACTTTCCACAGTTCCAGCTTTTTGAGTGCTTCCACAGGCTCCAAGCAGTGAGGACACGTCCAGCACTCACTCCCTCCCAAACGCTCAGATTTCGTGAATTCAGCCAAACACTCTCTCAGAGAGTCAGGCCGACCTGCAGGAATGGGCACACTGAGGAACATAAAAGGCTCAAAGGTCACAGAAGTGTGTTTACAGCGCAAACAAGTGAGGGAGGACTTCAACTGTCCTTGGAACTTTTCGACGATAATGGAGCGATTGCGCTGGAGATGCTGCTGCCAAGCGAAATCAGCCGCAGCTTCCTCGTCTCCGCTGTGGGGAAGTAGAGGGGAGGTGGATTTGGCGGAGGCTCGATTCAGTTCTTCATGTAGTTGGTCGAGGAAATAGGCCAGGAACTCTTGGGAGTCGTTTTGACTTCTGGGGGAAAAGTGGGAATGGCGCCACACGTAGCTGACTAATTCGCTAGGGCGGGAGGTCTGCACTCCTTCCTTCCAGCGCTGCAATAGCAAGCCTGCGAAGAGCGAAGCCAGCAGGCCGGTGCGACTTGGACTCCGGTCAAATTTATAGCTGCCGGAGAGGAAATAGTCAGTGATGGACGGCAGGGCTGTGAGGCATTGGAGGGCGGAGTTGATAAAGCAGGTGTTGCCGAGGTTGACGAGGCCGCTTACACCTGGTGGCAGCGGGCCTAAGCCTCGCAGTCCACTAAAGTAGTTCAGATAGTTGGACTCTGCTGGTATCAACTGCTGCTCGTAATGCCCACAGCCCTCCGCCCTCCCTGCCCCCTGTGTCTCCACCCCCTTTTCCCCTGAACAACACAGCGCTCCCATATCCCTTTACAGTCTACTCCTTACTGCACACAGCAACACGCGCTTCTACCCACCGGCAGTGAAGCTGGCACTTGCACAGACCGTCTTCCCGGTCGTTCTTCCTCAGTCTGCATGCTTTGGTCACAGGTCTGGTTCGCCTGCGTAGGCGGGTCTTTGTGGTCCGGGAAGTGCAGAGGGAGGTGGGTTTGGAGGGAGTTGCACACTGGACAGTGGGTTAACTTGCGGGCGAGAGTGAGAAGGCAGTGGCGGCACTCCCAGCAAGTTGCGTCTTCCTGTCGTTGGAATTGATTCAGTACTTCCATGCTAGCGGGAGTGTGGCTATACGGACAGTCCGCAGCCTGATTGCACATTCCCCCTTTGAACAAGTCCCTACATGGCACTCCCCCATAGTTGACAGTCCCCAGTAGTCTCTTTACCACCTCCGGTCCTTCCCCCCACTTCACACCAATCATCTCTCTCAGTCCCTCACTCCGCTTCAACTCTTCCTCAGTGGTCGTTTTCCCATCGAATAGACATCTGAACAGGCCGTCGGGCCGCTGCAGGATCGCAGCACAGAGGGAGCAGTAAAAGTGGCCACAGAGAAACCGATAGCACGCAGCACAGGCGAGAAAGGTGCGCAGACAGCCGGAACACTTGGGGAGAGGCAGGGCTTCTGGAGCTAGGGCGGTTGGCTGGGACATATATGGGATTATGGGGATGGAGAAGTATGTGGTTACTGGGTTAGGGGGAAAGGCTGAGGGTGAGGGTTTGAGGGGTTGGGAACTGAGATTTAGAGGAGTAAACTGGGTTTATTGACGTTCCGAAACCTAAATTCGCCATTTGGAAGCGTAGAAAGCTGCTTTTTCGGTATCAGTCTTCTCTGGCTTTGCTGCGAATGTGATATTTAAACCATCGAAAAGCTACTCAGCTGAAAAAGGGAAAAACTGCCGCTTAGACTATATAGACATATATATGCCTAGTTCTTTGCATAGAGTAAGTCCTATTCACCATGCAGAAAGTCCATTTCAACCAGTCGAAATGCCCAATGCTAATTTACGCCTCTTCCAAACCCAATAGTCCCAAGCAACAACTATCATTCGTGCAACTTCTTCCCTATCCCCAATTCAAAGCATCGAAATTCCATTTAGCCATTGTAGAGATATGCCGAAGCAACCGACCCGATTTTGGGGCTTCGCCTTAGTGGTGTGTCGCAACGAGGAGGGCAAGTGGCTGGCCGTCAAGGAAAACCGTGGGCGGGGCTGGTGGCTCCCAGGCGGCTTCGTCGAGCCTGGAGAGACCTTCCAAGAAGCCGCCTTGCGGGAGTGCCGCGAAGAGTCGCATATTGAGGTTCGGCTGGAAGGCGTTTTGAGGGTGGAGTTCAGCCCTGGGACTGAGTTTACTCGCATGAGAGTGATTTTCTTCGCAGTGCCTACTAGGTCTGGACAAGCTGCAAAGACAGTGGCAGACAGTGAATCTGAGGAAGCCAGGTGGGTCACTCGTCAGGAGTTGGAGGAGTTAGGCCAGGGCAAGGCGGGACTGAGAGGACCTGAGTTGCTCAATTGGTCCTGGTACGTAGAGAACGGAGGAACTGTGTACCCCCTCGCTATGCTCTCAGACGAAGGCGCGAACATCCCCGCTCGGTAGGATAAATGGCCAAAGGTTCCTTCTTAGCGACTGAAGACTTGCAGCTGCCGGAGCAGTTCCCAGACTTTAGCTCTGTGAGTTACTGGGAAGCCAGGTATGCGGCAGACCCGAAAGCGGCCTACGACTGGCTTTTGCCCTATTCCGCCCTGCGCTCGATTTTCCTCCCTCGCATTCAAACCAGGTCAGAAGCGGAAATCCTCATCCTAGGCTGCGGGAACTCGCGACTTGGGGAGGAGCTGTACAAGGACGGATTTCGAAACATCACGAATTTGGACTTTTCCCCCACTGTAATTGAACAAATGACCTCGCGCTATTCCGCCTATTCCGAGATGGATTTCATGCCTGCGGACGTGTGTGACCCTTACGACGACTCGGAAGTGTACGATTTAATCATAGACAAAGCCACCCTGGACTGTGTGCTCACAGGGGAAAACAGCTTCCAAAGAGCCGGGCAACTCCTGCAAAACGCATGTTTGGGACTGAAGGAAGGAGGAGTGTACTGTCTGGTTTCCCACGGTATGCCAGACACCCGTGTAGGTTATTTGAAGGCAAAGGCACTGCGGTGGAGCATTGAACACACCAAACTCGCTAAAACCAGACTTGAGCAGTTTGCAGGCGTGGAAGCCGCTCAGAGCCATTACGTCTACATATGCACGAAGTATGCAGAAATCTAGACTTCGCGCTATAATAATATGTCTGGTATGGAGGCGGATAGGGCGGACCCGAGTACTGCGCAGTCTGACCAGCGCCTGCAGCAGTTCAACGAACTGTTGGGGAAGCTGGAGAAGCTGCATCAGGGGGGCGCTGCGGCTGAGAAGCTGCAAAGGTTCAAGGAAATGAAGGATTTCTTGGATCACTCGACATATTCTCCTCAAAGTGCGAATTACACGAAAAGGGCGTCGCCGCTGCTCGTCGACATGTTTAAGAGCACTCCGCCGCAGTTTGAGGACACGGATGAAAACAAGTTCAGACACGGAGTACTGGAGCTGATCTCCAAATCGAACCTAGTGGAGGCCAATCGTACCCCGAACCCCGCTCTCCTGCGCCTAGTGAAAGACACTCTGACCCAAGACAACGAGCAAAACGTCACCCTGGCTCTCCGCCTCTACACCAACATCCTGCGCACCTCTCGTCCCCAAAGCATGGAGCCGCACATCCTCGAGTTCGTCGACTTCGCCAAGAAGATGTTCCGCAGTTTCACCGACATTGTGGACCGACTCAGGTCCGGACCTCCACAAAGAGGCCTACGCAAGGGAGACGCGTCCTTAGCTGTACTAGTGGAGTGCGGCAGTGTGATTTCCTTCCTGTACCAGATCCTGCAGCGTCTCTTCCAAATCAAGGAGTTCATCGTGTTCGGCCTAGAAATCGTCAACCAGCCGCTGAGTGACCTGAGCAGTGAGCGTCTGAAGGAAGTCATTCAATGCCAAACGCGAATTCTCAACTTCGTGGCGCAGTTTTCGCAGTCCTCCAAGAACTACAACGAGTTCAAACCGGTCGAAGAAAAGCTCGCGAAGGCTATAATTGAGATGATGAAGCAGTTCCCGGACGAGGACTACAACCTGAGAAAAGACCTGTTCATCGGCTTTTCGCACATCATCAAATCGGACCACGACAAAGGGTTCCTGCGGTATGCGGATCAGATGCTGGACGAGGACATTACTCTGAGCAAGTCGAAGATAATCCAGTGGAGTATGCGCGGGCTTTGGTTCATGTCGATGCTGGAGTTCCTGGAGAAGGAGAAAAAGGCCTTGTCGATGCACCAGTTGACGAGGGGAGTCGCACTCATTTTCTGCAACATTCACTTCGTCCCTTCGCAGCAAATTAACGCGTTGAACGTGCTCAAATCGCTGCTGGACAGTATCAAGCTGCAGCATGATCGCGAGGAAAGAGACTGCCGCTTGGTGAATACGATAGTGCTGAAGCTGCTTTCCAAGCGGCTAAGCACACTGAAATGGATGGTGACGGACCTCAACAAGACCTACAGTGTCAACAGGGAAGATGCAAAGCCTGATAGAAATGTGGTGCAGAACTTGAACGACATTGTGCTGCAACTGAGGAAACTGATAGAGTTCTGCAAGGAGTTCTTTATGTCCATTAGCTCCAGTAGTTTGCCGGCCTCGCAGCCTGGGATTCCACCGATACAGTCCATGGTGGCGCTCATACAGGATGAAACGATTGTCAGGGACATTTCGAAAATTATCAAGAATACGATAAAGTGCACGGAAATTTATCCTGACAAATACAAAAACGAACAAGTGCGTTTCCTGCAAGTCCTCGGCCAGCTCCTCTGCACTCTCCCCCAGCCCACAGTCCAAGACATCCTCAGGTCAATCATCCCCTTCACCTTCGTCAGCTACATCACCAACGACCGCATCATCGAATTCATCAAAATCTTCACAGTTCGGGAGATGTACAAGTACGTGGGTCCGGAAGTGCTGCTTTTCCTGATTGACTACTTGGAGCTGTTGCTAGCGGATACGCCGCAGTTCCAAGCGGCTGTGATGCGACTCAGCCTAGCAGCTGCGGAGCCGCTGCAAATTGACGACCCGCAAGGACTGAAATACATCAGTCCCGCTCACATCCGCAGGCAGTTCATCACGCTGATAGAGGAAATACTCGCGGCTTCCGATAGGTCTCGCGAACCCGCGGTATTGGCGAGCTACGGGGAGAGGCTATTCACCCGCTGTGTGGCTCTTAACGTCCTCAGTCAGGAAGGAATCGGCCAACTCGCGAAGAAACTGCTCAACATCGTCCTCAACAGTCGAGACCTAAAGAACCAATTCGGGAAATTAGTACGCGAATTCGACCCCTTATTAGCTCCGCAGCCTCAAGCCAGAGACATCGTTTCCGCACTGAAATCAGACTCTTTGGACAAAATCCTGCAAGCACTCATCACTACGAGACAGCAAATCGACCAGGAAGAGACCTGCAAGCCGGAGTTGGTGCAGGCACTCGTGGGACTGGTGTACAAGCAAAACTGGCCTGCGAAGTGCTCGACGGACATTTACTACGAAGAAACGCATAAAATACTGGGCGATTTAGGGGGAAAAGCGAGAGTTTTGCCTACTTTCCGCAAGCTGAAAACCACCCAGAGTCCGTCTTTCGCACTAAAAGTCGTAATTGACGCCGGCCATCCCAAAGGACCCACAGTCCTTTACCTCGACCAAGTCATGAAGCGCCTCGTAAAGGGCTTGGAAAAACGCATCAACAGCGAAAAGAAGGAAAAGTTCGTGCAGTCCGCCTGGGCTCTGACCAAATTCTCCCTACTGCAAATCTTCGCCCTGGCTCCGATCAAGCAAAGCAGTGTGGAAAGGAAAGTGAGGGAATTAGTCACTGGAAAGATATGGGAAATGCAGGAAAATGGCCCTGTGGTCAGTGTTCCTGGCCTGGATACTGCTTTGAAGCACAGCCTGACTGCCTTTTTTATCATGCAAATTGTGGGGGATCAGGCGGAAGTGGCGGAATTTGCGAGAGAAGTGGTGATAAGGATGGCGATTTTGATGTTTTTGAAGCATGAGGGACTCAGTTATGAGCCGTTAGCATTCGATCCTGATGTGCTTTTGGACGTCATGAGCAGTCTAATGGGCTACAAAGAGACCCCCTGTGACCAGACCCTTGCCATCCTGCTAAAAACGCTGGAAACAGTGATTTGGACCATCCAAGAGCTAGCAGAGGGCAACGAAGCAGTGCTAGTGAACAGCAAGTCCCTGGGGAAAGTGCTGCAAATGCTGATTATTACGTGTCACAGGGCAGAGCCGCACCTGCAGTTAGGAGGCTGCATGACGCTTATATCGGCCTTAGGCAAGTTCCCTCGGGCACTAATCCGCCGCGAGGCTTTAGCCCTGCTGAAGGCTTCTCTCTTTGTTCTCGAGACTCTGCCCTCTCAAACCCGCAGCAAAAACCTCGACTACCCCAAAAGTCTGCTCAAGGAACTGCAGAAGTACCTAGATTTGAACGTCGTCGTGGCGCACTATTGCGCTGCTCTGATAGCCAGCAGTGCAACTCTGCGGGATTTAGCCAGGAAGCTATTACTGGAACTTGCAGGCGGAGAAGCGAATTTAAACGCATTCCTGAGTCAGATAATCTACCCAATTCCGTGTGCTTATGGTCAACTGAAAGACTGCAGTTTGACTCATCAATTGGCCAAATTCGTCCTCGACTCCCCCACTCACGAGCCTTTGGCCAGAGTGATTATCCTCGAAAACTTCCACTTCTTCATCAAAACCAAAATCATCGACTTGGACCAAGACGTCCAAAGGGACAAAATCATGGCTCTGATCACGAACGTAATTAGCCTGATTCCGAAGAATGACGGGCCTGAGGAAGGCGACCCTGCGGAAATCGCAAGCAGAGTCAGCAAATCCGAACTCAGTATTGATGAGAAAATCGCTTGTTTCGAGGCGATGTCCGCAGTGTTGAGGTTCCGCCAGATGTGGGATGAAAGTGTGGAGGGCACTCGCTTGCAGTACACAGAGCATAAGAACAACATCATTTTCCGCCTGCTGAGAGCGATGACGGAAAGCGACCCTAGGATTCTGGCGATTGCGAAGGAAGGGATCAAATTGGTGCTGCAGAATATCGACTCAAGAGGGAATATTTTACCACATGACGACCTGAAAAAGTGCTTAAGGCCGATTTTGCTAGTAATCGCGAATCCTAACCGAGTACCAACTTTGGAATATTTGACCAATTTCAGTGGTCTCTTAGAGCTAATCGCCAATTGCTTCAATAAGCATTTGGGCGAGCGGCTCTGTAAGCACTTAGAGGAAATATCGAGAAGAGTGGCTGCGAAGGACATTCCGCTCATATACCGCATTGTGTCGCTGTTCCACCTGATGCCGGATTGTGTGTTGGAAGTGCAGGATAAGGTGCTGCATGCTTGTTTGGAGTGTGAGGGACAGATGAAAAAGGCGAACTTGCAGGGGTATATTGCTACGACTGTTAGAGACCCTTTAATCAAGTTCCTAAGCCGCTTCAAAGACCGCTCTTTGCCCAATTTCTTCACCAACTTCCAGCCCGGCAACGACAACTGCCAATACATTATCAGCCTCTTGAAGCTTCCAAGCGCCTGCGTCCTCCGCGACTATGTAACTTCCCAATTCCACGTGAATAACAACAGACGCATATACGACGTCTTACTGGAACAATCTCGCTTCGAAGGGCTCCGCCTGATCAACACTTTGTGCAAATTCATGCCTCGGTGGTTCTCCACCCAGACTCTAATTCTCTATCAAATCCTGGAAATCTGGTCGAAAATGGAGAAAAATGAGAACAGTTCGGAAAGCAAGTTGATCAGTGACTGCTACGAAGAGAAGTACATTTTCAAGATCTTGATAAGCTTCGCCCGACACAATCACCGGGAAGCCATCAATCTGGTGCTGTTCACACTGCCTCTCGGCTTCGCTCGCAAACGCATGATCAACGTTTCCTTTTTATCAGAGTTCCTGCAGCAGGAGTTGCCGACCATCTACACTCCTGACGAAAAGAGGAGAATAATGAAGAAAGTCGTAGAAGCGCTTGAAGGGTCTGATAGGGTCAAATTGGATAATGACCATTGCTCGAAGATTATTGAACATTTAGTCCTGCCGATGTTGGAAGAGTCGTTCAAGCAGGGGCAGGGAGAGCTGGTACTGAGGAAAAAGATGTATTACAGGTTTATACCGCTGTGGAAACAGCTCACAAATCAGTACCATAACCCGCTATGTGCGCAGCTAATGAATCTGGGCACATTACTGATAAAATACTTCAAAAACGAGTTCTATCATTATCGCAAGGAGCTGATAAAGTTCGGGTGGAATATGATCAAGTCTGAAAATCCGCTGATAAAGTCCAGTGCCTTCGTGAACGTCGCTTATTTCATACAGGAATATGGAGTGCCGGAGGTCCTGATTATCCACTTTATCCGGAATATGCTAGGCTTCCAGAGCAGCGACCACTTCCCCGCCATCCAGAAGGCCTTCGGCCACTTGAGCAAGCGGATCGAAGGACTGATATTGGAGTACCAATATAAGGAGAAATTCATGGAATTCGTACGACAACAGCTGTTTCGGAACCAGCAGCCGCAAACCCTCCTAAATGTCTTCGAATTGATTATTAAGAATGAGGAGATATTCTATCACTTTAGGGAGTCGATGATACAGCAGTTCATGCATTGGATTAATACTGTGGGGATGAACATTCATTCGGAGTACCCTGCGAAAAAGACGCTTTTGGACTTGAATCATCTGATTATTAGGTGGGCGGATAGGAGGCAAAGAGAGGGGATGGACGACTTTTTAAACGTGACAAACAAAGCCTTGATCATCAACACACTCGCCCGTCTCGGCCAAGCCCCCGCCTTCTACGTGAAAACCACCGGCCGCAACTTCGAACAAGTGAACGCCCTCAGTCTCAAATGCTACCCTATCCTCAACAGCGGCCTGTCTATATGGAAAGACGTGTCTTTCAAAAGCGAACAGTGGGTTGAGTCTATGAAGCGATGTGAGCAGCTGACGGACACGCAGCAAAGAAACAACATTGATGCAAAGCGGAGATTGGTGGAGAGGTGCTTGAATATCATTAAGACTGTGGCGATGTATCATACTAGGGATGATATTGTCAATTGCCCGGAGTTGTTTATTCATCTTGCGGACTTGGTCAAAACACTTGAGTATCCGCTGCTGCTCAATTTGCTGTGTGACATTTTGAGGTTGTTGCTGAAAGGGCAGGCGGATCAGCTGATATTCCAGCTGCAAAAGAAGATAGAGCAGTGCTTGACAGAGACCCAGCCTGCCAACTATACCTGGGTGGTGAAGCTGCTCGGAGTTATCTGCGAAAGTCACCACCGAGTAGTCCTACAGTTCCTCCCTGCCCTCGCCAAAGTCGTTATGCACATCGCTAAGCAGCTCTCCGAAGACTCCCGCAAAGCCGCAGAAAGCAACGAAACGCTCATGGGTGCCCTTTACATCCTCAAGGAAAACATATATGATATTAGGGAAAACTTGAAGAAAACACTGTGTCAAAGCTTGGGACTGATATTTGAATTTGCGCAGGATATGAAAGTGGTGCAGCAGGCTTGTTCGTTGTTTGAAATATGGATAGAAACGGATGTGACGGAAATACAGCTGAGCAGTCGGGAACAGTGTAGTCTCCTTTGTAAGTTGTTCAACCCTGCGAGAGATATGGAGCCCACTGCTTCGATGTTTGACCTGGCTTTTCGGGTCGTCAATAGTCAAATTCCGCCCTGTGAGGCAAAAACCAGCCTCACAAAGGCTCTTTTAGCCTACATTACCAAGTACAATTTATCCGATTTCCGCAAGGATTTGGACCGATTGATGACCGATACTATAGGAAACATCGTCTTCAAGCGACTTTTATTCGTGCTCGACCAGCCTGATTTCCCCCTCAACCCCCAGTGGAGCAAAGTGAGCTGCGACGTGCTTCTCGCCAGTCTCAGCCAAGGGAAAGTGAACCTCACCGTGCAGGACTCTCTAAATCCCTCAGACGTGCATATGTTCCTGAGCACTCACTGCCAGTACATGCGCAGTCAGACGGAAAGCAGCAGTGCACCGCTTATGCAAAGTCTACGGGAAGTAGTGTCTGGAGGGATGGCGGACGACTTAGTGGTGCAGTTGTTCAGGGAGCATTGGAAGCAGATGGAAAAGGACCAAAAAGAGCATTTGTCCTTCTTCGTGGAAAAACTACTGAAGGATAGTCGACTAATGCAGGACACTACTCTATCAAACCCTGTGAAAACGCTGCTGTTGGCAGTCCTCTGCTGCGCTGACTCCCAGCCCTCCGTGAACCCCGCTCTCACCCAGTTCATCGCCAAGGCCTACAACTGCTGGGACCTCGCAGTGCCCATGCTCGAAGCAGCCAGCAACCGCGGAGACCAAGAAGCCTTGCTGCATCTTGAAGGACTGTACCAGCGACTCGAGGAACAGGGCTATGAGTACGGCTGTACGCTCCAACGGGTTTCCAACCCTGCCCAACGAGCAGGGATTTATATGCTTTTGCAGGGCCGGCCGGATGAGGCGAAGGCGGAGTTCGAGAGACATTTGAGTTCGCATGCGGAGGACGAAAATGCGCTTGTTTCGAAGTCGCTGTGGGAGCAGGCGACTCGCAGTCTGGCGGATTGGTCGACTTTGGCTGAGTACGGGGAAGCGGGGAACTTCCAGGCGGCGCTGGATGCGTGCTTCCAGCAGGACCCAGGCCACCGGTTCCAGGAAATGCTGATGACTGCAGGACTGGAAAGTCACCCTTTGTCCGCGTATTACCTGAAATTCGCACATTTGCCTGCGTCTTTGCAAGAAACTGGCGACGCCCGCAAGCCCAAAGACACGCAGATTTTCACCCTATTCAAAGGAGTCCCCAAGTACTTAAGCCCCGTCCACCTCCCTCTCCTGCAGCACATTTCCCTGCAGCGGGAGTTCAGCGAGGGCCAGACTCTCAACGCGAACGTGGTGAACTTCCTGGCGGGTAGACGACAAAGTCACGACGCGGAAGCGATTATATCAGTGTGGAAAGAGCGGAAAGTGCTGCCTTCGGACCCGCCGTCCTTTTGGCTGACTCTGCTGAGGACGCGAGCGAGTGTGTTGGAGCAGATAGGGAAGACTTTGTATGGACACCAGAAAACTGCTCAGGAGGATGGGCAGCTGTTTTCGCCCATATGGGTGCATCTCAAGAAGGCGGAATTGGCGAGAAAGCAGGGACTTATCATGGTGGCTGGGAAGATACTCTCAGGCGTCCAAAGCGACCTCGAGAAAGTCGACACAGCGAAGGCAGTGGCAGAGCGAGTTCATTTCTACACAGAAGCCACTAAGCTGTCAATTGCTGGCGGAGACCTGGAACTAGCCTACACCCTTGCAAGCGAAGCTGCGGCAGTGCTGCCAGAGGACCAGAAGGGCAGGGCGCACTTCCTGAAAGCCAGAGTGACGGAGAAAATGGGACTTACAAAGGAGGCGTATGGACATTACGGAGAGGCTGCTATGCTGCCAGATGCTAGAGGGAAGGTCTGGATGCGCTGGGCGGGTTTAATTGAAGCCGGACTCAGCACTCCTTCCTCCCCAGAACTCGTCCAAAACGCTTTAATCTGCTATTTCCGCGGACTCAGCGGCTCTGCCGGCAACCAAAAGCTCTACGTGCCCAGAGTCCTGGCTCTACTGGAGCGGGAAGAAGCCCAGCTATTCGCCACTTCGAGCTTTGCAAAGGAAGTGGACCAGGTGTCCGCCGCAGTGTGGGCGCCTTGGGTGCATCAGCTGCTGACTATGCTGCTACGAGGTACTCTTCCAGAGGTCCTGAACACTGTACTGCAGCGAGTCGCCCAGCAGTTCCCACAGCTCCTTTACTACCACGTCTCCGCTCGCCTGTCTTCAACTGAAAAGCCCACTGTGCTTTTGGACCTCTTGGAAGAACTGACAAATCGCTTTCCTCTACTGAAGCAAGCGATGGATGTACTGAGAACTGAGCTGTGTGAGCACTTTCGCATGAGTCCGGAGGAAGACTTGTGCAGTGCACTGACTGTACTCATGCACAGGTTCGACCCTACAGAGACAGGCTTTAAAACTGACCTAAAGGAAGCGTTAGGGGAAATTCACGATCGGTTTTTCCTGAGTGCCAAAAACCCGGCTTTTGTGGAGATGTATAAGGAGTGGTTTGAGACGGAACTGGGCTCTGAGCACATAGAGACTCTACCGGGCAAGGAACTGTACCAGCGGATTCGCAGAGTGAGGGACGGAATAGCCCCATTGCTGGCTCAGAAGGCAGCAGGGTACAACCTGGAGCACAGAGCGCCTCTGCTTACTTCCCTGAGATATGCAGAACTCCTAGTGCCGGGCACAGAAGTCGCCATCGACCGAATTTTACCCACTTACACAGCAATTCCCGCCCGCAACTACAACAAAAGGATTGGATTCAGAGGGGCAGATGCAAAGGTGTACAGCTTCGCACTGGCAGTCACCAGGCCTGGCTCTATGTACTCATATAGACTGCAGCAGGTCCTCGGCCTCCTCAACGACCTGTTTAAGGCCTCTGGCAGACTTAATACGCTTGGATTCGCACTGCAGCGGGTTGTGCCTCTGAGTGCAAATATGCGGTTGATAGAGTGTCCAGAGGAGGAAACCACTCTGCAAGAACTGTACGAATCCGCACTCCGTTTCCATGGCTTGGCCCCAGATGCGCCCATACTAGCCTGGCTGGAAGCCTTAGACCAGGGAGTGCCTGTGCCTGAAAGCAGTGCCCAGGCTCTAGTCCCGCCCAGTCTCCTAACCAGCTTTCTGCAACTCTGTCTTAGGACCCCGGAACGCTACTTCCTGTACCGCAAGCAGTTCACAGTGCAGTGGAGTCTGTACCTCTACTTGTCTCAACTACTAGGGTTCAGTATGCACTCACAGTTACCTTCGAATCTATGGCTGAATCGCAGCGCTGGGACCTTTTCGTATGGGTTCTGGCCTGAACCCGGACTATCCACAGGCCTAGAAGGGCCGAGACTAAGCGCAAATCTCGAGTTTTTAATCGGACCCGCAGGTTTGAACGGACTTGTGCCTCAGGTCTGCAGTGCAGCGGCCGAGGTATGCACCCGCAAAAGCTCAGTCCTGCTCCCAGCACTCCGGCTCATCCTCAAAGAAGACGAAGCCACCAAGCTAGACCAAGGCTTCCAACGTGCCGAAGCCCTCCGCAGCCCGGAAACAGTCCACTCCCTCCTCTCACAAGCACTGCAAACGCACCAGTCTCCTAGCTGGATTCCCTGGTTTTAGCCTAACTTCTCTTATTCCCAATAAGACTGGTGGAGGCCTTGCCTTCGCTGGCTTGGCAGGAGACGGAGAAAGTGAGCTGGCCGGGCTGGAGGTGCAGGCCTTTGCCGAGACTGCGAGAGAGAGTCATGGCGGCTTGCAGCCCGACGTCTGGGGCGTCTCCAGGGCCTGAGGAAGAGTAGGAAATGCTCACCTGCAGGCCCTCTCTCTCTGAGAAGTTCACGTGCACTACATCTGCTTTATTGGCTTGACTCAAAGCATAGTAAATAGCGGGAAACAGCAGCTGTCGTAGACGCACTAAGTCCACAGTGAGGAACGGCGGAAGAGAGGGAGCGGCTGTCACTTGCAAACTTATGCGCTTTGTAAGACTTTGCAGACTGAAAAAGTCGATAAGTCGCTGAATTTCCTCTTGGATGGAAATAGACTGGAGGACGGAATTGAGGCGACGGCCTGCAGCCAGGTCTGTCAAGTCCTGCACAGTGTAGAGATGGTAGTACTGTGCGAGAATGCAGCGGTCTAGGTCGTTGAAGGAGGCGGGGGCTGGCTGTTCTCGGGCGAGTTTGGCACTGGCGCAGATTTCATTGTGCAGATTTCGTATTTCTTCACTAGGCAAGGCTTTTTGTTCTGCGTCTTTCCCAGTTCCCCCAGTTTCCACCAGTGTCAACACCACTGCCTGCGTCTCTCCTTGCCACTTCACACATCTAGCACTCGCAGCAACCACCAACCTTCCCTGTTCCAAGTCCAGTGCATACTTACGGAGCTGCACTTCTCCCGGCCTCGGCTTCCGCGCCAATGCATTAACATCACTCCACAAAGGCTGCTTCCGACCTGCAGACAGGTTAGGCCCAGGGACTAGCAACTGAAAGGCTGCCAGGCGTCTAGAGAGCTCCAGGGAAGTTTGGACCTTCAGCAGCTTGTGAGCAGCTTCATTGGCGTAGAGGATCTGGCTGGGCTGTAGCAGGAGCACGCAGGAGCCGAGGCCCTGCACTACTTCCTGCAAAGCACTTTGTCCAGTGCCTTCGAAGTCCTTGTAGACGAATTGCAGTCTGTAGATCGCCTCTGTGAGCGTCAACACTGTAGCTGATAGGACTGCTCCGAGTGCCAGAACTAGACGCTCTGCAATCACTTCCCCAGGCCAGTTCTGCAGGAAAACTGCGCTGCCTGCCGCTAGAGTCAGCGCGGCTTGGCGGAAAGTCTGCCCTGGGAAGGCTGCAGCTCCCGGCACCACTTGCACCAGATAGACGGCACACAGACCCACCCAACTGCCTTGCCACTGCACAAGTAGGAAGTACTGCAGTACAGTGCATAGCAACAGGCCCAGCACTGATTTCCCCACTAGGAGACAGCCTACAGCCGCGCTCCCAGGTAATGTCCACTGCCCGCCTACACAGGCATACAGGAACATTGCGCCTACTAGTGCTGCTCTGTGCAGGGCACTGGAAGGAGCGCGCCACTGGCTGTACTGGGCTTCAGCCTGCCGGTCCCAGCTCGTGAAGGCCTTCATGTTATTCCTATCTACGAGCTAGTAGGTCTTGCTTTAGGGAGGAGAGCTTTTCGGCCAGGCCGTTGGTCATGCCTTGGGATTTCGCTCGGATTCGCACCTGCCCCGCGGCTACTCCTTCGCAGAATTCCGCACTTAAATTCATCAAGTTGTCTTCACCGAAGCGAGAACGAGCATAGAAGTTGCAGACAACGAAGGAGTCGCAGCTCTCCAGCACGCTCTGCGCAGTAACGCACTGCATGTTCGTTCGACTCGCCACCAGGTCCAGCAACTGCGCCACGGACTGGACTCGGAAAGTGAAGTCCACGACACTTTCCCAGTTCAAACCGCCCCACAATCGACGGAAATCAGTGTCTCCGCAGTGTTGCGGAGTGATGTACTCAGATACGTCTATAGGGACTTCGTTGAGAGTGAGCATGCAGCCCAGGCCGCCGGCTGTATTGTCATACGTCAAATTCCCGAATATCACTCCTGCGTCGCTGGAACTGACCTTGAGTGTGGCTTTCAGCAGCTTGTTCTGGCCCACTGCGAGGTTGCAGGGCTGCGGCCGCTCCACCAGCTTCAAATCCCCCTGCGTCGCAAGTTCCAAAGAAAGGTTTTTGAGAGTGGTTGCAGTCCGGTTCGTCACTGTGAACTCCAGAACTATGTCGTATTGGTGGACTCTTACCAGACATTCCACAAAGGCGGGGTCTCCCAGGCCTGTTAATTGCCGGGTTTTGGCCAGACGAGTGCTCAAATCGAGGTCTTCGGCCTGCATTAGAGAAGTCGCTTTGGCTCCTTCGTCTTCTGCGAAGTCGATGTCGCCCAGGCCGTCTTTGCCTTTCAGCTGCTTGATCATTAGCAGGTCGTCAGGCTGAATGGCGCTTGGGACTGCCACTTCCTTGACTGCCTGAACCGACTGAGCCGCAGGCTTAGTAAGCGCATAGTACTTGAGGCCGTCTTTGAGCAAGTCCTCAGGCGCCTGGCCCAGCAGGACAAGAATGCACAAACAGACTCTATCGTAATTGTCAGGGTCAATGCTTTGGCCAGCTTCGCACACGCCCTTGTCCCTGTTAGGACTGCTGGGCGCGTACTTGGTGGGGTAGGTTTTGAGCTGCACAAGTGTGCAGAAGAGCAGGACCAGTCGCTTATTCAGCTCTTCCCGCCCTTCCTCTACCCTGAGCGCCAGCTTCGTCAGAGCCACAGCTAAGGAACTGACCAGGATAAAGTCTACTTCGTCGCTTTCAGTCAGCAGTTTTCTGAGTCCTGTGACGTTTGCAGTCCTTTTGCTAAGTTCCGACCTGGCAATCAGCTGGGTGCCATAGCTGCCATCCGGCAGTACCACCGTCCTGTGCACCAGGCCTTCAGTCACTTGTGTGTCTTCCACTTGCTGGAAGGTTTCTCGCTTGTGCACGTAGGGCCCTTCGCCTAGAGTCCGGAGGATGTCGTTGAGGGAGTGCTGGGGAGCGGTGCTGTACTCTGAGAGAATCCAGAGAGTAGTGCGCAGGACCTGCGGACTGGCGATTTCGCTCAGACACACTTCTAATTTCTCGAGGATGGCGGGGCGGAGGGAGGTGTAGGTCTGCATTAGCATTTGCAGGAATAGGGCTACTTCCCCGGCTGTACCCTCTGTCTTCTCATCCAAACAGCAGTCCACAAGCACATCCACCAGTCCATGCTGTCCAGTCACTTCAGGGAAAGCAATAGCACAGTGGTGCAGAGCATACACCAACAGCGCCCTGTACGCACTTTCCGTCTTTTCCCCATACAATCCCTGCAGCGACTTCTTCAAAACTCTCACAATGTCGTCGATATTCCGCTGAGTCAGCAGAGAAAGAGCCAGTTGCAGCGCCTTTTCCCGAATTGCATCAGAAGGAGTACTCAGCACTCGGAGCACATCTACGACCTGCTCCTGCAATAACTTGGAAAAGCCCACTTTCAGGTCTCCCAAACGCTCCAATACGATTAGTTTGGTATTGTTGTCTGCGCTTTGGTCGTTTAGCAGCTTGAGAAGCGTGGAAATTGCGTGTTTGACGGGCTGCGGCATACTTGTGAGTTGCAGAATAGCAACTGCAGACTCGAACAGGACGCTTTGGGACTTAGCAGTGTCCGCAATTGAGAAAATCGCCTTGATGTATTTGGGCTTTTCGAGAGGGTTGACTTTGCAGACCTTTTTAAGCTGCTCCAACACCACTAGTTGCAGGATGTCTGCATTGCCGGCCAAACTGTTTTCCTCACTTTCAGCTAAACTGCGGTTTATATACTTCATAGAGGCTTCTGGGTCGGATTCGAACAGGTAAATCAGCACATTTCTCTTAGTACTCAGGTCCGTTTCCGTATCCAGCAGCGCCAGCATCCCCTGATGTGCATCCGCCACAATTTCCTCCCCAAATACCTTATGAATGCTGTAAACACACATAACCGCGTTTCGTCTAACATAAGGATGCTTATGACTGAGACAGTCAATTACCGGGTGAATCAGCGAGTCCAGCATTTCCTTATGCATCAGACGAGACACTAGGCGCAGAGTCCTTCCCCGCACGAATTCATTAGGACTTTTAAGGTCTTGCAGCAGTGCGTTGCACAGCAGGATCATTTCCTCCTTCAACTTGCCTTCGGAGTTGGTCTTTTCCAGGATTTCCCAGTAGAGGAGCAGGAGCTTCTTTATGTCTTTGTGGTCTTCCTTCAGACAGTGCTGCACGACGGTCATCATCATGCGGGGGAAGGTGTCGTCGTGCATCATCATCAGGATCAAAGTCTTCAATGCGTCTATCTTCTCCTCTACAGAGCCCTTCTCTAGCAGGCGACTGACTTGCTGCGCTTCCGGCGCTTTGTCTACCTCATAGTCGATGAGGACGGAGCAGGGCTTGATGCGCTCCGGCATATTTATAGCCCTACGAGACTTAGCTATCCACGCGGCTCATTATCACCCGGTGCAGACTGAGCAGGTAATCCGAGTAGGACATGTCTGAGGGACTGGCGTCCTCCACCAGCCACCCCTTCAGAGCAGGACTGTCTGGCCCTTCCAATAGCACTGTCATTGAGGCGTACTTCCCTGGATTTCGCCGGTGCAGTTCGTTGATGACTGCGTGCAGCCGCTGGCACAGCGGGGAGTTCAGTTCTGGAAGTCCGCTTGGAACCTCTGAGGTGAGTTCTTCGAAGCTTTGAACTGCGAACACCTAGCTGAGAAGTACGTCTAGTAGGAACTCACTGGGCACCTCAGCGCCCACATACAGCGCCAGCGCGTCCCCATTGTCCAGCAAATACGCCCCTGCAGACACTACCTTCCCTCCCGAAGTCGCCACCAGGTTCGGCAAAGCCACCAGTTCACTCGCATTCGGCAGTCCTGGCTGCTGCGACTGCTCCAGCAAGTCATGCACACTGTACACTCTGGGGTACAGCAGGAGGAAGCCGTCCACTAGGGGGATGGCTTTCAGTCTCGCCACAGTTGCCATGCGGATATCAGCGGAGGAGCGAGTGTTGAAGGCTGGACTTTTCATTGCGGAGAGAGTGAATAGGGGCAGGAAGTTGAGGGTTTCGGGCAGCATCAGGGAGGTGGTTTCTTTCGACCCGGAGCTGAGAGTACGGTAGTAGCTTAGCAAACTAACAAGCGATTCATGCCACTGCTCCCTAATAGTCTTCAGCGGAGTCGTCAACAGTCCTAAAAGTTGCCTTTTGAACAGTACATTGCTGAGTGCATCACAATCACTGCCTTTATACACCGCCGCAGGCTCACTCGAAGCCTTCACACCAGTGTTAAAAACTCTGATAAAGCGCCTTCCGTCCACTGCAGTGTGCAGCATTGCAACTTGAATGTAGTACTGCTGGCCGTCTTTCAGCTTTTCCTCGTGCTTAAAAAGCACAGCGAAGGCTTTGTCAGGGTCGAGACAGGCGATTTCCATGTCTGTAGGGCCGCGACGAAGGTAGTGGCCGATGTATTCGTCCACTGCCAGACCATTGCTACATCGAACCCGCATCAAAACTTGGAAGACTTGAGGGCGGGTGAGAGTCCTCACAAGTGTGAAATGCAGCTTTTCTGTGAGCGACTGAGAATAGTTAGGGAAGTGATGTAGGTCTCCACCAGTGATAGAACAGAGGGGATATAGTGAGGCAGTGTCCAAATAGCCTCTTCCGCAGGCAAAGCAGTCGAAGGTGATGCCAGCAGCGCAGCTCTCCCGGGCCATGTCATATACTCCTTCCTGCTGCGGTGCATACAGACTTTTCTCGTTCTCTGTGTTGTATAGTTTCTGCTCTTCACGTGCTCGCAGACTCATCTTGCCTACTGTCCCTAGTGAGGACAGGAAAAGCAGCACTCTTCCTCCACTTTGGTCTAGAAGGTCTTTGGCTGCACTGGCCACTGCACAGGGGGACAACAGCTGTTTACTATGAGGACCAATCGACACTTTCTGTTCCAGTGTCTCTAGCAGTCCTATGAAGGCTGCTTTTTGGGTGTCCAGACGGAAGGCCAAAGCCTCAATAGAGTCCGCTACGAAGGGGTCTTCAGTCTCATAGATAATCACCTCTGCTACCTGTCCTGACTCACAGGGACGGTAGTAGGTGAACCTGTCTCCGTAGGTCATTAGCGCGACCCTGCTGCGCTCAGGACAGGGCACATAGTCCACTATTGCCTTGAGAGAGTTGAGCACGTGGAGAGCAAGGCCAGAGGCCACTGACTCCGCACTGACGTCCAAACAGACCAGAAAGGTGTTCAATTGGGCTGGCTTCACCACAAATTCATGAGAAACCTGGAAGTCGTAAGTGCCAGAAAGCAGTTCAGGCCGGGCAGTGCGCTCTGCAGCTAGTTCTGGAGGACAGACCTGGGTGAGGCCGCACAGGTTGCAGGTGATAGAGCGAGAGTCAGGGAAGGTGAAGTAAGGGTTGACGTAGGCCATGCAGCGATTACAGCGGAAAGGCCCCTTTGTGGTCACGTCTGAGATCGGGGGCTGGTCTTCGCCCGGCTGCAGGTCGCACAAAGGCTGCAATACGCAGGCTATTGGGACTCCCAAAGCAGACTGTGTCTTTGCATCTACCGCCACAGTCGTAGAGACCAATCTGATATACCTGGGACTTGTGACCGTCTCTTCCTTCACAGTGAACGCAGCATAGACATGTGGAGGAGGACTGTCGCCAGGCACAAACCCGCCCAAGTACTCGTCGAACCGCTGCACTGGTCTGGGCAGCAAGTCTGAGTTGACCTTGGGACGGGACTCCACAGGTCTGGGCTCTTGCACAGGCCGGGGCACCTCAGCAGGGCGTGCAACTGGCGTAGTGCCCTGCTCCGCTGGAGGATGGTAGCGGGTCTGCAGGTGAGGCAAGCGACCAGCCATTACAGCCTATACCTCGACCGAGAAGTGTCTATTGGCTGTGATAAGTACTGACTTCAGCCAATAAGTCTCTACTCTGACTCAGAGTACATGTCACTTTCTGTATAGAAGCGCAATGCTGCCTTGGCTTTCACTTCGCACCTAATCAACTCCAAAGGCCCAGACAGAGCCCACATATGCCCTTGCGCTAGGCTGTTACTCCTGGACTGCTGGAACTCTTCAGGGCAGTCTGGCTTTCCTGTTCCTCAGCTTTCTTCCAACTCTTCCGGTCAGCACTCTACGCCGCAACTGCTGGTATTCAGTCGTGAGCGTGCAAAGGAGGGCAGCAAGAGCAGCGTTCTGCATGCGTAGTTCTGCGCTCAGAGCGGAGTAGTTGACAGTGGGGTCGTACACCTGTGCTTTCATTTGTTCTGCAAGCCATTGATATGCACTTACTCTAATACACAGTCGCTACATCTCTTCTGTGTTAGTGGGTCTCTTGATCTCTGCAGTGCGCCCACTGCGTTCACCATTCGGCCTGTGGAGTAGCGGCCTGCAGTTTCCAGGTGCTGGGCGAAGATTTGGAAAAGCAGGGGGTCGTTTATGACGCACTGGTAGAACTCTTTCCATGCCACCATGCCGTCGTCTTTCAGGAGACGTCGCAACTGGGAACGGACTGGAGCAAGTGCCTGAGTTACACTAGCCGGCGAGTTCGAGGCCTTCAAGTGATGCGTAAGACTTGCAATCAGCTGCTCCAGTTCAAAGGACGAGAGGTAGCCTGAGTGGTCGTAATCGAACAAATCATAGCACACCCTCAACTTCTCTTCAAAGGACCCCTTCGACAGTAGTGACATGCACACCATCAACTCTCGAAAGTCCAAATACCCACTCTTGTCTTCGTCGTACCTGTCGAATAGCTCCCCTGTGAACTCTTCCAAGTTAGGGCAAAACCGCTCCACTAGGGTTAGAAACTCCTCCTTGGCGATTCCGAGTTCTGGTTCCTCTGAGGGAATATCAAGGCCGACAGGTACCTTCACTGACTGGTGCGAGAAGCCTCTATAAGCTAGCTGCCGTCTCTCTGATCTGCGGACCTTGTCCTTGAGCAGCTGATTAAAGGCTCCTTGGAACAAGCGGATTTCCTCACGTGTGAAATGAGACGCTCGCTCGATTTCTCTGAGGACATGCTGAGCATTGTCCCGCCACTGCTTGGCTCGAATGTCCCTCAACTGGATCCTCAGTCTGTCCACTCTCACCTGAGTCGCCTGCCCAGAAGCCACAATGTAGGCTTCGCGGAGCTGTGGACGAAGCTGCTTGTTAGGCAGGCGCTTCAGCAGAAGGATTGGATGTTCTCCTCTTTCTATATCTTCTCTCATCAGACTAACCAAGGATAGCGACCCACGTATGAGTGCAATTGCCTATATGGGACTTACTCCCTCGGATACCAACTGGTCCCAGAGGAAAATGCAGGACGCCAGGTCCGTGCTATCCACGAAGAGCTGGATAAGGAGCTGGAGACTGAAGAAGTCAGAGAACTCGAGAGACGGCAGACCTGTGCGCTGGTAGCTAGGGTTGAAGTTCTCCAGGAAACTCGCAATTACGCCTGACTCTATGTAAAACCCATTCAGTGAGTTGCCAGTTCTGTCTCCCTTGTAAAACCCCGGAACCAGCACATCTACAATTATCTTCGTCAGCACCCAAAAAGCCGCATTTTCATCCATAAACATCAGTAGCCAGGAAACCACGAAGTTGAGTCCCTGGCAGTACCCAGTGTCCCCGTTCCTGCAGCACACCGCCTTCAGCACTCTCATAATTGGGTCTCTGTAGGCTGTTTTGGACACAGACAAATCACATATCCGGTGGATGAGTTCCGAGTACTCCCAATGGAAGGTGTTTGGGTCGGTCCGTCCGAAGGCTACATCCTTCTCAATCATGTCCATGTCAGAGTCGTCTGCGGAGAGGGAAGAGTAGGTGTAGACAGTGTCTCTGGTCTGCAGGGACAGTTGCTGGGCGCCACAGGCCTCGAACCAGCGCTTCCCTCTCGGGGAAGTGCGTCCCCAGACTAATTGCTCTGTGGCCAACAGTGCCTCCAGTTGGTGAACTCTTATGTGACAGTCTTTGCAGACTGTGTATAGTCCTGGCACTGCAGTGCTATACAACTTCACAGACTCCTCCGCTCTGCAGAACTTGCACACTGCCTGGGCGCAGAGCCCACAGGAAACGGTTGGGCGAGGGGAAGCGCTGCATTTGCCGCATGTGGAGGACGCTTCCATAGTTTACAGATGTTTGCGAACACTTTCCAGTCTGGGTTCCTGAGCATCCTCTACAGCATTGGGAGTAAGCCCTTGCAGATTTGGGACAAGACTATTCGCAACGGCCACATCAAGCGATTGACAGATGCGGACATACAGAGCTCTGTGCTGGAAATCATGGGAACCAACGTTTCCACTACCTTCGTCACTGCGCCTGCCGATCCGCAGCAGACTCTCGGCATCAAACTGCCCTTCCTTGTCATGATCATCAAAAACTTGAAGAAGTACTTCACCTTCGAAGTGCAGGTGCTCGACGACAAGAATGTGCGGAGACGGTTTCGCGCTTCCAACTACCAGAGCACTACGCGGGTGAAGCCCTTTATTTGCACCATGCCTATGAGGTTGGATGAAGGCTGGAACCAAATCCAGTTCAACCTCTCCGACTTCACCCGCAGGGCCTACGGCACCAACTACATTGAGACACTGAGAGTGCAGATCCACGCTAACTGTAGGATACGCCGCATTTACTTTTCTGACCGTCTCTACTCAGAGGAAGAACTGCCGCCTGAGTTCAAACTCTTCCTCCCGGTCCAGAAGCAGTAGGTAATCACTTAGTTCTCCGACACTCTTGTGTAATGTACTCATTGATACAGATGTGAGAGCGAGTGCATTGGCACAGTTACAAGTTGCTCAAGAAGGGGCTACAAGGCACTCAACCAAGGCAGAACTCGTCATACTGGCGGCAGATGCAGAGCCGCTGGAGACACTTCTGTCCCTACCCTGTTCTCAGAGGAGAAAAGCGTGCACTACGTGTTCGTTTGCAGCAAGGCGGCATTGGGCAGCGTGTCTCGGCCTGTGCTCCGCCTCAGTCCTACCGACTCCTCTCAAGTCCCACATCCATGAAGCCAGAGAAGCAGTGGAGCAGCTTCTAATCTAGTGCTTAGACAGATATGGGCTAGGCATGTTGGTAGGGTGGAGAAAAGTCTTGCTGCCGCTTGGACTGGAGAACTGCTTTTCTCACTTGAGGGAAGGTGCTGGGAAATGTCGGAAGAATAGATAGACTTGAGGTGCCGCTGGACTTCTGCATAGAGCTTGGCTCTTTCTTGGGTAGTTTTGCTGGCTAGCCAAGGAGGCAAAAACACTTCCAGTCTTCCTGCAAATATGACGTCGTGTAAGGACAGATCTTGAAATTTATCAGTAGCCATTTCGGAGTAGACATACAGCACACCACCCGAACTCAAGCCCTTCAACATCTTGCCTGAAAACTCACCCGCCACTGCGTCAAACCCCACAGTAACGCCTACTTTGGCACACAGATCCAAAGAGCTTTTCTCGAAGCAAGGCAGAGAGCTGTCCAGCACATGTTCACACCCCAAGGTCTGTAACTCCTCACCCTTCTCACTATGTTGATTAAAGGGAGGTGCATAGACTCACACAGTCGAATTAGCATTCGGCCGAGACAGGAGTTAGCCGCACTCTGCACTGCCGCCCTGTGTTTGCCTCTAAGGAGCAGTTCTTTGAAGTACAGCACTGTGAGCGGGTTGCAAGAAAGCAAGGCTCCTTGGTCGAAGTCTGTGGAGTCCCACAACTCCACACAGTCCTCTGACTCAAAGACAGCATATTCCGCCCACACTTGGTTATAGGGCTTTGCGGAGCTGTATACATGTACCCGCTTACCTAACCATTGCGAGCTTCCCACCACCACAGTCCCCGAGGCCTCCAGTCCAGGGATAAAAGGCACTGCCGGCTTCTGTCTTCCTCCATTAAAGAAGAACAATTCGGACGGGAGTAGAGATGCGCTTTGAACCTTGACCAAGACTTGTCCAACAGCAAGTTTGGGCACAGCCACTTCATGCAGCGAAAGGCTAATTCAGGACTATATGCATCCAACATAGCGGCCTGCATCCGAGAAGGCAACGGCGCTGCACAGACAGAGTGAGAGGCCACCTAGGAGTCACTTATTTTCCCCTTGATGATTCCGCAAGCCATATTTCTGCTCTATGACGCTAGGTAATACCGGAAGGTACTGTTGCAATTCCTAGAAGTGTGCTTTAGAGTTAATGAGGATGTAGGAGGATTTCGCCTGCGTTACTAGCACAGGCATAGGTCTGCACCGCTTTCTTCACATCTGCCAGTGAGAAATGCCCGGCTATTTGGGAAGCAAATATTCCCTTGAGGTCTCTCTGTATTTCTGCGTACAAAGTCTCTCGCTCCTGCTTCGTTTTCCCTTCAAACCACTGTGAGATAAAGACTCCCTCCATCGTCTTCCCTGCAAATATGACGTCGTAGATGGACAAGTGCTGGTACTTATCAGTGACTAGGCCTGAATGCACGTATAGCACGCCGCCTGGACACAGTCCCTTCAGCAGCTTCCCGGAAAACTCGCCCGCCACTGTGTCGAACCCTACTGTAGCGCCTAGCTTCAGACACAGGTCCAAGTAGTCTTCTTCGAAGCATGAAGCTGAGCTGTCCAGCAAATGTTCACACCCCAGCGCCCGCAAATCCTCAGCCTTCTCAGCTGACTGCACTATGTTGATTAAAGGGAGGTGCATAGACTCACACAGTCGAATTAGCATTCGGCCTAGACAGGAGTTAGCCGCACTCTGCACTGCCGCCCTGTGTTTGCCTCTAAGGAGCAGTTCTTTGAAGTACAGCACTGTGAGCGGGTTGCAGGAAAGCAAGGCTCCTTGGTCGAAGTCTGTGGAGTCCCACAACTCCACACAGTCCTCTGACTCAAAGACAGCATATTCCGCCCACACTTGGTTATAGGGCTTTGCGGAGCTGTAGACATGTACCCGCTTACCTAACCATTGCGAGCTTCCCACCACCACAGTCCCCGAGGCCTCCAGTCCAGGGATAAAAGGCACTGCCGGCTTCTGTGAAATTTCTCCAGTGAATAAGCACAGGTCCACAGGATGTACGGGTGCTCTGTGTACCCTCACCAGCACTTGGCCAGGCCCAGGACTGGGCGGCTTCAACTTGTGCACAGACAAGCCGATATCCTCAGTATAGGCATCTAGCATAGCCGCCTGCATCAAGCGTGGGGTCGAGAAAACCCCACACCCCATTAATTGGAGATACTTTCCTAACTGTTAGGCTTCTAAAACGAAGACTTTAGTGTCGGAGTAGTATCGGTCTTCCTTGGCGGAAGTCTTAGTGTACTTCTTGAGCACGTTTAGGCGGTTGTCGATGATTCTTTGGATGATGTCCTTCGTTTCAATTGGGATTTCCGACTCCACTTCCACGTAAATCCCCCGCTCCTTCGCTACTTCGTAAGGGTCTTCGCCCAGAATATCGAGACTGCCCTTCCGCAGCACCCGCAGACTTTCATCATACTTCGGGATCGTGCCTTGCACTACCACCGCCACATTCATACTCTTGATCAAGTCCTCAGTCACCTTCCAAGGCGCGCCAATCACTACTTCGTCTGCGTACTTGCACGCCAATACATTTAGCACCCTTTCGTGCAGGTTCATTATGGGGTAGTTGGCTCCTTTGTGCAAGTTCACTGTCTGGTCGTCGTGAATGCCCACAATCAGGAAGTCGCCCAGCTCGCGGGCCTTACGCAGAGTGGCGACGTGGCCGATGTGGAAGAGGTCGAAAGAGCCGTCGATGTACACTATGCGCGCCCCAGACTCGGGCTGCCTTTTATTCGAGAACTCTGATATGCGTCTGGAGGTGGTCAAGAAGTGTCTTTCGTTTTCCTCGCCCACTGAACTGGCAGGAGTGGGCGCATTCCTGGTTTCGTGCTGCTCCCTAGTCATCAGCAGCAGCTTGCCTACAATGCTTGTGGTGCTGATGCCTTCCGTGCGCTTAATTACCTTGAATCGACCCTCGTTCTTGAGAGCGCCATACGCATCGACTCCCTCCGAGTTGATAGCGATGTCGTCTCCATGTGCAAGGTACAGGCAATTACACCTGTCCAGCCAAGCGGAGTCCGGAGAGTAAGGAGCATTTTCCACTATTTCGTCCACCCACTTGCAGGCGCGGACCATAGCCAGTCTCTCCTTCATGCACATGACTGGAGGCCCTTTGTTGCGAGTGATTTCCTCATCGGAGTGGATTCCAGCCACCAAAACCTTGCCCAGCATCTTCGCCTGTCGAATGGCGTTGTAGTGTCCAGAGTGCATGATGTCGAAGCAGCCGTCCAGGTAGATTCGGTCTGCATTGGCAGCACTGCGAGGACTGTCCGTAGCGTAGTGCTGCCTGCCTAGTGTTCTGATGTACTCCACCAGGTGGGGACCCAGAGAAGCGTACATTTCCTCAGCAGCTGGGAAGGAGAAGGGAATGGCGGAAAGGAGGGTTGAGGTTTCAGGCTGACCCATTAGCCTCCGAGCCGCAAGCAATATCAAGTCAAAGAGCTGCTCTCTAGACTCAAAGGCCAGGGCCTCCATATTGTGCGGCTGCCATCAGAAAGGTCTAACTGTCCAGTCTTACGAATTATAAGTATGCATTCCAGACTCTCCTATTGAAGACTGACCTGCAGCTTACCTAAATCGCTATATCCACTCTCGCTCCAAAGTGATAATCCGATACGCCCATCTGTGCTGCCTTCTTCGCATCCACCTCCGTTCCAATACTCACTTGCACTTCCTTGCCAAACGACTTCGTCACGCCCGCGGCCATTTGACCCTGGCTATCTACCTTCCCTCGCAGAGTCACATCCTCAGAATACTGGTGTGAGGCGCCGAACTCGATGCTAATGGCCTTGCTGGCCCAGGTCAGCAGGGCTTTGGCTGCCAGTTGAGTCTTCGGAGACGTGCGACTGAAGTAACTGAGGTGGAAGTCGCCGGGAGTGTAGTGCAGTGCATCAGTGCTCACGTGCTTCAGCACCACTCTGAAGTCCTTGCCTTTGTAGTACTGCAGGAAGTTGTAGGTGACCAGTCTCCCGGCTGCCCCTTCGTACTCAGCCTCCACACCCACTCCGTAGCTCTTCTTCCCCGCCACCACTGCGACCTTCACAGCTGGAGGGTGACTCACCGTGACCTCCGCCTTCGCACTCTTCTGCTTGACTAGTGCAGTGACCTGGGCCGACGCCATGCCACTGGGAGAAAGAGAAGCCAAAGCCCGCAGTGTGAGTGATTTGGAAGCAGGGTACGAGAAGGTGAGAGACTTGGACCCAGTGGTGGACAGCTTCGGGGCGAAAGTGACAGCGCCTGCCTTGACAGACACGGAGGTGGAAGCCGTCACACTGGAGTCAGGCTGCTGCGCTGCCTTGGCTTTGAACACCACAGGACCGCTTGCGCTGCGGAGACTCAGCAGAGCCAAGGAGCCGAAGCAGTACTTCTTGGACAGCAAGCACTCTTGCGGTTTCGTCAAGCAGGAGAAGCCCTCCAAACCCATTATTACTTTGCGCCATTCGAAAACACCTTCACCCAATTCGGTTCAAATACTGTTTCCCTGCCTAGGACTGTGAAGTGCTCCTAACTCTCGTAGTCGCTATTCCAATATGAAGGCTCCAAACGATCCTTCTAGGCTCGGGTCGCTACTGGACTTCATTTCCCTTGCTGAGGAGTCTGCAGCACTTCCAGTGTCCCTGCGAGTGGAGTCAGAGCGGCCGAACACCACTACTGCAGGGCACCGCCGCTACAAGTCTATGGAAGAAACCTACCCCTACCAATCCAAAGGCTTCGACGCTCGCACCCGCGACAGCCGTCCCTGCTCTGTTAACATCGAGCAAGCCCTTGGCACTATTAATACCGGCTTTCCACCTCCTTTTCAGCCAGCTCGCTCTCCCCACCGTCCCTATAGTCAAATTACAAGCCGAATCAGGTCCTTTCGACCCAAGCGCAGTGGAGAAGTCGCCACTCCCGACCCATCGAAAAGACGGCAGAATATGATGCGAAGTGAACTGATGTGAGAACTAGGCAGGATGAAGAATAACCACCACATGCTACGCACTATGAAGAAGGAACTGCGCAAGGAAGAGGCTGACGAGCCGCCGCCCACGCAGGCAGACCAACTCTACACTCGCCTGCAGCTCAGCATGAAAAAGCTCTCGCACCCTCAAGAGCCTCACAAGCCCTACGCCGTCCCAGCCAAAGAGCCCGAAGTCAAAGTAACTCTGCTGAAGCCCACAGCTGCTCAGTCCCTCACTCGCAGACAGCTCTGGACGCACTGGCTGAAGGTCAGAGGGAAGCAGACCGAAAACTCAACTAGAGATCTCAAGACTACAGCGGAAAGACTGTACGAAGCGGTGGAGACAGCTGAGGGAGAGGTGCAGGCGGACCAATTGCTGTGGCTTCTGGTAGCGCTGGGAGTGGGAATACCACAGGAAGTGCTTCGGAAGATGCTGGGCAGAGCTGGACGAGTGAAGAAGCAGGAGTGGGTGCAGTTCTGTGTGGACACCACAGCAGTGCCGAGGGCGCTGGAGAAGATGAAAGGGCCGGAAGAGAGTTCTCCATCACTCATTTCGCCAGACTCGTTTGATTTGTACCACGGACAACTACTGGTTTCTCGCCTCCACTCCCTCTTTCACCAGTTGCAGCCTATCCATGACCAGCTGCTGCAAGTGTGGACCTATCTCGATCCTCAAAGCACTGACTCAGTGCATCCTGAGAAAGTGGCAGAAATGCTGGTGCGCCTGGGGTGTACAGTGGAAGTGCGAAGTGCGAGAGCTCTGATGAAGCAGGTGCTGGGTGAGCAGATGCGCATACAGAGGGTGGAGTTTTTGGCGCTCTTCAACAAAGGACTGCTGCATCTCCACATAGCCGCACTCACCCGTCTGTTACCTACTTCTCCTATGCACTTCCTGCTCTGCACGCGTTTTATCATCATGACCAGCCTTACACCACAAGCCCCCGACTCTGAAATCATCCAACGACTGGCTCAGCTCCGACCTCCTACCAGCTATGCTTCCTATGAAGAATACGCAGACGCAATGGAGAAGTTGCTTATGCCGATTGGATACATTAGGCCGAAGAGCAGACCAGTCTCTGCTCCTCGAGTGAAATCTGAGACTCTCTCGCTGCCTTTCAGGCCAGTCGAAGCCGCTATGCCTGTAGTGGTTGAATCTCAAGGATCCCCCTCTCATCTGCTCGCCAATTTGCCTATCATCTCTCGTGAGGACGCAGAAGAACTGCAGCGCACGGACCCCAATGCACTTCTAGGCAAAATCATCATATCCGCGGTCAGACCTGTGTCTGAAAAAGCCTCCATGCGCAGTACTGTCACAGATTTGCATTTCGACAAGCGTGAAAAGCGACATAGTCTCCAGGAAAGCCTTTTCTCAGAGACTGAAGTTAAAGCCCCGCTGCCCCAAGAAGATACAAGCAAGCTTTCAAGCAGGCCCCTGTCCATGACCCGCCGAAGGCGCAACTACAGCCGTGGCTCCACGGCTCCCAGTTCCACAGTGCCTGCCAGGAGAAGCACTGCCTCTTCCATGCGCGCCAGCTCTCCACTGAAAGTGCCCGGCAGGACACTCCACTCAGAGTTCGACAGACTGGTGGAGTATGTGCCGGACGTGGCTGTAGGCCTGTTTATGTAGCTGTGAGAACTAAGATCCTAGGCTTAGGCGAGTGGGTGGTTGAAAGCCACAATGACGGCTGTCATGTTGTCGCAGCCGCGGCCTTCTAACTCCATGGTGCTTTTGGCGAGACAGCGGTCGCACAGCTCCTCTGCAATTTGGCGTAGGGGCTTGGCCTGCAGCCGCTCGTATACGAAGCTGATGCACTCTTGAGAGGTCAGGATGTCCCAAATGCCGTCACAGCAAATCACGAGGAAGTGGTCTTCAGGCGTGAGCATCATGGTCTTCACGTCTGGGTTGGAAGTAACAGCCTGGCGCTCCGGCGGCAGTCCCGGCGTGTTTTTGTACTCCAAGTCTCCAAGAGACCGAGACAGATTGATGTTGCCGTTGACTCGCCCTTCAATAACGCAGCCGCCTGCTTCTCTAATTCGGGAATTCTCAATCGGGAGGTCGGGCTTGTGGTCCTCGGACATGGGAACGGCTTTGCCACTGCGGGCCAATACACAGCGCGAGTCTCCAGCGTTGGCTACATAGAGTCGAGCGCCCTGCACCACTGCCACTACCGATGTGCAGCCCACATTGGCTGCACTGTCCTTGGCCGCCTTGGAGTCCACTGCAGCGTCTTCCGGCAGTTCCCTCTGCAGTCTGAAGATTTCCTTGCTGCCTTCCACTCCTCGCAGCATGGTGTCCATCTGCAGGAAGGTCTCCTTCAATGCGGCTTCCATCTGACCTGCTTGAAAGTTCCGGTTGCGCACCAACTCAGCAATGAAGTGTCTGGCCGCGAACACTGCCACTTCCTTCCCACCGTGTCCATCGAAGACTCCGAAGCACGCAGTGGCGCTGTCCACAGCGAGTTGGGTGAGGTGGGCGTCTTCCATCGTGTTGCGCCAGCCCTGCATCTGCGTCGCTCCGTACCGCAGTCGCGAGTTCGCGCCCTCATCCGACTGCTTCGTGGTAATAGGCGCACTCAGGTACGGACCCATCTTATTACAACTGCTTCTCCCACAGATGGAAGGGAAGAAGTGGCAGCACTAGAGTGTGAGGCGGTTGATAGCCAGACTGAAGCAGAAGTGCATCCTGTCTCTCACTGGTCGGACACTTCCCTGTTGAGTGTCCGCAAAATGCTTCTCAGAATCGAACTACGTGTGCAGCGTGAAGAGCAGTGCGCAAGTCTCTAGAACGACTCCTTTCTACTGCTTACCAGACCTTGCTGTTGTATGCCTCTGTACCTGATAGTGTACTGCGGCGAAGTACTGAGTGCAACCGGGGAAATGACGGAGCGAGTGGAAGAAGTGTTGGAGCCTTTCAGACATACAAAAAGTTGTTTGTTTTTGCAAGACTATGTGTTTCATGTGAGGGACATGGCGGGAGAGGATCCAGTGTTTGGCATGCTTGTGCTGGATGCAGAGTCTGCCCTCATAAGAGCAATAATGCACTTTCGAAGGGAAATGCTGCAGATTGTCCGTGCAGAAGTCATAGCACCTACCTGGACAGAATGGGAACTGCACTCAGAACACGGTTCCCGAAAGAAGCGCCGCTCCGAGTAGCAATCACTCCTCAGGCGGGAGACAGCGGCCTGGATCAGCGCCTAGACCTCACATCATATGGCCTGGGAGACCTCCCTCCCTAGAGAATTGGAGGAGGAGAGACAGATTGTACTGGAATTCTTTCATATATTAGCAAAGGACCCTTCCAAGGCAGTGCACGGCAAAGAAGCGACTTGGCACTTCAGTGCGACTCCCTCCAAGTGCTGTTGGTGTCTTGCGACCTGGACCTAGAGTGTGTCCCAACTCGAGCTCCAGACTGCACAGTCCTCAGTCTCTCCGTGCTGCCCACACACACCCGGACGGAGTGGAAGTGATAGCCAGTGTCAACATTGTTGACTGGCTGCTGGAAAACCATCAATCTGCACAAATACAGGTTGCAGTGCAATTGGACATCAGTTCTGTGTCGCCTTCGAGGGCCTGGGGGGCCTGCTATGAACAGGAAGCGCTAAGCTAGAAGCTGGGAGTTAAGAAGACGGCAGAAGACTACTAGGCTTGATCTTGCTTTTATCAGCCTGGAACACAGTTTGGCCGACAATAACGAAGGGAGCGAAGCGGGCTGTATAGGTGAGGATTGGCGTGGTAATAAGGCGGGGGTAGATGGACACGAAGGAAGTAGATGAGGAGGAGTACTGCACGAAGCCAAGATAATCAGCACTGGCTGTGATGTAGTAGGGGTACAGACCTGCTTTGCGCAGTGGATATTGGAGTACCAGCTGTTCGAACTGCCCTTGTGCGTTGCGCTCGAACTCCAGCACTCCCTCAACTGTCCCTACCCAGGCTGTAGTGTTCAGGAAATACGCAGAGTTGGCAGGAGAGGGCGTAGGCACACTTTGCTCCAGGGACAGAATCCCGTTCACCAGTGAAAACACGAGTAGTCCGTTAGCCAAGTCTGCGACTACCAGTGTGTCTTGCTGGGCGGAGAGAGAGTATGGCTGGAAACTGGCTGTTCCCACACTTGTAATAGTCTGGACGAGCACCAGAGCTTCGCCTTGGAACTGCATCAGTTTGATCTGCGCAAAGCCGTCAATTGCCACCAGGTACTCAGTCTGACCCTCAGACATGTAGTCGAAGAGCGGGGAAGTGAGGGGAGTGAAGTCGATTGGTACTTCGTTAAGGACCTGCAGAGCTGTTAAGTTAGCGAAGTTGATGCGGTAGATGTGGGAAACAGGGTAGAGCGTCTCGGCCTGGACATGCACTAACACTTCAAACGCATTAGTAGTTCTCAAAACGCGCTGCACTTCCAGAGGGACAGTGGAGCCGAAGGGTGACAAGGCGAGGGAACTCACCGACAGCATCACGTAGTTAGGATTGAACACGCTAAAGGTCGAGTGGTAGCCTAGGAAAAGCACATCCGAGTAGACAAGGGGTCGATATTGCTCTGAGACGTCTGTTGGCTCTTGGGCGGCCACAAAAGCTAGGAGGCTAAGTATGAGCTGCAACATTTCCATTGCCTATAGGTGACTTCTCCATCCCGGCTACCAAACTAGAAGATAAGCAGTTGAGAGTGAAACTGCGCAGATCCTCTAACTGGAAACAAGCCTAAACCTGCGAAAGCTAATACTGAAAACTAGCCGATATCCTCACATTCGGACTGTTCTCAGCACTGCGGGGGTCCGGAGTGCTAACAGGGGAGGGCTGCGGCACCAAGTGAATGTCATCAAGCGACACTGCAATGGCTGACTCTTGGGACTGCTCAGCCACTAAAGTAACTGGCTTGGGGTGTAGTTTGCGCATAATCACGAAACACGCACCGATATACAGTAAACACACTGCGAACATGATGCTGCTCAGCAAAGTCGCAATGTAGAAATTGAAGTGCAACTTCGGCACGAAGTAGTAACTGAAAGCCACGCAATACACCAGCAACAGCAGTCCAACTCCACTGAGCACTTTATGGGTCCTGTGCAAGTAGTGCTTTTTGCCTGCGGACCAGGTGAGCAGGCAGTAGAGGGCTCCGGCCGCAGCTAGGACTTGAAAGATGCATTCTACGGCTCCCAGTAGAGCTGCCATGAGCAGGAGTATTTGCTTCTTCAGGCACTTTCTGGCTTCATGGTTGAAACGGTTCGTGAGGCCAGCGGTGAAATACACTGTCTTTAAATACTGTCGGGACCGACATTTCTCACTCAGGAAAAAGAACAGTGCAGTTGGATAGGCCACACAATAGAGAAGGAACCCAGGCAAAAACAGGCCAAACACGTACTTCAAATGAGGCGACTCCCAGCAAACCACCTCAGTGCTGCTCACCAACACCCAATGTCCCGCTTGCTGCTTGCAGGCGACTAGACTGATCAGGGTCTTGACTATGTAGGGCTGCATCCACCACAGCAGCAACAGCCAGGAACTCACTGCATACGTTAGTGCGAGAGCCTTGCTGCGTGTCGCGCAGACAACTAGCGTAAAGACGAAGTACCCTACCGGAAAGGCAGTAACCAGCACAGCTCTCCAAACAAAGGCTGAGGACACCCAGCAGTCTAGCGGAAAGGAATGCAGTCCGAAGGAAACGATCATTTCATTGAAGGCGAGGAAGCCGGGCATGACGGAGTGGTAGTTGACGGGGATCAGCGGCAGAACTAAGAGAACATGGAGGAAGTCGGCGAGCAAGCGCACTGTCGTCATTCGGACTGCTTGAGTGTCCAGACGGTTGGAAATGTACACCAGGCAAGACACAGCGATGAGGTACACAGCACAGGAGCGCACTATAACGACAGCCAGGTCTTCGCACTGCTCACACACCACAGTGCCCACATGATAGTAGTCCTCCTGACAGTCGGCACACAGCACTCCGCTGTAGCCCTCTGTGCATGCAGCATTTTCTCCACCTGCACAAGCCTTTGGGTTGGAACAGAGATGCACCTCGCTGGTGAGGGCTGATTCGCGCCAGTAGCCCGGATCAAGGATGAAGCTGTTTCCTCCAGGACAGTTGGCGTATGACGGGCATTCGTGGCAGTAGGAGTCAGAGGGCTGTAGCGAGTAGGTGTTTTTCGGACACAGGAAGCAGCTGAGTGGTAGGGTCACTTCACCAGGAATGCAAGAGCGAGTATGGTAGGCGAAGGTAAAGGAGGAGCTGGAGTTGGGAAAGGCTTGTTGAATTGTGGGGGAAAGCACCTGGATTTGCACGGAACTGCCCGGAGCTGTCTTAATGATGACTCCGGAGAAGTTGGCGATTCCATTGAGAGTGGGCAGCACAGTTGTGCCAATTATTTGATCAGACACAAGTTGCACGGTGCTGCTGTTATCCGTGGTTACTGTCTGATTGAGACTGTCTAGCGAAGTGACCACTATGGGAGTAGTCATTCGAGTGCCAGCTACTCCATACATTGTCGTTACATCGGAGTGCAGAGTGATTTGAGTGGGCAGTGAAGCCTCGAAGTGGCCGTACAGGGCAGTGTTGTTGAAGTCTGTAAGGCCAATCAAGGACGGTTTGAATTTAGTCCATTTCAGCACGCCTCCTTCTACCGCGGAGTTGTTGCTGAATTCCGAGAAGGACAGGAAGCTGGGACAGTTGACTGTGGCTTCGCAATGGAAGTAGAGCACTCCCCCGCTCTGCGCCGAGTTGTTGAAAAAGGTGGAGTGAGATATATTGAGGACAATCGAGCTAGCGGAAATGACTCCCCCATACAGCAGAGCTGAGCAGGAATCGAAGTGAGCATCGACAATGGTTAGTTGCATCGCCCCAGTCCTGGATTGCAGAGCGAACACTCCCCCGCTGGCACCCGAAATGAAGTGGAAGCGAGACATGTTCACCACTCCTACGCTGTCCGTTGCCTCGATAAATCCTGCAGGGCTTATTGTCTTGGAGTTTCTGCCTGATAAAGAAACGCCTCCGTAAGTGATTTCGCTATCCTGGATGAGGAAAGAGGACTTTGAAAGGTGAGCAAAGGTAGCATTGAAATCAGTAATAACAGTGTGCTCCAGTATGAGTTGAGAGTTCGACACTTGCATCAGACTAAACTCTCGGGACCTAATGCGCTGCAGGAAGGAATTTGTGATGTGCAGCGTGGAATTGTTGGTTGCCAGCAAGAGTGGGGAAGTGGAGAAGCAATTCAGTCCCTGGAATTCCACACTGTGTAGCGCTGCAGTAGCGTTTCTTAACACAATCAATCGTTTCGCTATCCACACTTCCACTAACTGGGCGGAAATCAAAGTAACCTTTCCGTTTTCACCACTTATCAAGTTGAAAGTTGAGTTGTAGACTCGCAGTCCTGTCACTTCAACTTCGCCGCCCAAGTATGCAGAGAACAAGGTCCCTGACCTGGTTTCATTCATTGTTACGTCCGTCAGCCTCACTTTGGACCCGAAACTAATAGCAAGTGACTGGCACACTCCTCCCAACAACACCACCTGCTTAGCTTGCACGTTGCACCTAGTCTTTGCGGACACGAAGCCTTCCAGCATTACCGCGTCTCTTAGTATCACCTGGTTCATTTGCAGATTGCTATCAACATTCACGGAAACGAAGTAGCGCACTTCCACAATGTCAGCGCTAACATCAGTCAGCGTGACATTGGATTGGATGGTTTGAAAGAAGGTCATTGCATGCAGCAATCGAAAGCGTAGGTGCGTGAGCGAAACCACTGAACTTTGCGCTTTGACCAGCAACTCAGTCTGAGTTCGCAGCAAGTTCGTGGAGATGTTCACACCCTGTACCACCGAGTTCACAAACACCAGTAAGTTGTTGAGGTTGGGAGGGGTGCGCACATCCGAGTAGACAATAGACACATTGGTGAACTCCACTTGTGCACTCATGGTAAGGATAGCGTTCATACTTTCAACGCACACTTCTTGCAGTAGTAGGTTGGAGGCCACTCCGTGTCCGCCTGCATATCCGATCAGAGCCCCTTGATGAGTGGACGAGTAGGTGAAAGAACAGTTGTTCACCCGGCTTTCTGCAAAGAAAAAGGCTCCGCAGCCTGCAGCAAAGGAGTACGAGTGGTGAAACCACGCATTCTCCAGGCTTACGAAGAGGTTGTAGACATAAAGGGTCGAGGCGTACAGAGACATATCGACCTGAGTAGCATTTCTGATTTCCAGCCCTCGGAGAAAGATAGCGCCTGGCGGGGAAGAGAGACTATGGGTGAAGAACAGGGCCGGACCCTGGGTCACTGTCTCCACTAGTAGGTTGTTTGCATATAGATTCCCGCTAAGATGCGGACAGATGATGGCTTTCTGCACTGAGGCTATGGTGATGTTGTCCAGGGTGACAGAGTGGCTATAGAGTTGCAAATAAAACGGGAAAGTCACATTTGATATGACATTGCTGCTTAACACCACATCAATGTAAGTCAAATACATGTGAAATAGGTATCCCGGACTATCGCTAAACCTGCAGCCCCTCACTATCAAGGTATGTTCGTCCAGACCCTCACCCGTGTCTAGCTCTTCGATGCTGATGTGCAGGAAAGAACCTCCAATGTAGGCAATATTGTTGATGAACACAGAGTCTTCAAAGGCAATCCGAGTGGGAAAGTGTGGCTTGCGACTAGCGGCTTTGACCAGAAGAACTGCTCCTAAAGGACTGCTATTTCCCTCGAACAAGCTATTGCGCACTGTGAGTGTGAAGCCCAGCCTCCGAGACAGAAACACAGATTTCACGTTATTTTCAAACACTGAGTGTTCCACCAGTGCCACACCCTCAACATTTAGTGCGTAGTTTGTATTTGCCCTCACCACACAGCTTTGCAGGATGACGTTTCCATAGACATCCAGCAGTCCCGAGTCTCCTCCCTGTAGACTGCATTCTCTCAGCCCGAGTTCCCTTCCTTGTTGCACCTCGAGAGTGGGTTGAATGTTCAAAGTCGCTCCATTGCAATTGAGTTGCAGGGAGGTAATGTCATACATAGACTTAAAGGCGAGCGGTAGCTCAGAAGTGATGTTTACTGTGAGTCTTGAGCAATGGCTGGGCTGAAGCACTTCAGCGAGGGCTGTAGATGGAGAAATGGGAGGGGAAAGGATCACCGAGCAAGTGGTCGCATGAAGCGTCACTAGGCTTAGGTGCCAAAGAAGAATGGCCGATTTCATTTCTTTGGAGAGCTACGGACCTCAGATCAAGCTTGTCTGTAAGCAGCTCCGGTACTGTAGTGCAATCACCCTATCCCGCAGAGGCTATTAATACTTGGGTTCGAAGAAGTGCCTTTCAATGCTGAAAAGGAGCTCGCGTCTTCATGAAATCTGCTCTGCGAGTCCCTTCGGAAGTCGCTTTTGTGCAAAGGTTTTGGGGAACATCTAAGGTTTTTCTGTTAAATAAGGATGTTGACTATTAGAGGTTTTATCAACTGGGAGTCGCAGACCGACTCCCGCTCAGCACTCTACTGGGGCCTGCCGTTGAGAACTAACTATCTGATGCAAGACAGCTAGGCAGGAACACAGATAACAGAGCTAGGTCGAGCGGGGGCAGAGGTTCGTTCTCTAATATAGATGGAGGCGGCAAGGCTTTGTGGGGTCTGTCGTCAGTCTGCCGAATTCCAGTGCGCTTGCGGAAGTTTGCTCTGTCTAAAGTGTCTGTCGTCGCACGACCAGAGCAGCGAGGGCCAGCACACCTTCACAAGTCTGCAAGCGCAGCTGGATCTGTTCAAAGCGCTGGAGCAGACCGCAAAGGCCATGGATGAAAGATTGAATCTAAACGACACTCCAGAGTTCGAGAACCCAGAGTTAGAAGCCGCCTTGAGGAGCATTGACGAGGCAATAGACCAGGCGAGAGCGGAGCTAGAGAAAAAGCGACAAGAACTGAAAACAGCTCTCAGAGTTCTCAGCACTGAAGCCAAGGGCCGCACTCTGGACTCTCGACTAGCCGCGCTCCTAGCCACTGCCCGGGAACTACGAACGCGCATAGAGACGCGGATAGAGACGCTGGCAGAGCCGAGCCGGACTTCAGTTGCAGAGAATGAGACGCAGTTGCTCCTAGTGAAGGGGAAAACTGTGTACGCCTTCACGCCCGGCTCCTCTGCACCAAGCCGAGTGGCGGAGAGTTCAGATCCCTTCCCAATTGAAGGTGCCTATTGCCTTGCTCTGGACCATCGCCTGTTCCACTGTGGCGGCAGAGTCGGCTTTGCCTCTACCGCGCAGTCCCAACTCCTCAATCTGACCTCAGGCAGCGTGGAGTGTAAGAGGAACATGTCTGCAGCCAGGCGCGAACATGCAGTGGTGCTGCTGGGCGAAGCAGTGCATGTCTTAGGAGGCTACTCTGGCAGGGAACTGCTCACTGCCTGCGAACGCTTCTCGTTGATCACTCAGTTGTTTACACCCATGGCGAGTATGCTACATGCCCGGGGAAACATCGGAACAGCAGTCAGTGGAGGCAAAATCTACGTCACAGGCTATGGACGTAAGGACGATGTGTCAGTGTGTAGTTGCCTGGAGGCGTACGACCCGCAAAGCAACCTGTTCTCGACCCTGCCGTTCGCTCTTCCGTCCAACTCCGGTTCTATTGGCTTCGCTGTGGGCGAGCAAATTGCGTTTCTGAGAGGCTACCGCCTTCTCACCTACCTTCCCACTTCACAGCAGACAGCCTCCTACTCTGCGAAGCCCAGAAGGTACAAAAGTCCCACACCAACCTTGGTCAGTGGGCACCTGATCTATTACGTAGTCTGCTCTGACGAGGAGTACCTAGTGGCGGCCCTCGACTGGCGGAGCAAAGTCAGCCAAGACATCATAGACCTGAAGGAATGGGCACGCAGCTAACCTCCGATACATTCTAGTTCTCATGGTTGTGCAGGTGGCAGAAGAGGTTGTTCTATTTTGAAAGTGTTCAGTCTGAAAACTCGCTTTAATTATACCAAATGAGGAAATAATGGACCTAAAACCTCTTTTTATTCTTCAAAAACGCTACAAACGCTTTTTAACGCCGCTTTTCAGGCAGCAGCTTTACTCCAAAACCCTCAGAAGTCTCCGATTTCGACGGCTTTTTGTTGGCAAATAGGGGGAAAGAGGCAATTGGGGCGGTTGGAGTGGGGGAGTTCAGGGCACTAATGGAGCAAATGACCTGGGCTGTGCCGGTAGGATGGAAGTGGGGACTGGTGGAGCAGTTTAAAGCATTTATGGAGTAAATTCAGCTTGACCAGTCTCCCTACTTTTCACCCAATCCCAGAATTTAAGATTTACCAGTTTTTAACCTTCTGAACACTCCTTGCCTCAGACCCCTGCACCCCACTCCTCCCAGGCTTCAAAAAGGCCTCAGTCCAGGACATTTTCATAGTGTATTTAGTCCCATTTGAGCTAAATATAAGCCAAAACTGGGCTTTTGCTATAGAACTATTGGTAGAGGTACTATTTAAACAAGTTCACCGCTACCTCCGCAGCGCGCATTGCAGCCTCAGACGCGAAGTCCTTCGCCCTGTAATTTCCCACATCTCAATAAAAGCAAGCTGTTATCTGGTCCACTTGTCTAGCTCCGCAGACCTGACGAAGCCGAGGTGTGTGTCGGAACTGTGGTGGAGAGTTGTGCAATTGTATGTAGCAAATCAGCAAGCCCATCATCACAGAGGCCTACTTAGGGTTCTGGTTGCCGCACTGGAAAAAATCAAGTTATTGGGCTCTCGCTTTAAAATGAGAAATGCGGAGTTGGTAGTGCTGAGTTATCTCAGCGTGCATCAGATTTAACAAGTCCATTTAGAGCCTCTAGTAGCTTCAGAAGTATGCAAATCTAGTAGCTAATTAAGTAAGGTAGAGGTCTTATGCACTGGAAAAGCCGAGTGCGCGCTATCGTAGAAATAGAATGGTGGAAAGTGTACACCACACTCACATTGTTATGGAAAGGTGTTGGGAGGAAAGAGATATAGAGTGTAGGGGAAGCATCTCTCTACAAAGATGATGCACAAGACACTTACTCTCACTACACTTAATTGCACTATCTTTCATTCAGAACAGAGATACACCATTTATAGGATAACTGCCGATCAAAGAAATAAAAAGCGAAAATTAGAACCTACTCTTGCTAATACTGATTGCTGGGGATTAGTCAGGGAAACAAGGAAATGAACACATTAATATCCAGCTCAAATACTCTTTTGAAAAAGTTAGAGCAAGCAGTTCATTTCTAACTAGTGACTTTCTGTCTGCAATCCGCATTTAGAGAGAATTTCTCCTATAGGAGATAGTCTATAAGTAGTGTGATGAGAGAGTGTAGCCCAGTCAATGTTCAGGAATTGCCTATTAGCAAGTGAATAGTCCAAAATGTATAACCCCTCTAAGCGGATATATTTCAACTTGGAGTTCCTGCTATTAATCTAGGCGGCTCTCAGGTACGTGCAAAAGTCATTGAAACTGATGCCCTCCTCCGCCTTAGTCACCTCCGCCACCGCCCTCGCCCAGGTTACCTTTTCCTCAGCTTCGTCCATCTCCTCTCCAACCCGCACTACTTGCTTGAGTCGCTGCACACTGATTCTACCACTGTGCTTTCTGTCTAGCATGTGGAAAACTGGAGTCAGTGCCAAGTGCGACACTAACACCGACCGGTTGCATCCGCGGATGAGGAACTCTGCAAAGAAAATTTTGCCGCTTGCAGGCATCCCAGTTGCTCGCAAAATAGCATGGAAATAGCCTCTAACTGCAGGCTTCGAGTACCTTTTCAGCAGAAAAGTTTGCATTTCAGGCCCTGACACTTCTCCGTCCATGTCCACGTCCAGCATCTGAAACGCCATCTGCACTTCGTTGATCGCCTCTTCAGGGTACATTTGGTGACAGAGGAACAGCAGCAAGGTCTGCTTGAACGGAGACATAGGCTTGCTCGAGGCCAAGTTTCGTAATGCGTTGAAAGTGGCTTCTTCTGCCGCTGGAGGACGTGGGTGCTGCCAGGAAGAGATCCAAGGGTGACTAAAGCACTCAGCAAGGGAAAGTCTTTTGGTTCTATCTGGGGCAGTGAGCGCGAGGACGAAGTCCTTGACTTGGGACTCTACGCTTTCCCAGTCCCTCGGACTATTGCGGACCAAGCGGTTTTTGGTGGCGTTGGCGTCTGCCTCCCCGAAGAGCATCTGCGCCAGAATCAAGCCCGCACTGTACAAGTTACTAACAGGCGTAGCGGTTTTTTTTCCAGTGGCTTCAGGTGCAATCGTGTCAGTGGTTTTTTCGTCGTCATAGGGAAGAACCTTGATTTGGACGAAGGAAGAGCAGGGAGAGGTAAGGAACAGCACTTGGGCGAGTGAGAGCGTACGTAGGGTGAACTGCCGGTCATGACAGTGGCGGAGGGCAGCCAACACTTGCTTGATTATGCAGAGACAAAAGAGGGGAGTAAGGGACCCTGACTTCTTCACCAAGTCCAAGACTGACTCCTGGCAGTGCTCGTACACCACAGCTACACTGTCATTGTCCCTCACAACGTCCACCACTCTCAGCAAGTTCGGGTGGTCCAGCTCTCTCAGCTTCCCCACCAGGCCTATCCCCTCGCTGCCCAGGTGCTTCAGTACATGCACCAGACACTTCTTCCTGGATTCAATTCCTTCGCTCAGGGTGAGTGAGCTCCGCAGCGCTGGATTAAACGAGTACAGGTCACGGAGCTGAGCGTCTCCGCGAACCTCGCTGAGCTTGAAAACCGCTTCTTTCAACCGAATTATCATTTCCTGTGGCTTTCTTGCAGCATGTTGGGACTCGACGTCTTCCCGTGGAGAGATCTTGATTCCTGGCGCAAAGAGCTGTTGGTCTCGGTACACGCAGTAGCAACCCATCCGAATAATTATTGAAATCCAAGCTCCATTTAGTAGACCACACACTGCAGCTTCCTTGATATAGGACTTGCTCCCTCCTTCAGACTGTATTTCGTTGCTCTTGCATTGTCCATGCTGCTGTGCTCAGAAGGGAATGTCCTTCCGAGCCTACTGCCTACAGTTGATTTGCTAAGAGAGAACATTGAAGGAGATGTATTTTACGAGAACTTAATGTGCAGGAAGATAAGTCTCCATGCTAGTTAATGAAACATATGCAGCTCTAAGGACTTACCGCGATAGTGGATGGTAAGGAACCACAAATGCAGTGTTTGTAAATGCAAGTTCTTATCCCTGGGTGCTGAGGTGGTCCGATATAACTGATGTTTGCCTTTCTCCTATAGAACTATGTGCAGCACTACAGTGTAATATTGCTGGAAGTCTGTTGTGGTGCACATTCAGACACCCGCTAATAGTCGCTACGGAGGCATAGTGTCCCACTTTAGTACCGTGGTAGTTGGCCACTGGGATTTTTTCTTTCACCAGTGCGATCCTTGGAGCCGATTCCAAGTGAGGCCATTATATAACCACAATTTCAGAACTCTTTGCTAGTTCTTAAGCCGCCTCAGCAGCAAGACTTGGTAACGCCTATACGCAGGAAAAAGCCCTTGCTGGGAAACTCCCCGCTGACAGATGCATCGTTTTCTTTCGGGGTCCACAAGCGGCGGTGCAACTGCATATTTAGAGTTCGACTGAGCAAGCATGTATGCTGTTTCGCCAATCCTGCTATTATTTAGGCAAAAATTATTGAAGCGCACAAATTCTCTACCTGCCTGATTAGGTCTTAACATATCTTCACATAGAATAGTAGTGGAGATGAGGAAACAGGGATGTGCTTCCGTTAGAGCAATGAGTCGTTTTCAAACTCAAATAACTCCATTTCTATAGCCAATTCAGCTAGAGGATCTGTAGGAAGATAGCTGGCTTAGCAGTGTAAAGGCACTAATAGTGCCTTATTCACAGCCCGAAAAGCTCTTAGCAATGTGCCTGAGAGCAGCCTATAGATAGAGAATAGTCCTGGTCACAAACACATAATTCCCTCATCACATCACTCACTTTCTTCTGTACATTGATATTCTTTGCCAGTGCATTTGGAGTGCGGACCAGGCGTAGTTGCAACCTTATACTCACGGTATAAACCCTCTAAGCCATATTTCTGTATGGCACTTAGGCAATTAATAGTTCTGCGTTTATCCACTTCCAGTGCAAAGGTGTGACTGTTCTACCTGCAATGCCGCCGAGGACTGAAGAGAAGTCTCAGTGCGAACGTAATTCGAGAAATCTGCTCCTATCTTTGTAGGAAAATTGGGCGAACTAGTGCAAGTGACTCGCGACTCCATGCGCTTCTTCAACTGTGAAGCCTTGATTTGGAGGTCCCCTGTGTGTCTGAACAGACAACAGGAGCAGCTGGGTGGCGCTGGAGGATGGCCGGATGTTCAGTAGTGGCTGAGGGGAGGCTGGAAGACTGCCTATTTCCTCAGTCGCAGTGGAGCTGTGGAGTTCTTGCCTGACATGCTGGTGGCTAGGCGCTACCACGGAGTCATTGCACTGTAGCACATATATGTGTTCGGGGGAAGTAAGTGGTAAGTAGACATCTGTAAATCGCTAGGCAGCAGCCGGTATGCACTAGGCAGGGAACTGTACTGACTAAGCAGTGAGGTACTGCGAAAAGTTGGAACTGAGTGGTGGGAAGCGGAAGTGGAAGGCACTTCCCTGCCTGAAAGAAGGGAAATTCGGCTTCAACCCCTGTCTTTTAAACGACTTCGTGTACATGTGCGGTAATGGCTCTCAGCTAATGGAGACGTTTTCCCCGCAGTCAGGCCCCACAGTCTCCGCCTTCCTGACAACTCCGACTGCAGTCTCTACGTGCACGCTGACTTACTTGTAGTGCATACCTACATACTTCGACTCTCCTCAGGCATGGCTGGCCAGTTCGTCCTGTATACTCGCACTCATGTGCAGTGCCCTCTCAACAAGTACCTCAGCACTCAGCCCGTTCTAGACCCTGCGAACCGCCTTTTCTTCATCTTCCAATATACGGAGTGTATTGACTTGGACATGGGCACAGGCGCACTAGTGCAGCATTTCACTTAATTTCCTCTAGGTAGCGTAAGTCATTCTGTTTTAATGCGAAAGCATGGGCTGTAATGTTTGTTCACATTCCAACGTCACTGAAGCAGTCTCCACACGTCCACTCGCCTCCTGCTTCCGTCCTCACGTTCTCCTGCTTTTCTACCGCTCCACGCACCCTCCATTCAACCGCCTTTGTCTCAATGTAGTCCGCGAAGTGGCTAGTTACCTGCCAAGTCCCAGCTTCCTAGTCTACTTGGGTCCGACCTTGATTTACTACCATGACTTTACTAGCAAGACCACTGCAGAGGCCCCTCTGGACTTCCCTCGACGTGAAGGACAGGCGTACTGCCAGCTGGACTACGCACATCTGCTGATTGTGGGCGGAGTGAAGGAGCCACGACAGGTGAGGAGACTGAATTTCCTGCAGTTGGAGGCGAGGGCAGAGCAGAGTATGCAGGAGCGCAGGTGTTGGCCGGGGTTGATCCGGCACTTGGGACAGGTGTGGGTGTTTGGAAGCCGGCAGCTCAAGTCAGCGGAACGGTTCAGCTTGGCTTCCGGCCAGTGGACTGCTGTGGCGGCCATGACACATGCGAGGATGTGCTTCACTCCCTGCATGTGGCAGCACGAAATCTACCTTCCTTCTATGGACTCCACTCCGAAGCCAGTGGAGGTGTACAGCCCTGCTACAGACAGCTACAGATGTCTGCCTTTGGTCCTACAAGACTCCCTCTACTTCGGCTGTGTCGCCTACATAGCCCATGGAGAGTTGCTGGTGCTGACTTACTCCGGTCGGTTGGGACTGTGGAGGCTGGACTGCCGTGAGACTAGTTTGCGAGTAGTGAGCATCCAGATCATGCAAAAGAAAGAAGGAATGGGTGCCTGTCCTTTGCAGATGCACCAAAACTACCTGTACTGGCCGCACATCAATGGAGAGCTCACGAAAGTGCTGTGGACTCAAGGGCAGTGCACGCTCTCGAGTGTAGGGATAAAGCAGCAATCATAGAGGATCAAATCGTTTCTCTCTGAGGACAGTTGAAATCGTAGCCTGTGTCTAGAAAGGTTGCCCCGAAGTAGTGCCATTGCCAAGCACAACCCCTAACCCACCCTCTAGGCTCAGTTGGAAGGCCAACTCTGTAGTATATAATGGCTGCAGAATTATAGAACAGCCTCGCCAACTTTAGACGTAGAAATGCCTGCTTTCCAAGGCAAAGGTCCAGTGACACACAGTTGTGGAACTGACTCAACCTTCGATAAAGTCTACGTCCGGACTGCCCTATAGTAATAATGATTCCCTGTGCTATGCATTCCTCTGTGCCCGCCACTCTCTGCTGTGTTTGTAAGTTCCCCCCGGTACCCATCTGTCCTGCCCACCTCCAAGACCACGCCCTGCACCAAGACAATGGCCTGCACTTCCCCCTCCCTCTGAGTGCCAGAGACTATCTGAGCATCAAGAAAGTCTACTACCAGTGCAAGGACTGGCTCTTTCATCTGCAGAACGCATACCGTGAAGCCGCTAACAACGTGGACAGTATGCAGAGATGCAGTTCAGACCTCAGTGAAAAGATGACAGTGCAGCCGAGACTGGTGCTCCTGCTGGTCAAAAACCGGGTGGACAGACTAGTCGCCGCCTTTCAAGCGGAGTTGCAGGCTGCAATAGACGCTACTAGTGCGCACGCCCTTGAGGACTTCCAGTTCGAAGAGGGATCACTATCATGTCTGATCCGGAAGGCAGCGATTCTGACTGATTACGAGCCTCTGGAGCTTTTCGCCTATCAACAGGAAGTGCCCAGCTTTGAAATCAAACTCGCCTCTTTGGCTGCTTTCAACCAGCCTATGAACATCGACCCGGAACTGGAAAGTCTGTTCAGATACTTGCAGGAACAGGTCGAGTTCCTGACTCAAGAAAATGCTCAGCTGCGTGTGCAGAGCGGAGCTGAGGAAGTGGAAAATTTGAGACTGGAAATCCAGCGGCTGGCAGAGTGGAAAAATGCCGCTTTGGAAGGAGAAACCCGTCTCAGGGCAGAAAACGAAGATCTGAGGCGGGAAAATGCGGAATTGAAGGAAACAGATGGGAAGTGGCGCAGACGAGTGCAGGAATTGGAAGCTGAGGCGCTGCTCAAGAAAGCCCCTGAGAATCAGCCAAGGGAAGTGGCCAGACCTCCTCAGTCGCCCAGCCTTCCCAAGGCCGGAGAGCCAGGCAAACCAATTGAACTCTCCAGGTTCGTCCCGATGCCACTCCCAACACCAACTGGAGGAGTTCCTCGATTGGCCAGCAAGCCAGAAGAGTCAAAGGCCAAGTTCCTCCCTGCAAGGACTGAAGCGGCCCAAGCTCCTGCAACTCTCCAATTTCCCCCTCCCGTCCCAGCCAGTTCAGAATCAGCTCCTCAGGTCCCCTCCGCCACTCCTCCTCTAAAGATCCAGCCCATAACTCCGATTTCCATCGATGCTTCTCGGGACTTACCCAGCTCCTTCCTATCGAGTTCGTCCACAAGCAGCATCAAGTCTGTGCCCGAAGAGGCGAAGCAGCCAGTCTTCTCCGCGCCCCTCGTCGACTCTGTTCTTCTCCCAGACTCCCAGGCTCCTGCTCAGTACGGAGAACTGTACATTCGAGACGCTTTGGGAGTGAAGCGTACCCTGGACTACAGTTCCGCCTTCACAGTGGAGAACCTCAAGTACAAGCTGGCCAGCTTGTGTTGCATTCCTGTGGACCAGCAGCTGCTTTCCTACGGCAGTCAAGAGCTGGAGGACGTGTACACACTGGAGCACTACGGCGTGGCGCAGAAAGCCGAACTCTGCCTGTCCAAGCGCAGTGCCAAGCTGTGCAAGTTCTTCTACGTCCAGTCCTCTGCGGACCTGTTCGCCTACGACTACAAGCCGTACTTGAAATTCGGGGAAGTCAAAAGACTCATTGAAACAGACTACGCGATTCCAGTGGACACCATGACACTCAAGTCAGGGGAGCGCAAACTGGACGATGAGTACTCGCTCAAGGACTATAACATACAGCGGGGCTGCACTATTTACCTGCATGTCGAGGCCCGCCTCTTCACTGTGCGAATCCGGCCTCCGCAGGGCCCGGTTTTCCCCATCAAAGGCTCCTATTTAACGACGGTGAGAGAAGTCAAGGAACTGGTTGAGAAAGAACTGGGACTGTCCAGGGAGATGCAGCAGATTCTGCGGGAAACCACTGTTCTGGAGGACGCACAAAGCTTTGTAAGTGCAAAGGTCAAAGCCAATATGACACTCGAACTCAAGTACAAGCCTATCCAACTCATAGTGAAGCTGGAAAACGACCAAGACGTGTCCGTTTCTTGCATGTTTAACACCTCTATCAAGAGCATCAAGCAGTGCATTGCGGAAGCAGGACACTGTCCAGCGGACCTGCAAAGACTGACCTACGCCGAGGAAGAGCTGAACGAGGAGAAGACAGTGGGTGTATGTGGACTGAGGGCTAGCAGTGTGCTGCGTCTGTACCAAGGCTGCAAGGACCGGCAGGAAGTGCTGGTGCGCCTAGCAGAGGGCCGCACTACTGTGTTGGAGTACGACCCCGAGGCTTTGGTGGGACAGGTTAGAGATGCGGCACTGAGGAAAATGGGTGTGGAGGTGGAGGAGTGTCAGATGAAGTATGCAGGGAAGTTGCTGAATGAGAAGGCGACGCTGGCGTCTGAGTATGTGCAGAGAGGCGGCACACTCTACCTTACAGCCACGTAATCTCTAGCTCTCCCAGTCCACTGCACTTACTGTCAGTAGCAAGAAACAGACTTCCTACAGCAGTAGCCACAGTATTGCCTACAGCTCTCAAAAGGGATATTAGTCCAGCTGTAGTCCTGAGACATAGACACACTAAGCATGCTATCTCGCTTGCTATTCAAGAAATAGTCACTGAGCAGGATTGGGTTTATAATTATATGAAGAGACGAGCCGCAGCACTGCCAGTTCCCCCTCACAAGCGCATGCTCGTGCCAGGCTTCGCCCCTAGCCTCACCTCTGCAGGCGCTGTGTTGCGCCTGTTCTGGACGCACTTCTGCTGTGTGCCTTACTACAAGCTGTGCACCAATGTGCTCAGGGAAGTGGCCAGCTACTTGCCCGAGGACAGACTCATCCCCGGAGTCTACAAGAACAAAATGCTCATTTATAATGCCGCCACTGGACTCAAAATGGCCGCCAGCAGGCCGCCTTCCATAGCGCCGTATTCCACTTTCTGTGTACTGGACCGCACATTCGCTGTGACATTTCAAGGCGTTCCGCCGCTCACGTCCATTGTGCGTCTAGACATGATCAGACAGACTACCAGTTCCTTCCCCTGCACTCAGGTCAGCCGCCAACGTCCCGGTCTGGTCTGTCACCAGGGTGTGCTGTATGCCTTTGGGGGGAAAGACAATGGGAAGAACCTGAAGTCTTGTGAGAAAATAGCACTGGGCGACTCAGTGTGGACGCAACTCCCGGACATGCACAGACGCTCACAGCTAGGCTCTCCCTGTCAGACCGGCTCTGTCATATACCTGCCAGCTCGCTGTTCACTTGTGATGGAGGCGTTTAACACACTTACTGAGGCCTTTACGCTGCTGCCTATGTCACCGTATCACCATAACATCACCCCGCCTGCCTTTATCGCCAGTGGAGACATGCACATTCTGGTGGAGTCGTCAGTAGTGCAGAGGTGGAAAGTGGCAGCGGAGAGTACTACGCCTGCCTACATCCAGACGATGACGCTGAGAAGACTAAGGCCGAATTGCAGCTGCGAGGTGGTGGTCATGGGCCGAGAAGCGCTGTGGCTGAGCTCCACCCAGGGAGTACTGGTCCGCTTCCGTCTGGACGTAGGCACCATTAGGGTGGAAGGCATGAACTAGTTAGTCCCTAGGCGCGCAGTCGAAGTGGCCTGCCTGTCTACACCGCACACACCTCAAAGTCTCAGGGAACTCCCGCAGTTCCCCCCTGCCCAGGCAGTTCTTCTCCTCATGGTTCCCCCTGCCGCACAGCACACACGTCTCCCCGCCTTTCTCCTCACAGCGCTGATGTCCCACTCCCCAGCACACGTCACAAGTGAGTGCACTGCAGCAGTGTCTGCCCACTAGCACTTCCCCACAGCGAAAGCACTTCAGCAGACGCATGCTCTGGTACTGGATTGTGCCCACCGGCCTGTCATCCTTGCGGAACTTTATCATCGCCGCCACTAAGTCGCGTTGAGTCAGAGGCCGGACGCGGAAAGCCCTGAGGTGTCTGTGTCCCATGGTAGTTTATAGGTCTCTTGGAAGCCGAGGGACTGGCCGACTAGAGTACTCCCTAGGCTCTAGCCAGAGACTATAGGAAAGCCATGAAATGGTCCAACTGCCTGTTCTTAACCCGTGCATTCTCACAAATTACTTCCGCAGGGACTGGAATTGAGTGCGATTAGTACTAACAATGCTCAAAAAATCAGCAGAAATCGACGAATATCATCTCCGCAAACGCAACTTTGAGGTCTTCCAGAACTCCCTCTGCGACAAAAGCGGTCTGGAAAAGCTGCTTGCTAAGTGCAACTCGGAGGACGACGATTTTCTGCCAGACCAGTCTCGCTGTCTCAGCCTCTCCTACTCCCTGCAGCGCTGTCTGCTAATACAGTATGTCTAAGTAGCGCCCAGGCCTTGGAAGTGATGGAGGGGCAAGTCACTATCGAAAAGAAGGAAATCGTGTGGAAGGGACGACAGTTCGCACAGCAAGGGAGGTGGATGGCAAGGGAAAAGGTAGAAGTTAGAGATAAGCCCTAGGCGGTCTCCTCAATTCAGTGGATTCGCACAGTTCAGTCCTAGGAACGCACAAAGACAGTGCTATTCTGCAGCTTAAGAGGTTAGGGCAATGCTTTTCTTCCCCAGCAAGATGAGCTCCACCGGGTCCCTTCGCACGCTTTTCTCGAAAGTCGCCAAGTCCACCCTCCCAGGAGCTGCTGCGTTCTGGTTGACCCAGGAAAGAAAGCACCCAAGTGCAAAACAGTTGAAAACATCCCTCACATTATGATGTCTTTCGAAGTCTTGGTTCAGAACGCCGCTTTTCACTATTTTCAGCGCCAACCTCGTAATATCCAGGGAGGCACTGGCCAGTGCAAACCCTTTGCCCGGCTTCCTGCTCTCTTCCAGGCTCCTTTGCACTACTTCTCTCTTGCCTTCGCTCAGACAAAACAGGAACTGCATCATTCCCAAAGTCCCGACAGTGTCCTGAGCCAAGGGCTGCGGGCCTGCGAAGCCAATTACACCTTTCCAGGCTTCATGTTGCAGGGCAAAGGCCGCCGAGCCCATGCACCGACCCCAGATACTCATCAAAATGCTCTGGTCGATAGGCTTGGATATATCCATTGGACGCTTTTCGAAAGCGAGTAGGACGGACATAGCGGTTTTTACCTCCGGGACGAGGATTTCATGCGTAGAGGAGCAGCAAGCGAGCATGGCCTTGAGACAGCTGCGAGGCGGGGCTGCGGGTTCAGTGCGGTAGGGAGTGATGTCAGAGTTGAGGATGCGGTCGTAGCACTGGTAATAGGTGAGGACTGGCGGCTCGCTCAGTCTTCCGGCCACTGCGTCTATCTGTGGCCTTCCCTCCTCCAGTCTCTTCCCTTCTTCCCCTGCATTCTGCAGTCGCATGTCCCTCACCACTACTCTGGGTCCGGGCTGGGCCTCCTGCTGCCCTTGCTTGCCCGATAGCTGCAACCCAGGTATCTGCGGCTTAGAAACAGGCTCTCTCACAATTACAGGGATAGGGTCATAGTCTCCCGACTCCTCTTCGTTCTCAGTGATAGAACCAATCTGCAGAGGCGGCAGCTTGTCCTCTCCCCGCTCCATCGAAGCAGGGTCGAATTTGACTCTCGGCTGCTCCTTTCCTTGCAGGGATTTGCCCATAGCGAAGGCAGGCGGCAGTGGCGGCACTGTCTTCTTTTCCTCTTCCGCACGCTTCGAGTTGCCAGTTAGCAATGAGTCGCTTTCCTGGATTTCCAACGTGGGAAGTTGAGGCTTGACAGCCTCTTCCACTAGGTTTCCCAGGTAGCCAGCAGACTGCCTCGCACTGGCTTTGGGCTCCTCCTTCCCTACAGTAGGCACAGGCGGCACTACAGGGCTTTCCACAACTGTCAGAGCAGATGGACGTGCTGACGACAGCGCCTTTGGCTCCTCCCTAGTCCCAACGGTTGCGAACTGGCGTGCAGCGGGACTGTCCCTGGGCTGAGGCTTTGGACAGGGAACAGGGACGGCTGGACGGAGGGCGGGCTTGAAGGCAGGTTCGGGAGGCTGGCTTTCTGCAAGTCTAGGCAGGGAGCGCTGGCTGCCTTCTTCCTCGGTTGCAATTTCCAGAGGCCGCAGCTTCAGCTCGACTGAAGGCTGGGGCGGGTCTTTCTTCAGAGCTTGCAGAGAAGCGGAGACGGAGGACTGCTTGAATGAGGGAGGGAAGTCTTGGTCAGAGGGTTCTATAGGGTCTTTGGGCGATTTTACTGCAGGGAACGGCTTAGATCCCCTTCCCTCCACCTCGGACGGTCTTGTTTCTGCTCCAAACGCAGATTTCAACTCACTGGCTCTGACTGCCTTCACTTCCTCAGACCTACCCGGCACTGTGGGTTTGAAGCTGCCCTCGCCATACTGTTGACCCTGCAGTGACGTCTTGCCTTGAGGCAGGGACAGCGGCGGCACCAAGGTCTTAGTCCCCCCTCTCGGCTCCGTATAGAAGTCCGACGTCTGACGGAAGTCTCTGAGCGACGCCACGTTCCTCATTGACTCGGAAGACGGGGGAAACGCATGGTCGAAGCCTTTGGGGCCCCGGTCTGAAGGTCTGGGTGGAACTTCCGGCCTATCAGGGGGCTGTTTCCTTATGTCCACCCTAGGCACTTTATACCCCAGACTTTCCCTCTCCACCTCCACCCCTCCTTTGACGATGGAAAGTCTGTTGGAGTTCATAGAGCTGTCCACGTTGCTTTCTGTGTCTCCGTAAGACTCTTCCTCGTTCACTTCCGGCGCATTGAAAAAGGCCTCTATAGCCAAGTCCTCACCCAGCCGGTCACTGGCCAGCGCCCTGTCCTGCCCTCTAGCACTATCCCGCACTGGTACATCCGCAGGCTGGCTGGGGCCGATGTCCAGGTTGTCCAGGTCTTCCAGCCAGCCCTGGGCCACGTTCAGATCCACTTCCGGACTGGCGCGGGCTCGACTGGAAGGGAAACTTGGGAAGTTGTCAAGGTCTGGGTGGCTCGAGGCTGGCTGTGGAGAGGACAACTGCGAGACTTCCTTCTTGCTTTCTTCCTTCGGCGCCACTAGCCCTGACAAGTCCTCTGAGTCGGTTAGAAAGGACCGATCTGCCCCGGCCACAGGACTGAAAGGCAGGGACTCCCGGCCGCCCACTTCCTCCTCTATCTTGATATTCATTATAACCACAGCTACCTATAAGGGATGCTTAAACGCCACTATCAACGCCGTCATATTGTCGCAGCCGCGGCCTTCGCCACTCGCTACGTCAGGAGCCAGACAGCGGTCGCAGAGAGCTTCCGCTATGCGGGGTAACGGCTCTGTCGCGATTCGTTGATACACGAAGTCCACACACTGCTGCGAACTCAAGATGTCCCAAATGCCATCACAGCACAGCACCATAAAGTCGTCTGCAGGACTGAGTGACAGAGACTTGATCTCCGGAGCTGCTGTGAGGATCTGCTGTTCCGGGGCAAGTGCAGGGTTCGACTTGAACTCCAGGTCGCCTAGACAGCGAGACAGGTTCAAATTGCCGTTTACTCGCCCCTCTGATACAAACCCACCTGCAGCTTGGATCCTTGCGAGTTCGTCTGCCATTTCCGGCTTGTGGTCGATGCTCATAGCAACCGCCGCGCCATTCCTTGCGAGCACACACCTGGAGTCTCCAGCGTTGGCCACGTACAGCCTCGAGCCCTGCACCACTGCCACAACTGCAGTGCAGCCAGAGGCCGGTCCTTCGGCTTTGGCTTGGTTGAAGTCGATATTCGTGCTATCTGGTAGGTTTTTGAAGATCTTGTATACTTCCTTGATGCCTTCCACTGTGCGTAACAACTCGTCTATACGAATAAAGGTCTCAGCCAGTCCGCGCTCAACCCTGCCAGCTTGGAAAGCAGCATTCATCACTAGTTCCGTGGCCAGGTGGCGACTAGCGAAGACCGCCACTTCCCTGCCTCCATGGCCATCGAAAACCCCGAACAGGGCAGTACTGCGGTCTAGGTTCAAGTTGGATATGTGAGTGTCCTCCATTGTGTTCCTCCAGCCCTGCATAGAGGCCACTCCGAAGCGGATTCGAGCGTTGCTTCCCTCGCTGCTTTGCTTGGCTGTGATGGGCGCACTCAGGTAGGCGTTCCCCATTTTCTACTAGTGCTAGTATCTGTATCGACTCACCTGGACTGCAGGGGAGAGACGCACTGTCTCCCAGGACAAATGGGCAAATAACTAGTCAGATCGACAAAGCGCAGATGTTATCATATACACTAAGTCTCACCTGATGCCCAAATTAGGCAGCAGTTTGCTAGCCGTTCTCTTCACACTTTCCCTCCTCCGTTGGTACAAATCAGCCTTGGAGTACGTGACGACCCAAGGCTTGTGCTGAGACTCGTGAGAGTTAAACAGGTAAAGCAGGCCTGTGAGAGCTGAGGAGTAGACAGGGTATTGTGTCTCCACAGGGACCTGGAAGTTGGGACAGTCATGGAGAGAGGGGGAGTTGTAGGGAGAAAGAGGGGCGTTGGAGAGGTGCAGGAGTAGCACACGCTTCGAATGGCGACCTCCTAGTATGGCTAGAGAGTCTCCATCCACAGCCACCAGTCCTGAATTGCACACTGGCTCCGGCAAAGTGACAGGCAGGCGCTCCCACAGGCCCACAGCCAGTCCATACCTCTCCACACTCCTGCCCGCCTCCCGTAGTGGCAGGCCCCCGGCTACATACACCATAGACCCCATAGAAGCTGCGTTTATTGCTTCTCTTGCTACTTGCAAGGAGCTGATGTAACTCCATTGCATCGTTTGCAAGGGGTAACTTTCGCAGGAGCCAGCAGCGTTCTCCCCACCTATAGCGTACACAGAGCCTAGGCAGTAGGCCACTCCGCAGGCTACCCGGCCAATGTGCATGTCTGCCACTCGAGTGACTTTCTCCAGACTGGGACTGTAGCAGAGTACCTGAGTAGCTGCTCTTTCCTCCTTCATGCCTCCTAGCAGTAAATAGGAGCCGTCTGGCAGCTCCACAGCCTTGCAGCCCCACAGGTACTCTCCCTGGCCAGGCGCAATAGCGCTCCACTTCCCACTGAGAGTGGAGTAGCAGTGAATCAGACCGCTGAGCCACTCGAACCACAGTATGTGTTCCTCTGTCTCTGCAGCCCTGGGAGCGAAGTAAATAGCTGCTAAAACGGCCTTTAAGCCTGCACTATGTCTCAGTAAATGTCCTTTCTCCAGTAAAGCGGACAGCAGACTATCCACCTTTACAGCTTCGTTGTAGCCTGAGGAGCTACTGGGAGTCACGGTTATGCCTTGGAAGTGCCAGTCTTGGTCGAATGCAGGCGTGCCTGCTAGCAGTGCGGAGTCACTTTGGAAGAAAAACCGCTTCGATTCCACCATTTTCACCTTCGAAACGTCTCTAGAAGCCCAAATGTGTCGAACCACTGCATTTCTCTCGAGTGTAAAGCGGTGCACGATGTCCACCGGCTTGCAAGCAGTGACCTCCACTCCGATCAAAGCAACACGCAACTCCGGGAGAGACAAAAAGAGCGCTTCCGGCCTTAACGGTGCGAACTCCCCTTTGCTGAGCTGCACATAACTGCGACTTGCACAGGCTTCAGTGTGCACCACAGCTCTCGCAGTGACCAGTACTCCTGGAGCTATGAGAGTCCCCAGGCCTATGGCTCTCTGTCCACTGCCGTAAGGTCTGCACACGTACCCCACTCCTTGCACGCCTGCGGAACTCACTGGGAGACGGTAAGTGGTTAGGGGCAGTGGGGGGTGAGAGCGGAAACGGGAGGGGGAGAGGGAGCGGGCTTCACTGCGGACTGGAGACATGCTGTAGACCCGACTTCCAGGGAAACTTCGCTCCATTATACAGCAGCAACCCGCTCCAGTCCCTGTCCAACGTCCTACACACATCCGTACTTCTCCCCTGCATAGTACAAAGTCTCTATCCTTTTCAAGTAGTATGCATCCACTACGCCCTTTAGCATCCCCCTAGTCCTGCAGTCCTCTGAAGCACTGCACATCTCACTACTCGACAGTTACTAATATGTCTGACCCAGAGGACAACCCAGGTCCCGAAGAGGACCCCGAGAACCCAGACGAAGACCCTGCCCCTCCCGAAGGCGATGAGCCCAACCCTCCTCCCGAGGACGACTTTCCTGAGTACGCGAACCAGGCCAACAAGGAACTCAACGAAGTCATCAAGCAGAAGCGCGCCTTCATTGCAGGCTTCTCCGAGGAAATCGAGGAAATCCAGGAGAGAGTCAAGGTGCTGAGGGACCATTTGAAGAACGTGCAGGGCGAGTTGGTGAACACTCAAAACCTCGTCGACTCCAAGAACCGCGAAATCGAGACTGAGGACCATCTCAAACAACTAGCCGAGAGACAGACTGGCAGACTCTACTCAGAACTGCAGAAACTCGACCAAAGGGCGGCTGAACAGCAAGACCGGCTCAACACCGTGCAAACCCTCATCTTCAAAGGCAACGAGAAACTGGACCAATTCAAACTGCAGATGAACTGGAACCAGGAAGAGCTCGAGCAGTGGGCGCTGGCGAGCAGGCAGAAGGAGGAGGACAATTTGACTTTGGAGAAGTACCGCAGGGCAGATGAGGCAAAGATCAAGGAGTTGGCGCACCATATAGAGAATTTGACGATGGAGGTGAGGAGGAAACAGCAGGAACTGGACAGGGAAGTCACGGAGACGCAGGCGAAGCAGATAGAACTGGATAAGACGGCGGAGGAGTTTCGGAGGGCGCACCAGGAAAGGCATGAGCTATTTGAACAAGTGAGGGAAATGGACAACCAAGTAAACCGCCGAAACGAGGAAATCCGATCCGCGGCAGAGCAGGCAGAGGCCGATAAAAACCGAATTGCGGATAAAAGAGAGAAATGCAATCAGCGAATCCGCTTTTTGGCGGAACAGCAGGCAGACAACAAGCGCACAGAAAGCAAAATTGAGCTGCAGAATAGGAAACTGGGCAATATTCGACTCAAACATATTGAAATGGCTGAGACGAGGTCGACCAAGGTGGAAGAGGTGGGCATCGAGCGCAACCAACTGAGTGCTCTGGCCTCCAAGCTCTCCAGCAAGCGCTCCAACATCATTTCCCTCAACCAACTCATCGCAGACAAGCGCCAGCGTCTGGAAGCCATCGAAAAGCGGCGCAAAGCCATAGAGGAACAGTTGGAAACTGAGCAAAACCAGGCTCTTACGCTGGAAGAGCGGGCTAGACGTGCAGAGGAGGAGTTTCTGAAGTGTCAGCGGGAAAGCGAGGTGTTGGAGCGGGATATTCAGGACCACAAGACTGACCTCTTCAAAAAGACGCAAGAACTCTTCAAATTGCGTGAAGACGAGGCTTCCCTCATAGGGAAAATCTCCGGCTCCATGGCCCAAGGCCGCAACATCCAGTCCGCTATATCTAAGTTGGAGCAGGAAGTGCAGAGACAGGAAGTGCTGCTCTACAGTGCAGACTACAACATCCAGAACATGGAGAGACGCGTGGAGCAGGCCAAAGGAGTGCGGACGACGGAGCAGCACAAGGTGATAATTGCGGAGACGGAGGTGAAGGAGAAGGAACTGGGGGAGATGGAGGGCAACTTGGGCACGATGGTGAAGGCGGTGGGCAGACTGGTGGATGAACTCAGGACTGTGGAGAGGACGCTTATAAAGACGAAGAGTGAAGAGGCGGACTTGAGGAGCAACTTGGATGAACTCAACCTCGAGATAAAGATGACCGAAGCAGCAGTGGAGCGCTTGCTCAAAGAGAAGGAAAGCACCCTGGTCCAGCACGACGTGATGAAGCTGGAAGTGAAGAAACTGCGGGACAACCTGATGACGGAAATCGACAAACTGTTCACAGCGGAAAACCGCAAAAACCAGCTGCAAATGACCATGGAAGAACGCGAAAAAGAAATCAATGTGCACAAGGAAATCCTCATGGCGGAAAAACGTGCAACTGAGGACGAAAAGCACAAAGTGATGGTCGAACTCGCAGATCGTAAAAGCAAAGTCCAAAACTTGCGCGTGAAATACGAGAATTTGTGTATGAAAAACAAGGCTCGCGACGATGAGGGCGAGGAGCGCACCCAGGCCTACTACGTGATAAAGGCCGCCCAGGCCCGGGAGGAGCTGCAGAGGTATGGAGACGAGCTAGATGCCAAGATAAAGAAAAGTGAAAGGGAAATCCGGGCGCTTTCCAACACTTTGGAGCACTTGAAGGGCAGAAATTCCCGCTTTAGAGACTCCTTCTTGCCCAAAGGAGATGCTTCTGAGAGGGAATCGAAGGACGCGCTAGAGGACCAGTGCCGGGGCGCCTCCGAGCAGCTTTTCCGCAAGCGAAAAGAACTGCAGAACCTGCAGAACCAAATTGAAAGCGAGTCTCGCAGACTGAACGAACTGGAAGCACAGATGAATCTGTTTGACAAACAGCTGACGGACTTGGCGCAGCAGAAGGAAGCGCTGGAGGACAGAGTGGCGCAGCAGGTGGACAAACTGAACAGAGCGCAGAAAGCGGCGGCCAGCAAGTCCACTGACCTTACGGGAGCTGCAGAGTTGGAGGTGAAGTTGGGTCTGGAGCAGCAGAAAAGCAGAGTGCTGATAGCAGGACTGACCCTACTGATCGTGGACGTGCCTGAGTTGGGGCAAGTACTGGAGCCGCTCTTAGCAGCGAAGGGAATTCAGCTGCCTTCCAGGCCTCCCAGCGTGGCCAGCAGCGGGTCTCGAGACTCCTTCATGTGAGTAGATAGGAGTAACGCCAATTAGCATGGAACTGTGCCTATTTACGCTAGAAGAGCAGGCAGGGTTTACACACATCGCAGTTCTTCGACTCCCGTTTGTCGTGTTTGATGCTTTCTACGTACGGACTCGCTTCCACATGGTTGCGAGAACTATGAGATATCGAGTACTTGAATTGCGTCCAGAAGGACCGACTATAGATCGAAGCTTGGAAGTACGACTTCAGGTCTTCCGGCTTTCTACCAGTAAGTGCACAATCAAACAGAAAGTCCGCAGTTTTCACTTTCACCTTGCAGCCCTCATCTAGCGATATAGCCACACTCTGTGGGGACATCGGAACTGCCAACACAGCAGGGTGGAGGACTCCATTGAAGGTGAAAAGCACTCGCGAGCGGGAGGTTATTCCGAAGCCGACGACGTCTCCTTGGCTGATTAAAGGCGCAGGCCACACTGTTGTCTGGTACTCGATTCGCCCATTTTGACCACTAAAACGCACGTCTCCTATACTTAGTTTGAAGTCGTCAAAGTCACCTCCAGTAGTTATATAGAATTCCATGTATGTTGTAAGCTGCTCATTTTCGCTGCTCGTTGGTTGATTTGACAGTGGAAATATGCGCTGTCCGGGGCCTGTTATAGGCTCCGCAAGCTGTGGTTCGTAGTTAAGGGACTTAGTAAGGATTTCAAGTAAAGGCGAAATAGGCTGCGAATTCCGCTGTTCACATGTAACTTTCCCCACATAATCCACCTCATGCGTCCTGTGCAGTCTCAGACAAGTCTGGCAAATCCGCACCTGACAGTCTCTGCAGCAATACCCCATCTCACACTCCAGCACTTCGTTCGTCACACCCGCAGGCCGGGAACTGAAGCAAAGGCCCCGTAGTGCGCAGTAGGCCCGCAGTTGCAAGCCTTGTAGACTGTGGGTCAGGAAGGAAGTCACGTCTGCCACCCTGTCATCTGCATGTTGTGGCTCTTGCAGCAGTTCCTTCAGCAAGTTCTCTAACTTCGGCAGGTCGTGGCGAGAACGGTGTTTGAAGCTGTGGAGTGGGACTTTGCGCAGGAGTTCCAGGGCTTGGGTGCGGTCCACCCACCTGGCTTGCTTATAGGCGCTGATAATTGCGCTTATGGCTCTGTTCCCTGACATGAAGCAAGTCGCCAGCACAAACTCTCTTTCGCTATCAGCTGCTCCGTATTTTATCAACTTTTCGTCGTAGACGGCACAAATGCAGGTGGTGAGGCCACTTTCCTGGGCGAACTGCGCAATCTCAGGGAGAAAGCCTCTGGGATGCAACTGGTTGCGAGCCGCCCTCAGACACTGCCGCAGTAAGCCTGCAATTCCACTGCATTTGAGCGCCAAAAGCGGCAATTTGCGCTGCAACTGCTTCCTGCACAGCTTCAAAAGCGGCTGAATCAAACTGCCTTCTCCGCTCAAATCCAGCCTTTTGGCAGCTTCCGCGACCTCCCCCAAGTCCACTTCCAACAACTCGTCCCTCAACTCCACCTCTCCAGTCTCCCCAAGCAGTCCCAACAGCAGTCGCAAACACCTCCCCCTGAGCTCTTCATTGCGCAGCGATACGCCTAGACAGAGGGCGGGCAGATGCTGTGTGCTCGGGACGAATTGCGGGTCGAAAAGACCTGTTTTAAAGAAGCGGGTGACTGGGTCACTGAGGAGAGACTCGGGATTAGGTCTCTGGTCCTCAGATCTGAGCATAAGACTCAGCAAATGGCGGAGTGCTTCTGGGTGTTTTGAGCTTTGCACTGCCATAACTGTCACTTCGTATCCTGGTTTCGCGCCTTCCAATACCTAAATAGCCGCTACAGTCAGTAGAGTCACGCCTAGGTCCCAAATGTCCCGCAACTTGCTGTGACTCACGCCCTCCGGAGGGTTCAAGATGGATTTCCGGCTTTCTCTGAGGTCTTCAAAGCACCCACTATGCAGCAAATTCAGCACTAATCGCACCTTTTGGTCCTCCTTCACTAGCAACAAATTCCTAGGGAGTATTTGTCCCGCCCACTGGTCATTTCCATGTGCGTATTTGAGTGCTTCCAATACATCCAGCAGGGCTGCAATGACGTCATCGAGGGCGAACACCGAGCTGTCGGGGACGGAATCCAGCCATTGCTCGAGGGACAGGCTGGGGACTGAGGGCGAAAGCACTGCAACTGCCCAGCTGCCGTCACTCCTAGGCTGTTCGATGATGTCAGTGATAGGGGGAGAGTGCAGCTCGCTGGAGTGGGTTTGGAGGAATTCCAGTTGTCGACGCAGCTCTCTGACGACCTCAAACTCCTCAATTCTGTACAAGTGCAGTTGAAACAGGCGCTGCCCTTCGTCCTGCGCTTCGTAGAAATCCTGCAAAAGGTCCAAAGCACTGGTGAGCGAATAGGTGTGGAAGGTGGAAAGACTGGTGAACTGCTCACACTCCTCAGGGTCCAGGGACACTGGGTGGTGCAGAGAGGAGAAGGCACGGTCCCAGTTGGCGAGCACTTGGCTGTTGCCCATTATAGCATGGAGGCCTTTCCGTCCCTTGCTTCAACTGCTCTGTAGGCTTCCCAGTGGGCACACTTGCTGCAGTGTATGAGGGCAGTTGTGCAACTAGGTCCCTAGACTTCTCAGTTCTGTGCATGGATTTAGTCTCTCTTCACAGCTGATTGGCAGTAACGTGGCTTTGGCAGCGATTCACTAGAATGCCGGGTAGCAGCTTAGACGGCTACCTATTCCCAGTGCTAAGTACGTATTAGTCCCTATACAGACATTTAACTACGCACATATTCGTACTAGTCACTGCAGTGCTGGACTACCTGGGGCAGCTGAAGTGGGAAACCGCTTGATTTTCATTGAATATCGGCCTTTATAGACTAGTTGTTCCATCAATAGATATTGTTTTCATAGTAAAACGCCAAATTGCACAAAGACTTGGCGAATTTAGCTAACTCCTTCCTAGAAACTAGTCATAAACTAAAAATTCTATGGGAAATATGACTGGCCTTTTATGGCTAATCACTGTCTGTGGAGCTTTGGTGGACATTTCCACGTGGGAAGCCCACCTCAAAGCCATTAACAGCCTTTTGCCGCTAACTACAGCCGAAAGCCTCACAATCTGCTACTACTTCGACCTTGCCCAGACCTGCTCCAGCGCCGCAATCAGCCGCTTCCTCAGTCTGGCGGCCGACCCCGACCTACTCACCTAGACGCCCACTCCAGCGCAGTGCACCGCTCTTCTCGACGCACAGCGTATTTACCTGAAAAGGGTGCTGAGGACCTCTTTGCAACGGCCATTACATCGGCCACAGCGGGAGTGACTGACTTCGAACTCTTGGCCCAGTCCTGGGTACTAGTGGGCCACCACGCTCTGGCCACTGATCACTCGGCCTTCATAGCTATTAACGGAGTGACGGACTGGAAGATGGGCACTGTGAGGGGCTAATTTGCTCCACCACTCCTATCCCCAAGCCAAGCTACCTAGGTCCAGTGGACTGCGGCATCCTGGACAACGCCTACGTCGCCCCTCTGGACTGCTCAAGTCAAAGTTGCAGCATCACTACGGCCTTCGCTTGCTACCTTCTGCCCACTACTAACAACTGCTGTGTGGCTAACAGTATGTCACTCACTAGGTGTTTCGGTAGTACGAGTTGCGGGTATAAAGCGGAGTGCTGCTTGCTGCACCCGACTTCGATATGCTGCAAGGGAGTCTAGAATAGGCGAATGGCCGTAATTGTCTTCAGTAGTCCTGCAAAAGCCACTATTCTAGGTTTGAAAACGCCTCTAAGTCCAGGCGTTCGATGGAAAAACCCCAGGAATCGAAGAAATATATTAAATGAACCTTGAGAACTGATCTCCGTAGTCCGTAATTCCGCTCCTTTCACAGTGAAAACAGCCTTTCCACCCCTACATTCAGCCTCAACTGTGTGTAAAGCTAGACCAAGTGTATAAAAGCCTGCCCACTTCCTGTCTAGTTGGACAAAAAAGGAAAATACGGCTAAATTGGATATCTGTCTTTCGGTTTCTATATGGAGATTTTGCCTTTTTAATGTTTTTCAATCGGATTGGGTTATTGCTGGTTGCAAATTGGAAAAGGCACTAAGAATTGTATTGAAAAAGTCCATATTTCCCTTTTCGTACAGGTTTTATGCCTTTTTCCGGGTGAAAGCGTGCAGAAGTCGAAATTAAGCCTTTGGACTTATCTGAATCGGACTCAAAGGGAGAGCAAACTGCATAAATTAGTCCAAATATTGGCTAAATAGGCACTTTTTACTCAGTTTTCATCGATTCGATCAGCAGTTTTTCGTCGAAGTGCAGACTAAGTAGCTTCATAGCTCTGAAACTTCGGCCAAAGAAGGCAGCAGAGGGGAATTTCTGCCTAAACTCTGTAAAAGGCGGAATTCCACTAGTGACTCGAAGTACCTAAACTAAATCACGGCAAATGCGCAAAATTTCCAATTTCTCTGCGAAATCCGCCTCAAAAAGCCTTTCCGCCCAGTCTAACCCTCATCAAAGCGACACTCTAAACTGATAAAAGTTAGATTTAAAGGTCATACAGTCTTCTCATTGCCTCGGGACTCTGATTCAAGCGTTTGTAGAGCAGACTTTGGGACTTGTTGACCTGGTGACAGACTTGGAAGTGTTGAATGAGTTGGAACTTGTAGGGCAGCACAGCGGAGCAGACGAAGCATTCGTGGTTTTGAGGCTTGCGGCCGGTTTTTGACTTCGGTTTGCCGTTTTTTTTGGAGTGAAATTGCGATTTGGTGGGGTTTTGCTTGGATTTGAGGTGGCCCTTCCTGCGGGATTTTTTGCATCGGGAAGAAGAGAGCCGGATAGAAGCTGGAAGCAGGCTGGAAACGCGCAGAGCATGTAGGAGGAGGGCGAGGGAAGCCCAGTGTGGGTCCTTGGAGTCGCCTGGATAGGCCAATTGGGCAGTTTCCATCGCTTCTAGCATCCCTTCGAAGGAAGTGTTGGGCAGTTTCCATCTCAGTGCCTGTAAATATTCTTCAGTCGCGTGCCATATCTGTTCCTCCATCCGATTCAGTTCCCCATAATTGCACAGAGGAGAGGGGTCTGGAGCCTGCTTCATGCAGTTATCTCCCCCTTGAGTGTAGTTTTTGTCCCCCCTTTCCCTTGACTCTGAATCTGAGGCAGGTTCATGATCTGAATTTCCATCTGATTCACTCGTAGAGAGGGATAGACAGGGAGTATCGGGGAGGCAATTCGCAGCTTCAAGGAGACAGTCTAGAGGGCTGGCTTGGCACTTGAGTGGGGTGGCTGGGCCTGGGGCAGGCAGGAAGGCTTGAAAGCTTGTTGATAGGCTGGCAGCCATGGTCTATTGATTATTAGCCTACTAGCGCTGAGAGATATTTTAGCTGGGACGTTGTATTTGGCATGCTTTAGCGATTGAAGCACAGACCTCTCGAGCATTTGAGAAAAGAGGGACAAAGACCTCGACCCAGTTTCTTCAAAAGCGCTTCATATCGTCTCAAGTGAAAGCGATAAGGCGACACTCGCTCCCCAGGGTCTTTCTTAGTCCCAATCCAGGAACTAGTGTCCCAGGCGACATATATATACAGTCGATTTGATGGTCTTATTCACTAACCCTATGTCCATACTAAGGTACTACTATAGGACTGGGAACCAAAGTAGAGCTGCTGGGCTGGTACAGGGGCTGGATGTAGGGGTGGGACAGGGCTCCAAATGTGTCAATTCCCACCTCAAGGCGGTGTGTCTTTAGGGTGAAAAAAACGGCGAATTCGAAATAGCGGTTATAAATCGATATAGTGCAGGAAAGGCAAACCGCTGGGTAGAGAACTGGCAAAAAGGAAGAGGCCTGGGCCCTCCAGGACTGGGCGGACTTTAGTCCCAGCAGCTCTAATGCACGATTTTATATCTTCAATGCAGAGAAATTGCCGATACGTGACCTGTTTCCTGTCAAGTACAGGTCAGTGCGGGACGCCTTCAAGAATTGTTACGTGTAATTTGGCAATTAACAAACCTAAGTGCTGATATGGATTTATACTGGAAACTGCAGCGAAATCGTGAGAAAGAGTGAATTTCACAGAGAATTCACTAGATATTTCAGCAAAAGCTGCTAGAAAGTTGAAAGATTGACGAGAAGCTGTATCAATTGGGATACGTTAGAGCGGTATTTGCAGTGTAAACTGCTTCAGAGGCGCAATAGGTTAGCTAGGGTCGTGAAATGAACCATTGCATACAATGTCAGGAAGAACGTGTTAGGGACAACAACCCTACATTGGTACTAATAAGTCAGATTTCTTCTCTGTGATATAAAAAGCCTCTTTCATTTGCTTGTTATTCTACCATTCTGGGAGTGCTAATTCGATTTACTTGATATTTCACTGAATCGGTGGATACTATATATCTGTAGTAAGTCACATTATATTTTTTCATAGTCTTAGCTGTAAAGATAAACACATCACATAGTTCTTTATAGTTTGCATCTCTGCGTGATATCAACTAAATCAGCGCATTTCAGTCCTATGATTTTTACTAATATTCCTTAACAGAGTATTTCCGAGTTCCTGTTTCGATGGACAAATGTATGAAGATATTACTTTCCCTTTTCTTTTCGAAGTGTGTAGAATTCGGTATTCATTGCTTGAAAATACAGCAAAACACACATTAATGCATATACATTTTTGACCGTAGCATCTTTTTGCAGTTTTCTAGCGTTTCTGAATGCACCTCTTATTGGTCTGTGTAAGTTCCCTCCACTAGGACTGCTGTGGGGAGACGTATTTCTAAGTATATAGTGAAATTAGCCAAAACTCCTGTATAAGGTTGAGAAACCGCTTTGTCTCTGAGGTTAAATACTTGGCAATAGGTCGTAATTCCAGTGCAGATCTTAGAAATACACAAATTTCCGACTTTTAATATCCAGTCTGGGACAAAAGTCCGCGATATCACTAAACGATAGACCTCTTGTAAGGTCTATTGACGGAGCTTTTCTTCTAACTGCAGCCGAAATTTACGACTACTTCGACCATATCGATGAAGTAAGATCATAAAGCATGCTTGTATTGCCATAGATGCGGAGGTTGGAGGAGACCTAGCCCTTCAAATATCAGTCAGCAGAGAGTTTTTCCATCCCAAAATAGCACTTTCGCTGCGGCCAAGGGAAAATCGAGTTAGTAGAAAGGTTAAACACGGAGTACTAGTTCCAACTTGGGGTGGCCAACTACCACAAGACAGCTATACAAGACGCCTGTCAAAGCATAAGTGTCCGCCATGCAAGTTTCAATGGAAATTAAGTGCGTTAGCTAGACATTAGTGATCGTAAAACTTCTTTGGTATTTTGTTAATATGCTTTCCTGATACCTTGACACAGTAATGTCCCAAAGCTTTTGGTCGAAAGGCCGAACCAAGATAATACATATGCGGAAAAGCCAAGCTACAGGGAAGCATATACTCTTAGTGGTCCTTTAGAAGTAGAATTATGTTGGAATTGAGTGAAAATAAAGCCGCACATCCTTCTAAACGCAGTTTAATCCGCTTGTACGACTGCACAATATAGGAAGCAGGGCCAACATTGGCTTTCAGCCGGCTTCCGCTTATTGTGATGTTTTCTGCTTTTTGCGAGGACAGGGGCTCCTGGCTTGGTTTCGAAGTGCGACTTTCGGCTGCTTTTCGACAGGGCTACAGTGAAACTAATGCTTTCAGCCTTTTGAACTCCTCCATATACAGCACAGAGATATGTGAAAGAAATCTAATTATCTCTCTGAACCAGGAAGAATTCAGGGCTTTGAGTGTAATTAGAGGTCTGTTTCCTTATTTCCAGGTTACTTTTCCTGACGGAATCAAGCCACAATGTACCTACGATATCAATTTCAAATGTGAATTTATTTCTATGTATCCAACGCAAGGGAATTCTCTGTAATACATATAGAATTGCACTGTTACGCCTATTAATAGACTTGCACCAATCCTGGCTATTTATCAAATCTCTTACTACGCTACACAAGACAACCTTCTAGCCTGCTGAAGAGATATATGGAAACGCTGCACTGGAAGGGTTAAATAGTCGTCTGGACAGAGCAAACTGAGAAATCCGCAGGGGTTTCCCTACTATTGGCCGAATTCTGCGATACTTTAGGAGTGTGTTAAACACCTACAGTATATACAGTATTTAATTACCCTTTAGTGCCCGTCATAAGGTGAAATTAGGAGAAACTAAAGGCCGTACTACTTCCTCATCCTCTCTTCTCCCTGCCTAATTCGCTTGTAGGAAGCAGGGGCGCGGCATTGGCTTTCCGTTCTTTTTTAAGCCTCTTTTTCGTTTTCTCCCAGTAGTCACTTTAGTAGACGGAAATGAAGCCCTCTACTGAGCTTTGGAAAGTGACTTTCGACAGACTTGAAGGGCGTGAAAAACATAAGCGAACTGCCCGCAGCCCCGACTTCCCCTTCTCCGCGCCAATAGCCCATTACCTCCTCCACAGACCTGCTCCTCATTTCCCTGCTCCGCCTCTCCAAGTCTCTTTTCAACAGCACGTCCGACTCTTCTGAGACTCGGAGAGGCGTAGGGACTTCCTCCAGCTTCCGCGAGTGATTTCTTGTCCTTCGAGTAGAAATATGACTTCCTTTTTCTCGAGAAAGGGAGGCAGGGCTGTGAAATTCTAGGGAGTGGGAGTTTCTGGAGACAGGGAGAAGCAGAACTGAGCTCCATTTAATTTATATCCACCATATCACTCTAAGTGTGATATGTTTAGTGACGCTGGGGTCTCAGCCCTTTCCTCGACAGTTAGCTGTTTGGAATGTGTGTGGGTGCTAGTGGGTACATTTCCTTATTGACACACTCCGACCCATGTAGACGAGTGGCCTGTGATGTCCAAGCAATGCAGCGGCTGCAGTGGGAAAGAGGCAACTTTAGGTGCATCAAAAACTGAGTGATGACATTGTCTATGGAATTAAGTGTGGATGTTGAGGATGGGGACTGCTCTCGTAGGCAGAGTGCTGGAGTCAGTTCGCACTACTACATAGTCTAGATATGGCTTCAATTGCGACTTTGCAGCGGACTCTTCCTTTCTCTCACGAGTGGGTTGTCTTTGTTTGCAGTAGCAGCTTCGTTCCATAGTGCACACACTGGCATCCACCTTTTTAGCGATATCCTTGTAGCGCTACAGCCTGTGAAGCTGCCTTGGTCTAGCCGCTTAAACCTTGCAGGACTTGTCGTCTCTTTGGCTTCGAGGTATGTTTGCTTTAGGCAAAAGCTTGAAGGAAGGGAACTTGCAGTGGGTGAAAGGAACTGCCCTCTCCCTGCGTCAATTCTCATTACCTCCACAGTCCCTCATTTCCCTGCCAAAACCCTTCCTTGCTCCCTCATGCTTTGACTTGAAGTTGCTCTCTTCACCATAGGAAAGGCTCTACAGAGACATGGAGGCTTTCTGTAGTGTCCGCGAGTCTTTCCTTGTTGAATTTCGCTTGTTTCCCTCGAAATAGTGAGCATGCTGTGACTTGTTCGTGTGGAGTAGGGGAACTTCACCATATAAAGCATTAGTCAAAGCCATAGCTCTGACACAAGTAGTCCGTATTTCAAGAAGGCGTGTAGAGGCTGCAATCTCCGCCTGGTGTCTTTAGGTCAGAAACCTTCCGCTAGTTCCCTCAATTCAACGGACTGTATCCGACCTGCAGACCTAGGCCCTTTGAGGAGTAGCGAGAGTGACTAGAATTGCATATAAAAGTACTAATGACTGGTGCAGACACAATGAAGTGCTTGCACAATGTGCACTGCGATGAGGCTAGTCTGCGCCCTATGAGCGCGGTTAATAATATAAATACGCTTCCGTAAGTCTGCTATTTGCTTCGATTACTACTTCGATATGACTAAGCAGGGAAGACCTTGAAATTTCCGTACATGTGCTCAAGCAGTGTGTTAGTCCTTTGTAGGGCAGGCGGAAAGAGAGAAATTGAGCAATCTGCATGGCCATAGAGTCATACTCAGGCATTAATTCCTATTCCCTGGACAGCTTCAGCAATGCCTTCAGTCAGCAGTGCCGCCTACTCTGCAGAAGTGGCCTAACTGTACCTGAAGGAGATCTGCCTAGCAGTGCTTGAGCTACTATAGTGCATAGTCTCGATAAATCAATGGCCGCTCGCCAAGAAAGCTTGCCAAGCAGTTCGCCGCCATAAGAACAACCAAGGCCTTCAGGAACTCTGCTCCAAGGAATATATGAGGTCAGCTGGGAGTTCAGACGCTGCGTGTAGCGGCCGCTGTCTCTTCGAAAAAGCCGAATTGCAAGGAAAGACGCACTAGCAATGTAGTCATCGCAACTTCCCTTCGTTCTATCAGTCCCCAAGCTTATGTTGGAAATTAGGAGAAACTAAAGGCTGTACATCTTTCTCATCGCCTCTTCTCCCTGATTAATCCGCTTGTACAGCACACTTTGCGACTTGTCAAGCTCATGACAGACCTGGAAGTGCCGCACCAGTTCCCCCTTGTAGGATAAAACTGCATGACAAAGGAAGCAGGGGTGCTGCATTGGCTTTCTACCGGTTTTAGCCTTTGGATCTCCGTTTAGTTTGATGTTTTTCCGCTTTTCTCTATGGCTGGATTTGCTGTAACCGGAAACAGACTTCTCAGATTTGACTTTGAAGTGCGACTTTCGGCTTATTTTAGGCAGAGCAGAGGCTGCAGAGAGTTCCATAGGACAGGCGGCTTGGAGTGCGTGAAGTAGTAAGACGAACTGCCCTAAGCCCCAACCCTCCTCTCTCTGCACCTTCTCCCTCCCCAGCAACTCCATCACTGCCTCCACAGACCTTTCTCTCATTTTGTTACCTAGCTCTTCTAGGTACTGCTTCGTACTTTGCAAGACTGTCTTCGCCACATTTCGCTCTGATTTTTCCTTCATATACTATATTAGCATCTTAGAGCTTGCAAGAGGAAAGAGTCAAGCAAATTAAGAGATAATTCTGAAGATCAAAACTGAGCCAAAAGATGCTTTCCCCGGTTAATTTCGTCTCAAGTAGTCCTTTAAGTGTTGAAATTTTAGGAGCCAGAGACTCAACGCTTTTTATCTCAATTCAATATTCCTCACTCCACTGATTCCGACCTGCAGGTAGAGTGGAGAGCCAAATTGTATAAACCATAGTGCTAAATATAGGTTCTTTTGAGAAAATATGGATAGTGAATGATATGTTTGTGTTCCCAGGGGTATTCGAGGAAGCGGGGCAAAGCAGGGCTCAGTCCTGATGAAATCTACCTATCAGAAAGGTACGCCTTTCAGCTGCCCAATAACCACTGGGAATTCTATTTATCAATATAGCGGTGTTGAGCGGTGGTATTGTCGGCCTTATTGTCTAATATTAGCAGTACCGCCTTTTATAGACTCTTTGAAGGGTTTAATGAGGGAAAGGGACTTTGCAGCCCTTAGTTGCTACTTTAGAGGGGTATTTAGGGTCGAAAACATGATAGGATTCAATAAATTCTATCAAAAGCCTTTTTAAACCTGCTTATGCAGACAATGTGGATTTTTTGCTTGAAAGAAATAGCGGAAAGGAGATGACTTGCATATATTTATATCCTTGCTGCATTGCCACAATTCAGTCCAATTCCGCCCATCAAACGCCATTATTATATTAGAATCTCCAGTGGACAGGCAAGGCCAATTGAGCGGAAGGACACTGCATCGCTACTTCCCTCACTTCCTTTGAGGACAAACTATGTCTCTATGCAGCTGCACACATCCCGAGGCCAGAGCGAAAGGGAAAACAGCCGCTTGCTTAAATATACTTTCTAGGTGAATTCGCTCCGAGTGGTAAATCCACTTCTCTCATTAATTCTGTTGCTTCTCTTTGATTTAAGCTGTTTTGTGTTGACTTGTAGGTTACTGTGGGAATTCAACAGCTTACATAGTGCTGATCCTGTGACCTGACATCCGTCTTTTAGCAGGGTCTGACATCCTTATACGAAACTGCAGACTGCCTATGTGACCATCGTTAGTTGACTAGGACTGACACCTAGGTAAGGGGTTTCTACCTCAGAGATATCCCAGGAACGACTTAGGGTCTTCCTTTAGGGCATGTGAATTTCCCTATACTGCATCTATTCCTTACTAATAGGAAAGCTGCATGTGCACGGAAATTCCAGAGGTGGCAGCGATTGTCCTTTGCTTGGAAGGAAGTTTCCTAATCCTCCGCTTTTCCAATTCATATGTTCTCACCCACTCACCGATTCGATAGTTACAGGCACTCGCTATATCGACAAGAACAGCGCAGTATGCAAGGAAAATACCCTAATCACTCCAAAGACCTATAAAGCACAGGGATCCATTCCCAGCCAAAAGCTACCACGAATGCCTATTTGAATAGAGGAAAATTGGCTGAGTGATTGGAACGAAGGGTGCGACTGGGGCTGTGGATTTCACGTAAGTAGCCCTGCAAGGACTTAGACCCTTTAAGCAAATCGCTTCTAGCGGAGCTTTCTACCTCCAAGTCGTCATTTTGGACTAAAGTCCTACCCGTGCAAATATGCTACTTCGTCCGCCCTAACACCCTGCGGACTACACCACCTCTCAGAGAAGAACTCTCACCTGGAAAGTAGGCAGGTCTACAGCGACTCGAAACTACAAAGTCCGAGGATTGAGAGATGACGCCTCAGTAGCGGCTATTTGAAGTATTTGACAGGACTTTGTGCACTACAACAGGATACTTTACGCATGACCGGACTTCGAAGGTATAGAAGACGGATATGTACAGCGACTATGGGACTGGGTATATAGACGGATCGATACAGTAACAGCATCCACGTCCTGCCAACTCGCCTATGATTGCTTTCAAATACTCTGATTTCGACACAGAGTAATTCGAGGAAGAAGGTCTATAATGCGTGCTTGGAAGGAAATCGGTTTCCTATATACCCAACTCAATTGATCATATAGGTAGGAAGCCACTTCCTCACTGTCCCAGGCCTAGTTAGCCATTTCCCCCTCGCCTTTTATGCATATATAGCGCCTTTTTAGGCGTTCTTTCTAGGTAAAGCTGCTGCTTTGGCTCGCTTAGTGCCGCATATCGACTTGAAATATGATTTTCGCTCTGTTTTAGGCAGAAAAGAGGCTGTAGTACTGCGTTCTGGCAGTTTTCTTAGAATATTGAGCAAATATGTGGGAAATTGGCCTTTCACATAGCCTATTTAAAGGCCGTCCGCGCAGATATATGCTATTCTGAGTTTGTCTAGAGGAAACTGCACTAAAATCCGCCCCAACTACTCCTATTGGCGCATATTTTCCTCTGACGCGGCTCAAACATAGGAAATTGCCGCTATTTCCCTCACTTCCTCAGCTTTTCCAGTGAAATGATTTAGCTAAGTCCAAACCTAAAGGCTATACAGCCTTCGCATATTCTCCGCCCCTTGGTTGATGCGCTTGTAGAGTAGACTTTGGGACTTGTTGACCTGGTGGCAGACTTGGAAGTGCTGGATGAGTTGGAACTTGTAGGGCAGCACAGCGGAGCATACGAAGCATTCGTGTCGAGTGGGCTTTCTGCCTGTCTTCGCTCTCGGCTTTCCGTTGCGCTTTAGATGTTTTCGCTTCTTTTTAGTGGCAACTGGGCCGGAAACAGACTGATTGGAGAGGACTTCGGCGCTGCTTTTGCCAGGGAAAGAAGGCGTAGAGGCTGCTGCGAAGGACTGGAAAGTAGAGAAAAGGTGTATGGCGTGAAGCAATAAAGCGAACTTATCCGAGGCAAAGCCGGTTTTTCTGGAAACATGGGCACTTTTCAGGACCTCAATGACCTCCTCTACAGACCTGCCACTCATTTGCCCTCTCAGCTCCTGTAAATACTCCGCCGTTATTCGCCATATCCGCTCTTCCAGACTTCCATTTGATATAGCTTTTTTAAAAGTCGGCCGCTCTTCGCCTGACACCAGCAGGTACGCTGACGCACCCAACACTACCAATGAGTTCATCCTGTCCTCTTGAGGGGAAATATAGTCATCTGTTTTTTTTTTCCATGTAGGTGTATCGAGCAGCTGTTGTACATTGTGAGCATCAGCAGTGAGAGAATTGCAGGGTAGAGGTAGGGGTTCTGGGCGCTGCAGCTCTGAAGGCCGGACCAGGGCTGGGCCTACGCCGAACAGCTGTTTGAACGCGGCCATGTATTGTAATAATTGCCACAGGGCGCGAAAATCTCTCAATGGCAAAGCGGACCTACTGGAAGTCCTTGGGAAAGTACTATATAAAAGCTAGCATAGAGACTTAGAAGGGTAGAGAGGAACAGCATCATTATTGGAGATAAGGGCTCTAATTTCAATTGAAAGGCAGGGAAATTGCTGAAATTGCCGAAATTGATCGAAATCCGATGAAATGGTTGGATTTATTGTGAATGGCTGGGTAAACAGTGCTTTCAAACTACAATAAAATTTTCATATTTAGCGCATTTTCGGACTTTTATTCCATATAATCAGTGAATCTTGTGTTTTTATTATGAGAAATGTTATCTTTCTAGAGAAGTAGCAAGCCCCGATTCACATTTACCCGAAAATATGTCTACTCGATAAAGTAGCTATATACAGAAATGGGAAATCTCACCTTGCCTAGCTCCATCGAGCTAAAAAGCCTTTTCCCGCATATAAGGCTTAAAGAACACAAACTCCCCCGAGTTGTTGGCTATACTAGTGGTAAATAAGGGCTAAAATACTGCCTAAGGCAAACAAATAAGCAAGGGGAGGAGCTATAAAGCCCCGACTTCCTTCACTTTATAGAAAATTAAGGGCGAAATCGGGACTTTGACCGAGTTTTGCGCCTGTTAGCCTGCATTTGGACACAGACCTGTCTTTACATCCATTTTCCCCTCTACAAGGACCAAATCCTTTGAAAGCTGGGCTTAAAATTCGCCTACAACTCAGCTAAAAGGTAGATTTGCAGGCCAAATTTAGTCGGTATTGCCTTCAAACAGCCTAGCTTAAAAAGGAAATTCACAATTGAGCTGCTTTTTGAAAGAACTGAAACAAAGGGAAAAGCTGCACTACTGCACTGACTAAACTTGCATAAGCCTTCAAATCAAACTAGCAACTAAGAAATGCCTTCAATTTCCCCTCTTTTTCGTTTTTCCAGCCCGCATTTCTTTGCTTCCCGCTCCCCACGCAGTTTCCCTAAGATTAAGCTGCTTAGCGAAAACTAAAGGTGGTACAGCTTTCTCATAGCTTCCTTCCCTTCGTTGATGCGTTTGTATAGTAGACTTTGAGACTTGTTGACCTTATGCCAGGCCTGAAAGTGCTCTATCAGCTCGACTTTGTAAGCAAAGGCTTCAAAGCAAGCAAAGCACTCGTACAGTTTTGGCTTCCTGCCGGTTTAGGCCTTCGGCTCCCCGTTGGCTTTCAGGCTTTTCCGCTTATTGGAGCGGGAGTAGTTGTATAGCGGGAAATGCGCTTGGAGGTGTTGGCTTTGAGGGAGGATTTCGTGCGTCTGGGGACTGGAAGGACTGGGGGAGAGGCTGTGGAGGGCTGGGAAGGGGAGATGGCGTCAAGGGCGTGAAGCAGTACAGCGAACTCCCCCGAGGCCCATTTTTATCTCCCTGCGGCCTGCCAGTCCCTACAGACTTCATCACTTCCTCCGCAGACCTGCCTTCCATTCCCCTCCTCAGCTCTTCAAACAGCCATTCCGTGTTTTCCATATCCGCTCTCCCACACTTGTCACTTTATTTCTTCCAGGCGATTCTTTCTCCCCGACGGCTGAAAACAGCCTCGCTTTGGCCTGTATGAGGACTGGTCCTGGCTTGCAGGGCTGCTATAGGGTTGGTGGGCTCTTCAGTCATTTCCTGTGTCGACGTAGTAAGTGTTGCAAGGGTGTTAGGGGTGTCTGTGGACACAGAGTCGCTGTCTGCGCACCAGGCTGCTTGAGGTGAAAGGCTTGGGCAGGGCCGACTGCTGAAAAGGGTCTATACGTCGCCATGGGCTATTAGATTTATTAAACCAAAGCCAAATTATAAAAACAATACTACTATTTGAAAGAAGTTCCCAGGATTTCTCGCAAATATCTTGTTTCGCTGATTATAAAATTAAAATTTTCCGAGTAATTTCTCCTATTCGCAAATCCTAAGCTAGGAAATACCACTGGCACTGTCCAAACCCCGTTTTCACTTCATTCTCATCGATTCCCTCCAAGCACTCCGTTTGTGTATCGTATTCATTATTTGTAGACACACATACTAGGCAGTCCCATAGACCTTGCACTTAGTCCGAACCACGAAGCAAAACAAAGCGCATTGAAGAGTGCTATTTCGCCAACAAGCCTGGGAAAGCCCCTATCGCCCTAACACCTAAGGTAATAAGAGTTAAAAAGGAGGACTAAAACAGTAAGAATCAGGGAAAACGGGCAGAGGACTAGGGCAAAGGATTAAATAGAATCTGTTTTCTACTAGTGAACTGGGCTCTGGACTGCTTGCGAATCCGTTTTCTCTAGCAGGAACTTGCTTTATTTCTCACTTTTAAATCGCCACTTTTTAATTTCTGGAGAAGCTCGGTGGAAGTTAGCTGTATTGCGCAAAAAGCTGAAAAATACATACATTTGCTCTGTTTTGCGGAGGGAAAATCTAATTAGAGCCCTTTTTTATGCATATTTAGCCATAAAACAGCACATTTTGTCCATGAAAAGCACCAAAGGCAGTATTTCTGCCTAAAACCCAATCCAAAGATTGAACTTAAATAGCGACTAGGAAATCCCTAAGCGAAATTGCCCAAAGTGTGTCTATTTCGATACAAACCGCGGCTACATAAAGGCTTTTCCTCGTGAAATCCCGTCCTAAACGCCTCCCTTCTCCATTTTCCCTCCAACCCTTCACCCCCCCCGCACTCAGACTGCTATTAGACTGGTAAAAGTTAGATTTAAAGGCCATACAGTCTTCTCATTGCCTCGGGACTCTGATTGACGCGCTTATATAGTAGACTTTGGGACTTTTGGACGTCGTGGCAGACTTGGAAGTGTTGAATGAGTTGGAACTTGTAGGGCAGCACAGCGGAGCAGACAAAGCATTCGTGGTTTTGAGGCTTGCGGCCGGTTTTTGCCTTCCGTTCTCCATTCTTTTTAGTGGGAATGGACTGGATTTCGCCCTTTTGGAGCGATTTGGTGGGGTTTTGCTTGGATTTGAGGTGGCCCTTCCTGCGGGATTTTTTGCATTTGGCGGAGGAGGGCCGGGCAGAGATTGGAAGCAGGCTGGAAATGCGCAGAGCGTGTAGGAGGAGGGCGAGGGAAGCCCAGTGTGGGTCCTTGGAGTCGCTTGGATAGGCCAATTGGGCAGTTTCCATGGCTTCTAGCATCCCTTCGAAGGAAGTGTTGGGCAGTTTCCATCTCAGTGCCTGTAAATATTGTTCAGTCGCGTGCCATATCTGTTCCTCCATCCGATTCAATTCCCCATAATTGCACCGAGGAGAGGTGTCTGGAGCCTGCCCCATGCAGTTATCTCCCCCTTGAGTGTAGTTTCTGTCCCCCTTTTCCCTTGACTCTGAGTCTGAGGCAGGTTCATGATCTGAATTTCCATCGGATCCACTCGTAGAGAGGGATAGACAGGGAGTATCGGGGAGGCAGTTCGCGGCTTCTAGGAGACAGTCTAGAGGGCTGGCTTGGCACTTGAGTGGGGTGGCTGGGCCTGGGGCAGGCAGGAAGGCTTGAAAGCTTGTTGATAGGCTGGCAGCCATGGTCTATTGATTATTAGCCTACTACGCTTAGAGATATTTTAGCTGGGACGTTGTATTTGGCATGCTTTAGCGATTGAAGCACAGGCCTCTCGAGCATTTGAGAAAAGAGGGACAAAGACCTCGACCCAGTTTCTTCAAAAGCGCTTCATATCGTCTCAAGTGAAAGCGATAAGGCGACACTTGCTCCACAGGGTCTTTCCTAGTCCCAATCCAGGGGCTAGTGTCCCAGGCGACATATATATACAGTCGATTTGATGGTCTTATTCACTAACCCTATGTCCATACTAAGGTACTACTATAAGACTGGAACCCAAAGTAGAGCTGCTGGGCTGGTACTGGGGCTGGATGTAGAGGTGGGACAGGGCTCCAAATGTGTCAATTCCCACCTCAAGGTGGTGTGTCTTTAGGGTGAAAAACGGCGAATTCGAAATAGCGATTATAAATCGATATAGAGCAGGAGAGGCAAACCGCTAGGTAGAGAACTGGCAAAAAGGAAGAGGTCTGGGCCCTCCAGGACTGGGCGGACTTTAGTCCCAGCAGCTCTAATGCACGATTTTATATCTTCAATGCAGAGAAATTGCCGATAAGTGACCTGTTTCCTGTCAAGTACAGGTCAGTGCATAGGGGTATGGGAAACTTATGCAAATCGCCCTCAGTACTGCGGGGAACTAGAAGTTACGGCATTGGTTGAGCATTACTAGCGAGGATTGGTTGGGAAGTGCAAGGAAAGCGGGAGAAAGAGCGAATTTGGGGTTTTGCTAGATATTACAATGGGGAATAGTGGGAATTGATGGAAATTCGAGGTGGATTTAGGATATTTAGGGCAGTTTGTGGTTTTATGGGTCTCACACACATATCAAATGTATATAAATATTAATAAAATACTAACAAAAGGTTCCTTTCGTCGTAAAAGAGTTTAATATAGGCCTTTTCACACATTTTTCGGGATCAATAAGCCGCTATATCAGTAAATCAGTACACAATTCCTCCCATTCTCATTACAAAGTAAGAAAAGCCTCTTAACACCCAAATTTCCCTCCTCTACTCAATAACAATGCGCCTTTCAGTGCTATCAGCGCTGTCTTCCAGAGTAGAAGGAGCCTGGTCTCTGCCTGGGCAATATAAATGGGAAACCACTGCAGCTGCCTATCGAAGACTGAGCCAAATGAAGTCACAATTGACAAGAAGCCAGGCACTCGTGCAGAAGCAGCGCCCCTCGTGGAAACTCCTTTGCCGGAAGAGCCGAAAGTGGAGCCAGACAAGTGGACAGCGCTGGACGTCGCCCTGCTGCAGGACTCCATTCGCAGCTACCTGCAGCGCAAACTGCAGCGGGGACCACTCAGCCAACTCATCACTTTGGAAGAACTGGCTGAGCCTGATGGAGTCACCATCAAGCAAGACCCGGCTGCCAGTGGACTGCCGTCCCTGACTCCAGAGGCACAGACCAAGCGAACAGCTCTCCAGCCCTTCACCTATACACTCAAAGTCGTGAGCGGCTTTCCCAAGGATCCAGTCCTCCTCTCTGACGACAGCGTGTACGTCGGCCAGTGGAAGGACGGAAAGCGCTACGGCAAGGGCATTTGCTGCCTGAGCAACGGCGGACTGATGGAGGGGTACTGGAGCAATGGACTGCACATGAGAGGCAGGATGATTTTCCCCAACGGAGACGTATACGAAGGAGAGTACTTCCATATGCGGAAGCAGGGCAAAGGCAGGTTTGAAGACTTCAAGTCGGAGGTGTCGTATGAAGGCGAGTGGCTGAATGAGCTGAAGCATGGCTTTGGGGTTGAAAAGATGAATGATGGCTCGACCTATGAAGGCTACTTCGAAGACGATATGAAGAACGGCCAGGGCACCTTCCGCTGGCCTGCAGGCGAAGTCTACATCGGCGAATTCAAAGACAACAAAATCCACGGCCGCGGAAAGTACGTGTGGAACGCTGAAAAGTGGTACGACGGAGAGTGGTTCGAAGGGTCAATGCACGGCAAAGGCACTTTAGTGCAGGACAAGAAGGAATACACTGGGGACTTCGTGAAGGATAAAAAGCAGGGCGCCGGCCTTATGAAATGGGACGAAAACGTGTATGACGGCGAGTTCCAAAACAACAAAATGCACGGAGTGGGCTGGCTCAGTCAGAAAGGCAAGCCGAGGAAGAAGTACCAGTTCGACCAAAATAAGCGCGGGGCGCTGCTGGAAGACGCAACTAGTAGCTAAGTATAAATGGAGCTCGAACAAAGCCTTGTCGCATGGGTACTTTCCACCCAGCTGAACGCCAATGAGCTGTCCCGCAAGGTCCGCTCCCTGCCAGACCTAGCCGACGGAGTGCTCCTCTACGAACTAATGCGACTCATGTACTGTCCACACAGCGCCCCGCGCTACTTCAGTGCAGACATCCCCGAAGCAAAGGACACCTCCGCAGCCCGACTCGCCAATTTAAGGAAGTTGAAGGCTGGCTTCGAGGTCTACATGGACAAGGTGTTGGACATTCCCTATGAAGACTCCATCGACATCTCGGAAATCGCAAGGACGAAAAGCGCCTCGGAGCTGCTGAAAGTGCTGGAATTGGTCCTGCTGGCGGTTATTCGGTGTGAAGACAAGGAGCGGTACATTGGGCGGATTCTGGGTCTGTCCGAGGTTTGCCAGGGCGAGTTAATGGTCTTCATCGAGACTGTCCTGGGGAAATTCGGCCCCCAGCCAAAGCCTGATAAGGAAATACAGTCGGAAGACCCGAGAATTCAGCAGCAGAATTTAGCTCTACGCAGAGAAGTAGACGCTTTGGGGCAGGAACTATCAGAAGAAAGGGCGAGAAACAAGGAACTCCGCAGACAACTCGAAGAACTGGCCGGAGACATGGCCAGAGTCCACACCCAGCCGGATGTAGTGAAAATCGACCTGGAGTCTCAGTTGCAGGAGCGAAATGCAGCGAATTTGGCGCTTATTAAGCAGCTGGAAGACGTGCAAAAGACACATGTTTTCGAAATGGTGGCTTTGAGGGATGAATTAGACGTAGCGAATGAGCGGTTGATGCAGATTCCGAAGCTGGAAACGGCCTTGGAGAGCTATAAGCGCAAGGCAGAGGACGGAAATTCTGCAAAGCGGCAAATAATCAAGCTGGAAGACACAATTGAAACACTTCAAAAGCGAATTCAGCAGCTAGAGGATGAAAGGACCAAAGTTACTCAGGCGCATCACTCCCTGGCTGTCTATAAGGACCAGTTGACGCAGGAAAAGGAGAAATCTGCGGCTTTTAGCCTCACGTTGCAGACGAAGGAGAAAGAACTGAAGGATATGCTCAGGGAAAAGGTGCAGTGGGAGGGACTCAAGCAAGGCTATGAAGGCACAATCCAGCGTCTCCGGGAAGAAGCGGAGCGCCTAAGGAACCAAGACAGTGCCAGCGAGGACTCCTTCCGACGCAGTTACGACACAGACTACGAGGAACAGATCAAATCGCTGGAAAGCGAAAACCGCCGACTGCAAGTGATGATAGGGAACGAGGAGCTGGTAAGGCACTTTAACGAGCAAATCGATGCTGCTTTAATCGCCAAAAAGCAGCTAGAAGAGCGACTAAAGCAGACTATTGGCGACATTGCAGCAGGAAAAAGCGCAAAAGAGGACTTGGAAGTGAGCGTGCAAAGCCTGAAAGGCAGTCTACTGCTCGTCCAGAGCCAGCTGAAGGAAGCTGAGGAGCGCATTGGCTCCCTCGAGTCGGAGTTATCGAAAGCGCAAGGAGTTGCACAGGAAAACGAGCGTTTGAAGGCAGAAAAAGACGGATATATGGCCGATCTCAAGCAAGTTTACAGAGAAAAGGACGATTTGCAGCATAAGTGTCTCGCGTCGAAGGACGAAGCCCACCATTTGCGGGAAGAACTAACACGGCTGCAAGGGAAAGTCAGGGATATCGGGGAAGAGCGGCCTACGGAGGCGAATACCATCAAACAGCTGGAAATCGAGAGGGAAAACCTCAAAGCAAGTGCTGAAAACTCCAATTTAAAGCTGCAATTACGAGACCGCGAGGACCAATTGAAAGACCTCAAAGTCCAAATCTCCAAATTAGAAGAATCCGCCCAAAAGGCAATTTCCGACCTTCGGTCCGAACTCGGGAAAAGCCACCTAGAAGCCCTGGAAAAGGCCCAGCGCCAGACCGAGGAGCGGGAGCGGGAGCTGGAAGTGCTGTACGCTGTGACGGACGAGCAGAAGCAGCTGTGGTTCAAGGAGGAAAAGCTCATGGCTGCTGTGATGCACGAAATCGGCATTGAGGTGTTTAAGGAAAGGACGCATAAGGAGGCGTCGTACTTGGCAGTGCAGAGAGAAAGGGCCTCTAAGAGCTAGCAATAGTCCGTAGCCAAATAAAGCATTGCTGGGAGTTTGAACTGTTCAGGTAGTGGATACACTGTTTAGTTGGGTTACAGTATGGGAAATGAGGCATTCGAAGTCTTTAAAACCTAATACTTCCTATAAAGTAATTACCCAGAATATAGTCTTAGACTGGTAGACTGATTAGAAAGCAGCAAGTCCAGTCTATAATACTTCTCCATTTACCTATCTAATGGGGCTGGATCTCCACAGTAGTCTTCCAAATCAACCTGTCTCGCATTACAGCAGTATTCGCTTCCGGACAGCAGGCGAAGCTCTCGTCCAAAGTGCAGTCGAGGCAGTAATTTAGCGGGACGTAGGCTCCATTGAGAATTTCACAGTCATATGTCCCTATAAAGCTCGGTTTATACAGTATATTAGTCCCAGAAAGCCGATTTCCTTGGTCGCAATGTCCAGTCCGTAATGCCGTTAATGTCTGCTGCAATTGAGGGGGCAAAGAGGCCGGATGCTACCTTGTCGAAGTACAGGCGCAGTTTATCGAGGAGAACAGCGCACATCGCTAGGTCCTCAACTACCCAGACGAGGGGGTCCGCTAGTGCTGCTCTTTGGAGCAGGGCTGAGACAGGTCGAAGAAGTAGCAGATCTTCGCTGTTTCGAGTGGTAAAGTGCCAAAATGGGTAATAGGAGAGTTTAAACTTCCAAGCATGAACAGCCTGCTGCATTCAGACTAGCGTCCCTAGAGTCAGCGTATGGCCTAACTCCGGAACTGGACTTATAACTCGGCCTGAAGCAAATACACTACTGAAAGGGAGAGCTGCAAACTGCCTGCAGCTCTAAGTACGCTAGTAGGAATTAGGCTAGCGTATTGGACTGAGATGCCAAGGACTAGGCAAAGCCAGTGTTATCAGGGATATCGCTTTGTGTTAGGAACACGTGGCTTTACCTACTGCCTAGACATCATAGGAGCGAGTTGGACTTTTCTAGCCCAGTATTGACAAAAACCGCTGCAATTCCTCTATCTGTTGAACTGAAAGCCAAGTGATCCTTCGTGCATTACACAAAAAGACCAATGAAACTGGTCTTGCTACCGTTCTAGCCCTTGATTTGGCAGCCTTCGTATGAAGAGCTAGTTTGCTGTTACTAGTTTATTGCGTATTCGTGAATTCTCTGGGTAGAAATAGGTTAATCAGAGAATTTTGCATGTGATGAACTAGTAACATATAAGGAATACCCGATTACCCAATACATCTATTTCTACTAAGGACGATAACGTCCTTATTTCCCTCTCTAATCCATATATTAGGATATAGGCATTCCGCCGACTCTTTATATGTCTGATTTTTGTATCTTTTGTGATTAGTTTAAGGAAGAAACGGTTCATTTCAGGCTGATAAGCCTGGGTCCTGGTCCGAAAGCACAGTTGTAGGCAAGGAAAAGTGGAATAAAGGGGAAGTCCGATCCCTAGCTAGATGCAAAATCGCCCACTTCGTTCCTGCGCTCCAGGACCTAGGGAATAGAAGGCAACACAACACGACTATGGCAGTGCACGTCTCTTCTTTCCAGTGTGCATTTTGTGGTTGTAAAAAGAATGGAGCACGACGAGGCTCTTAGCTCTGCTCGGCTGTTCGCCTCCTTGGCCAAGTCAGGCAAGCTGCCCAAACACTCCAAGGGGGACGATTCCGGCCAGACGGAAAACTCCCAAGCTGACCCTTCCGACCCTTCCAAGGACAAGTACGGAGACTTGCCTATGATTCAGTCCCGCTTCCAAACCTCTAGAGTCTGGACCAAAGTCCAAGCCCTCAACTCCTCCCTCCTCAACCAAGAAGTCCTGCTGCGCGCCCGCGCCCACAGTACTCGCATCAAGGGCAAAGGCGGCTTCCTCATCCTTCGTGAAAGCTGCTTTTCGGCGCAGTGCACGATTTTCGCAGGGGAAAAGGCTTCAATTCACATGGTGAAGTATGTGGATGGGATAACGATGGAGTCGGTAGTGGAGGTGTTGGGAGTGTGCAAGGCTCCGAAAGTACCAATTGAGACCTGTTCGCAGTCGGATGTGGAGGTGGAGATATTGGAGGTTCACGTGATTTCGAGGGCGCAGCCGGGTCTTCCGCTGCAGATACTAGACGCTGCGCACCCGGTGACTCTGGAGGAAGAGCTAGCGGAGCAAACAGCTCAGGATGAGGACGAACCCGCGCCCTCCTCAGCTCCTTCGGAGGAGCGGAAACGGTCCAAAGTGCACCAGAGAACTCGCTTAGACAACCGAGTACTGGACCTAAGAACCCCTGCGAACCAAGCAGTGCTTCGCATCGACTCTGGAGTGTGTCGTTTCTTCCGTGAATACCTGCACTCACAGGGCTTCGTGGAAATCCATACTCCGAAGCTGCTGGGAGGGACGTCTGAGGGCGGAGCCAATGTGTTCAGACTCAAGTACTTCAACAGAGAGGCGTGTTTGGCGCAAAGTCCGCAGCTCTTCAAGCAAATGGCGCTGATGGCGGATTTGGACCGAGTGTTCGAAATCGGACCTGTATTCCGGGCTGAGGACTCCAATACATACCGGCATTTGTGTGAATTCACAGGACTGGACTTCGAAATGACCATAAAGGAGCACTATAATGAACTAATGTCCCTCATCAACAACATGTTCATCCACATTTTCAAGGGCATTGAGAGGGAATACGCACCCGAACTAGCGGCAGTGCACGAGCAATTCCCATTCATTAGTCCCTTCCAATACAGCGAGGAGCCGCTTTGGCTGACTTTCCCAGAGGCCGTCAAAATGCTGAACGATGTGGGAGTGAATCAGAAGGTAAACGAGGACTTAAACACGGAAAACGAAAAAAGACTCGGCGGACTTGTGAAGGAAAAGTACCACACGGATTTCTACATTGTGCATAGATACCCCAGCACAGTGCGTCCCTTCTACACCATGCCCTGCGCCGACGACCCAGACTTCACCTGTTCCTACGACGTCTTCATGCGTGGCGAAGAAATCATCAGCGGCGCCCAGCGGCTTCACGACGCAGCAATGCTAGAAGCCCGGATCCGCAAGAAGGGAGTGGACGTGCGCACAGTGCAGGACTATGTGAATTCCTTCAAATACGGAGCTTTCCCGCATGGCGGCTGTGGAGTGGGCTTGGAACGGGTGGTGATGCTCTACTTGGGACTCAAGAACATCCGTAGAGTCAGTATGTTCCCGCGTGACCCCAAGAGACTCACGCCCTAGTTAAGTACTCGTAGGAAGTAGCGAGTTATTGGTGTGGCGGTAAGGGCAGAAATCCGATGAATTGGGCATTTCCTTTGCTTGTTGCGCTACTAAGGTGGTAAATTCCCCATGGTAGCGGACTTTTATGCAGAGAAATGGGTATCCGCTGTACTGCTAATTATCCAAGCATGCCAATGGTCCTCCAAACTCCAATCGGGATGGCCAGAAATCGCATTCATCCGTCACTGCTTCCTTTCATTGAGAGACTAAATTCCTAAGTTACTGGCAAATAGGAAATATCAAACTACAGCCCTCTAAATTTGATGAAACAGCAGGTTATCACATAGCTGTATCTCCATTATACTATAGAAAGCCATCATTACCTATCAATCCGCATACCCAAAGTGGTCACTTTCGACTGAACTTCTGACGTAGTTCTCCTCCCTGAGCCGTCCTGTGCCTGCGTTTTTGCCTGTAGTTATCTTGGGCGTCCAGCCCTTGCTGGGGCCTGTGTCTGCCGTCTGCAGGCGTCTCCTGATGAATATGAATTCCGACCCTTCGATTGGCATGCCTGTTTTTGTCACAGTAATTGGGATGTCGCCTTTAGCGTGTTTATCAGTTTCCGATGAGGATTTTGGAGCTTTTTCGTATGATGTTCGCGGCTTGGCTCGGTCATCCCAGGCCAGCACGGTGCTACCCTGCTCCAAACTGCCCAGCAGCTTCTTCTGCGACTTGGGTCTGCCGTTGTCTCGGGGAATATGCGTAGAGCTCTTATCCGGCTTCGCTTCTTCCGTCTCTTCTTCAGACCGTTTGAAAGCGAATGACCAGGTTTTGTCAAAGAAACTCTCGATTCCAGACTCTGGAGGCGTGATAGGTCGGGGCGGCAGTTCCAAACCCACAGCCTTCGGCGAGGGCTTGTGACGGGAAGGAGGGCGACTGCCCGACTCACAAGGCTTGTGGACAGCCCTGTCACTGCACTCAACTTCCGAGAAGTGAGGACGATTCCGCTTAAATTCCTCTTGCGGCAGGAAAGCTGACTTGGGTACTTCTGGCCAAGGCACCGAACCCCCCTCCTGTCCATAATAAGGTTGGATCCCTGTACGCACTGCAGTCAGTTTGTGTCCAGAGCTTTCGGTGGGTCGCATATAGGACCGCGGCTTCGTTTCCAATTTGGACTGGTAACCTGAAGGCTTGAGCGACACTGCAGTAGTGTGGCCGTGGCCCATGCTTTGGACGGAGTACTTGTAGGAACTGCTGGGCGCCTTCACTACGCTGGTGGCGGATTCGCGCTCTGGAGGGCCTGGGGCTGTCCCTCCTCGCTTCGACTCCTCACCTCCAGCAAACCCCCACCCCAGCGGCCTCATCTCCCCAAAGTCCACTTTCCCCCCCTGCGACCTGAACGTCATTATTACCTCAGTCCGCCGCAGCCAGTGTCCACCATAATGAAAAGAGTGGCAGTCCTAGGGGGCGGCATCTCTGGCCTGAGCGCCTGTTTCTACCTCACTCGCTTCGTGCCCGCCTGGCATGTGACGCTTTTCGAGCCTGCTAGTCTAGGAGGCTGGCTTCGCACTGTGTCGAAGGACGGCTTTACCTTTGAGACCGGCCCGAGGTCGCTGAGAGTCTCGGATAAGACTGCTGCAGTGCTGGATATAGCCGAGGATGTGGGGATTATTGACAAGGTGAGGTTGGCGGCCACGACTAACAAGGAAATCAGCATATACGCCGATGGGAAGATGATAAAGCTGTTCCCCGACCCTCCCTTCAGCAGGCTAAAGTTCCTACTTTCCAACCCTGTGCACATCCGCACAGCCCTCGCTTCCCTGCCTATTTTACTGCGTAAGCAGAAGATCCAGCCCGTAACTGACCAAAGCATTTCCGACCTAATGCACTCTCTGATCCGCTTCAAGTCGCTGGAAGATGCGAACTTCGTGATTGGGACCTACGTGGATGCCATGGTGCAGGGGATTTACTCCGGGGACGTGAACACGCTGTCTGCAAGGTCGTGTTTGCCCTTTTCTCCAGTGTTCGGCAAGCGAAATATCGCTGGGTTTGAGGTGCAAAAGGTGAAATCCTTGGGTCTGCAGGCGACGGAGACACTGGCAAATGCGCTTAAGGCGAAGGCGAACGCTTTAACCTTCGAAGGGGGACTTTCAGTGCTAGTGGATGCAATGGTTGCAGATTTAAAGAAGAGAGGAGTGGAAATCCGGCCCGAAGCAGTGACGAAAGTGAGCGGAGTTGGTGCAAAGGGGAAAGTAACAAGCACAGCGTTTGAGGGAGAGTTCGACTACGTGGTTTCCACCCTGTCTTCCCCTGTCCTGAGTGAGTTGCTCACAGACCAGCCAGAGGTAGTGGCTGCTATCAAGGACATCAAGCACAACTCTCTGACGGCACTCAACCTTGGCTTTGACGAACTGCCCTTGAAAGGCGTGGGCTACCTCATCCCCTCTCGTGAGAAGTCCTTCATATCCGGGGTCCTATTCGACTCCTGCCAATTCCCCCATATCAAACCCTGCGTTTCCGTGATGATTCCAGGCACCAACCTGCCTCCTCCAGACTCCACAGTGGCTCGAGCTGTCGAGGAAGTCCAGCGACACACTGGACTCAAGTTGCAGCCCAAAACTTGGCTTCACTCTCAGGCCTTGCATGCTCTGCCGCAGCATGAAGTCGGCCACTACAAGCGAGTGGAAGTCGTGCTGGAAAAGCAGCCGAAATGGCTGAGAGTGGCGGGACAGAGTCTCTTTCCCACGGGAATTCCCAACTGCGTGCTGACTTCCCATAGCACCGTAGTTTCCTTAACAGGTAGGTAGGAGATATCAGGCTTCAGCCACTCCTCTGGGCTAATGAGGTGCAGATAGGTTTTTCAGTAGTTGAGCACTGTGAGCCATTCTTAGTCATTGTAGTAGGGAATGTCTACTGGAAATCGCTACCTTCACATTATGAGAATTACTCACATATCTGGCTACACACCCCAGTTGGCCAAATGCTTATTTAGACTAAGCGCAGCCCCCGAAGCAACTGGACACGGCACAGCACTCACTGGGTTCGCCACAGCCCGAAAAACGGCAGAACGTGCCTACAGCGCCCGAGTTGTCCAGACAGCATATAGAGGAGGGAGTAGTTGAGCAGCAGGCCACTGCATCGTCAACTGAGCAGACAGACTGCCACATGAACGTAGACAGCACTGAGGATGTCACAGTCTTCGGGACTTAAGAAGTCCGGCTTGGAGAGGGTTTTGCTGTCATAGAGCAGGTCGGTATCCTGGCAATGCACAGTGGTCCAGGCCACTACACTGTTAATAGCGTCTACGTAGGGCGTGATGTCCTGCTCGCAGCCTCCAGGACTGGGCCAACAGTTCGAAATTGGTGACTAGTGCTGTAGCAGCTGATGCAATGGATGTGGCAAAGAGTCCGGCAGCCACGTTTTCTAAGTAAATGCGCTGTTTGTCGAGAACAGCACTTCACTGAGCCTTTGTGGGTGTCCAAGTGAGGACGCCAGTGACCGTCGGTATGCCGAGAGCCTCGCCCGAGCAGGTCTGATCGAGGTCGAAGTAGTCCTAATAGCTAAGTAGCAGCAACTGCAGAGGCTGCTAAGGCTTCTTGCCGGATACATAAGGGAGTTGCGGCTTTTTGTCAGAGACTTGTAATCAGGGAAAGTCTCTAGGGAGGGCGCTAGTGAGGAGAGACGTCGCCTGTAATCTGAAGTAGTGCAGCAGTAGGAAACATCGATTCTAGCAGCCTAGGAAACCTGCCACAGTGAGAAAAGAAGCGGTAGTTATAGTGCCATGTAATCACGGCATGGCGGTGGATATGAGACTGGCGGTAGTGTACGGATCCAGCTTCCTTGTGAACTTGATTCTAGCGATCGTGGCTCCGTTCTATCCCATCGAGGCAGAGCGCAAGGGCGCGCCCGTATGGGTGACTGGTCTCATCTTCAGTGCTATGCCGCTAGCCACCTTTGTGTGCTCGCCACTAGTGGGCACCTACCTCCAGTACCTCGGCCGCAGACGTGCCTTTTGCACGGGAACTATATGTGAAGTAACTCCAACTTAGAGCATTTCCATGCTGTTGATCGCTCTCTCTGACTACCTCTCCATACGCTACTTCTCTATAACCGGCATAGCCGCCCGGGCTATCGCTGGTATCGGCACCGCATGCATCCTGACAGCTAGTAACCTGCATACGAGGTTTCACGATCGTTTCGAGTGATTACCCGGACCGGATGAATGAGATCTTCGGCATGGTGGAGTTTTTTGGGGGACTGGGACTGATGGTGAGTCCTGTGGCAGGCAGCGGAGCCTACTATTTGATGGGCTTTCAGGGCGTGTTTTGGCTTATGACGGGCGTATTTGTGCTTGCGGTGCCGGTCATATTCTGTTCCCTAGGGCCTGATAGAGCCTATCGAAGCCAAGGAAGTCCGAGTTCCAAGCCAATTCGACTGATGCTGCGTCCTCGAATTCTCTTCAGTTCCCTCTCTCTCGCCTACTCTCTGGCTGCTATCGGCTACTTCGACGCCTCAATCGCTCCCCACCTCCTGACCTTCAACCTGACCCAAATCGAGATAGGTGGGCAGTAGACAGGACTCACAATGGCAGCGGTGGCAGTCACCTACATGGCCACCAGCTACTACCTGGCACGCAGACTCAGCCACTTCCCACTCAAAGTAGTGTTAGTAGTGGGACTGGGCCTTTCCCTCACTTCCTTCTTTCTAATGGGGCCGTCGAAGTGGCTTCCCCACTCCTTGCCTATAGTGATAGTGGGCGTGGTGTGTGTGTCCATGGGAGTGGCGACGACCTACATAGTGGCAATGCCCAATTTAGTGGAAGTAGCGACAGAGGAACTAGGTCTAGTCTGTGATGACAGTCTGACAGATGGACTGGGCAGTGTGGCGACCACCTTTATGTCGCTAGGGGAAGTGGTGGGTCCTTTGTTGGCTGGAGGGCTGGTTTCGCAGCTGGGCTTTGAGATGGCGGGCACGGTCATGGGAGTGGCGGGGGTGGGAGTGATGGGCGCTTATTTGTTCATTCAGAAGTGCGTCTGAAGCCAGAAGGGCGGCTATTACCTAGGTAAAAAGCTCGTTGACGAGACGTTGCACTAGCAGGGTGAAGGAAGGCTGAGCTGCCAGTTCAATAGTGGTAGCTTCAGCCTGCGCAGAAGGGTTGGAAAGCAGCACGCCAGCAGGCAAAGGCAGCACTACCCCCTGAGAGAAGTACCTGGCATTCACAACTCCCGCTGCCAGCTTAATAAGCGTACTAAAGGCGACTTTGAGGCTGGACAGGTCCACAGGGCCGATATTCGTCACAGTATACGCAAACTGGGAAAGTTGAGTCGCAGAAGTGTTAAAAGCTCCTATGACGTATGATGCCTTTGAGCTGGAATACAGTGAAAAGTTGGCCTGAGTGTCGATTTGCAACTGCAACGTCATTGCCAAAGCCTCAGTTGAGCTGTTTACATGCACGACTACATCGCAAAGTCCATACAAAGAAGCATCCAGTAGGGAAGCCACAGTCAATAGAGGCAGTTGAGACGCCTGGCATCGTAGTTCCACAGGCTTTTTGGGTCCGTAGGTCTTGATTAACTGCGGAAGTAACATGGCTAGGCCGGTAGTGGATAGTGCAAACGGCACAGAGGCGGGCAGCATGCTAGCTGTCACATTGACTCGCAGGAAGCCGGATTCATATACTGCCCAGGCCAAGGAATCCATCGTATACTGAGAGATTTGGAGGCGGAATTCCTTCTCTGTGAACCAGCTGTCAGTCTCAGGAGGGGTGTAGGGTACTGCTACCGTCGTCCCTGTGGGGTAAATTGTCCCGTTGATAGCTGCTTCCAGGTAAGAGTCCTTCGTTATGTTGAATTCGTAGAAGTGGTAGTTCACGGACATAGGGCCGATTGCAGCCTGGTAGGGCAATGCTTGGAGGAATTGGTGCATTTGAGTGCCCAAAGTGGATAGAGACTTGGCGAAAAGCAAGTTAGTGATGAGCGTATCGACGTAGTTAAAGGGCGGAACGCTGCCTAGGAAGGCCAGGATGTCCATCAAGTAGCTGTCTGTGGAAAACTGATACTCCATGTCGAGGAAGCTCTGCTCGATAGGCGCGATTTTGCAGTCCAGTTTGCCCTCTGCGTCCACTCCAATAGTCACAGGTATAGTCAGACTTGCGCCTTCCATGTACAGGTAAAACTTCCCATCAGTCCACCCAGTGGCCAAAGTATGGTACTTGAAGTCAGACTCCAGGTCCATGTCCAGTCCTCTAATCTTCAGCCAAATCGTCTGGTTGTCCGCGTCCATTTCCAAGGCAGTTTCCTGCATGTTCACTTGCAACTCAGCGAAGGTGGTATGAGTCACGTTGACAGTGAGATGGGCAATATAGAGGTTCAATGGGAAGGAGACTGGACCAAGGCCGTGGACTTGGACAGAGGCAAGGAGCTGAGGGATGTAGGCAGCGACGAAGTTTTGCAAGGAGGATTCGTGTATACTGGTGCGCAGGCCGGGGTTGATAGAGGCTGCAAGCAGTGGGAGGAGAGGCAAAAATAGGGACAACATTTACGTCGACTATGAGAATAGCTAATTTCAATGTCGAGGCGAAGACCACTGCGCTTCCTAGCCATCAGTCTGCCCGGAGCAGTGAGTCCCTCCGCTTCAATCAGCTGCTCGGTTTGTCACATGGAGGCCAGAACTATCGAGCGATGCTACCTGTGCGGGAAGGCGGTGTGCACTCTGCACCGAGTTAGTAGGACACTGGAAAGACTGGGCCGAGCAGTACTATGTGAGGGATGTGACTTGGTGGAAATCAGACACAGGCTGAGAAGGGGATTAGAGGACCAGGCGAAAAGCTTGAGTGAAGCTATAGGCAGTTTGACCCCTGTATTGGAAGGCCAGCGAGTAGCTGGCTTGGAAGCTGTTGAGATTTTAATACGCCAGCAAGAGGAACAGCGTATCCATCTAAAGACTTTGAGGCAGCAAAAAGCCAGGCTGCAGGAATTGCACAGTTCCTCTCAGTTCCAATTGCTTAAAACCGCCATAGCAGCTGAAGAGTCCAACACACTCCAAAGCAACCAACAAAGCCACGACTTGGAAAGAGAGGTCGAAAGCCTTCGAGCTGCTCAATTCAGCGAAGAACGCCGTCTGTGCGGCCTGCAGTGCGAACTACAGGAGTACCAACGCCGTCTGAGACACAGTCTACCCCCGGCCCAGGTACAGAGCCGCTGCTGTCCCCGCTGCAAGTCCCAGGCCCAGCGAGCCTTCAAAGGCTTGGATTTCTTCCCTTCCCGCCTCGACGTCTACGACTCTCAGTTCCTGCCGCCAGCCCAGCTGAGTCCGACTCAACCCTGCGCTTTGTTTTAGTCTACCAATGCGTAGCCAGCAAGTAGACTCCTCCGAGCAGGGCAGCAGTCACTACAGTGCCCATTAGACAGTCCAGTCTTTGCATCTTGCCCAGTTCTTTGCGCTTGACAGGGTCGCGTAGTGAGTCCAGGTAGTCCTTGAGCAGTTCGCGTTCCTTGGGGGTGAGGGTGGAAAGCACGCGCTCTTGCCGCTTGCGGGCCTGCTCACTAGCGTTCTGCAGTTGGACAGGGTCCATCTCAGGCTCCTTTTCCTCGTCCATGTCAGAGTGCGGCTTGTAGGCCTTTGGAGGCGTGTAAGGCCGGGTGATGTAGTAAATCAAAGGAACGGAGAGAAGACACCCAACCAGCAGGAAAGCCTCCATACACTAATATGCAGGAAAGAGTGCCTGTTGGAGTGCTGGGCGCCACAGGTGCTGTGGGCCAGCGTTTCCTCCAACTGCTCTCTAGCCACAGCCAATTCGCCCTCATTCGTCTCGGCGCCTCAAACCAGTCCGCAGGCAAGGCGTATCGCCAGGCAGTCAAATGGCTTCTAGACTCAGACATCCCTTCAGAGTTCCGAGACATGAGAGTAGTCCGCTGCACTCCTAGCGACTTTGCAGGGTGTCGACTAGTGTTTAGTGCACTATCTAGTGGGGTCGCCGGGCCTACCGAGACTCAATTCGCCCAAGCAGGCTTCGGAGTCTTCAGTAATGCGGGGGATCACAGGGGTGACGAAGACGTGCCTGTGCTCGTACCAGCGGTGAATGGAGCCCACTTGCAGCGAGTCAGGGTGCAAACTACCTTCGCTAGTGGCGGCTTTATTGTCACCAAGGCGAACTGCTCTACTGCTGGACTGGTCATTGGGATTGCCCCCTTGGTGCATAGCTTCGGGGTGGAGCATCTCTTTGTAGCTACGCTTCAAGCGTTGTCGGGGGCTGGCTACCCGGGAGTGGCTTCGCTTGATATTGCTGATAACGTAATTCCCTATATCCCAGACGAAGAGGAAAAGCTGCAGCACGAGCCTTCCAAGATCCTCGACCAAAGCTTCCCTATCACCGCCCACTGCACTCGAGTCCCAGTCACAGACGGACACACCCTTTGCGTCTCCGTCCGTCTACGTCAAGACGCTTCTTTAGTCCAGGTCATATCCGCTCTACAGCAAAACCAGCCCTACCAAGCCTTGCAAGCATCCTTTCCTCTTACCTTCAATTATGAGTCTTTGCATGTGCTGGAGGACAGACCGCCCCAGCCTCGGCTAGACCGTATGCGAGGCAACGGACTCACAACCACAATTGGACGGATTAGAGGGGGAAACCGCGACTTCAGCTTCGTTATAGTGTCTCACAATACACTGATAGGCGCTGCGAGTGCGGGTATGAAGGCAGCGGAGCTAGCGCTTGAGTCTGGCTTAGTTCTTCCTCATAATAAACCATGACGGAGATCAACAAAGAGGCGGAATTGGCCAAGTCCAGGGCGGAGTTCCTGCAGGAGTCGCTGCTGGACCCCTACAAGCCTCGTTTCGGCCTGTTCTCTTACAGCTCTTTGGCGATCGGCGACGACTCTATTGGGAGAAAGACGAAGGCGAGGAGGGACCAGGAGGGAGCGGTTATCGTCGCGCCCAAAAACGTGACAATTCGTCCGCTGAAGAGAGGGAAAACCGCAGATGTGTACTTCGCCAAGCCGCTTTTTCATACTATCGGAGACCCATACGACAAGCGCAAGCCACCTATGACCAAGGAACAGGCAGAGGCAGCTAATGCAGACGTCGAAGGTCCCTTCAAGCCCGCAGGTCCCTTCGACCCCGGCTTTTCCTCCTACCCTCACGAGGCCAGTGACGTGTACAAGAAGAAGAACTTCCGGGATGCTGAGGGAGCAGTGGTCCTGCCGCCCAAGAACATCCTGGCCCGTCCGCCCAAGTCTGGCCATGCGGGCTCCACGCCTAATTTGACGTTCAGCAGCTACCCCGCCATCACCAACGAACCCTTCGAAAGGAAGCGGCAGTTGGAGCGAGAGGAGCGCAAGCGCAGTGATGCCAAAAACATGCACGAAAAGGCCTTCAGAGGCACGGCCCATGGCGAACGCAACTTCGCCAACCACGTGCAGACCTTCGGCAAGACGGAAATGCCCTCTAGAAGCGCCACTCGCCCTGTGTCTGTGCCGGTAGTGGAGCATGACCACCCTTTCAAGCCTGCGAATCCGCCGAAGAGAGGAATTGTGGATATGACGCTTGCTCGCTTTCCGGAGTATAAGGATGGGAGAGATGGGAAGAAGCCGCCCAGGCCCGTCACGGATGACCGGAAGTGGAAGTAAGGGGTATGTAGGACGAGTTACAAGGAAAGGACCAGACCCACGCCCTCGATTGTAGCCAACACCGTCAATCTGCGCTCTGAGTACCCCATTTTAAAGCGCTTAGGCTAGTGGCACGCTCCGTTCCTCGCTTAAGCAGTAGGAGGAGGGAATTAGTGGCTAGGACTTCTATCGGCTGTCGAACTCCTCCGCAATCCTACTATTTGCACACTTAAGTTCAACATTGACATTGCGGAAGCTAGTGCCCACTGTGTCCTGTCCATTGCCACAGTGTCAGTCAGCCGAGAACTCAAATCTCCTGGCCTGTCCTAGATGCCTATAGACGCCCAGGCTTCACAAAATAGCATTTATGCGATTGCTCCATTTCTTGGCCTGGGTGGTCTTCTCCTGGTCTCCAATCCTCAACTCGCTCGAAGACCTGCAGATCCAGTCGGAGTATGGCCTTTCCGTCATCCTCAATACCTTTATAGTGGGCGACAACCTCACATTCGCCCTCTCTGGCAACTTCACCACTCTGGAGGGAACTGCGCTCCCAGACCTGTCTGCGCCTTCCCTGCATCAACGTCTAAAGCACAATGATACGATCGCCAAGCCGTACCCCAGCCTTTCCAACGGACAGATCGGCTTCGTGTCCGACCCTAGCAACGATAGTATCTACTTCAACGCAGCCGGATCTTTTGTGTACGCCTGGAACCTGCACACACTGACTTACTTAGGCTCCTTCGCTGCCTCTGGCAGCGTCGTGGCTGTTTATGCGGTTTCAGCGAGTGACAGTTCTATAGTGCTGGTGCTTTCCTACAAGAAGCAGCAGGTCGTGTTCGAGGTGGCGTCCTTCGTGCCAGGTTTCGGCTTCTTCCTTGATGAGGGGTTCAAGGTCTATTTCTCTATGGCTTCCGCACCACAAGGGACTTTTATCGAAAAGCGCGAAAGCTACTTCTACGCCTATATCTGGGGGTGGGACTCCCAGGATGCAGGATTCCTCACCGCCTACCAAGTTTCCCTAGGAGAGACTCAAACAGCTATCCAACTTAACTCACTGACTGCAGCTTCGCTCTCTCTCCCCAGCTTCTCCCCAGTGGGGTTTGCCACCCTAGACAGCGACGGAATCCTATGTGACCAGGACTATGGAGTGCTGGTGCTAGACGTGTCTCTGTGGGTGACGTCCTCAGAGCCTCCGACAGTGCACAGTAGGCTCAGAGACCCTACGTACTATGGACGAATTGTGGCCTGTTCACTAGGTGAGGACGACTACTTGTATGTGACCACCGAAAAGAGTCAATTGGTGTATGCAATTGAGAGATGGGACTCCGGAGGCTACCAGACCTGGCTAATCTGCGAGTTCACACCTGATAAAAGCGAGGAAAACCGCATCATCGCCTCCGTCACTGGGCTAATCAGCGTCCCGGACTCAGGCCTAATCGCCTCTCTGCTGCAGTACGCAAACAGCAGCGACTTCTCCCTTCGAGTACTTAACAACAACCACGACTACTACGGCTACGGCTTCATCACTCTCGAAGCACCTTTGTGCAGCCTGGGTCTGGACATCTGCACTTCTCCACTCGCTTACACGATTCTCCCTTACACATACGACAAAGCGATGTTGGTTGTTGACACGCTCAGTTCGATACAGGTTTTCATACTGTGGATGCATGTGGTACTCGAATTTAAGCCGGTTGTAACTTCCTCGTACCGGTATGTCGGGGAAATTCAGGTGGACAGGGCTGGGAAAGAGGTAATGAAAGTGCCGTTGAGCCTAGTTGCTTGGGACATTCTAGGGACTTCCCTCTATACGACCAGAAACGATCTCCCTACCGACGGCTTTCTAGCTCCAACAGAGGTAATTCACAATCTGAACTCAATGGACGGACTGGCCACAGTGATATATTTGCCCCTGTCCAACTACTACTCAGGTCATTTGGTGGAGTATAGTGTAAGTCTAGTGTCTGCACCTAGTACAGTTCAGTTGACCTACCCTGCCCCGGTTTCCCTCAATTCGACCTTGACTTTCCCTGTCGCCCAGTCTGCACCCTACCTCAAATCCCTCCAATTTGCTGAATTTACGCTACTAGCAGTCCTCAACAGTAACCAAATCGAACTATTTGATGCATCTTCCAGTGGTCCTTTAACCCTTCTTTCCACCCTCCCTCCCTCGCAACCGGACTACTCTATTACTCAGTGCACAGCAGTGGTACAGCTCTTTTCTACTGTGATCTGGGTAGTGGTGGAGAGTGAGGTGCAGAGGGAGCACGGATATGCCTACATTTGGGATATATTTAACGTGAGTAACCCGGAACTTCCGAGTTTGGCGGTGAGTGTGACGATGGTGAGTGTGGACAGGTTCGGGAAGTTGCAAGGAAGAGACAATTTGCTGTTTTCGCAGAGAACTGACAGTATATTTGTCGGGGAAATTGAGGAAAACAACGGCAATACAGTCTTTATTTCCCTTCATCCAGTAACGGCTGTTTCCGCCCAAATCCCGTTTCTCAGTCCTGTCGACTTCACAGTGGACTTTGGGGACAAAAGGCTCTATGTGTATGATGAAAACCATGGCTTAATTCAGTTTCTGCCCTCTGATTCGGGCACATATGTGGGCAATGTGAGTGGAATTCCTCTATCCCCCAATCCTCACACTGTGCGTCTATACCTGCACGACAGTCTGCTACAACTGCTGGACCCGGCCGCCAACACTGTCATTGATTATTATTACGACTATGCTATATTCGGGCAATTTCCAGTGCTGCCGGACTCGACTTATGTATCCGCCTCCATCGCTTTCAACCTACTAACTATATTCGCCACTACGTCCCAAGGCAACGGACTGCTGATATTCGATAGAGAGGCCGAGACCTTCAGAAGCCTAATCGCATTTCTGCCTATATCGGAAGCGTATGCAGTGGTAGCGGTGGAGGGAGACTTCTACCATGCATTTGGGTACGACGGACAGACACTCTCAAGGTGGAATATCGGGCAAACAGGCAGTGGCTGGATGCCCAGTTCGGACTGGGTGCCGGCGACCTGTCTGGAAAGGACAGTTTGGGCGAAACTGAACTTTAGCTTTGCGACGCTGATAAACCAGGCAGCCTATGAAGCAACTGTCCTCATACAGGCCACTAGCCATTTGAGTGGAACGACCGAAAGCACCACTGTGATTGTATCACTTGTGAACACAGGGAGTTACATCCGACTCACAGAACAATATACAGGCCTTTCTCCGCTTCTAACCGGAAAGCCTATTTCCCTAGACAACAACACGCTGGAATTGCCCGTCCCTCTGGACTACTTTCTAGGCAGCGACCTCACTTTCGCCTTTGTTCTCAATAACAATACTGCACTGCCGCTCAAACCGCAGATTTCCTGTAATCCAGCAAATGCTCTAGTGTGCATTTCCGCGAAGCAGTACCTTTGCACGGACTGCCTCAATGCTCCCGACGACATGCCTACTGTGCTAGCCTTCCTAATGACCCCTCATTACACCTATTTCGCCTCCGCAAATCTGGTAATACGGCAAAGTGCGGACTTCAATTTGACCTTCGCAATAGATGAAATAAGGGGAGTGGACGCAGTGGTGTGCTACTTGCTTAGTGAGGTCGAGGGAGCTGAGGACTTGCTAGTGGTGGCGGGACTGGAGGTGAATGGAAGCTACTTCGGCCAATTCCTAATGCTGCTCAACAGCACAGACATCGAGCAATCCCTCTATTTCGAACTCTCCACCATGCTACTAACACTGGAAGCAGCCCTGGAAGACGGAGAAATCCACATATTTGCCAGCGACAACTCCCGAGTATTAGTGCTAATTGCCAGTGAAGGCACCCTGGTGCTTTCCTCTCTCATATCCCGGGCTTCCTTGAACCTCAATTACTTCTACCCGACTTCCATTGAGTACCTGAATAGGGACTATATCCTAGTGGCGGATGAACTTACAGGACTGTTTGTTCTGCACCGCAGTAATGAAACTGCTGATTACTCAATTAGGCAGACTGTGAAGGGCTTTACAGGCTTCAATGAGAGCGGAGTGGCCGCACTTGCCCTCAGTCCCGACTCTCTTTCCCTCTACGTCCTCTCCCACTCCACAGCTCTTTCCCAGTTTTCCCTCTACTCCCCCGGCTTAGAAGGCCTAAACCTGACCCTTGTAGCGACCATTGCGCCTGTGGCTGAAGACCTAGAGACCTACTTGCTAAACGACGTGCTGGCTCTGGACCCCAGTGGACGCTTTGCAGCGTTTCCCTTCTATGACGGGACATACTGCCGAGTGAGAGTGGTGGACTTGCAGGCGGAGACTCCGCTGCAAATCCTCACCAGCACAGATTCCCTGCAAGAGGGGTATCCGGACTACTTGTATAGGTATGGGAATGTGGCGATTCATAGTGTGAGGGAGGGGGCGTTGGCTGTGACGGTGGTACTCAATTTCGAATTCGATGATACTGTGTTTGCGTCTTTTACCATTAGGCCGTCCTCCACTGCGTATGTTTTCCCGCAAGAAAACACAGCTTCGTCCAACAAGCTGATTTCCCTGCAGCTGGTAGCCTTCAACTCCCTCTCCAAGGCAGTGGCGCCCACCCTCAGTGTGAACTTCACAGCGTAAGCAGTAGGCAGTACAGAAGAAAGCGAGGAGTTCATCATCTGGCTGGGTGGGGACCCAGATGTGCAGCTGTACGAGACTTGGTGGTTTTGGGTGCTGGCCGGAACTGCAGCGATGCTGTTCGGCACTGCTGGGTTCCTGCTAGTGCTTAGGTATTCCAGGAAGAAGGGGACACTCCCGAGGAGACTCACGGAAATGACGGTCCACACAGTGTCCTCGATTAGCCAGTTTGAAGGGATTGAAAGCTGACATCATATATAATTGCTAGATCCTTAGAGGACTATCCACCTTACATAGACCTTAACAATAAGTGCGCATAGTACGTGTGTATTAGAAGACAGCTAGAATAACACGCAGAAGTGAGGAGCCGGGGAAGGCTTCCTCTCCAGTCTAGCCTTGGAAGCCGCCTCTCCAGGACGCAAGTAGTCCCTCAGCAGGTCCTCCGCTATACCCGAGTCCTGTGGAACCTCGTAGCGCATCCGCGAAGTCCTGGTGGACTCAGAGGGTCTCTCCACGCTTCTACGGCGGAGGTGAGCGATCCCACTGCAGGCATTGGGCAGTTCCTGCGTTTCCCTCAACTGCGACAGGTGTTCAGACCCGGAAGCCTGTGGGGTGTATTGGTTGCTATGCAGGCGCACTAGTCCGTGCTCCACTGTCAGTCGCTTCTGCAGACCGGAGGGGTCGACTTGCCAGTCGAAGGGCTGGGGACTGGCTAGGGCCTTGAGAGCGGTGTGGAAGGGCTGGCGCAGGGCTGAGTAGTCGGGCGTGTCCTCAGACCCTAGAGACCTCACTTGCAGCAAATAGCGGGATATTTCCGAGGGCAGGCCGGAGCACAGCTCTGTCATATGGTCGTCCTGCTTCAACGTCCTGATTTCCGTCTCCTGCATTCTTTTCTTCCTCGGGTCATACCAAGGCAGCGCTCCCTTCGCTAAGTAAATCAGCATAAAAGCCAGCGCTTCCAAGTCGTCCCTAGGCGCGGCTTGCAGGCCGAAGTGCATATTAAGCGACACAAAGGGCAAAGTCCCGACAATCCCCCTGCGATGTCTGTGCACCGCCGCTTCGCTCCTCTTTTTGGACAGGCCGAAGTCGATGATGTAGACTTTGTCACAGGCGGAGGTGAGGAAGTTGTGAGGTTTTATGTCTCTGTGGATGTATCCGTGTTGGTGGATGCCCTCTAAAACTTCGAGAAGTTCGTCGAAAAGCCGCAAGGTCGTGAGGTGGGACAGGCTGCGCCCACATTTCTTGAACTTCTCATTGAGGCTTTCGCCCAAAAGGTCCATAACGAGGACATTGTAGTCTTCAGAGGTAGTGAAAGCGTGCAACTTCGGCACTCCTCTCAAGTCCTTTAGATCCCCCAGGATCTGAGCTTCGTGGGGCAGGTAGCGATGGCGCTTCGCCAAGGATTCCAACTTGACAGCCACTTGCAGGTTCCCAGGACTGATAACTCCCCTTCGGACCAGGCCAAAAGAGCCCTGGCCGAGCAAAGCGCCGAGGGTCATAGTCCGCTCTCCTTCCAAGTCCACAGAGATTAGTTCCATTATTGGAGTCTGTCTGCAGGAGTAGCTACAATGAGGCTAATCAGGCTGGAGTAGGAATAGCCTTGAGAGAGTAAGACTACAGGAGTGATATTTCTCCTGTAGACAGATAGGGTCTATTACTGGTCTAGAAATAATAACGTCATTTGGACTTACATAGACACAGCAAATGAAAACGTTGTTGAAAGGTAAGGTTTGCCACGATACAGCTACTTCTGAATTTGAATAAGTCTATTGGCTATTTATTTGAGTATGTATGAGGTTGTTCCTATTGGATAGAGGTTCTAAGTGGACGAAATCGACCGAATTTATTGAAAAGTCTGTACGATAATGTCAAATTTCCCTGCCATCTGCACCAAAATGGCGAATTAGACGCGTCAAAGCTATCTTTAGCTACTCCGTCCTCCTCACTGTGCTGTTTCCTCATATTAGCGTTACAATTAGAACATTTCGTCCCAGTTATCAGGCGGCAGCTGAGCACCCTTCTTCAGCGGCGGCAAGTCCTCTTGGTCACTCTCTGCGTCCTCTATGGCCTGATGTATGTCGATATTGAGCTTGCGGGCCTCAGAAATTGCCCGCTGGAGGTTGGGTACAGAGGGGATGCGGGGGGCGGGAGTGGTGCCAGCTGTGAGAGCCGCCCAGTCGAAGTTGCGGAACCACTTGTGTCGCTTGATGTCCTCTATACTGCTGCGGTCGTTCGGGTTTTTGGACAGCAACTTGGAAATGAGGTCGCGACAAGGGTTATCTTCAGTTAAGAAGGTGGGGAACAGGACATCATCCTCCGTCACCATCCTCAGCACTATGTACGGGTCTTCCTCCTCCTCCCCAAAAGGCACTCGTCCACATATAAACTCATACAAGATGACTCCCAAGCTCCACAGGTCCGAGGAACTGCCATACCCCCTGTTCTGTATCACCTCAGGAGCCATATACCACGCAGTCCCCACTCTCGAGTAAGTCCTTCCGTGGATCACTTTCGCTGTGCCGAAGTCGATTAGCTTCAAGTACCCGTTTTCCGCCACCATGATGTTCTCCGGCTTTACGTCCCTGTGAATGATGTCCCGCTCGTGCAGGTAGGAAAGGATCTGGCAGATCATTACTGTGTACACTTTCGCCTCTTCCTCGGTAATTTGCCCGCCTTCATGCAGTACGTCGAAGAGCATTTGACCTTTGATGTACTCTGTGAGGAAGTAAACAGCTTGGTAGTCTTTGAAGGTGCGAATTAGCTTCACTATCATTGAGTGGTTTATTTGCATTAGGACGTTTCTCTCCATTGTAAGGTTACGCGAGTGGTCAACTGTGCGGACTTTGCTCCTATCCACACATTTCAAAGCATACAAAGCGCCTTTTTCATTGACTACTAAGAAGACTGACCCATACTGTCCCTTGCCCAGCAGTCCCACCGACGCTAATTCGCTTAGTGAAATTCGGTCGTCCAGTCGTTCAATTCGGTTCAAAATGGTCATTTGCGCCTTTTGGTCGAAAACTTCTTTGAAGTGCTGTTTCGCGATTAGCCAGCAAGTGCACCTGCCGTCCGCTATGACAGAAGCCCACTTCGGCTTCTCACAAAGGACCGACTTCTCTCCGAAGTAGTCATGTTTTCCTATAGTTCGGATAGTGACTCGGTCCTTGACTACGCTCACCTTCCCTGCTTTGATAATGTAGAAGTAGTCCCCTGCTTGCTGTTGCTCACAGATAGTGGAATTGTCTTCATACTCCCGCACTTCGATTACTCTGGAGGCTGCAAGCTGCTTTTCCATCGAAAGACTCTCGAGAATCTGGATGCCGCGGAAATGGCGGGTGGAAATGCCGGCCCTGGCAGCAACTACGCTCCGGTCCTCTCCGATACATTCCTCGAACTCCAGGCGACTGATTTCTGCGAGGGCTACTTCGTCGCTGCCGGCCACGATGTCGTACTCGAACACTGCTTTGTCGTTTGACAAAACCATGTCGTCACTCACGCAGTTGAAAATGCCAGCGATTGGCTCGCCTCTGTTGACGCTCATACTGACTCTCTGACACAGAGAGCCGTTCAGTACTATCCACAGTCCTTGTCCCATTGGTGTGCCTGCAGGGACCACCACTTCATCATACCCGTAAGTACTCACTCTCATCGCATCCACAAGTTTTCCCTTCTGAATATTGTTCAACCCGCCAATGTATTCACTACGATCGATCGCGATTCGCATAGAATTGGTATATATGAATTGGTCCAAATGCGAGCCAAAGGTCTGGTAAAGTACTCGTTTTTCGATAGCCACGCATTGTAGCTCATACGCTGCCACCACTGTCGCAGTCCTCGTCCCTCCATATAGAATCGCCTGCTCCCCAAAGTACTCCCCTGCTCGCAAACGCTGGATCTCCCGCCCTTCCTGCAGCACTACCGCTTCTCCTTCTTTTATCAAGTAGAGCAGATGTCCATCCTCTCCCTCGCACACTATTTTGTACCCTGACGGGAACTTTTGAAGTACTGCTAACTTCGCTAGAGCATCGACTCGGATGGGGGACAGGACATCCATCGGTCTCAAGGTATATATAAAGTTCCTTATGATTTCATACGTTTGAGTCCTCAGACTGCACAACGCTTTCTCAAACGCCACTGCCTCCAATGCCCAGTACGAGCAGCTGTCTGCAGCTTTGACGAAGTGAATGCGCGGGTGTCCATGCAGCAGTGAGCTGGTTCCGAAGCAGTCACCTCGACTGTAGGTGCGGATTTCCCTGGCTTTGCAAGTGGCTTGCATTGACCCTTCTGATAGGATGTACATGTGAGTGCCGGGAAAGCCTTGGTCGAACACCATTTCGTCAGGACCGATCTCGTAGAATTTCACAGTGTCGAGGATCACTTGGAGAGTTTGGGGTGGGGCGTAACAAAAGACGGAATCGTTCGCTAGTGCTTGAGTGAGCAGTTGTTTGGCCTCTCGATTGGGCGTGCACAGGACCTGGATGGCAGTAGGCGCCTCCAGCTTACTTGCAGCGGTCTGTGTTGTGCGGGGAGTCAGCAAACTGCAACTTTCCTCGGGCGGCCGAAAGACATGAGCCTGACTCAGACGGGTTTTCAGGCTCAGAGAAGGCGCGTGCAACATAGCTTTATGGCCGATTTCAATCAGGACTGTAATAACCCAGCTCACATCTGCCTTTTAACCCATCTATTGATGCTAAATTGAGAGTTCCACCCGCTGCGAAGTAGTTTCTTGCAGGTTTCCACCCATTCAGTTCGTTGGAAAGGCTTAATGTCCGGCTCGCAAGCATTACAGACATGGAAAGGTCGAGTTTCTTGCTGTCTGGACTGGTCACTTCCACACTTCGAGGCAGGTTTACATTGCCTTTACAGTCGTCCTCACCTCTCAAGCCCAGAGACTGCCGCAATACCTCTGACTTCAGGGAAAAGCCGCAAGCGATGAAGAGAAAAGCCAAACATCGCTGCATTTCCTGCGACAACGAAGACGCTTTTCGCCTAAAGAAGGCCACAAAACTGCGAGTTGCGGCTTTCGCGAGGACCATTTCGCCACCGATTTGGCGGAATGCTACATTGGAAGTTCGCAGACCTGTCTCTGATTTCACCTTCACGGAGCTGCTACAGCAGCAACGAGTCCTCACGAATCCACTGCAGACTAGGGGAGGAGGCTGGCTGGACGGGGCCAGGTGGGTAGCTCCGGTCTTAGTGAACAGCTCGAGAATGCAGACTTTGCGAGTCAGTGGCAAAAGGACGCGACTCGCTACTCGCAGACTGTCCCCTCAGCCGTTGAAAGTAAGTCCTGGACGGCAGACAAGGCTGAGGACTGTTCTGCCTGACATCAGTGTGGAAGGGTGGGAAGCCTAAGAGAACCTATACTCATAGTGGAAGAAACTGCAGTTGTTCGCTTGTGTACATGTTAGTACTCCGCTACTAAATGGACAGTGAAAGTTGCACTTCCACAGTGTAACTGTTGGGAAATGTTCCTGCGAACACACTTCGGAGATAGGAATTAAGTAGAATCTGGTCTCGGAAGTGGTCAGTGCCAGAGCTACAAGGAGAGTAAGGAAAGGAGTTTCTAAGGAACTGAAATAATGGCTTGAGAAGCTGACTCCCAGTCTGTTAGGACGTGGGAAATCATTAGATGTGTGTCAGGCTATCAAATCAATAGATCCTAATAACACACAAACCCTTAATTCGTTACAGTTCATCACCAGTCAGCAAGTAAGCCACTCTAAGTAGTATATGAAAGAAGCCGCCAGTCCAAATAATGCTAATAAGGAGGACTACTTGCACCTAAGTCGCTGACTAGTGAGAAGAACTTAGCCTAGAAGTGGTGGTGATGGTGGTGATGGCCTTCCTTCTCAATAACGAACGTGTTGGTAGCAGGCTGGGGCGGGTACTGCGGAGGGTAGGGCTGCGGGTAGGGTTGGTTCGGCACTACGATGACTTCCTCGACTCTGTGGTGGTGATGTCTGCCTTCCTCGATGATTACGGTAGTCGGCGGAGCACCGTAAGGCTGGGGATATCCTGGCTGAGTCATTATAACTTCCTCTACGCGAGGATGATGATGATGGCGGCCTTCTTCTATCACGACAGTAGTAGCAGGCTGAGCATAGCCGTAAGGCTGCGGAGGATAAGCCTGGGGTGGGTAGCCAGGCTGCATAGGATAGGGCTGAGGAGCATAGCCAGGCTGGACATAAGGCTGCGGAGGGTACTGCTGGGGCGGGTATGGCTGCGCTCCCCCAGTCATCGTAAGGTTGACATGCAGTTCCCCAGCCGGCCTGCCTCGATAGTGCAGCGGAATCCACTCCTCGAAGAAGCCTCCCTGCTGGAACATGTGGAAGTGGAAGTGTCCCTCCGCCACGAACTCATCCGCTCTGCCACTGTCCCTGTCGTACACCAAAAAGCGAATGCTCTCCTCGTTGTTCCTAACCAAGGTGATCACATCTGCCCAGTGCGGATGTCTGCCGCCGTCCCAGTTGGTGGCTGTTCTTGCACTCTGTCCGCCCAGCCACACCACTACATAAGGGTCCATCTTGAAGATCGCGGTGTCGTGAGTGAGCTTCGCGGCTCTGGGCTGCACGACGACCTGTTGGCCATACATCGCCATTATTAACTGCAACAACAGGGCTGAAACCATGTTAGCGCTGGGCTCGCTCTAATACTTCCGCCGGCACGTCGCGTCGACCGTACTTCCGCTCAACTAAGTGAGAGTAGAAATGCTTGAATTCTTGCAGTTCGACCCACACTCTGGGCGGCAGGTCTTTGCGGTCGTTGAGGCGCTTGATGACGCAGTATCTCGGCATGCCGCCGACTTTCTTGAGGGCTTGCAGGCCTTCTACTACTCTGTCGACCTGGTTGAAGCGGTAGCCGGTCTCTAAGTAGCAGTTGCACATGTAGAAATCTGGGGTGATTTGCTCTCGCTTGAGGGTCTCCCAAATGTGAAAAACCTTATCAGGCTGCCGCAACTCCTGATACAGCTTCATAAGATGCCGATATGTATGTTTCGTCTTCGCGACTTTATAGGTGTCAAACAGCGGCAGCACCATTCCCTCCACCTCCCCAATCATCCCTGCCTGTATATGCATCGACAGGATGCTATTGAGTATGTACTGTCCTACCTCCCCACCTGTCTGTTCATAGGAGCGGAACAGCTCCCAGCAGTCCTCCACAAACTTGGCCTTATTCTCAATGTCCACTCTAGGACTGGCAGCTCCATATATCTGCATCAGCAGTCCGTACCGAGATTTGTCCATATTCACTCCATTCACCTTCATGTCAGTAATGATTTCCTTGGCTAGCGGCAAGTCTCCCAGGCGGGAAGTGGCTGTCAGCACTCCGTTGTATGTACGAGCAGAGGGAACCACGCCTTTCGCCCGCATCTGCCGCCAGGTCTCAATTGCCTTTTCCGCATATTCCTTGCGCTTTGCAAGTGCCATGATGAGTTCATCATACGGACCGCAGTTATCAAGTGTACTGAGAGCCCCTAAGTCCTGCCAAATGGTGAGTGCCAGTTCTGCCTGCGAGTCTCTCGCACAGGCTTTCAGCGCAATTGTCATGAAGAACTCATCCGGTCTCACTAGGTTCTTCGCTGCTTGGTAAACTGCTATGGCTTCCTTTGGTCTCTGCGCATGCAGCAGCCCGTGCATTTGGCAGGTGTAGTCGACCACTGTAATTGCGCATCCTTTCCGCTTCTTTTCCAACAGCAGTGCTTCGATGTATTCAGTGTTGCCTGTGACTGCGTGCACGGATATAAGTGTGCTGTAGAGTTGGCCGAGCTTCTTGTCCCCACAAGTCTCTAAAGCCTTGTCAAAAAGCCGTTCCGCGGTTTCTACATCTCTCGACCCGGCGCAGGACCGCATTAGGTGAATGAAGGAGAGACTATTTGGGCGGAAACCCATGAGTCGCATTTTCTCGACAGCCGCAAGGGCTTGATCTGCCTTGCCTTGGTGCGATAGCACCATGAGATACTCGTTGAAGGTACTGAGGGAGTACGGACGCTGACTGAAGAAGCTTTCAATACTTGTGTCCAGGTGGTCGGTAATGTTCTGCGGCTGTCGGGAGGAAGCCGGCTCACTGTCCAAATCGTCCTTGAAGAGTTCCTTCTGGATGAGAGATTTGACCCCGGGAGTGAGAGGCGGAGTTCGTAGATGCAGGTTGGGTTGGATTAGAGACACAACGTCCCCTTTAATTCTCTTGGCCTTGATGACTGCCTGACTGCGCTGGCTGCGGCGGGACAGCCTCTGCGCAGCCTTGGGCACTGCAGCAGTCAGCTTCGACAGCGCGTCCATTATCCAGCCTAAACGTGGCTGCTAATCGAATGGCAGACCTGAAGTCAGCCTGGCCCTACATCCGCTTCATGTCCCTAGCAGACAAGGCCTCCTACGTAAGTGACCTGCCTAGTGACATGGACACCTTTGAGGTGCGGCCTCTTGCCGCCAGCCCTATTTTCACCTTCGTCACCCATGAGAATGACTTCGTCAAGTCCATCCTCTCTCCCGAGCAACGCGCACAGGAAGACAGCCTGGAATTCAACGGCGGACTCTGGATTTCCCTCTATGTCGCCACGCTGGGCTTAGGCCTCCGCAGCATGTCGCACTGGTACTACAATGACGGCGTGAGGAACTTCCTGCAGTTCAGACATGACAACTGGCCTGCGTACTTGAGAAGACGGGTGTGGCCGGGGTTGGCGGTGGCTTGGACTGTAGGTCACTGGGTGAGTGACAGCACTTTCACGGGTTCATACCCGCGGCTACTAGCTTAAACGCTTAAGTCTTAGGAAGGGGAGACAGTATGAAGGTGGGATGTATCTCACTTCATACATATTCCCCTAGCACTGAGTAAAAGAGGAGCAGCCAGTCCTGCATTCCCCCGCCTTCTCAGCCACTCTAGTAATAGAAATGGATCTGGAAGACCTGAGCTGTTCCCAATGCCAAGAGCTGTTCGACTCCACAGAACGGTGTCCTCGCATGCTGCCATGCGGCCACACCTACTGCCAGCGCTGTCTAGCAGGGCTCTTTTCCAACCCGCCAGCACAATGTCCAGAGGACATGACTCCATTGACAGCCACAGCAGCCAGCGACCTTCCGAAGAACTTCTCTCTATTGAAAGTCATCCAGAAGAAGCCGGAAGTGAGGCCTAGACCTGAAGACTTGGGCCGCTGTGCAGAGCATCGCAAGAAACTCGAATATGTGTGTCTAGACGACCGGATCAAAGTCTGTGCGAACTGTGCGTTGTTCGGCCGCCACAGAGGACACAATGTCAAGCCGGAGGAGGATATTATGCGGGAAATCACCATAAGAGCGGAGTGCCTGTTTGATTTGTTGCAACTGATTGAGAAGTCGCGGGACACTGTGTTGGACGAGCAGGTGAAAGGCAGTTTGGACGAGCTGCTGGAGAGGTATCGGCACAGGAAGCAGGAACTCGAGACAATGCTGCAGCAAAGCTTCCAAGCCGCTCGAGCCCGACTTAGCGACATGGAGCGCGCCTCCCAAATGACCCTGCAGAAGAACTTCGACTACATAGAAGACAACTTCGTCAACATTCGAGACATGCCGAAACTCATCGACTCCCAGGCGAGCGCCTGGATTCAAAGCGCTAAGGACCGCTTGGATAGGATCAATTTAGGCTCGGAAGACCCCAGCTATGTGGCATTAGATGTGCTGGATTCCAGCAGCAATGAGCTATTTCAAGCTGGTGAAAAGGTACTAATGGAACTCGAAGGACTCAAGGACTTGCCTATATCGCAGCTTGAAGAACTCATACAGGGAGTCACAGTCGAGTACTCAGAAGCGCTGTTGAATGGGCTGATTAGGGTCAAGTCCGCTCCCAAGCAGCCTCAATTGGCACAAATTTCTGAGCTTCGGACAGCGCTTAACCCGGAAGTATCGAAAGTTGAGCACCCAGGGGAGGAGTCTTCCGGCAAAACCTCGCCTTCTCCTACTAGAGGGAAATCAGTGGCAAATGAGGCGAAATCGTTAGGAAAGGAGGGGAAATTCGAAGAGGCGTTGGACGCTCTGAGACTGCATACTTCGGAAACGGCAGATTTTAAAGGTGCTGGAGGTGAGATCTAAACAGACCTAAGTGAGCGCGGCCACCAAATAGTTCCCTTACTCACTTCCAACCTCTGCCTCAAATCCCTCAAATTCGTCAAGAACAACCTTTCCGACTCCGTCTTGATGGACCTTATGAATGTCCTTCAGGAGAACTCCACCTTGCATACTCTCCACATCCTTCACAACGCCATGTCCGCTGAAGTGATGGACTCTGTCATCGAAATGCTCAACATCAACACTACGCTTAGGGTTATTAGTCTCGCAGGTAACCCCGAGTTGACGCCTGAGTATCGTGCGAAGTTCGCCGCGATGGCAAACAAGTACCGCAAGATCCAGACCTAGTGTTCCTAGTTTAGGCCTGCTCCGTAGTTCTAAGTCTCGCGCCAGCGTTGGTGACTCTGATGTTGAGTTCCTTGGCTCTCTGCACCAGTCTCTTGCGAGTGCGGGCACTGAGTGCATGTGCGAACTCAGCGCAGTAGGTGCGGTTGTGCATGAGCAGTGCCTCGAGTTCCTTTTCGTTGGAGACCAGGAACTTGCGGAAGCCATTGGGCAGCACGAACTTGGTCTTCTTGTCATTGCCGTAGCCAATCTGGGGCATGGGTCTGTTGCCTCTGAACTTCCTGCGCATGCGGTTGTCGATGCCGTGAGAGCAACGCCAGTTGGGAGCCAAGCGCTTGAACTGGTCGCTTTGGAAGCGCTTGAATTGCGCGTGGTGCTTCTTGACTTTGGTCAGACGACGCAGAGGCACCACCATCCCTTTTTATTACCCACAGACAGCCGCAGCCGAATACAACTCAGAGTGATAGGACTGGGCCTGCTGCGCTGTCAGAAGCAACTAATATGAGGGAGTTGGAATTGACATTGGGTGGATTTGGTTAGAGTGCACTGAGGCTGGGGGACTTTTGTTCCCATGTAGCAGGAACTTCTAAAGCTCTTGGACGAGTACTGAGTGTTTGCTAATGTAAGCCCGGCTTTGCATCTCTTATTCCTATGCAGGAATAGCATGTTGCCTTCAGCTTGTACAGAGACTCTGTTTCTATTGATCTGAGCGGGACTTGCTCAAGTGGCATATCTCAATCCCCAGCATCACATAAATCCCTTCGACTTCCTTAAACTCAAGCCAGCCACCAGCATAATCCCACTTCCCTTCTTAGGCGGGTTTAATAAGGCCAAGCAAAGCGACTCATTTCACTTGATCAATGTACCATTCAGGCTGAGCACAAGTCGAGGGCAAATTGAACCCACCTACTACACATACAGAGGAAAGCACTGAGCAGTCTATCAACCTGCCACAACCCCTCTATCTACCTTTTCAGTAGTTAACTAGCTAAGGTACTTCCAAGAATATGACCACACAGGTGATATCATCAATCACTTCCTCTTGAGTTATCCATCGGTTTCTTGCTTCTGCAGCCAGAGCCGCGCAGGCTCCATGCAGGTCGTTTTTCTCCCAGAAAGGAACAACCAGGCGCACTGCATCTGCATTGGACATAAATTCGAACAGTCCGTCACTGCCGATAACAATGAATTTGTCTGTAGAGCGCAGGTCCATTTCGAGGATTTCAGGGATACAGATGACTCCGGCAGAGGCAGCCACCATGTCGCCCAGGGATCTGGACATTGCGAGGCCGGGGATGTCCTGGTCTCTAAGCCACACTCTGGCTGGGCCTAGTGGCAGTCCGGCCTCATCCTGGTAAGCCGCAATGCGTCCTCCACAGGCAATAATGCGCTTCCCTTCGTCCTCATCATCCGGCTTGTGGTCTCTAGAAAGTGGAATTGAGGTCCACGCAGAGTTATCCTCAGGGGAAAGCCGGGCTAGAATCGCCCTCGAGTCCCCTACATTGGCACACCAAAGACTATGTGCATGCAGCAACACAGTCACCAAAGTCGACCCACTGAACGCCACATCCAGCGAACTCTTCGTCAACTCCTCATTTACCTGCACAATCGAATACGTCAGTGAGTTCTTCGGAGTAGATACAAGGGCTGGGTCCATGCCCAAGAGAATAGGGAGTCTTTGCTTGATATACAGAGAGACTTCCTTACCGTAGGTACCGTGGCCGTCACAGACACCGAATAGGAAGGTCCCGGGGTGGCCTGCGAAGCCTACGGTCTCAATGAAGTTGTCCTGGTTGACTTTGTGAGGGTTGCTGGGACTGAAGCCCACATGAGTGGAGTGGCTGAAGGACTTGACAGGTGGAGAGTAGTGGTTACGCTTGAGAAGTGCAGAGCCGCGTAGTCTGGAGTGGCCGCCTTTCGGAGAGTCATTGGGAACCGGTAGTGACAAGGCTCTACGGTGAGTAGCGGCAGTCCTGGGTGTGAGTCGCACAGGGGTTTTGCCTCCAGCTCTCGGAGAAAGCCGCTTCAGAGCGCTTGCAGGACTGATTTCCGCAGTGTGTCTGGGACTCGCTCCCCTTCGAGGCGGGAACTTGGGAGTTGGAGGCGGCTTTCCCAGGCGGTCAATCGTCATTAGCGTGGCGAGTAGTGGAGTTTGTCCGTGTGATTGCGTAGGTCTATGAGCCACTCTGTTTGCCTGCAAACTAGGCGCTAGCACTGAGGTCGCATGATACCCTCTCGGCGTCGTTATCCCCTTCGGTCGATATGTCTCCTGCCCTCGTCTCATCCCTAATTACAAGACCTTCTCCTGGATTCGACATAATGGCCGACCAAAGCATCAAGCTTTACTCCATACTCACGAAGTCCAAGGCTCCGCTGTCCTCTGTCACAGTGCAGGTGGAAGTCTATGGCTTGTATGCGCTGCCTGAAGCCTGGCTGCAGGGGGAGAGTGACTATGACTACAGTCTTTCGGTCTGTGGCGTCAAGTTCTCGGGAGGACGCATTGCGAAAAGAGAACCGACGGAGGAAGAACTGAAAGCAGCTGAGCAAGGCAAGAAGAAGCAGCCGCCCCCTGTCAAAGGCAAGCCAGTAGAGCCCTCGGCAGAGGAACTGGCCGCCTTGGAGCGAGACCGCAAGCAGAAGGAAGAGGCGGAAGCCAGAAGAAAGGCCGAGTGGGAAGCTCTCACAGAGGACGAGCGGTACTACAAGACCATGGAGGACATCCACCAGCACGGGTTCTTGCTGTGGGAGCAGGAAAAGGAGGGAGACGGCAGGAAGTTTAAAACCGCCACTATGGAAAAGGAGCACACCGGGGAGGACTTGATGACATTGGAGGAGGAGATAGAAGACTCCGGCAGGCTGAAGCTGGAATTCAGCAAAATGCCGCCTGCAGCCGAAGACGACCCTAAGAAGAAAGCCAAGGCCAAGCCAGGGGAGGAAATAAAGCCTGTTTTTGCCTATGCCTGGGTGGACATGTCCTTCTTCCGTGCTCCTGCTGCCCAGGAAACCACCTTCCGAATCCAACTTCTCGACCCTGAGTCCTCCCCAGACCCTGCAGTCTTCAACCCGATTCGCTCCTACGTCTATTTCCGAGTCCGGCTCGACCCTCCGCTGACTCCCAGTCTGCCAGAAACCCCTTTCCCCAGTCTATCAGAACTCATCCCTCGTAGAGAACCTCTACCCGCCTTTTCCCCTTCCCTGGAGGCTTCCCAAGACTTTCGCAAACTCGTCAAACTGGAAAGCAAGGTCATTGCTTCGGAATACGATGAGAAGTTCAGGGAGTCGCATGACCAGGACGTAAGGAGATTCGCAGTTTCCCAGCAGAAGGAAATGCGAGAAAGGCGGAAACAGGACTATTTGTACGAAATGAACCTCTTGGGAAAGGCTCATGATTTGAAGGAAAAGCTGAAAAAATCGGTCGTGCGCATCGCTCGCGAGAAACACCGCAAAGAGGAAAGTCTGAAAGGGACTTCCCTAAGCCAAGGCGGCAGATTCGATTCCGAGTTGTACGCCTATTTGACTGAGCAAATCAACGTATGTGTGGACGAGTTCATAGGTGAAAAGCGGGAAGAGCTGCACGAAGACTTGACCGTGACCAAAGACTTAATGACCCGGGAAAAGGAACAACTGCAGTCGCTGACTATGAAAGAGACGCAGGACGAGCGGATGATGCGTCTAGTGGGAGAGTGCGAATTGGTGGGAGATGTGAAGTTGGCGGAGCAGTATATGCAGCAAAGGGTGTGCTTGCAGGAACAAAGTGCATCGGTGTGGCTGGACTACGCCCGGTTTTGCCTGCGCCATGGGGACATTACGAGAGGCGAGGAGTGCTTAAAAGAGGTGTTCGCACTGTCTGGCTCTGATGTGACAGTGGAGCACTTAGTACTGTTCGCAAGTCTGCTCCTGCAAAGAGGCCGCCACCAAGAAGCCAAAGGTTACCTGCACGAAGCCCTAAGCAAGGACTTCTACCACATCCCTGCGAACCTGATCACCTCTCTCCTCTACTCCATCCTTGGCCAAGAAAGCCTGTGCAAGAAGTACGCAGCCATTGCAAAGCGGCTGACACTGAGACATTTGGGTCTTCTCCCTCCCAGGAAGGGTGTGAAGACTGAACCCAATCCTAGTCTCCAACATGCTCGGTTTAGAGTACTTACAGCGCAGGGAGAGTATACATCTGCTCTCACTCAAGACCAGGTCGACGACTTGTACTATGTCATGTTTGACTATTTCTTGGGGGAAAAACTGCTTCATTTAGCGCTCATTTCTGCAGACTTGATAGCCGCGAAGGAGACCTCTATTGCGAAATTCAACTTCAACATGGCGACCATCCACTACTGGAAAGGCGAGTATGAGGCTTGTTCGGAAATACTGGGGAAACTGCTAGAGTTCGAGCCCAAGCATGAACAGGGCTGGATCCTACGTGGCCACTCCCAATTCCACCTAGGCAACCACTACGACGCTGAAGAGTGCTACTTAAAGGCCCTTCGCTCTGCGCCCAAAGCAGGGCGGAAAGACACTAGATCTGCGCTTATGCTGGCCGTGGACTACTCCGTGCACCAGCGACTTGGCCAGATCTACCTCAAGCGCAGGTCTTGGAAAGACGCGAAGCAGGTCTTCCAGCGCTGTTGCGAGGAGAACCCCACTTCCTTCGCCTGGCAAGGTCTGGGCTACGCCTGTCTCCGGCTAGAGTTCTATGGAGAAGCAGAAGACGCCCTGAATCAAGCCAACATGCTAGATGATAAGAACCCCACGACTTGGCTGTACCTGGGTTTGCTCTGTCTGCACACTACTGACATCCCCCCTGGACGCTATATCCAGGCCAAGGAATGTCTACTCCACGCTCTCAAATACGGTGCAAACGACCCTGACCTGTGGCTGGAAGTGGGCAATTTGCACGTAGAGAAGTTCTTCCTGGAAGGCGCAGTTCCCTACGTCAGTCCTGGAGACATATCGGAAGCACTGCACTACTACCAGCTTTCTACGCAGATGTTTTCCTCGCAGGTTAAGCCTGTGGGGGATATGGCGGACAAAATCGTGAAGACTTTCGAAGGACTGAAGACCGGGGGAGAGAGGCTGGCGCAGGCTGTGGAGGAAAAGAAGGCGTTGGTTCTGCAGACCTGCCATTTGCAGGAGTTGGACAGCTAAGCAGGTAGAATGGGCTGGTAGGGGACTCAGGGCCAACATCATAATTTCCTGGCTGTCCAGATACTTGGTAGTCTCACAGATGCGTCAAATATTGTGAATTGTATACAGAAAGTTACATTTTCGCATCAAAAGTATCGCGGCAAAGCTTAAATTTGCACATATTTACTTGCATATTTTGCTAAAGACACAGAAAGCAAATATCTCGGATGAAAACTCACTTTAATTCGCAAATAGCATTAAAGAATAAGATTTTTTGAGCTTTTCTGCCCTGTAAATTAGCCAATTACTCAAATAGGCAGAAAAATAAATCTAAAAATCCACAAAACTACTCAATTCTTTCATATTCCACTGATTTCAAAAAGGGAAAGGACGAACTGCCTATCCCATCGATTTCCATATACATATTTCTGTGATTCCAGCACTATTGGCAAAGCACTTCTAGGCATTCGCACGACTAAGGCTAAGATGATGATCCATTTTTGATAGACAATATTAGGAATGACTTAGGCCGAGCGAGGCGCTGGGTGAAGAAATCCTTTAGTCGGCGCTTTTCCTCTAGCAACGCACTCCTCTCAGTCTTGGAGCGAGACCTGTAGGTGTTTTTGCCTAGATGTGGGATACGGAAGTATTGCGTTGATATGAGGAATTCCACCTGCGGTCTGGCTAGAATTCCCCCATCGAGTAACCGCTCTTAGGTCGGCTCGCTGCCATCCATTGTAATCATATGAGTGAAAAAAGCTTAGACATCGACCTGTCGGAAGACACTAGCCACAGCACCAGTGAGAGCATCAGCAAAACCGTGCATTTCAACAACTATTTCGGTTTACCGGTCGATAACCAGACAGACCTAGAAGTCGCTAACTCTCCTTCAAAGCAGCAAGCTGAGGGGCCAGCCTCCTTGGAAGACACTCACTCCTCTGTCAAGAAAAAAGCTGGCGGACTCACATCCCAGAAAGTCACTAAGTGCCCTGCCAAGAAGGGAGTCGGCAGACCGAAGCACAAGAGAACCGAGCTATTAGTTTACTTCCTGACCAAGTTTGGGAATTCACTCAAGAGGGAATATGTGTGCATCCAGATCATTAGAGGCATTAAGAAGAGTATCACGTGGATCCTGGTTAAACACTGTCCACCTCAGAAAGGCATCCTTCAGATTGACTTGCGGAATTCGCAGATGCAGCAGAAATGGCAGGAGTTTGAGGATTTTGTGTGGGAAAACGAGGAACTGTTTGTCTCTTTGGGATTTACTGAGAAAAGAGAACGGAAATTCAATACGAGCTACTTCAGACAGTTCTACAAGAGAGATGAAGTCAAGTATGTCCATTTCCTCTATCTGCAGCTTATTTACGGGCTCCACTCCATTAATCCGGGAAGTCTTTGCAAGACGCTGCGTGTGTCGTGTTGTAGAGGTGAGCATGACGAGCACTGTGTGAAGATCTGGACGAAACTTAAGAAGTATGTGATGGTGGATATGATTAAGGAACTGGGGTGTGATGTGAGCACCATTGAGGCGGAATTCAAACGCACCGACTTACCAGTAGAGGAAGACACGGACTTTTCAAATCCCGACTTCTACCTAGCCTAAGATAGCTAACCGCTTCCAAAGGGCAACTCTGCAGCCAGTATACTAGTTGCTGCATATCGCCTGCAACCTCTCCGGCCTACTTAATTGACCTATAGCGAGTAATGGACAGGGTCGCACTCGACCACAGCGCCCAAGCTGCAGTGGCAGCGTACATCGAGTATGAGAACATCGTGGGAGGGGCAGACGGAGGGAAGCTGCTGTCTCCCGAGGAGTACGAGGAGTTCAAGCGGAACATCGCAGCCAAGCGAGTCAATCGTCTCTTTGTCTACTGGAGGAACCAGCAAGGCACTGACTGCAAGACGGTGGGGCCGTACTCCACCTGCTTCTGCGGACATCGCTACCGCCAGCACCAGACAGACGACAATGTCACTACTAAGAAAGTGCCGTGTAAGACTCCGAAATGCCGCTGTCGCCAGTTCAGCTACGTGCCTGTGTACGGCTCTAACGACCTGAAGTGCCTATGCAAACACTCCTTCCGCGAACACAACCCCCAGACCAAGACCTGCGAACGTCCCAACTGCAGGTGCCAAGGCTTCTCCAGCACCCACTCCTGCACCTGCTCCCAGCACTACAACACCCACTCCACCGTCTTCGAAAGCAGAGAAGAACGTCTGGCCATGGGCAGACCAGTGGACAACTTCGGCGGTGGCGGGGAGCTGTACGCTGCAATGGGAGGAGTTACGGACTTTGCTTCGCTGGTGGATGGGGCGGATAGGGAGGCTATTGGGCCGATGCTTCAGCAGGGTCCGGATGGACCGACGAAGGCGATTCGCTTCGCTGGGCAGAACTTTGAAGCCTCTGGAGCGAGCCGCAGAGCGATAGAAGGGCCGCGGGTGGACAGAGAGGAGCGGAAAGTAGTGACAGAGGACCAGCCCTCTGCCTTCGACCTCTACCACCGTCCTCACCGCTTTGCTAGACGCTAGAAACCACCCTTTCTAATACAGACTTCAGTACTGATATCGTAGATAACTATCAGTTCCTTGGCATTGCAACTAGGCCCAACTAAGCAAACCTCAATTAGATGTCCAACTTATAAAAGCTGCTTGGCACCTTCGCAGGCGGGTACTCATATCGATGCTCCGACACTTTATTCTTCAGCTCCTGCTCCTCATACGTGTCCGCAAAGGCCTTATAGAAGCCTTCGCTATCAGGAGTGGAGTAGCCGGGCAGCAGTTTGCGCTCCGCTCTGGTGAACTTGTCCCTGCGTGTAGGCGTAGGCGTGTCTTTCGAGGCTGCAAGGGACTGAGTATCGGGGTTGGAGTCTTGGGAAGGAAGAGTGAATTTTGGCTTTTTGACGAAAACAAACCCATCTGCTTGGGGCAGAGCCGGGGAAGGAGAGGGACAGGCAGCCTTGCGCTTGAGACTAGCAGAGGGGATTGACACGGCTTTAGGCGGGATTGCGACTGGCTTGCCTTTCAGCTCGGTCTTGAGTGCTGCAATTTCCGCGGATTGCCGCTTTACAGTGTTCGCCAAAGTGCGAATAGCTGTCTAGCCCTCACTTTGCACGAGCTTCCCATATAGTTCCCCTAGTGCATTGTGATGCCCGACCATGGACTCCACCAGTTCCTCCGGCCTCAGCTCCTCTGCCATTACCAGGCCCGGGCACCCCGTAAGAAATGGGGATACTGCTCTGTCTCCTCCCAGTGCTCAGCCTGGCTTACCGCTCCGAAGCAGGCGTCTACGAACTGACCACGAGTGATGTGGACGCCTGGCATGAGGAGTTCAAGGACTATTTGAGGGTGGTGCAGATGTACGCTCCCTTCGAACACAAGAGCAAGGAGTTTTCGCCGGTATACATTGACCTGTGGAGAGAGGTGAAAAGGACTGATATAAAGGTGGTCTTGGGGAAAGTGGACGTAGCTCAGTACAAAAATAAGCCTTTGATCGGCACTTATCACTCCGGGGCATTTCCCCACTTGGTCTTTTTTCGAGCCGGCGGAGTCACTTTTCAGGTCTACGAAGGGGAAAAAACAGTCCCGGAAATGCTAACCTTCCTAAAACGCCACTTGCTCAATATCACGGAATTGACCGAAATCGCGCAATATGAAAGAATGGTGGACGAGTACCCGCTCCAGGGCCTGCTCCTTGCAGTAGTCCAATCCCGGTCTTCGCAACTTGCGCAGGTTTTCACTCAATACGCATACGAAAATGCAGGGAAATTCGCCTTTGGACTGGTGGAGGATAAGGGAGAGTTCGCTGCTAGGTTTGACCTAGAGGCAGAGGCTATAGTAGTTACCAGGCCCACTGCTCTGCTGGGTAAAAACGACCTGGCAGTAAAGACCTTTTACAAGGCAGAATCGGTCTCAGATTTCCATTCCGCAGTCCAAAGGACCCTTCCAATCGCTATAAATCTGCTCACGAAGTACACCGAAGACCTGCTGAAAGCCACGAAAAGACCACTTGTAGTTCTCTACTTCGACCTCGACGGTAGTAGCAACTTGCCGCATGTCCGCTACATGGCCAACCGCCTCCGTCGTGCAGTGGAAGACTTTTTCATGTATGACGAGGAAGCCACTCGCTTTACATTCGCTATCGCAGACAGACGAGAGTACTACAAAGAGCTGGAAAACAGACATTTGTCCACTAGCAATGTCCTGCTGGCGCTCTATAAGGACGGAGTTTTGTATGCACTGCAGGAGCCGAAGCTAATGGCGGATAGTCACAAGATCAGGAAAGACGCTGTGGATCGGTTTCTGACGGAGTACTTAGATGGGAAACTGGAGCCCTATGTCAGGTCCCAAGACCTGCCGACTGAGGACTACGACCACAATGTCAGGGTTGTGGTAGGACTCAATTTCAAGAAAGTGGTACTGAATGTTATGAAGCATGTAGTGTTGCTGGTCTACAGTAAGTTACATACTAGAAGTGCAGCAGACGCAGCCAGAAGTGCAGGAAGTCTTTGCGAAACTGGGGGAGTTGCTGAAAGGGTCTGATATTCTGCTAGTGGCCAAGGTGGAAATCGACTTGAATGAAATTCCTGGAGACTATACAGCCTTCGAATACCCAAAAGTCTTCTTTATCCCGGAAAACGAGAAATATCGGCCTGAGATGTTCCCTTCCACTACCATTGAGTACGACAGTCTGGTCAAATGGGTGAGTGAAAACGTGGACAAAAAGAAGCCGAAGTCCCAGAAAGAACTCTAACTAGCTAGATAATGGCGAACTCCCCAGTGAGACGAGTGTTCGCCTACCCTCAAATCAGCTGGTTCCCTGGCCACATGCACAAGACTAGGAAGGAGATGTATGAGCGACTAGGCCAAGTCGACCTGTTTCTAGAGGTCAGAGATGCACGAGTACCCTACACCTCCGCCAATCCTATGTCCGAAGGCATTGCAGCCCGCAAGAAGTCACTGATTCTGCTCAACAAGTCTGATTTGTGCTGTTTGGCGTATACGAAGGTAGGGCATATGCAGATGATAATGCAGCGGATGAAGACGGAAGGACACAATGTGATGCTGTTTTCCACCCTGTCTCGTCACAACTTGAAAACGCTGCTCACAGAAGCAGCAAGAATCGCTCCAGCGAAGTTTAAAACAGTGGGGATGTGGATGATGGTTGGCGGCATTCCCAATACGGGCAAAAGCTCGATCATCAACACGCTCAGAGCCAAGTCTCGAGACTTCGACAAAAGTAGGGATTATTCAGGCAGCATTGCGAAGGTCGGGCCAAAGCCAGGAGTGACGAAAAGCTCCGAAGGGTTCAAAGTGAGCGCAGACCCACTGATCTACGTAGTAGACTCTCCCGGCATTATGGCCCCTCAGATCGAAGACCCTGAAACCGGCATGAAGCTGGCCCTTACCGGCGCTCTAAAGGACGGAGTAGTGGACCAGGAAACGCTGTGTGATTACTTGTTCTTTGTACTGAATCGCCTGGGCTGCCACCTGTACGTGGAGAAGTACGGACTGGGCAAGGCGACGGAAGACACAGATTCGATACTAAAGAAGCTAGAGCGGGACTATGGCTGGGAGAGGTCTGCAGTGTGCGAGGCTGTTTTGAGCCATTACCGTTCTGGTCGACTGGGCAAAGTGACTCTAGATAAGGTCAAGTTAGTGACTTAACTCTTAGTAATGAACTACAAGGTGATGCCTGCGCCCTCTGTCAGCAACCCTGCTACTCACGATACGGAAGAGGCAGGCAGTGCTGTGAACCTGTCCTTTGCTGAGGAGTTCTCCAGTCCCTTCAAACTACCAGTTTTGATCCAGGCGAGTTTTCCTCTGCCACAAAGGTTCAATGCGAGGACTGCCTGGAAGCGCGCCTTCATCAAAATTAAGACGAAGCGAGCCGTGCAGAAGGTAAATGACGAAATAGTGACTTATGGGACGAATGAGTTGCTGGCCGACAATGTGCACTACAAGGACAACATCGACAATTTGCTGGACAAAAAAGTGCAGAAACGAGAGGCTTTCCGCCTTCTAGCAACCAGATATTCGGAAAAAGGCCAAATAAGTGGTTATTTGATACATCCGGATAGTTGGTACAAAAAGGCCTGGAACGGCCTAATGGCTTTTCTACTAATGTACACAGCTATCATAATACCCTTCCGCACAGCCTTCGAAGAGCCCATTTACTGGGACTTCTGGACTTCTTTCGAGTTCATCCTGGACTTCTGCTTCCTAACTGACATGCTAGTGACTCTGTGCAGCAGTTACTACAGAGACGACACTGGGGAACTGGTGCAGAACAGGAAGGAAATCACTTTAGCATATATGCGGTCGTGGTTTTTAGTGGATTTAGTGTCCAGTTTCCCCTTTAGTCTGCTGGATGTATTGTCGAGTGACAGTTCAAGCTACAACACCACTACTCGTCTCACTCGACTTTCCAGGCTATACAAATTAGCACGAATCAGCAGGATTGCGAAGGCTATAAAGTTCTCCAGTAAAACTGACCTTTTTTCGAAACTCCAGGACTACTTGCACATGAACTCGAGAGTGTACAAACTGGTGAAGTTCCTGCTCATGGTTTCAGTCGCAGTGCACATTTGCGCGTGTTTCTGGTTCTTCACCTGGAAGCTTGAGGACCTGTCCAGAGACTCGTGGGTGGTGAGATATGGGTATGCGGACAGTGGCATGGACCAGCAGTACTTGGCGGCTGTGTACTGGGCGGTAGTGACGATTGTGACAGTGGGGTACGGGGACATCACAGCCAAGACAGAGCTGGAAATGACCCTCGCAGTCCTGTGGATGATCATAGGCGTGGGCTTTTACTCCTTCACAATCGGCTCTTTGAGTTCCTTCCTGACCTCAATCGACACTCGAGAGTCAGTTCTGTCTGCGAAAATGGCCGCAATCCAAGAATTCGCCAGCGAAACCGGTATCAGCCAAGCCGTCAAAACCAAAATCCGCACCGCAATCCGCTACCACACCTGGAAAACCGGCAGCATTTGGAACGACAAACACTCCCTCTTCACAGAACTGCCCAAACGTCTGCAGTACGAAGTGGCCACCAGCATGTACAACAGCGTAGTGCAGGACTTGCCCTTCTTCTCCACCCGAAACCAGCCCTTTCTCATCTACTTCGTGCCGCTGTTCAAGCCGATGAGGTTTGCGGATGGGGAGTTTGTCTATAGACAGGGCGACCATGCGGACGAAGTGCTGTTTGTGACCAAGGGGAGGGTGAATTTGGTGCTCAATTTCAATGATGTGGTGTATAAGTCGTATGTCAGAAGGTCGTATTTCGGCGACATTGAGGTTGTAAAGCGGATTAGTCGCATTGACAATTCGAAGACATGTGGAGAATGCGAGTTTCTGAGTGTGTCGAAGCGAGATTTCCTGCTAGCGATGGAGGAGTTCCCAGGAGAAGCGAAGAAAATAAAGGAAATCGCGGAAGAACGCATGCAGAAGCACCGCTGTGCACTGCTCCAGACCTACGAAGTGCTCCGCCTCAAGCTGGGCAGTGGCAGTCAGCTCAAAGACGATGAGCGACTGATGTCTCTGCAACGCACCGAGGAGGACGAAGGGTCTGTGTATGCCCAAATTGGAGATAAAATGGCGGGAGTGGAGGCGGAAGTGGGGGAGTTGGTGAAGTTGCTGGCAGGCCTGAGAGGCACTTTCAGGGACTTAGTGCGAGTAATTGGGGACAAAAGGAAGAAAGCCAGTCGTCGCAGAGCCACTTTACGCTAATGCACTAATTAAATACATGGGAACTGGACAGGTGCGCGAGAGCGGTTCCTCTGCAAAGGGAGAGCGAGCAGGATATGCGCCGTCGGCCGTCCATGAGCACATATAAGTCCTAATTTGCACTGGGAAAGACGAGATATAATGTCAATGGCTGTGGCTGGAGACAGGGAATTTCCGAACTTCACTGCTTGTTTGCAGGCTTTGGAGCACAGAATGCTGTGAATCGCTAAGGGAGTGCCTTGGAAACTGATGTCTGCGGCTATGGAAATCAGCGAATCTGCCTCTAAAGCCCGTCCGCAGACTACCGGTACACTTCGCACACTTATTTTCCTCTGAGTTTCCAATATAGTGTATGCAAATCCCCATTTGAGCAGCTTTTCCTCAGCTGCTTTGATGGTTGCTTCAGCAGTCAGACTGAGTGGGAGTTCCACACATACAGGACTGGCAGTCACACAGTCCGACAGCCTGCCTTGCAACTCCTCCAAATTGACTCTTTCATGCGCTGCATGCTGGTCTATCGCCACTAGCAGCAAATACCCTTCTTTCTGCAAAGACCCGAGCAAGCACTTGTTGTCGTACTGGCCAATGTAGGAAAGAGAGGCGAAGTCGGAGACTGAAAGGGTGAAACTGCGGTGGATTTCCATAGTCTTTACACAGGGCTCAGTGACGGAAGCGAACTTGAGGAAGGACTGGAGAGCCGCGGGAAGGGCGAAAGTGGCTTTGGAAGGTTCTGAACAGACTTCTTCCACTAGGGCAGAAACCTGCGGGAAGCGGGGAATCGGAGCCTGTGGTTTCGCTAATTTCGGCCTTTTGGCTGCTTCTATGTGGGGCGCTTCGCCTCTATCCAGCATTTCCAGTAGTTCTTTGTCGGATAGATCTGCGTGGATAGTGTGCTTTTGCAGGCCTTTCAGCACTGCAGGCAGTTTCCGCTTGAGAGACCGCTTTCGGTCACATTTGACTGCAATTCCCAGCTTTTCCTGCAGCATTAGGTGCAGAATGTCATCGAAACTGCTCATTAAGTCCTCCCTGAGTTCCAAAAGCCGGCCACTGCCCTCCAATCGGACCTGCGGCTGCTGGTCAAAGTGCAGATTCAGCACATAAACAAGGCTAATTTGCCCATTTCGCTTGGATTTCCCAGCCACAGCAGACTGAAAATGAGTAGTAACCGCTGCTTTGATAGCCACACAGTCAACAGGCGACTTGTCCATATAGAGGAACTGGGCTTGGACAGAACTGAGTCCTGCAATAGCCCCTGTCACCTCCAGTCCTCCTTGCTTATAGGCGACTGGCTCGAATAGGCCTTCGCCCAAGGCAGTGCTCAGCCGCTCTCGCAAATTGCGGCTTTTCCCTAAGTCCAGTGCTGTGACTCCTCTGGTTTTCACCACTAAGTGGACGTCTGGGTGGATTAAAACAGGCCGCAGGACTGAGACATTCAGGGTGGAGTGGTTGCTGGAGGAGAGGTACTCCCTTTCCCGAGGCGTAAACATGCTATATAGACTGGAAATTGATACGATTTGCCCGGGCTTGCGGAGTCTGGAAGTTGGGCGCATATCGAGAGAGTTGAGGGAAAGCAGGGTAGCGACTGACTGAAAGGGCAGACAAGTAGTGACCTCAACAGTCCCCAACCCCCCTAAAAGCCGCATTTCCTTACTCTGTTTGATGTCTTCCAAGGGGTCAGCTCGGCCATTATCCCTGACTTCCAAGGCAATTCGGTCCCGGTCCTCCAAGCAGACCTCGATGTAGTCCGCCTGTCTGCGCACTGCCTCAGAGACCAGGTAGAGCGCCACTGAGTCTACGGAAGGGAAGGCGTACAGGGCCTGTATCTGGATTTGCGTGTTTTCGCCTAGTAACTGCACGGCTCGTTCCTCCCCCATTGTCTCGTTTACTAATGCTACCGCTCAGCGGCTCAACCGGCTATTAACCCCCTTCAGGTCTCTTCCATTATACATCTAATACCCTCTGATGGCCGATACTGCCCACAAGACGGAGGAGGAGAAGAAGGAGTACTTCGACTCTGCGGAAGACTTAGACGTGAAAGTGACGCAACTGGCGACTTGGGTGCGGGAAAGCCGCCACTTCATTGCCTTTACGGGAGCTGGCATTTCCACATCAGCGGGAGTGCCTGATTACCGCAGCGGCTACAACACTGTGCTGCCCACTGGTCCCGGCGCCTGGGAGAAGAAAGCACAGAATAAAGAGGCTAAGAAAAAGCAGCTGCGAGTAGCGATGCACTCCGCCATCCCAACTCCCACTCACATGGCCTTCGTGAAACTGATGGAAGCGGGTCTGCTCAAATTCATTGTCAGTCAGAACGTCGACGGCCTGCACAGAAAGAGCGGCATCGACCCCATCAAGCTGGGCGAAGTGCACGGCAACACCAACCTCGAGAAGTGCAAACGATGTGGGAAAGAATACATGCGCGACTTTCGAGTGCGAACAGCTCAGAAAGTACACGACCACGACACAGGCCGGAAATGTGACAATCCTGAGTGCAGAGGAGACCTGAAAGACACTATTATAAACTTCGGGGAGAACCTTGATGACCACATTCTCGAGACTGCATTTCATAATGGGGAGTTGGCGGATGTGTGTTTGGCGATGGGGTCTTCGCTGCGAGTCACCCCTGCTGCGAATATACCAGAGTCCACTGGACGGAATGGAGGCAAGTTGGTTATTGTTAACCTGCAGAAAACGCCGTTGGATGGAGGAGCGGCGCTGTGCATACATGCTTTCTGCGATACTGTCATGAATATGCTTATGGAGAAACTGGAGCTGCCTATTCCGCCCTTCAAACTGGTCAGACGAGTCGAGTTCACCAAGGCTTTAAAGGCCCCCACAGGGTCAGCAACCAAGAAGGAGTGCCTCACTATCAGAGGGGTCGATATAGACGGCTGTCCCTTCAGTCTATTCACCCAAATAGTGGCTGAATACCCCCCCAACAAACCCGCGACTCTGAAAAGAGAGCCTTTCCTAATAGCGGAAGACCGCCTCGCTCCCACCATTCGCTTGACCCTGCACTTCCAAGGCCACTACAGAGAGCCGCCCCTGTCCATGTCCCTCGACACTGCCAGTCTTTCCAAGAAGAAGTACCTACTGGTGTACGACCCCAGTTCTCAGTCCTGGGAAAACCCCGCTCCTATAGACTAACCCTAGTCCTTCAAAAGTGCGAAGCAGGCCTGGACTTGTACAATGGTTAGAGTTACATTAGTTAGGCGGGAGCTTACAGCTACCAGCCGCTTGGAAACCGCTCTTCGATGGCTGCTCTGCAGACCGGACACACTTGGACGCACTGGCTGCAGGCAGGACACAGCACAAGGTGGCCGCAGGGCACGAGCACCACACTCCTAGTGGTAGTCATGCAGACAATGCAGAGGTCAGTTTCAGTCTGAAAGGCAGCTTTCTGCAGGAGTGCGGAGTTGATGCGCTCGATAGCCTGGCACTTGGCAGTGAAGAGAGCTTGGCAGTGGGCGAGGGAGAGACTGTGCAGGTCGTGGCCTTGGAGGTAGGAGAGTTCCTGAGAGGTGGCTTGGACTGCCTGTTGAGTGGCGGGGAAGTCTGTCAGGGTGGATTTGAGTAAGGCGATTTCGTCTAGGAGTCGAATTGAGGTCCTTTTCGCCTCCGCTATCTGTTCCAAGCACTTCCCCGGCCTCACCTTCTCTGCCTGCAGTTCCTTCATCACTCCTTCCAACTTCCCTCCCTTCGCCCGCAGTTTCACACACTCCTCCTTCAGCTGCACAATCTTCTCCTTCTGCGCACTTATCAACTGCAGCTGTTTCCCAATACTTCTCCTGGCGACTTGCAGTGCTTTTGAGTCCGCAATGAGCGCTTTCCTGCCGCTTTGCTGCTTGGGAGACTCGGGAAGTGAGGAGGAAGTGCTCAGATTGAGGCAGCTTTCGTCCTCTGCCCGGCCACTCTCAGGCGCGAAAACCTCGAAACTGGACATAAAGTTGATTACCCGCTTTTTCCTTAGTCGGTTATGCAGTTTATGTCCATTTGAGTTAGTTACTAGGCGGTCAGAAGTGAGAGAAAAGTGCAGTTTCGCTCAAATTTGCCTCTTGAGAGACCTTTTCTTCCTCGTATTCCTTGAAATTGGAGGAGTCGAAGGGGTGGGAGACAAGCGGAGGAAAGGGCGGAGTGAGCTCTCGATTGCGGACCTGGTCCCAGGCAATATCAGCGAAGAAAGGGTGCGATTTGACTGTCTTTGCGTTCAAACGAGCCCTGGGGTCCTTATTCAGCAGAGAATTGATGAAGGATACAGCCAGTTGGTCGAAGAATTTGGGGTATTCCACCTTCGAAAGGAGGATTTTCTCATAGAGACGGTAGGGAGACTGGTCTACGAAGGGAGGGTAGGCCGCCATCAGTTCAAACACCAGTATGCCCAGCTGCCACCAGTCACTGGCCACACTGTGTCCGCCCCTATCCACCATTTCAGGAGCCAAGTACTCCGGAGTGCCGCAAAGCGTGTAAGTGCGTGAGAAGAAACTGATGATTTTGGCGCAGCCGAAGTCTGCGAGTTTGATATGTCCAGTGCGCGTCACAACTACGTTTTCAGGCTTCAAGTCGCGGTAAGCGCAATTAATAGCGTGCAAATCACACAGTGCGAAGGCAATTTCCGCTGCGTAAAAGCGAACTTGGTCCGTGGTGAGTCTGTCGTTATCCAGCATTACTTTGAATAGTTCCCCTCCTGACACATACTCCAAAGCTAAATAGAGGTTTTCAGTGTCTTGGAAACTGCCCCTGTACCCCACTATGAACGGACTTTGCATCATTCGCAAAATCCTCTTTTCCGCATACACTCTCTCGACTTGGTCACATGCGACCATCTCAGCTTTCTGCAGAGTCTTAAGTACCATGGGTTCATGGGTAGGCAGGAACTTCACCAAGGCCACTCGAGCGAAGCTGCCTGCACCTATAGTTCTGATGACTTCAAACTGGTCCAGGGAGAGATTGGTTGGGGTTCCCGTTTCGTCAGTTTCTCGCCTGTAGGGCTGGCGCAGGACGCGGGGTCTTTTAGGGGCAGTGCTTTGGCTACTGTTCATTTACTATGGCCGGTGCATACAGCATTAAAGATAGGACTAGTTAGACTTACTGCGGCTCTCTCAGGTCAGTCCAAGCCGCGAAATCGCTATTCGCCTTCGTAAAGACGCCGACTATTTTCGCGTACTCCGCACTATCGAAGTGCTCGTCGTTGAAAACTACATAGGATCGAGCCTCCAGCCAGCCTGCTCGCTCACACACTCCCCGCACCTCTACAAGGCCTGTGAGGTTAGGAGGACAGCCTGTGACACTGATAGTACCCGACCCGTCGTTTAGCCGCAGAGTGCCGTCTTTGGAAGGACTCACTTGGCCGTAGACTGTGTAGTGGCCAGTTTGCCGCACGTCTAGAACTAGTCGGTGAGGGTAGACTTCTTCCATTTTGCCCGCGAATTAACTAGCTAGCAAGTCTTTGTCGAAGCCGGAGACATCGATGCACTATAAAGATAAGTCCAAACCCTGCTAAAATACCAGTAAGTTTCCAAATGCCTCGAAATAGCCAATAATCGAGATCTGGCTTTGGATTGATAGACGGCTTTTGGTCCTCGACAGGCACATTTTCTGGAACTTGAGGCTGAAGAGGTTTCTCTATACGACAAAAGGGACATACCGTATTCTCGACCATCAGGTTGCACTGGACGCATTTCCAGCCTGTAGAGCTGCTTTCAGCGGGAATAGCTCTGGAGTGAGAGTAGGGACACTTGGGTCTGATTCGGCAGTCGATGCCTCGGGGACAGTTGACTAGGTTGACATTGATGGCTTCTCTGAGCGCTAGCAGCTCTGTCGGGAATGCAGCAGTCCCATAACTCCTTGTCAATTTCTGCACTTGGGCTGTGAAGTCTACAATAGGAGCGGTCGTTCCTTCGTCTAAATAGCAGACTTTCAAGCCCTGCACACAGATCTGGCAGTAAAGGTGACAGCAGGGTAAGGCCACTGGTTTCTCCTCCGGTCCCAGGTCTTTCCCACACAGCGAACACACAGGCAAGTACCCCTTTTCAATCATAATAGCCACAATGATGGACCCTTCCTACCCCATCCGGAAGTTCCAAGACCTGCTCGACCGACTCAACCACAACGACGGCCGCTATTTCCGCTGTCTGGCCGACCTCACCCGTGACTTCCCCATGTTCGCGCCTATGTTCGTAGATGTCCTCGAGCGAAGCTTACAGCGGATAACCCGGCCACCCAAGAACCTCTACTTCCTGTATGTATTGGACTGTATATCGAAGACTTTGCCTCGGGTGTATGCGCCTTTGTTCGCGAATCGACTTTACCGTATGTTCATGCACGCTTACGAGTACTCCGACGGGGAGTCTGCCTATGAGCTGCAGAGACTGGTGGAGGCTTGGCAGTCCATACAGCCGCCACTCTTCCAGCCCGGACTACTGGAAAGCATCAAGGAGGGCATTAACAGTGCTAACAACGTGCACTCCGCTTCCCCGGACTCTCCGCGCATCCAAGACTTCGACCTAGGTCCGGGGGAGTGGATGGCTGGGGCGATGGATTTGCCTGAGGAATTGGCGATGCAGGCGGGGGACGACACCTCTCCCCTGCTCTTCGCTCAGCTCTTATCGCTGGAAAGGAACAGGTGTGAGTTCGAAGTTATCAATGCGAAAGCGGCTGTTATGACCAGTTTCGGCTTCGACGAAGCTTATGTGGACGAACTGTACCAGGAACTGCCGAAGCAGTGTCTGAAGTGTGGGAGTCGCTTTGCCTTGGAGTCAGAGTTGGCGGAACACCTGGACTGGCACTTCCGCAATCGCAATGAAAGGCAGACGATCTCTCCTTGGCTGCCTACCTGTGAGGCTTGGACGGACCCGAGACGCGCTCGTCTCGGCACAATGCTCGAAGGCACCAACCCCGAAACCAAAGCCGCAGCAGAGCAACTAGCAGTGTGCAACCCTGAGCAGCTGGCCTGCATCCTGTGCGGAGAACTGTTCGAACTCACCCCCACCGAGCAAGACTGGCGCTGCAAAGACACAGTAGTGGTCTTCCTCAAAGACAGACGGCAGAACGTGCTGCTGCACACTTCCTGCTACCAGTCTCTTTCTGTGATGGAAGTCGATAGACCAGAGAGTGTCTCTGTGTGCTTTCAAGACTCGTTTGCCTAGTTAAGTAATCGTCATGGAGACTGCTGACGTCCACCGTGCCTGTCGCCAGGGCGATGTGCAGGCTTTGCTCAGAGTGCTGGAAAAAGACCCTCAAAGTGCGAATTCACTGGACCCGAAGCTGGGCTGGCCGCCTCTGTACCGTGCCGTCATCTGCAATCAGTACAAAGTGGCCCAGTTCCTACTAACCAAAGGAGCAGACCCCAACCTTAGGAACCGACTGGGCGAAAGTCCTCTGCACCAAGCCGCTGATAGTGGACTGCTGGAGTTCGCCAGACTGCTGCTCGCCTATGACGCAGACCCGAACATACAGCAATCAGATGGGGAAACGCCTCTCCACCGAGCCGCTGAGAAAGGACGGTACAAAGTCGCGGAACTGCTCCTCAAGGCCCGCGCCAAGGCCGACATGCGAAACATCTCCCAGGGCAGAACTCCCTTGCACCTGGCAGTGATGTTCAACCAAGTGGACACTGCCGCTATGCTCCTAGCGCATGGAGCAGACAGGGAAGCCAGGGACATGCAGGGGCGGACGCCCTTGGAACTACTGCCCACTGCGGAAATGAGGGGCTGCTTCCAAACGCCTGCAGCTAACTATGAAACGGAGGAGGAGGAGGAAGGGGATTTCGTGATGGAGGAAGCGCCTACTTTGCGAGCTGCCGCGATTCCACCCAGTCGCTCCAGTGCCCTGCTCAAAACGCCCACTAAGACTATTGACCAGGCCAGACCTGCACTGGCAGAGCCGGAGACTTGCAGCAGCACGGGCATAGCGGAGCTCAATCGCACCTTTTCCTTCGGTGCAGAAGTGCGCAAGAACCAATTGACGCTTTGGCTGGAAGGGTTCAAACTGGAGTGTCTGGCCAGTACACTCGCTGAAGCAGGACTAGACGACCTGGAAGAACTCATCAGCCAGGTTCAATCCAAAATCCCACTCTCAGCCGACCAACTCCAAGCAATCGGTGTAAACAAGCCAGGCCACTGCGTGCGCCTACTTGCCGCTGTGGAAGCCGAGTGCAGACCAGTGAGACGTTCAGCACCCTCCCCAATGCCTGTGTTCGAGTGCTGCCAGCAGCCTATTTCCACCCCCGGTTACTCCCTGCTGCCCGGCTTGGAAGAGTGGCTGAAACAAATGGGACTGGAACGGCTGAAATATGCATTTGAAGCCGCTGGCTATGACCACTTGGAGTCGATATTAGGCCTGAGCAGGACCAAATACGCACTTACGGACTGGGACTTGGAGACGCAGATTGGCGTCAAATCTGCAGCAGACCGCAAGAGACTTCTGCTACGCATTCGGGAGGACTCAGGCCGCACTGAGCTGTTCCAAGGCAGACGTGAAGTGGAGATGGAGCAGATGGAGCACTTGGTAGCCTGCCGGAGCTGTGCGACAATGTAGCAGTTAAGGCGGCTGTAAGGTCTTTCGATGAGCCAAATAAGTCCTTTGCCCGCTGATTCGGCAGCTTGCAGGGAGTTAGGGTGGATAATAAATATAGAAATGTCGCTGATTTCTAAGGATCCAGGCTATAACGAGCCGTCCTATATTGACTATTACGCCCAAGAACTAAGAAAAGACTCAGTAATCGAGCTCCGATATCGCCTTTTCCCCGGCTTTCCCGTCCTTTCCCCCACTGAAGCAGACACTTTCCTGACCCAACTAGCCGAGCACTCCCTTATTTCCCTGA